>Ga0268299_1000525_pt1 | contig 114548 bp, 76 predicted proteins | sample NOBtaG_FD_193484 | JGI IMG/M metagenome (GOLD analysis project Ga0268299, IMG submission 193484) | Activated sludge microbial communities from bioreactor in Nijmegen, Gelderland, Netherland - NOB reactor | ecosystem: Engineered > Bioreactor > Aerobic > Activated sludge | place: Netherlands...
GATAACAGTCGGTGTTGCCGGAAAACACAATCAACTCACCGTCCCAGGATCGCTTCTCAAACGCCTGCTTGAGGAGATCCGCGGCACGGCGCTTCAGTACGATCTTAGATTCGAAGTCGGTGCCTGCGCCGAATCCCCAGTATTCATGCGATGGCCTGGCATAGCAGTAGGCGCAGGCATGGAAACAGCCACGATAGGGATTCACGCTCCACCGAAACGGAAGATCCGGGCTGTCATTCCGGCTCAGTATCTGGTAGGTGTCGTCTTCAAACAGCTGAATCTCCACACGCGACGAGGGTTCAAGCCTCTCACGCTGAGTGGATTCAAAGCGATTGGGTGGATTGGTCACAAGCTTCACGGCCGCTATGGTGCCGCCCTACCCACCCGTTGTCAATTGCCTTCCCCCGGCCTCCCTTGGCGACCGGTTTCATTGACTACGCGGACATCCAGTGTTAGATTTCTCGCCGCTTCAGAGGGGAGAGCCTATGTACGACCTTCGTGTATTGCGTGACAACCTGGACCAGCTCCGTGACCAATTGGGGGCACGCGGGAAGGATGTCGCGTGGGCAGATCTGAGAACACTCACGGAAGATCGTCGAACCCGCACCATACGGGTCGAAGAACTACGGCACCAGCTGAAAAAGGGATCGGACGACGTCGCCCGGCTGAAGCGAGAGAAGCAGCCGGCCGATGAGGCCATGGCGGCGATGAAGGCCTTGGGAGAGACGATCAAAGTCCATGAGGAACAGCTTCGTGTCGTGGAAGAACAGTTGGCCCATATCGCGCTGCGCATTCCGAACCTCCCACACACCTCTGTCCCGGACGGCCGGGATGAGGCTGACAATATTGAAGTGCGCCGATGGGGAACACCGCCGCAGCTCTCGGCTCCGGCCCAATCCCACTGGGATCTTGGCGAAGCGCTCGGCATTCTGGATTTCGATCGCGCGGTGCGCATGGCCAAAGCCCGCTTTGCCGTACTGACCGGATCGGGAGCCCGACTCGAGCGGGCGCTCATCAATTACATGCTGGATATGCATACCACCCAGCACGGCTACCGGGAAGTGCTGCCGCCGCTGCTGGTCAATCGCACGGCCATGACCGGGACCGGGCAATTACCCAAGTTCGAGGACGATCTGTTTCAACTGCAAGATGAAGAACTCTTCCTGATTCCGACCGCGGAGGTGCCGGTCACCAATCTGCACCGGGAAGAGATCCTGGCCGAGGAATCGTTACCGATCCGGTATACCGCCTATACCCCTTGCTTTCGACGAGAAGCGGGATCCTACGGGAAGGACACGCGCGGCCTCATTCGGCTCCATCAATTCAACAAGGTCGAGCTCGTCGCGTTCGCAAGACCGGAACAATCCTATGATGAGCTGGAGAGATTAACCTCGCACGCCGAGGCCATTTTGCAGGGGTTGGGACTGCACTATCGAGTGATCACCTTGTGCAAAGGGGATATGGGGTTTTCTGCAGCGAAGACCTACGACATTGAGGTATGGTTGCCGTCGCAGCAGACGTTTCGCGAAATTTCCTCCTGCAGCAATTTCGAAGCGTTCCAAGCGCGGCGGGCAAACATTCGCTGCCGGGCCAAGGCCGGGAAGAAAGACAACAAGCCTGAATTCGTTCATACCCTGAACGGATCCGGCTTAGCGGTGGGAAGAACCCTTGTCGCCATTCTTGAAAATTATCAGCAACCGGATGGTACGGTGACTGTCCCGGCAGCGCTTCAACCCTATATGGGTGGAATGCGGACTATCGAACGATCTTAGTACAGAGTGTTTCCTGGCCTGGTGTGGAGGGGTGACGGAGTGGCCGAACGTGCCGGTCTTGAAAACCGGAGATGGGGTAACCTATCCGCGAGTTCAAATCTCGCCCCCTCCGCCAAATTTCGATAAAGACTGTCATGCGAGGCGATTTGTGACCAAAGTCGGTCGCGGATCCCCCTGAGTCCGATTTTTCGACAAGCGACCCCACCTCCGCACGATTCGTGCTTTCTGATCTTCATCACAGAGCACAAGGGCTTCTGGTCGAAAATTACAGGCTGCAACCCGTTGCGCGTCACGGGGAATTGGTTCGGGCAGATCTGCGATAAGGTACCAACACCACGAAGGGGAGAAGCGATCGGGTCGGTCTCCCTCCTACCAGGTTCGAAGCCCAGCATCACCGCACGAGATCGAGTTGCATCCGCCGAATGACCAGCGCCTCACTCGGACAAACCTCTCACACTTTCATCTCTATCTTTTGCCACTGAGCAGTTTCCGGATACTGAACATTCCACGCACGACAGATATTGGCTAGGATTGCACCATGCTCGACCTCGTCGGATTGGGTATCCTCGCAGGAGTCGTTCCGGTTTACCTGGGCATCGCGGCGGCCTTGGTGCTTCGTCGTGCCCTTCCCCGGACGTGGGAAGCCGGCCTGATCGGGCTCTCCACCGGGGTACTGACCTATCTCTTCTTCGACTTGATGCACGAAGCGGTGGAGTTGATGGGAGCGCGCGATCCCTTCTCGTGGCTGCTGTTTCTGGGCAGCCTGTTCCTCAGCTTTGTCGGCCTTGTCCACCTCGAAAAACACCAATTTCTAAAGAGCCGGCACGCAAGCCAGGCACTGGCACTCCCATTCGTCATCGCGGCGGGCATGGGTCTTCACAACCTGGGTGAAGGACTGGCGATCGGAACCGCTTACGCCGGCGGAGAATGGGCCTTAAGCGGACTCCTGATGGCCGGATTCGCCCTCCACAATGGAACCGAAGGTTTCGGCATCGTCGGGGCCGCCGGACAATCTCCGATTACTGCACGCACAGCTGTATTACTCGGCTTGACCGGTGGCGCGCCTACCTGTATCGGAACGGTCCTGAGCGGATTCACCATATCGCCCTACCTCTCTCTCGTCTGGTATGCGTTAGCCGCCGGATCGCTCTTATACGTCGTGTTTGCCTTGGTGGCGATGACCTACACGAGCTCCCGCAAGCTTCACATGGCCTATGGTGTGTGGACGGGCATTGCACTTATGGCCATGACGGCCATGTTTCTGACATTAGTCGGCGGACATCGCTCCTAATCCTCCGCTCCGTTCCGGATACATTTCCAAACGATCACTTGGTAGCCTGACGCTTTGCTCCACAGCCCGCTTGACATATTTTCCAAAATTGTGATATTGAGAATCGTACTCAATAACGAGATAGTCTCTGCCGCTTCTTTCAGCAGAGGCCCGAGGAATTTAATTCCCAGAGCCCACGGTCATACGATCGCGGGCTTTTTATTTTTTTGCGGGGAAACCATGAACCAAGACCGCCGGGCACGAACTCTCGACACGTCCGTCATCGATATCGCCTCATCCGGGAGTCCTGCGCGTTCACTCGAACGGTCACGACATCAGCCCTTGATTCATAGAACAAGGGCCAAACCACAGCCGTTCTGGCCGACTCCGCAGATCACGCCTCTCGATTCCACTTCCCCGGCGGTTCGCTTGTCGGCCCTGCTATCCACGCACCGTGGCGACCGCCTCACGCTGAAAGAATTATCCACCGTCCTGGGATACTCGGAAAAATACGCGTCCGAGATATTTCGCAAATACATGGGGGTCTCCTTTTCTGAATACATCAAGCAACAGCATCTCGCCAAGGCAACACAACTGCTCAACAAGCAGCATCTGACCATCGCCCAGATTGCGGAATCTGTAGGATTCAGCGACGCGTTTGCGTTCAGTCACTTCTTCAAACGAGCCATCGGATGTTCGCCCAGCGAATTTCGAAAGCAACATCCGGCGGAAGCAGGTTTGAAGTGACGGACAAGGGAGAGCATGTGGCACGACTGGGGGGATGGCTGGTGTCGCTGACCCTCCATGGCCTGAGCCTCGGGACGGCATTGGTCCTGGCGGCTGAATTCTCTATTCTTCCGGAACAGCGCCCCTTCCGCTGGGATGTCACGCTGGTCAGCGCACCGGCCATGCAACCGGTTGCAGCGGACGTGCCCACCCCCCTATCCGCATCGTCCGACTCCCCCTCATTCATGCCGAAGGGCAGAGCCCCACGCCAGGTCTCTTCGCGTCCAAACGTCGCCAATACCGAAGCGCCACGCCCACTGAAGGCTCCTTCCGGAACGGATTCGCCTGCGTCCCACGATGCCCTCATTCGACCACATGCCACAGAAAATGCCTCCGAGGCCGTAGAAAGTCCCTCATCCACTCCGATCGTCGCCTCGACCAGCCTCACATCCGATGCGTCACGGATCGACACGACTCCTGCAACACCCGATACCCTGCCGGTTACCACAAGGGAATCGTCGGACGTCCCGCCCCCGAGCGTGGATGCCACCGAAGCATCCCTCACGACCTCCTTGCCTTCCATCCCTGAATCGATTCGACTCGTCAACCGTCCGACGCCTCGCGCCCGGGAAGCCACCGTCTCACGGGTACTCCATGCCGATTACGGATGGCTCGCCGAAATGTTGTTCGAAAAGGTCGAACAGAGCAAACGTTACCCAACATTCGCCAAAAACCGTCGCTGGCAGGGCAATGTCATGCTTCAAGCCGTGATCCATGAAGACGGCAGCATCAGCGACATTACGATCGTCACGCCATCGGGCCATTCGATTCTCGATCTCGACGCGGTTGCCCTGCTCGAACAAGCGTCCCCGGTCCAATTGAAGTATCCACTCGGTCAGTCCCATGTTATCGTCCACATCCCCATCGGCTATCGCCTGGAATAGGATCCATCATGCAGAATGAACAGACACTTCCCTGTCTCACTGCCTTCGAAGAGCATCACAACGATCTCTTGAGGTTCTTCACCCACAAGCTCGGCTGTCGTGATCTCGCTGCCGATTGCACTCAGGATACCTACATGCATCTCGTGCGCATGCGGCCTTCCATCGATGTCCAAAACCCGCGAGCCTTCCTTTTTCGTGTCGCAGCCAATCTCGCGGTAGACAATCTGCGAAAACTTCGCACCCGTCGGGGGGCGCTCAGCATCGAACCGCCCCCTGAAGAAACAGCCAGTCCGGCACCGTCGGCCGAGGATACCCTGGACGCCAAGCAACGGGTTGCCCAGTTGGAAATAGCCATGCGCGAACTGTCGCCCAAATGCCGGCGGGCCTTGCTGCTCAACAGGTTGGAGGGGAGAACACACCGGGAAATCGCCGACAGTCTGAAGGTGTCCGAGAGTATGGTCGCGAAATACATCGTCCAAGCCTTGCGGCACTGCCGCGCCCGCTTGCATCCGGAGGAATCCACCAGATAATCCTAACTGTTGAAAGCCGAGCGCCATCCGTCTTATAGAGTAAGCGTACATCGACCAGTATCCCGTTCAGGGGCAGTCGTGTGCACAACGGTATGATGGATGCCTGACTCGACACCTCCAGATGCCTCCTCTCCACTGGTCGACGAAGCCCTCGCTTGGTTGGTCCGCATCCATTCCGGTCACGCCTCCGATGAAGAGCGCTGGGCGTGCGCTGCCTGGCGGGCAAAAAGTTCCGCCCACCACCTCGCCTACGCAGAGGCGGAAATCCTATGGCGTGATATCGGCTTGCTGCCGAATGGCGATTACGCCGGTTCAGCCGACCTGACGGCATCGATGCCGCACGGCACGCTCCCGCGTGCACGACGCAGGATCAAGTGGGGACTGGCCGCTTGTGTTGTACTCGCCGCCGGTTGGCTCTCATGGGGAGTCGTTCAGGAACGACTCGACCTCGCGTCAGCCGATTACCGCACCGCAGTGGGGGAACAACGACACGTCAGGCTTGAGGACGGGAGTCGTATCCATCTCAACACCGATACCGCGGTGGCCGTCGCCTTCACCCCGCAGCAGCGAACGATCCGGCTGCTCACCGGAGAAGCCAGTTTCACCGTCACTCCCGAGACAGTACGGCCGTTCACGGTACAGAGCGGAAATGTGAGCACCCGCGCGCTCGGAACGAGCTTTTTGGTTCAGCGCCACCAAGATGCCGTCACCGTGACCGTCACGGAGCATGCCGTTCAGGTATCGGCAACGGACGGCCGCCCGGCTCCCGCGGCGGTGGTCCGGCAAAGCGAGCAGATTTCCTACAGTGCCGAGGCCGGACTGGGTAGGGCCCACGCCGTCGACTCCAATGCCATCGCCGCCTGGCAACGCGGGAAAATGATCTTCGAAGTCCAACCGCTGGCTGCCGTCGTCGAAGAGCTCAACCGGTACCGAGCCGGGCGCATTGTGATTCTGAACCCGGCGCTTCGCTCACTGAACGTGACAGGTGTGTTCGACATTGGCGACCCGGATGCCGCGCTCCGAATGATTGAACAGACATTACGAATTCACGACACCACCCTGACGCCCTACCTCGTCCTCTTGCACTAACAGACACTGCAGCTTCCCGAAGACATCATCCATCCTCTTCACAATTCGACGCTGTCTGCCGTCATCTTCTTCCAGTTTTTTTTCAACGCACACGATTTCGGTTACAAGTTTTTCGGCCCGGTCCGTCTTTACCTAATGAAACGCCGAGTGCGCGCCGTTCGGCCCATGCCCGGATACGTGCGCTTATTCATACCGGACTAATAGAGGGGGAATGATGCATTTCTCATGGCAAGTCGTCGTCACACTCTCCGTATCGGCCGTTCTGGTGCATACGACTGGAAACCTGGCTGAAGCGCGAAGCGAGCGTCTCACCACGTCGAACAACAGTCCCCTTCTCCTTGCTCAGGCCACCGCGGCTCCCGAGACATCAGAACCAATGGAATTCAACATTCCGCCGCAGCCTTTAGGGTCCGCCATCACCGCATTCGGCGATCAAGCCAACTATCGTCTGTTGCTGCCGTCCGACCTCGCTGAAGGAAGGAGCACCAGCGGCGTCAGCGGACGTCACACGCCCGAGGACGCCTTGACGCTGATGCTTGCCGGGACCGGCCTTAGCTATCGAATGACCGAGGCCAGAACGATGACGTTGGAACCCATGGCGGCGACGCCCTTACCTCCAGCTCCCCTGAGTCAGGAACCCCTCCGGTCCACTCCGAACACACAGGTGCAGGCGGCGCCCAAGCCTGTGAAAGTGCCGGAAATCGTCGTGAAGGAAGTCGAAGATCGTGGGTACGCGGTGGACGAGTCCTCGACGGCCACGCGCATTCCGGCGCCCATCCATGACACCCCGCGCTCGGTCGAGGTGGTCACCCGGCAAGTCCTGGATGACCAAAAAGTCATTCGCTTCAGCGAAGCGCTCCGGAACGTCAGTGGTGTCTCCCAATCCAGCACCCAAGGCGGACAAGCCGGTACATTCATGATTCGAGGCTTCGCATCAGAACTCAATGTCTTCAAGAACGGGTTCCGAGACGACAGCACCTTCAGCTCGCGCACCCAGCGCGACATCATCAACATCGAAAGCGTCGAGGTCGTGAAAGGACCGCCTTCTTACCTGTACGGCCGATCCGATCCAGGCGGCGTCATCAACCAAGTCACGAAGGCGCCGCTGAAAGATCGGTACTATTCGGCGGAAATGATCGTCGGCAGCTACGGGTTGTATCGCCCGCAGATCGACATCGGCGGACCGCTCAACGAGAGCAAAACACTCACGTATCGCTTCAACGGCATGTATGAGTCGGCCGAAAGTTATCGCGACGGCGTCAAGAGCCAGCGCATTTTCCTCGCGCCGACGTTTGGGTGGGAGATGAGCAATCGCACCACGCTGCGGTTTGAAGGCGAATATCTCTTCGATCGCTCCCCGATCGACCGCGGCCTCATCGCGTTCGGCAACGGCGTCGCGCCCATTCCCGTCAGCCGCTTCCTGGGCGATCCGAACCGCAAGATGGAAACACAGCAAGGAAAAGCCACCCTCACCCTGTGGCATGAGTTCAACGACATGTTCCGCTGGCGCACCGCCTTTCGTGCCGCGGCCGCGCACAGCCGGTATTCCAGCCTGGAATCGAACTTCCTGGTCGGCGCCGAAAGCGACGGCATCTTGAACCTGGCTCGTTACGAGATTCCGACGACGGTGCAGAGCCATTACTTGCAGAACGAACTGCACGGAAACTTCTTCACCGGTTCGATCAGACATAAAACGATCATCGGCATCGAGCTGGGCCGGGAAAATTCCACGGCCACCGCCTCGGGAGACTTCGGCGGCGACACCACGACGCCGGGCGCCTTCAGCTACATCAACATCTTCAATCCGAACGACCGGCTGTTCCTGAATCCGGCTCTCACCAAGTTCAGCGATGCGAGCCAACAAAATAATATCTTGGGCGTGTACGTGGGCGACCAAGTCGATCTGTTGGAGAATCTGCACGTGCATTTCGGCGGACGATTCGACCTGTTCGACCAGCATATCACCAACCGGCCTGACGACTTGACGACCACCGGCAGCGAGAACAATAAGTCGGATACGGCCTTCAGCCCATCGGTCGGCATCGCCTATCAACCGGTGAAGCCCGTCACGCTGTTTGCCAACTACACGGAATCCTTCGCTCCGCAGGGCGCCGGCTCACGCAGCATCACAGGAAACCTCTTCGATCCTGAACGCGGCAAGTCCTATGAAGGCGGCATCAAGTATCAAGCCTTCGGCGGGAGATTACGATCCACGGTTGCCGTCTTCGACATCAAGAAAAAGAATGTGCTGACGGCCGATCCGTTCAACGGGTTCTTCTTCTCGGTTGCGACGGGCGAACAGCGCAGCAAGGGCGTGGAGTTCGACATCGCGGGGCAGATCCTGCCCGGATGGGACATCATCGCGAACTATGCCTATATCGATGCTCGGGTGACGAAGGATCTGCTCTTCGCTGAAGGTACCCGTGCGCCGAACAGCGCCCTGCACCAGGGAAGTGTGTGGACCACCTACTTCTTCCAGGAAGGCATCGCGCAGGGGTTCGGCGCCGGTGTCGGTATGTACGCGCAAGGCAAACGGAACGGGATTTTCCAATGTCAGGATCCCGCCAATTGCCAGGCGCCGTTCGAACTGGCCGGATATGTCCGGATGGATGCCGCGCTCTACTATCGCAAGCAGGAAGTGTTCAACAAGACCAACCTGCTTGCCGCGATCAATTTCACCAATGTGCTCGACCACCGCTACTTCAGCGGCGCGCAGAACTTCCGCGAGATCGTCTACACCGGTGCGCCGTTTACCGCCATCGGATCACTCAAGTTCGAGTTCCACTGAAATCTGACAGACCTCGGTGCAAACAGCGACACACCCGAACATTCTCCATTCCTCCGCACTCCGCCGGCCTCGCAAGAGGCCGGCATGTGCAGCTGGAGACTGCCTACAGTAGCTGGGTCCCCATGGAGATTCATGTGGCATGAGAAGCCGAATCGAGAGGGCCCGCCATTTCGGACAGAGTGAGGGGGAACTCAGGGGTCTTTGAAATCTCTCGCGTCTCCGGAGGCGATGCGAGGATCAAGAAATAGCCTGCAAGGCAGGTTCTCTATGAGGTGACGTACGAGAGCGGACAATCGGATAGATTCAACGCCGTCACACGAAGCAGCAAGATGAATGGTTCCCGCAACGGGACAAGCCCTCAAGCTACCTTACACGGCGTGGCTGTAGTGCAGGCATCGGACCGTTATCGTGAATTGACCAGTTTCTTCAGACCTGTAATCTTTGACAGGGGTATCACCACCAGCTTTCCGCACCGTTGGCACTTAATGACCAACCCTTGGGGTTCGATCCGGGCCGTCATTCGACCACAGATACATCGGACATCTTTACCGGACGCAGGTATATCAGTTTTATTCATGTCAATCTCGCCAGTGACGAACGGGCACAGGCCCTCTCTTACAATGACGTTTCAGATCGACAAAACATCACCTCCAATAATGATTCGACGCTCTTCTGCCCGCTCCGCATCCGACGAGGGAGGTGTCACACCAAGCTCCACCAGCAGCCCCGGGAATAAAGCAAACGCGCGGTCACGGAATCTCCTTTGCGGCGCAGTCGGTCCATTCATCATGCCGGCGAGGCCGAACCGCTCCACGCAGGATTGCAGATGCACCAGACTTTTTTTGAATTCCGGAAAATGAACATTCAGGCATATGCGTTGAATCTGTTAGTCTCGCCCTGCTTCCCAAGGGGCCATCCATGTCACACTGGTCGAACTACTCCCACACTACCGCCGCGCACGTGATCTGTCCCCCGGCAGACGACACGTGCGCTCCCGCATCGATCACTGTCGACAGCCTCATCGAGTTTGTCAGGGCCGAACAGTCTGAGCTACTTCGATTTCTGACCTGGAAAGTGAATTGCCCCTCGGCTGCGGCCGACTTGGTTCAAGAGCTGTACCTCCGCGTCGTCACGCTCGCAAACCCTGTCACCATTCGAAACCCGCGCACCTTCCTGTATACAACAGCCAAACATCTGGCGATCGACTATCTCCGGCAAAAAGATCGTGCCCGGCCTCGCTCTCAACCGCTCGACCAAGCCGTGTCTGTTCCAGCCTCGACTCCGGACGCCGAGACGGCCATCGATGCCAAACACCGTTTGGCGGCCGTATTACAAGCGATCGAAGAACTGCCTCCCAAGCGTCGTGCCGTATTTATCCTGTTTAAATTCGAGCACAAAACCTATGTGGAGATTGCCCACGAGCTACACATTTCCATCAGAACCGTGGAGAATCATCTTACCAAGGCCATGACCTACTGCCGTGCCCGCTTCGAATCGTTGGATCAGCTCGAAGAAAGAGAGTGACCCACCCCATTGAGTCATCGCCACCATCTCGACTATTCTCGCACCAACGCTTCCTTCCGTAATCCGAACGCATAGGTCCGGAGTCATCATGTCCGAGCGCGAAGACCAGGCGACTCATCATCCCTCTGACACTCTCGATGCATGGCAGGAAGCGAACGCCTGGCTGTTGCGCCTGCACTCCGGAATGATGTCGGAGCAGGAGCAACAGGAATTCGCCGCCTGGCGCCGGTGTACTCCGCTTCATGAGGCCCAATTTCAGAAAGCCGAACGATTCTGGGAAGCGCTGAATGGCTTGGCAGATCAGGTGACACGTCCAGAACCGTTGGACTATGCCCCTTCCGGATGGGCCGACGATAGGCCTCGACGCGCGACGCCTCCATTCTTACGACCTCGATCATGGCGTCGATGGTCGTCCGGCGTCGCCGCCACGCTGGCGCTGGCTGCCCTGGTCGTGATGCTGTGGCCGACAGTGGACGTGTGGCTCAGTGACTATCAGACGCATGCCGGCGAACAAACATCGCTCTCCCTTGCCGATGGCTCAACCGTCCATCTCAATACACGCTCGGCATTGTCCGTCCGACTGTCGGCTCAGCGTCGAGTTCTTTCGTTAAAAAGAGGAGAGGCCCTCTTTGAGGTGGCACACGATCCCTCCCGCCCGTTCGAAGTTGAAGTCAACGGCCGGGTGGTGAGAGCGATCGGAACAACCTTCAATATCGACCATCACGACCACCGGACGGCCATCAGCGTTCTGGAAGGAGCGGTCCGTCTGTTGCGCAAGAATGAAGCGCTGGATATTCCGGCAGGCTACCGGGTTACCTATGAAACCGACGGCCAACCCAGCGCTCTCGAACCGTTCAACCCGCCCCGCATCACCGCATGGCACCGGCACGAACTCATTTTCGATGATATGCCGCTCGATCGAATCATCGATCAATTGAATCGGTATCGGTCCGGCCCCATTGTGATCCTGGACTCGCGGCTCCGTGCGCAGCGGTTGTCAGGCAGTATCGCCCTCACTGACCCTGATCGCTCGCTGGCCATGCTCCAACACGTCTTGCCGTTTCGAATCACGCGCGTGACACCCTACCTGACGTTTATTTCCGGTTAACTCATCGTGGCTCCAACATTGATTCGTGAGTTCCAAGCCGGCTCATCCGTCCGGACGGATGAGCTACGTTTGAGAATGATTGTAAAAATTTCTGCCTCCTCATAGGGGATTCTCTCTCGCCGCATCGTCCTTCTCCTGAAACCGTTCATTCGTATTCCTCGTTCAGGTGAAAGGAGACGCTATGCAGTTCATGTTAGGGATCGTACTCATTTTGTTCAGTACGATCTATGTCGCCGCCGGTGCGTATGAAACCGCAGCCGCCGAGCAAGCCGCAGCTTTGCGGGGAGATCCTGTCGAGTTCGATATTCCACCTCAACCGCTCACCCAGGCGCTGCACGCATTTCGCGATCAGAGCGGCATACGATTCATCCACCGGGCTGAGCTGATCCGGTCCGAACAATCCAACGGAGTCGTCGGACGGTATTCCGCAGATCACGGACTCGCAATTCTGCTTAGGGGAACCGGGCTCACCTACTATGCTGCCGAGTCCGGAACCGTGATCCTCGAACGGGCATCGACAGCACCCGCTTCAGCCGACGCGGGAGGACAGACCGTCATGGCCGCCGCCCCTTTGCCCGGCGATGAATCGTTGAAGTCCCGGACCGAAGAAGACGCATTGAAAGTGCCGCTGGTCGAAATCATCGGAACATCGGAGAATGCCCTCGATTACATTCCCGGTTCCGGCCGCGTGATCACCAAAGAGAGCATCGAACAAAACCATCGCCTGACCATCAATGAAGCCCTGCGCGAAGTGCCGGGCGTGCATGTCCGGGACGAAGACGGACTGGGTATCCGGCCCAACATCGGCATCCGGGGCTTGGATCCGACCAGAAGCCGCAAGGTGCACATCATGGAAGACGGCGTGCCGATCATGATGATGCCGTACGCCGATCCTTCCTCCTATTACTTTCCCCCGATCTTTCGTTTCGATCGGATCGAAGTCCTGAAGGGAAGCGGACAGTTGCTCTACGGTCCGCAAACCATCGGCGGCGTGATGAACTTCATCACCCGTATGCCCTCGGCCAAGCCGGAAGGAAACTTTCAGTTTTGGGGCGGCAACAACAACTACTTCAACACCCACTTCGACTATGGAGGCACCTGGGGCAAGAGCGGCTACATGGTGGACTACACCCACTATCAGAGCGACACGCCGCGGTTCACCAATGTCCGAGCCAAGGTGGACGACATCACGTTCAAGACCGTCCAAGAGCTGAGCGATCGAACGCAAATCATGGCGAAGTTCAATTACTACCGTGAAGATTCCGGCATCGGCTACCAGGGGTTGACCGAATCCGAATGGGGCTCTCCACGCGGTCAGGACAGGCAGACCCTCTTCAAGAACGATCACTTCGATTTTCGCCGGATGGGCGCGCATGTGGCGGTCAACCACATGTTCACCGCCAACTTGACGTCGACCACCAACTTCTTCGGCCATTACATGTCTCGCGACTGGACGAGGCAGACGACCCAGGGCGTCAACGCCGATGGGAGCCTCAACGGCGCCCTCCAGTTCGGCAATGCCATTCCCGCCACCGCCTTCGGGGCTGTCCCCGGCGATGCGCGGTTCACCAATGAACGAGAATACTGGGTCTACGGGGTCGAATCGCGCTTCAAATACGATCACTCGATTCTCGGAGTCAATGCCACGGCCGATTTCGGCGCGCGCTACATGTTCGAGGAATCGGATCGGAAGCAATTACGAAATACGGGATCCGGTATCGGCGTCACGTCGAGTTGCTTTTTGGCCGTGGCCGGCTCCACCTGTTTGAACGAAAACAACCTGCGGACGACCAACGCCTATGCGTTGTTCTTCCAGGAGCGTTTGATTTTCGGCCAATTTACGATTACGCCCGGCGTACGCGTGGAGCATATCAATTACGACCAATACAATCGGCTGTCGAACAACGGCAACGGATCTTTCGGGAAAGCCAATTTTACAGAAGTGTTGCCGGGAATCGGTGTCACGTACGCGCCGTTCAAGAACCACACGTTCTTCTTCGGCGCGCATCGCGGCATGTCGCCCCCGCAGATCTCCGATGCCATTACCGGCACCGGGGCCGTCGTCGACCTGGGGCCGGAATTGAGCTGGACCTACGAGTTGGGCACCAGGGGGAACCTGGCCCACTGGGCGGGGTATGAATTCACCCTTTTCCAGATGGACTTCGATAACCAGATCATCTCGCAGTCGGCTGCGGGCGGCACCGGCGCAACCCTGACCAGCGCGGGGGAAACCAGGCATCGGGGCATCGAGTTCGCCACCAGCCTGGACCTGTGGGATGCGTTCAAGGGACGAGACAAGGACCAGGATGTGACCCTCGATGTGAACTACACCTGGGTTGCTCAGGCCGAGTTCATCGGCACGCGCAACAGCTCGATCACCGGTGCGGCACTCCTACCCACGGAGGCGGCGGTCGTGAGTGTGAGCGGCAATCGGCTCCCCTACTCGCCCAAACACCTGTTGACGGCGGGAATCGGGTATACCAACCGGGCATTCGGCCTCGGCACGTTCAATGCCAGGCTGGAAGCACAGTGCATCAGCGATCAGTTCGGAGACGACCGGAACCTTGTCGCCCCGACGGCAAACGGACAACGGGGCATGGTCCGAGGCTGGTGCATGATGAACGCATCGGTCAATCAGTATGTGAAGAAGATCAATACAACCTTCTTCTTCGTCGCCAAGAACATGTTAGATCAAGCCACCATCATGGATCGGACCCGTGGCATCTACCCCGGCCTCCCGGCGCTCTGGCAAGCCGGAGCCAAGTGGACGTTCTAAGGTCGGCGTCCATGTGACCGATGCCGCCTCGGCATAGGGCCGACGCATCGAGACGCACCTCGTCTGCGCCTCTGGCAGACGAGGTGCCAGACATTCATTCAGCGGCCGCCTGGGCTGATCATCCCCTAACAGGATCCGGAAAAAGGCCGCCGGCGTCGTGCTCACCCCCCGTGAAACGTGAAGTGAAACGTATCTCGCCAACATCCCGCAACCGGCTTTGCAACGAGTGCCGAGCGACGTTTCACGAACGACGAACTAGGAAGACGGCCATTTTTCGCATCCTGCGGGCGATGCGGAAGCCAATGGGGCGCGTGAGTTAATTGGGACCTCTTAGGCAAGACCCAAGTTTTTCGCAGCCTGCTAAAGGCTACCTCGTCCCGGACATCCCCTTCCCTGCCGGATCCCGTCACCGACGACAATTCAGTCCTTTCAAGCGCGCCCGGGTGTGGTTTGCCCGCCCTCATGCGTCGTTATAGAAGGAGGCCGGTCACCGATTGAGGTGAACGATCGGTCTCGCACGGGAGAATGGCCTCTATGACCACGGTGACGGAACACCTCCGACCGGTAGGCACCATGCACGGTTCAGGCAAGGCTATAATAGATGTCCCACCGACTGTCCCGCTCCCACAGAACCGGCCTTCTCGTACATCTTGGCAGAAGCTGTGGCTCAACCTCCACCTCTACATCGGCCTGGTGGCCGGCGCCCTTTTCGTCCTGACAAGCCTCACCGGCAGCCTCCTGGTGTTCTACAAGACGATTGATGAATGGCTGAACCCGGAGCAATTGATCCGGACTGCCGGCAGCGATCAGTCCCTGAGGGACATCGTAGCGGGCGCCAGGACCATGCATCCGGATTGGTCTCCTCCGGACACTCTCATCTTTCCGCTCCACGATCGTGACACGTTCCATGCCTGGTTCAAGGATCCTGCTGCCGCGCCGACAGAAGAGCGCTGGCACGTCGTCGCCGTCGACCCCTCCACCGCCCGCCCCCTGAGTGATCGGCAGTGGGGCGTTTTTTTCGTTTCGTTCATTTACGAATTGCACCAGGAGCTCTTGCTCGGGAAACCAGGCGAGATCTTGATCGGGATCATGGCCGTCTTTCTCCTCGTTTCGATCGGGACCGGGCTGTATCTCTGGTGTCCCGCCCCTGGCAAACTGCGCCGTGCCCTGTCGTTTCAATCCGGCGGTAGCCCCATCAGAAGACATTACGATGTTCACAAACTCACCGGCCTGGCCGGCGCCCTCCTGCTGACCTTGCTCGCCTTGACCGGGTTCTATTTGGAGTTTCCCTACGCCGTCACCTCGGTCGTCCGTTGGTTCTCGCCTGTGCGGGACACCGCGCCCGAACTGCAGCCACAGTCCGAACTGCAGGCCGCAGTCTCTAAGATCCAGCCCGAACAGGCCGTCGCAATCGCCCGCACCGTCTTCCCTGACGCCACGCCCATGTGGATCGGTTTACCGCAACATGAGCGGGACAGTTATTCAGTCGGACTGCGGCAACCGGGAGAAGTCCGACAGGCAGGGGGGCAAACCGAGGTGTGGATCGATCAATACAGCGGGGCGGTGCGGCGGGTCCAGGATTGGCGAGAGTTCACTCGCGGAGAAACCCTGTTGTCCTGGCTCTTTCCCCTGCACAACGGCGAGGCATTCGGCCTGACCGGACGCTGGCTCGTGTGCATCACCGGTATCATGCCGTTGATTCTGTATGTCACGGCGTTGCGGGTGTGGTGGCTGAAGAGAGCCGCACGAGCGCGGCAGCGAGGCCGATAACTGGCGGTGACGGCGTGGAACGCCGGCAGACGACGCTCACGCCATGGCCGGTGGTACCGGATAAGAGCGGCATCCGGCACAGAGTCCGTACAATTCGAGATTCCGTCCGGTGAGATGAAACCCGTTCGCCAGGGCGACCTGTTGCCGCAACCCTTCGATTGCCGGGTCCTCAAACTCCACGATATGCCCGCAGCCTGTGCAGATCAGATGATCGTGATCCCCCTTCATCGAAATGTTGTCATATTGGGTCTCCTCGCCGAAGCGTCGCGCCTGCGCGAATCCGTTTTCGCACAGCACACGCATCGTCCGGTAAATCGTATTCAACGGAGTTCGGCGCCCGTTTCGATTGAGGAAACCGTACAAACTGCGGATGGTGATGTGATCCTGCTTGAGAAAGGCCAAGACAATCTGTTCCCGTTGCGGACTCCACCTCAAGCGGGAACGTCCCAGGCTCGACCGCACCCGCTCGATCGCTTCTTGAGTCACGAGGGCTCTCTTCCCGGAGGTCGTATCCGGAAACACCGATTTCCCGACTGCGGCAGTTGCACGATTCACAGGTCGTCCCCCTTCGCTCGTCCGGTCCTTGTTGAATAAGACGCATAGGGGGGCTTCGACCACACCTCAATATTCGGCTCCGTCCAAATGCACCTGGAAAACGAACATTCCCTTTTGCGTCTGCCCGCCACTACTATCCAACCGCCGCGAATCACGATCGCACACCCTGTTCGCCGACGGAACCACACTGAATGGAAGCACGTACCCATCTGGAAATGTCGACGCTAGTCCGGGAGCACGGCCACGACCTGCAGCAATTCCTGACGCGTCGCCTGGGTTGCACGGAAACCGCCAAGGACTTGGTTCAGGATACGTTTGTTCGCCTCCTGCAGAACAGGTCCGGGGAGGTCCTCACGAATCCGCGCGCCTTTCTCTTTCGCATCGCCACGAATCTCGTCATCGACCATCATCGCCGGCGCCAATACCGCGAAACCGTCACGCTGGACGATCCGGAACGCCCGATCGACCAGGCAGACCCCGCACCCTCGATCGAAACCGTCGTCTGGTCGAAGCAGCAGGTGGCGCGGCTGCAACAGGCCATTGAGGAACTTCCGCCCAAGTGCCGGCAGGTGTTTGTGCTCATCAAGTTTCACCACGTGAGCCATGCCGATGTGGCCGCCAAGCTGGGCATTTCTCAAAGCACCGTCGTCAAACACATGGTCAAGGCGGTGGACTTTTGCAGAAGCCGACTCGAGGATCTGTCATCCTAAGCGTCGCCGCCCGAATGGATGTTCCTCCCGCCTCACTCGTCTACTATGAATGGGACCCTGTTCAACCGGAAGGTGACAGGGCAAGAATCGACGCGCTACCATAACCACCACAATGGATACACCAGAACACGACACACTCCCCTCGACTGCGTCCGAGTGGTTGGTACGGATGGAGTCCGGCACGGTCACGGACGCCGAGCGGCTGCGTTTCGCAGAATGGCTCTCCTCCGACCCTTCCCATCTGGACGCCTATCGGAAGGCGGAGCGATTCTGGCACGGGCTGGATCAGATGAATCCCGACGACATCCGTCAGTTCGATCACTACCTCACAGAGGATGCGCCAACGACTCCGCGAAGACATTCACGCCCCTGGCAGCGCGTCACGGCGATGGCGGCAAGCCTCCTGCTCGTCACAGGGATCGGTCTCTGGATCACAACCGCCTGGTTGCCCCTCGGCGATTACCGCACTGCCGTCGGAGAACAACGAACGGTCTCGCTGGCCGATGGATCGATCGTGCAACTGAATACGGATACGGCCTTGTCCGTGTCGATGACGGAACAGGGGCGACGGTTAAGGCTCCATCGGGGAGAAGCATTCTTCACCGTCGCACCGGACGCGGCTCGCCCATTTGAAGTTGAAGCCGGCAGCGGCACGATCAGAGCGTTGGGTACGGCGTTCAACGTGAGAACAGGCCCCGATCGCACCACCGTCACGGTCACTGAACACAGCATCCGGCTCCGCGTGGGGAAAGAAACGTCCGCCGACGTTCACGCGGGAGAACGCCTTCGGTATCGGTCGAATGGAGGGATCGATCAGGTGGAAGAGGCGGACGTGGACCGGACATTGGCATGGAGGCACCATCGCCTGATCTTCGAGAACCAACCGTTACCTGAAGTCCTGGCCGAAGTGGCACGCTATCGTTCAGGCCGGCTCGTGATCCTCCGGGATGAATCCTTGAATACGCTTCCCGTCACCGGCTCGTTCGACACCGAGCGACTGGATCACCTCCTTCCTGCCATCGAAGAAAGTCTTCCCGTCCGGATCGTCACCTTCGCCGATCGCGTCATCCTCCTGTATCGGGGCCTCCCCAAGAAATCCTGAAATTTTCTTCGGGCACTAGACCTTCCTTCCATGTCGTCCGTCGTAGTGAGTGAGCCGTCAAGACGGCCGCATCATCCATCGCACCACGACGGAAAGGACCCAGCAATGTTCGGAACCATCACGACGCTCTGTACTCGTCGGCAAACCCCGGCCCGACCAGGCACCTGCACCACGATTCACATACTGCTCTGCAGCCTGCTTCTCATACTTTCGAATCAGGGCGCCCCGGCCCACGCGCAAGAACCGTCTTCAACAGCCTCGCGCGCCTTTGCGATCGCCCCTCAACCCCTGTCTTCCGCCTTGCTGCAGTTTTCAGAGGCGACGAACATCGAAGTGCTGTTCGATGCGACCATCGCCCGCGATATCCAGACACAAGGCGTCTCCGGCGACTACGCCCCGGAGGACGCCCTTCGACTGCTGTTGCATGACACAGGCCTCTCCTATCGCACCACGAGCGCCGGAAGCGTCACGCTCGAACAGGCCGCCGGCCTCCCGACCGTGCCCGCTCCGGTAGTTCAAAGTCCGCCGACAGACCCCGCGCCGCAGGCCGCGCCACGGCCCGCCGCTCAGAAGTCGGTGAAAGTCCCTGAAATCGTCGTGAAAGACGTCCGCGAGCGAGACGACGATGCTCATACCTACGTTGCCGAGGAGTCCACGACCGCAACCAGGACCGATACGCCGATTCGGGATGTGCCGCAGTCGATCCAAGTGATCACACGCAAAGTCATCGAAGAACAGCGCACCTTCCGGCTCCAGAACACGCTGGAGAACATTTCCGGCATCAACGCCACGGAGTCCGCAGCCTCGCTCTACGATTCATTGATCATTCGGGGGTTCGCCGCCACGGATCGCAGCTACTTCCGGAACGGCCTGCTTGATCCCTTCGCCCAGTTCACGGCCTCCGACACGTACAATATCCGCCGGCTTGAAGTACTCAAAGGGCCGGCCGCCGTCCTCTACGGGCAGGGCGATCCCGGCGGTGTGATCAATATCGTGACCAACAAGGCTCAGCCAAACGCCGCTTACTCGGCCAATGTCACGTTGGGGAACTTCAACTTCTACCGATCCGAGCTTGATGCCACCGGCCCGCTCAACGCCAGTAAGACGGTTCTCTATCGATTGAACGTGGCGGGGCAGAAGGCCGGAAGTTTCATGGACTACGCCAATCGCGATCTGGCGGCCATCGCGCCGAGCGTGACCTGGCTCATGAGTTCCCGCACTACGTTGACGGTCGAGGCGGACTACTTACGCCGCTGGAGCAACGACCCCTATGGCCTACCGGCACAGGGGACGTTTCTGCCGAACATCAACGGAGCGATCCCCCGGAACCGCTCCACCACGCTCGGCGACTTCAGTTCGTTCAATCGCACTTCCTACCGTGTCGGCTACGATCTCACGCATCAATTCAACGATAAATGGTCTATTCGCAACGCGTTCCGGCATACGATCGCCGAAGACGACGCGAACAACCTGTACTCCGGCTTTAACGGCATTCTGGAACCGGATCAACGAACGATCGGCAGGTTTCAGGTCCTGCAGCCGGGCGTCGCCCGCCGACATGCCAATTCGATGGTGACGAATGTAGTGGGACATGTCCATGTTTTAAACATGGACCACACGCTCTTGACCGGTGTGGAACTGCGACAAGAAAAGACCGACCAGTTCAGATTTATTTTCGCTGGAGCCCCGCCGCTGGATCTGTTCGCCCCCGACTATTCGCTCAACCCGTTACCATTTACCGGCAACGGAGCCAGCCTGAACGCCGACAACAAGACCGCCGCCTTCTACGTGCAGGATCAGGTCACCATTCTGCCGAACCTGAAATTCATGGGCGGCCTCCGCTTCGATTATGTGCACCAATTTCAGCAATCCGTAGGTGAGCCGCAACAGACCTCGGACAACCATGCGGTCAGTCCAAGACTGGGACTCGTGTATCAACCGATCGAACCGGTCTCCCTCTACACGTCATGGACGAAGGGTTTCCAACCCAGCAGCGCATCCTCCTTCAATCCGAATGGCGAATTGTTCAAGCCTGAACGATCGACTCAATATGAAGTCGGCGTCAAGACGTTCATGTTCGACAATCGTGTCACAGCCACCCTCGCCTGGTTCCACTTGACGCGAGAAAACCTGGTCACGCCCAGCCCGGATCCGGCGCAGGCCCTTCAGGGTTTTTCGGTCCAAACGGGTGAACAACGCAGTCAAGGCGTGGAATTAGACGTGACCGCGCAGATCACACCGGGGTGGAACCTCATCACCGGATATGCCTATACCGACGCCGAGGTGACCAAGGATAACGATCTGTCACTGGTCGCCAAACGGCTGGCCAACGTGCCCTACAACAAATTCACCCTCTGGTCGACCTATCATGTCCAGGAAGGGCTGCTGCAAGGCTTCGGGGTCGGCGGAGGACTCTTCGCCTACACGGGCCGCAACGCCTCGATCTTCGGAGATCAAACTGAAATGCCCGGTTACATCCGCGCCGATGCAGCTCTCTATTACAACCATGACTTACAGAAGGGCAATTGGCTGGGAGCGAAGAGCATGCACCTCGCACTCAACATCCGGAACCTTCTGGATCAGCGGTACGTCGCCACTTCTTACAACGGCTCGTCGCAGTTCTTCTTCGGCGAACCTCGAACCGTGCTGGCGACCGTGGGGCTGCGGTTCTGACCCGTCCCGGTACGAAGGACAGGAGGCGGGCCACCGGTGCTATCCCGTGGTCCGCCTGATCTGCCACCGTCGGGGAAACAATGGACGATTCTTTGAAAAGGACTCCCATGCACTACCTCGTGGTTATGCTTCTCCTCCTGTCCGGCTGTGCCGAAGGCCGCTGGATTCGTCCGGAGAATACCGCAGAGCAAACCGCGCAGGACTGGGAGCAATGCAAAGCGGAGGTATTGGCCGGTGCGGAGCATGTGAAGGAAACCCTGGCCGGGGGCATTAATTTGAGCGGCTGCATGCAATCGAAAGGATACACGTATGTCGAAGATCGGCAGGTTCCTGCGCCCGGCGCCGGCACGCGCGATTCCCGCTGAGTGCTGAACCGCTGCTTCCTGTCGAAATAGACTCCATGCTAAACATCGAACAAGGGGTTTGGCGGCAGGGTGAGCTGCATGAACACCAGCTCAGTCACGCTCATTGACCCATCGGCAAAAGGGCTGCCACAATGACCAAGCCGTCACCTTTCTCAGTGACGAAGGAGGCTGTCATGTCCTGCTCTTCTCGCCCCATCACAACCGCCGTCATGCTCCTGTCCGCACTTACCGGCTGTGCGGCCAGCCTTGGCCAGTCGAATCAGCCTGTCGCAGGCCACGACCTCTGCTCGAAGCCTCAAACGGAGCGGACCTACTTCGAACCTTGTATCACATCGACCTCACGCCAACCAGAGACACCCATCAAGGATGTGCCCGGTTCCGCGCAGGTCATCAATCGGGAACTCATGGAGGATCAGCGCGCGTTGACGCTGGGAGATGCCTTGCGGAATGTCAGTGGCGTGCAAGGCGGCGGGGGACGCCGGTAGCTCCCCGGTTGATCACGGGAAGCGCATGACAAAAGAACCGCTTTTCTCCTGCCTGCACGCGATTTCCGGAGCCTGAACATGCCATTGAGATGCTCCGCCATGGTAGGGTCGGTCCCGATCCAACTCGATCGGACGGTCCACGGACTGCTGCGGCAACTCCAGCATGGCGGCTCAAGACTACGAACGGCTGTTTCATTCCACCGGTGACGATCTCCGTCGATTCCTTTCGCGCAAAGTCTCCTGCCCCCACACGGTCGCCGACATCATGCAGGAAGCGTTTCTTCGACTGATGGGCGCGCAGCCTTTGACCGACATCCGCGACCCGCGCGCCTATCTATTCCGCATTGCCGCGAACCTCGCCATCAATCATGTCACCCGGGGCAAAGACACCATCGATCCATGCGATGTGGAACAGGCGTCATCGGCAACTGCCTCGGCACTAAGTGAGGAGCGCACACCTGAGCGGGTCGTCCAGGGAAACCAGCAGCTTCAGCGAGTAATGGAGGCCATCGACGGCCTCCCGAGCCGCTGTAAAACCGTGTTCATCCTCTATCGATTTCACAACCTGAGTCAGGAGACGATCGCCGCCCGGCTCGGCATCTCCGTCAGCATGGTCGAAAAACACGTCATTCGAGCCATGCGCTGTTGCCGCGAGGCGCTCGACGACCATAGGTGAGGGAACAGGCCCGCTGCGTGTCGATAGAATAGAGCCACCGCCCATGAATCAACCGCCCAAAGACGCGCCAGTGCCCGACGCCTACGACGAGGCAGTCCGTTGGCTCATGGCCTTGCGTGAGACCAACAGCCGGACGCCCGCCGATATGCGGCAGGCGTTCGAACAGTGGCTGTCGGCCGACCCTGAGCATCGCCGTGCTTTCGAGACATGCCGACGCGATTGGGAGATCCTGGAGCCACTCCAAGCCGTGTACGGCCCCTGCGAGGAGACGTCCCACCGATATTCTATCTCCGGCGCCGGCACGACGAAAGTGCGCTGGGCCTGGTCCGTCGGAATCGCCGCCACGTTGGCCGCCCTCGTCACGGTGGGGGTGATCGCGATGGAGCGATTCGGCACGACAATGGAAACCGTGGCCGCCACGCAAGTCGCCGAGCAGAAAACTCTGACTTTGGAGGATGGGACGCGGATCGAGGTCAACGGCCGCTCCAGACTCCGCGTGCGCTACCAGCACGCGCAACGCATGATTCAGTTGGACGAAGGCGAGGCCCTGTTTGACGTGGCGACGGATGCCGGCCGGCCGTTCGTCGTCCAAGCCGGAATCGGTGCCATACGCGTCGTGGGAACAGCCTTTCAAGTCACGCGGGACGACAGCCGCATCAGCGTGGCCGTTCTCCGCGGCCAGGTGCGGGTGGAACGAACCACGACGCCGACTCTGCAGGTCCTTCTCTCGGCCGGTCATGCCGTCAACCTGACTGCCGAGGGGATGGGACCGGTCCAGGCCGTCGCCGCCGACACTGTCGGCACATGGAGAAAACAGGTCCTGGTGTTCGACCGGGCCCCTCTCGGCGAGGTCATCAGGGCTCTTCAACGCCAATATCGCGGCACGCTTCGCATCGATCCGGCGGCCGCTTCGCTCCCGCTCACCGCCGTGATCCAGTTTGCCGATATCGAGACGACGTTGGCCGCCCTGCCCAAGACCCTGCCCGTAGCCGTCGAACATCCTGTCGCCGATCATTGGCACGTACACCTGGCCGCAAAGCCGTAGCGCTGACAGCCTCCTCCCTTCTCGGCTCACCTGCTCCACAGAGAGCCGCTCATTTTCGCGGGCGAATATTTTTTCTGTACAGAGCGTGAGGATCGCTCCTGACGGGGTGTCGTACAGGTGGGACTCGTACGTCGTTATCAAGGAGGCTATTTGTGATAGATCGATCGCGCTTATTCAGGCATCACTCGGTTACCCGACCGTGGCCCCTCTGCTGTGCGCTCTTATTCGGTCTCCTCCTTCTTGCACTCCCCGTGTTCGCCGAAGAGCGCGACTTCAATATTCCCGCACAACCGTTGAATCAGGCCCTGATCGAGTTTGCGACACAGGCCGGTGTGTCGGTGAACGCCGATCCGGAATTGCTGGCCGGCCGACAGAGTTCCGACCTTGCCGGGCGTCACACGGAGGAGACGGCGCTCGACCAGCTGCTGAACGGTACCGGTCTCCGCTCGAACCGGACCGGCGCCAATACCTTCAGCATACTGCCGGCGCTACCCACGCCGCCCCCGCCCCCGACTCCTCGCAGCGACAGACCGGTGAAGGTGCCGGAAATCGTCGTCAAGGACGTGCGCGAGCGAGATGAGGATTCACAATCTTACGTGGCAGAAGCAGGCAGCACGGCCACCCGCACCGACACGCCACTGATCCAGGTGCCGCAATCGGTCGGGTTGGTGACGCAGAAAATCATGCAGGATCAACGAGCGCTCAGGGTGGAGCAGGCGCTCCGGAACGTCAGCGGGGTGGCGCTGGGGGATGTCGGACAGTCCGGCATCGCCGCCGATGTCGCCTATTGTCGAGGGTTTCCCTGCGGCTACTTCAAGAACTATCTCCGCAACGAAGACCAGAACCAGGTGCTCACGTTTCGGGATGTGGCGAGTCTTCAACGAATCGAGGTGCTTAAGGGCCCCGCCTCAGTGCTTTACGGCAGAAGCCAACCGGGGGGAATCGTCAACCTGATCACCAAACAGCCTCAGGCGGAACGGTATGCGTCCATCGACCAGATCGTGGGAAGCTATAACTACTATCGGACGATGATCGATGTAACCGGTCCCTTGAACGAGAGCAAAACGTTACTGTTCCGGATCAACGGGGCGTATGAAAATACGGAGAGCTTCCGCGACTTCGTACGCGGACAACGGTATTTCGTGGCGCCGGTGTTCACATGGAATGCCGGCAACCATACCTCCATCACCATAGACGGTGAATATATCCGAGACCGTCGCACTCCCGACTTCGGACTGCCGGCCATCGGCCGGGGAATCGCGCCCATACCCGAGAACCGATTTCTCGGAGAACGGTTCGATACCTTCGCTATCGAGGAATGGCGCGCCGGCCTCGCGGTGGAACACCGTTTCAACAGCAACTGGCATATCGAGAGCCGCTTCAGAGCCGATCATTCGACCGCCACCGCCTACCGGACCGTCGGCATCGCCCTTTTGGCCGGTAATCAGACACTGTCGCGATTCTTTTTCGACCAACTGGCGCCGGTCTCCAGTTACTACTGGCGGAACGACCTGATCGGGAAATTTTCTACCGGCAGTATCGGACACAATCTCTTGGCCGGTGTCGAGGCAGGACGGCAATATGCGTCCTACGAAGCGGCAGCAACACCTTTCAGTTCGATCAATATCTTCAACCCCGTCTATGGGCAAACCGCCGGACCGGTGCTTCAACGCACTCCATTCAGCGATAGTTTCGCCAATGCGCTCGGCGGGTATGTGCAAGACCAGATCTCGGTCTTAGACAATCTGCATGTTCTCGTCGGCGCCCGCGGCGATTACTTCTATCAACACAGTACGGTCAACGGAGCGGACTCCTCGGCGGAAAATTATGCCTTCAGCCCACGGATCGGCGTGACCTATTTGCCGCTCCCCCAGGTGTCCCTCTATGCCAATGTGACGCAGTCTTTCATTCCGAACTTCGGGCCGTTCACGGTGGCGCGCAATCAATTCGATCCGTCGATGGGAACACAGTACGAAGCCGGCGTGAAGACCGATATCGTTCCTGGTCGATTGACCTCGACGGTGGCCATCTATCGGATTCTCAAAACCAACGTGCTTGCGGCGGACCCGACCAATCCGCTGTTTTTTGTCCAGACGGGAGCACAACGAAGTCACGGCGTCGAATTCGATATCACCGCGCAATTGGCGCCGGGTTGGAAAATGATTGCGACCTACGCCTACACTGACATGCGGATTGCCGCGGATACCACGATTCCGGTCGGCAATCGCGTCCCGCTGGTCGCCAGACATACGGGAAGCTTCTGGACGACCTACGATTTTCAAGACGCGCCCTTGAAGGGGTTCGGGATCGGCGGAGGAATCTTTGCCGCCGGCGAGCGGGCGGGAGATTTGAGCAATACGTTCGAACTGCCTGGCTATGTGCGAACCGATGCGGCGCTCTATTATCGCAAGCCGGAGATTTTTCCCCGCACTAATTTGATCGCGCAGTTGAATGTACAGAATCTGCTGAACCAAGAGTATTTCTACAGCGGTGGCGGAGGCCGTGCGTCCGCCGCCTTCGTCGGCGCGCCCCTCACCTTCCTGGGCTCGGTCAAATTGGAGTTCTACTAAATCAGGCCCATGCTGACCGCCGACTCGATCAGACGCTGGTGCTGGATCCACAAGTGGACCAGCTTGGTCTGTACCCTGTTCTTGTTGATGCTCTGTCTCACCGGCCTGCCGCTGATTTTCCGGGATGAACTGTCGATCTGGCTGGGCGATGCGGTGGAGCCGCCCGAGCATGTGACACCGCGAGCCGCTGTCGACTTGGATGCGTTGGTGAAAGACGCGCAGGCTCGGCGGCCCCATGACGCGGTGAAGTTCCTGATCAGGGACGACGATTATCCGATGTGGTTCGTGTCGTTGGGCGAGACGCCGACGGCGCCGGAGAACTCCGCGCTCTACATGTACGATTCACGAACCGGAGATTTCCTGAAGGAGTTCCCGGTGGACCATGGACTCGTCCATGTGTTGCTGACACTCCACGTCGATATGTTCGCCGGGTTGCCGGGCACGCTCTTTCTCGGCTTCATGGGCCTGCTGTTCGTCATCTCGGTCGTCTCCGGCATCGTGGTTTATGGCCCCTTCATGCGGAAGCTGCCTTTCGGCGCCGTCCGCCGGGACCGCAGTCCCCGGCTACGATGGCTCGACCTGCACAATCTCCTGGGAATCGCAACGGTGGTCTGGGTGCTCGTCGTCGGTGTCACCGGGGTGATCAATACCCTGGACCGTCCTCTGTTGGGATACTGGCAGATGACGGAAGTTACCGACATGTTACAGCCTTGGAAGGGCAAGCCGAAACCGGCGGCCCTGCGACCGGTGGACGATGCGGTTCGAGCGGCCGAGGCCGCGGAGCCGGATATGGCCGTGCGTTTCGTGGCGTTTCCCGCCACACCGTTCGCCGGTCCCCACCACTATATGGTGTTCATGCGCGGGCAGACCCCGTTGACCGGGCGGTTGTTGAAACCGTTACTGATCGACGTTGAAACGGCACAGGTCAGCGCGGCTAAGGACATGCCGTGGTATTTGACGGCCTTGCTGCTCTCGCAACCGTTGCATTTCGGCGACTATGGCGAGATGCCGCTCAAAATATTGTGGGCGCTGTTTGATCTCCTCGCCATCGTGGTGCTGCTCAGCGGGCTGTATCTTTGGTGGAAAAAGCGGGACATGGCCGAATTCGATCTCGTACAACAGGAACAACTACTCGCCGATGGAAGCGCCTCATGACGGAGGATTGTGACAAGACCACAGTCATCGAAACCCTGACAGCGTTTGAGTCCTGTGTTGGGAAGGCCCATCCACTGCGGGATTTGAAAGTCATCGATCATCTCGATGACGGAGCGACGCGCTGGATTGCGGCTGCGCCCCTGGCCTTTGTCGCGTTCGGCCATGAGACCGGCGTCGATCTCACGCTGGCCGGCGGCCGGCCTGGCTTCGTGACTGTACTCAATGCCTCACGGCTGATACTGCGGGCGTCGTCGCTGGATGAGCCGGAGAGCGCTCGTCCTGGTCGCGGCGTCGGTGCGCTGTTTCTCATTCCCAGCCTGGGGGAAACGCTGCGCGTCAACGGACGTGTTGTCTCTCTCGCTCAAGGCGACATCGAGATTGCCGTAGAAGAATGTTACGTGCATTGCGCGAAGGCGCTGGTGCGATCACAGTTCTGGGAAGCCGTGCCTCCTTCTTCCAAGGTACCCGACGAGTCGCAGTCGTTTCTGGCCGCGAGCCGATTCCTGGCGCTGGCCACGTGCGATCACGCAGGGCGCGCCGATGTCAGTCCAAAAGGCGACCCATCGCAAGCCTTGATCAGGTGGCGAGATGAGTCCGCCTGGTTGGCCGACCGGCCGGGCAATCGCCGGGCCGACAGCTTTCGCAACATCCTGGTCCAGCCCCGCATCGCCGCCGTCGCGCTGATTCCCGGCAGCACCCAAATCGTCATGCTGTCCGGCCAGGCGCGCATCACCGAGGATGTCACGATGCGGGCCGACTTGGCGGTAGCAGAAAAGCAACCTCGCCTGGTGACTTGCATCGACCGACCGGTGCTTTCCATCCGCGACAGCGTTGCCTTGGTTCACGCATCCTTGTGGCCGGCAACCTCTCCCGTTGAAGACATCGATCCCGCCGCCGTCCTGGTTGCCCATATCAAGTCGAGCAAGACACGGAGTGTACAGGCGACGGTGGCGCGGAGGCTGCTTTCGGTCAGCCGCATGAAAAAGGGGCTCACTCGCGATTATCGGACGAATCTGTACTGAGACGCCGCCTCGCAGATCGCACGAAAGGGAGGTACCGTGAACGTGACGCGAACCACTGGTGAAATTTGGGGCATGCCGCTTATATTGGCGGTGGTCACCACCTTCGGCCTCATCTCCGCACTCCTGGGCGATGACATGTGGGACCGACTCTCGTGGTTGGCGCTGGCCGCTCCCCTCATCGTGATCGGATGGCACTTCACCCGCCGCCCCCCTCGCCGGAGCTAATTCACCCTTTTCCCTTCACATAGCCGCTGCCTGACTGCCGTTCCGGAAACTGAACATGCCCGGCAAAAAATTTTGGCTATCCGGAGTGTAAACATTCCCCCTCGTAATCCGTCTTGATAGATGGATGGACGACACAGCCGCAGAGGGAATGATGAATAGATTGGAACGCGCGACCATGTGCTGTTGGATGTCCCTGGTGGTGTGCTGGCTCATAGCCGCTCCGGTGTTCGCTTCCCCGTCTGGAACCGGATTCTTGGTGGTCGCGCCTGATCGCGGCGCGCTCGGCAACGAGGAGATCCGCCGCCTGTTCGAAGAATTTAACCAGAGCTACCGCCCGGCCTCCCTGGTTTTTGTCGGCCGCGACTACCGCGGCCCCGGAACCGAATACTCGCCCTATCTCAGCGGCGCGCTCAGCGACCTCACACAGGCGGGCGTGACGAACCTGATTGCGATCCCACTGTTTCTCTCCAGCGCGGACCCGATCCTGGCGAACGTGATGGCCTCTCTTCCTTCCTACGACTATTCCGGATCGATCGGTTGGGCCCAGTCGATGGCGGACAGTTACCTGATCGGCCAGATCATCCTCGACAGAGCGGCCGCGCTGAGCCGCCAGCCGTCGGACGAAGGGGTGCTGATCGTGGGCTTCGGGGCGACCGACCAAAACAATGAGCGCGCCATGCAGGGGGATCTGAAAAAGTTGGCCGATTACCTCGGCCGCTATCATCATTTTCGCGAGACGCAGCAGGTCGTCTATTACGATCGGGCTGCGCCAGAGGCCGAAGAACGCAATCGTGTGGCCGATTCACTCATCACCCACATGGCGGCGAAAAAAGGCCGGGCCTTGGCCGTCATGGCCTCTCTCGGCCCGAAGTTCGATCATGGCATGTCGCTCATGTCGCGCATGAAAACGCAGTTTCGCGAGATCGATGTCGTGCTGTCAGACGAGGAATTGTTGCCGCATCCCAATGTCTTGCGCTGGCTCAAGAAAACGGCCAATGCATATCAGCCCGCCGCCGCATCCGAGGTCGGCGTGGTGATCATGCCGCATGGAGCCAATCAGGTGTGGAATGACGCGGTTGAGCAGGTGGTGGCCCCGCTCCGAGCGACCTATGCCATTGAGATGGCGTTCGGAATGGGCGATGCCCGAATCCTCCAGGAGGCGGTTTCCAACTTGGAAGCTCGCCACATGAGAAAGATCGTGTTTGTGCGCCTGTATGCTCTGACCCGGCATTTGAAGGAACGCACGGATTACATTCTCGGTCTGACCGACTCGCCTACCGCCATGAGGCACGGCGGACACGATACCACCGGAAACTATCCACCTCAAGTGCGCACCGCCGCTCAATTTGAGACCGTCGGCGGATATGAGGAGACATCCGATGTGGCGCGCATTCTTCACGAACGCATTGTGGAAATCAGCACGGCCCCGGCCGATGAGACCGTCTTCCTCGTCGCGCACGGCGAAAAACTGGACGAAGACGATGCCAAATGGCGCGCCCTCATCAATGCCCACATCGAGACGTTGAAGCAGGATCCTCACTGCGCGCAATTGAAGGCGATTCGCGCCGCCACCGTCCGCGAAGATTGGCCCGACAAACGGGACAAGGCGGTCAAAGACATTCGGGACATGATTGAAACGGCGTCGCAGACTGGACGCGCCCTGTTGATCGCCGATCGCCTGTATGGGTCAGGCCCCTACCCCAAACTGTTTCAAGGACTCGACTATACCCTCAACGACAAGGGCCTGGCGCACCCCGTTCTCACCGGGTGGCTTCGGACCGCCATCGATCGTGCCGCGGCCATACTCACAGCGCCGCGCGCCACCCCGTCGCGCTGAGCGACGCTCCACGGGAAAGGAGCAGAAGATGAATTGTCCGAAATGCGGCGGCTATATGACGCTCGACCGACTGATGGATTTTTATGCCAAGGAGCGACAGTGGCGCTGTATCAATTGCGGCTGCACCAGTCCGACGGTGGCAGCCATGTTCAAACTGAACAATCGAAGCACGGCTCGTCATGCGTGAGCCATCACGCGGATGAGAGAGAAACACACCATATCGATCACGAATCACAAAGGAGACAAGCGATGGAAGAAGCGATGCACGGTGACACACGATCCAAGCTGGTGTTGTGCGAATGTGGGAAGTTTCATTTCACGTACCGTTCGATGACGCTCCATTTCGAGCGAGAAGATTTTTTCGCGTTCGTCGATTCCGTGGCACGGCTCGGAACACTGGTCAAAGATTCTGCCAACGGAACCGCGCATCATCCCGCTGCCGTTCAGAACTAACCCGGCGGGACCTGTCGTCCCTCGTTTGCTTCTGAATTCATTGCGTTGGTTTTCGTCGCCGGGGCGATCATATGTGATGGCTCTGCTTGGATTGGATCGCCTACCTGTTCGGCAGCAACTTGCTGAACGACAACTATGCAACACTCTTATTCCTCCAGCCCGGAGCACCGTTTATCACTGGAAACAGCGGTCTTCCCCGAATGATCGGGTTCGGTTTCGAAGGATATTGGTGACGGTCTTCCTTTGGCGGTCGTGGTACGGAGAGTCTGAGCTTGTCGTCATGGTCTGGACGTTGAGCATGGAGTTTCGGCGTCGATATGAGTACAGTCGCCTGCTCCGTTGACTCGTGATGCCTGGTGATGACCTCGACCGATCTCGAACGACTCTTTCGCGACCATCAGCCGCTGTTGATCCGGTGGCTGGCGAAGCTCGTCCGCTGCGAAGATACCGCGGCGGATCTGGCGCAGGAAAGTTACGCCCGCATCGCCGGCGCAGCCGGCGAACAGACTATCGCGCATCCCCGCGCCTTCTTGTTCCGGACGGCAAGGAACCTGGCGCTCGACCACCTTCGCAAGATGCGAACCAGAGGCCAGACGGTCGAACCGCTGGACGACGTCGTTGAAGTGCCGAGTCCGGCCCCCTCCGCCGAGACGGCTTTAGTGGATCGGCAGCGCATCCGGCTCTTCACAGAGGCGCTTGGCACGCTGCCGCCCCGCTGTCGGGAAGTGTTCCTCCTGCACCGGCTCCACCAGTGTAGTTACCAGCACATCGCCCAGCGCCTGGGCATTTCGGAGAGCGCTGTGGAGAAACACATCATCCGGGCGCTGAGCCGCTGCCGGGCGATCGTGAACCAAGGCGATGCGGAACACAGGTGAGGGATTGGCGCGCTCACTCGTCTCGGAGCTATACTCGCGCATCAGCCTGGTGACACACACCCTTGCACCAGGCGAGAGCACTCGTCATGACCAAGCCGATTTCCCCCGATAATCGCTCTCCATACTCGCCGCCCGAGTCCGCCCAGGCGGAAGAGGCCGTCACCTGGTTCGCGCGGCTGCGCTCGGGGCGCATGACCGCCCAGGAACAGGCGGCGTTTCAGACCTGGCGCAGCCGGAGTCCGGCGCATGAGGCGGCCTGGCAGGAGATCGGGGCGTTGTGGAATGAACCTGAATTGGCGGCGGCCGCCGGCGAGGTGGAACAGGCCGTGGTGCCGACAGCAGGAGCGAGGCGCCGAGCATGGCTCTCGGTGCGGGTGGCAGCGGCCGCCGCAATGGCGGCGCTGGCCGTGGTTGCAGTCCTCTATCTGGCCGAAGTGCCCCTGCGCTGGCAAGCCGACTACATGACATCGGTCGGGCAACGCCATACCCTGACGCTGGCGGATCAGTCCACGATCACCCTCAATACGGACAGCGCGGTGGCGTGGAGTTACGGGATGGATCGCCGGGACATTCGCCTGCTCAAGGGCGAGGCCTTCTTTCGCGTGCAACCCGATGTCAAACGGCCCTTTGTGGTCAAGCATGAGGGCGTGACGGCCAAGGCGGTGGGGACGGCCTTCCTCGTCCGGGAACGCCAGGGACGAATACAGGTCACCGTGATCGAAGGCGTCGTCGCCGTACACACCGGGCAGGCGGATGTCCAGTCGCTCACAGCCACGGCCGGACAACAGATTCTGATCACGGCCGAAGGCGCCAGGGTGTCATCCGTCAATGCGGCGCTGGCTGCGGCCTGGACGACAGGGCGGCTCGTATTCGACAACGTGCCGTTCTCCGAGGTCGTCGCCGAGATCAGCCGATACCATCCCGGCTATATCGGACTGTGGAATCCCGCCCTGGCCCAACTTCGCGTCAGCGGCAGTTACAACCTAGCCGATACCTCGCACATTCTCACGACGCTCACGCAAACCCTGCCCGTGCACATGAACAGGCTCACGGATCGCCTCGTGGTCTTCCGCTGAAGATTGTGTTCCTCCCGCAACGTCCCGCTCCGAAAAAAACGTTCTCGCGCATGTGAGGGGCAGTCCCCGTCATTCGTCTAGGCAGGCACGCAATGGTGCGTCATGGTGCCGGTACATGAGGGAGGCGCTCGATGGTGGGAATCATTCGGATCTGCGTGCTGTGGGGACTCTTGTTGTCGGCAGGAGCCTGGCCGTCGTGGCTATGGGCGCAAGCGGTCGATCCGGTATCGTCCCGCGTGGAGTTCGACATTGCGCCGCAACCGCTGACCGGTGCCTTGAACGAATTTGCCGCGAAAACCGGCCTGCAAGTCAGTTACCCCGCCGACCTTGCAGCAGGACTCTCGTCTCCAGGTCTGTCCGGGACACGTACGCCTATGCAAGCACTCGAAGCGCTGCTGGCTGGAACCGGCTTGGGGTTTCGCTTCGCCAACAGCGAGACCGTGACACTGGAACGGAATGCGCCGATCCCACCGACGCCGCTTGCACAGCCACAGAGCCAGGCCACGCCCGCGCCAGCGCGGGAATCGGGGCCAGAGACGTCTGCGGCAAAGAACGGTCAGAAACCCGTAAAGGTGCCGGAGATCATCGTGAAGGATGTGCGGGAAAAAGACGACGATACCAAATCGTATGTCGCGGAAGAAGCCAGTACTGCCACACGCACCGACACGCCGATTATTCAAGTGCCGCAGGCTGTCGAAGTGGTCACCCGAAAAGTGATGGACGATCAGAAGGCGATTCGCTTGGATCAGGCGCTGCGCAACGTCAGTGGTGTCGTGTCGCCGGACGCCTCCAGAGGTGTGTTCAATGATCGCAGCTATTGTCGAGGATTCGTGTGCGGGGTTTTTAAGAATAACATGCGCAATCTGGATCAACAGCAGGTTTTGACATATCGAGACATCTCCAATATCCAGCGCGTCGAAGTCCTCAAAGGGCCTCCCTCCGTTCTCTACGGACGCAGCGAACCATCCGGCATCGTAAATATCATCACCAAGCAGCCCCTGAAGGAATCCTACGCGTCTCTGGAAACCGTGTTCGGCAGCTATGGCCTCTACCGCCCTATGATCGATGTGTCAGGGCCCATGAATGAGAGTAAGACTCTTCGCTTCCGGATCAACGGCGCCTATGAAAACGCAGAGAGCTTCAGGGACCTCGTGCGGAGTCACCGCTATTTTATCTCCCCGGTGGTGACTTGGGATGCCGGGTCGAATACGTCCCTCACGTTTGAAGGTGAATATGTTCATAACAATCAAACGTTCGATCCGGGAATTCCGATCATCGGACGACGGCCGGCGCCGGTTCCCATTACCCGATTTCTGGGAGAGTCTTTTAATACGTATAACGTTCGTGAGGTTCGCGCGGGCTTTCTGATCAAGCACCGGTTCAACGATGACTTGCATCTTGAGAGCCAATTTCGGGTCGATCAGAGCTCATGGCATGGAGTGCAAATGGCATTTGGGGGATTGTTGCCAGACAATCAAACGCTCACTCGCATCAATCAGGCCGGAGGAGCGACTCAAGGAAGCTACTATTGGCGAAATGACCTCATCGGGAGTTTTGCCACTGGAAGTGTCAAGCATACAACTCTCGCCGGCTTCGAAATCGGCCGGAACAACTATTCCACGACCCTGGGCGCAGGGCTTTACCCGTCCATCAATATATACAACCCCCTCTACGGGCAGGCCGCGTTCGTCGATCCGCGAAAGACCGTGTTCGTCGATACGTTCTCGAACTCTATAGGTGCCTATCTCCAAGACCAGATCGACCTGACAGATTCCCTGCATTTCTTGGTGGGCGCTCGCGGGGACTACGTCTACCAGCACAGCGGTCAGGGGGTGTTTGCTCCGAAGAGAGATACGACGGCGGAAAATGTTGGGTTTAGTCCGCGAGTCGGGTTGACCTACCAGCCCATTCAACCCTTGGCCCTCTATGCGAACGTCACGCGATCGTTCAATCCGACTTTTACCGCAACGGGCGAAGCCAACAATCTGTTCATTCCCGAAACAGCGACGCAGTATGAGGCCGGCATCAAGGCCGACGTAGTCCCAGGCCGCCTGACGTCGAACGTTGCAGTATACCGGATTCTTAAGCAGCATGTGTTGGCGATAGACCCCGGCAATCCCCTGCTTCAAATTCAGACCGGGGCACAACGCAGCCAGGGCGTCGAGTTTGACCTTACGGCACAACTGACAACCGCTTGGAAACTCATTGCAACCTACGCGTACACCGATGCGAGAATTACAGCGGACACGACGTTCAGTATCGGCAATCGGCTGCCGCTTGTCGCACGGCATACGGGCAGCATGTGGACGACGTACGACTTTCTGGATGGTCCCCTCCAGGGCTTCGGCCTCGGAACGGGGCTCTTTGCCGTGGGCGAGCGGAGCGGGGATCTGGCGAATACCTTCGAACTGCCGGGATACGTGCGAGTCGATGCGGCGCTCTTCTACCGCAAGCCTGCGTTCCTTCCCCGCACGAATCTCACCATACAGCTGAATGTGCAAAATCTGCTCGACCACGAGTACTACTACGGCGGGGCAACGATCCGAACATCCGGGGCCTTTCCCGGGGCGCCGTTGACGTTTATAGGCTCGGTCAAGTTCGAGTACTACTAAGAGGGGTGCATGTCGATCGTCCCAAACGGACTGCGTTTCTGGTACGCCCTCCACAAGTGGAGCAGTCTCGTCTGCACCCTCTTCTTGCTGCTGCTGTGTCTGACGGGCCTGCCGCTGGTGTTTCACGACGAACTGGCCGTCATGCTCGGAGACCTCGTGGAACCACCGGTTCGGGTGGAGCCGAAACCGCTCGACCTCGACCGTGTGATGGCCGACGCTCTGGCCCGTCGCCCGGCTGATCAGGTCAAGTTTCTGATGCTGGACCTCGATCATCCGATCTGGCAGGTCACGATGGGAGCACATGTCGCGGCTCAAACCAATTCGGCGGCGTTCCTGTATGACGCCCGCAACGGCGAGTTTCTTCACCATCGACCAGTGAACCAGGGTCTGATGAATGTGCTGCTCAAGCTCCACGTCGACTTGCTGGCCGGATTGCCCGGCACGTTGTTTCTCGGTGCCATGGGCGCCCTGTTTGTCCTATCCGTCGTGTCGGGGGTGGTCGTCTATGGCCCTTTCATGCGGAAGCTTCCGTTTGGGACCGTGCGATGGGACGGCAGCCGGCGATTGACCTGGCTCGATCTGCACAACCTGCTCGGCATCGTCACCGTCGCCTGGGCGGTGACGGTCGGAGCCACCGGCGTGATCAACACATTGGCACGGCCACTGCTCGCCGTATGGCAGAAAACGGAACTGGCGGAGATGACCCATGCCTGGCGCAGCCGTCCTCCATTGACGTCGATCGCATCCGTCGACCGCGCGGCGCACACGGCGAGACAAGCGGAACCAAACCTGGAGATACGGATCATCGCCATGCCCGGCACTCCCTTCGCCGGGAACCATCACTTTGCGTTTTTTATGCGCGGCAACACGCCGTTGACGGAGCGGCTCTTGCGGCCGGTGTTGGTCGATGCGACCACCCTTGAACTCACCGCGTCTCGAGACATGCCCTGGTACTTACGCCTGCTGTTGGTGTCCCAGCCTCTCCATTTCGGAGATTACGGCGGCATGCCGTTGAAAATCCTCTGGGCCATCCTCGATCTCATCACCATTGCCGTCCTCATGAGCGGCTTGTACCTCTGGTGGAAGAAACGGGAGGACCCACTCGCGAACGAGATCGAGCAAGCATGGAGTCGTTGATGTCATGGCGACGTGGCCGTGGAAGACTCCGAGATGTATGGCGCCCTTAGGCGCCGGCGCGATCGCAGGTGCGGATCGCAGAACAGGCAGATCTGATGATCGTAACGCGAACCCCTCGTGAAATTTGGAGCATGCCGCTGATCATGGCGATGGTCTCCGCCCTTGGCTTGACCTCCGCTCTGCTGGGAGACGACGTCTGGGACTGCCTCTCGTGGCTGGCGCTCGCCGCTCCCCTCGCCGTGATCGGATGGCATCTGAGTCATCCGCCGCATCACTGATCCAACCGCCATCCACCTCCATCACCGGCGTCAGCCTCACGGAGCATGCCTACGCGATCTATTTTCCTTTGTGAAGAGCCGCGATCTCTTCCGGGCTGAAGCGATGGCTCATGGCACCCGCGGTCGTCTCGCCGAAATGCCGAAAGGCCGCCTCCACCATGAGCGGGGCCAGGTTCGTCAGATCGTTCGAACTCCCGCTCTGCATGGTGTCTCCGCGCCACAGTTCCACAGCGGCGCCGCTCGCACTCGACTTCTTCATATCGACCACCACGATCACGAGTTGGTTTTGATACTGAGGCATACCGGCCGATCCGGCAGAAGAGCTCGCCGCCATGCCGTAGGAGCCGCCTCCCGTTCCGGGCGATCCCATCCCACCGCCGGCGCCCATCGGAGGCGGCGGCGACCCCATTGAACTCGGGGTGGTGGTCCTCGCCGTGCTGCTATAGGCGAGAAACACGCCTAGCTGCGCCGTCTTGTCGCCGGTTTTCTTGTATCCCATGCCCTGCATCTTCTCCGAGACCAGCGCCGCATAGGCCGGAAAGGCCGGGTCTTTTTCGACCTCCGTGGTGGGCAGGACGGTGTAGGTCACCTGCCGCGGAATCGGCTCGGCGGCCTTGCTGGTGCCTGATGCCGTCACGGTGATGGTTTGCGCGCATCCCGAACACACCAACGTTATCGCCCCTACCAAAACGGTCCAGAGTACGCCCATGCTTCCATGCCTGGTCATGTGTCCTCCCTCTGAGGGAACGAGCGTTCCCTCGATCCTGATCGTGATGAACCACTGCCCGAGCCGCTATTCCGCTCTGAGTAGAGTCAATCATGGAGGTTCCGCAACACCTGTGCAAGGGGTGACGCTTCCGGAGGCCGAACATTCCCTGTTCGGTGCCGCTCTGCTAACCTGCCGCACATAATGCAAAAACACCGGCACGCTGGGTCATTGCTCCTAAGAACAACTTCTGCTGGGCCATTCTGTCAGCGCTTCATGCCATGACTGAACCAAAACCCGATTCCTGTGACGACGCATTCCACCGATCCCCGCTGTTTCAGGTCTTTCGGACCTGCGCGACGGAGCTGCGCTCCTTCTTGACCCGTCGCCTGGGCTGTCCGGACCTCGCGGCCGATCTCGTGCAGGACACCTATATCCGCCTGGCTACCAGACCCGACGCGGACGTGCATGACAATCCCCGCGCCCTCGTCTTCCGGATCGCCGCCAATTTGGCCACGGACCATTCCAGAAAGCAGCGTCTCCGCGACGCATACGACGGAGGAAACCTGGACGAGGTGGTTGTTTCCTCTCCGGAGCCCGCGCCTGATGCCGAACTGGCGGCGCAACAAGAGCATGCACTGCTGAAAGAGGCAATCGAACAACTGCCCGACAAGCGCCGCACCGTCTTCTTACTGCGGATGGCGCAGGGTTTACCCTATGATCAGATCGCCGATCGAATAGGAATTTCCGTCAGCGCCGTCGAAAAACACATGACGAAAGCCATCGTGCATTGCCGAACATACGTCGCTCAGCGCCATGGATCGCCCGATGAGTGAGGCTTTCATCGGCTGGGCCGTTGTGTAAGGATAGGGATGCATAGCGCCATCTTGCATATGACGGATCCGACAACGTCCCAGAATTCCCTTGCGGACCAGGCGGTGGCATGGCTGGTTCGCTTGCAGTCTCAGCAGGCCACCGATGCCGACCGGGCGAACTTTGCCTCCTGGTATGCGGCGAGTGACGCGCACCGTTCCGCCTATTCGGAAGCCGAAGCATTTGTCGGCCGGCTCCATCAACCCGCCCGAGATGTCTGGGAGGAACAACGCCTCCACCGTTCCTCCGCCTCCCCTCCATGGACCGGCCGCCGTCTCGCGGCTGTGGCAGCCTGCCTGGCAGTGGTCGCCACCGGCCTTCTGCTCTGGCAGATGGCCGGAACGAAACCGGGCGAATGGCTCACGACGCACAAGGGCGAACAGCGGCGCGTGGACTTGGCCGATGGGTCATCCGTATGGCTTAACTCCAACACAGCATTGCGCCTGGCCTACAGCGACCAACGCCGTCGACTCGAACTCCAGCAAGGGGAAGCCTTTTTCGTCGTCGCGAAGGACGCGACGCGGCCGTTTGAGGTCATCGCCGCCCAGGGACTGACGAAGGCCGTCGGCACCGAGTTCAATGTCCGCTTGAGGAACGAGGCCGCGACGGTCACGGTGGCCGAAGGCGTCGTGGAAGTGTCGCAGGCGAGCTCCCAAGGACAGGCCGACTCCGCCGGTTCACCGATCCAGCTGCGCCGAAACGAAACGGTGAGCTATTCTCCGAGTGGCATGGGGCGTATCGCGCACAGCGAGGCCGTCGGCAGTTTGGCCTGGCGGCGCGGGCAATTCGTCTTCAACCAGCAACCATTGGGAGAGGTCATCGAAGAATTGAATCATCAATGGAACGGCCATGTGTTTGTGGGGAGCGCGAAACTCCGGCAACTCCCCGTCAACGGCGTGTTCGATATCCATGATCCTCCTGCCGTCGTGCGAGCCATCGAGCGCACTTTTCATGTCCGCTCAGTCACGTTCCCCTTCCAGATCATCGTTTTGTATTGATCGATCCCGCGTCTTCTTGCCGTTCGTATAGCAGGATGCGGGAAAAGTCCGCCGGCGGCGTTCTCCAAATCCGTGAAGCGTGTATCGTGAAGCGTATCTCGTCAGAATCCGCAACTTGGCCGTCACGAGAGACGAACGACGTTTCACGCACGACGAACTTTTTTACGCATCCTGCAAGCTATTCTGACGCGAGACGCCTCTAGACCACGACACCATTCCCGTCGCCCCGTCCATCAAGCACCGGTTCATAGCGCCTCCAAAAAAAATCGCCGGACCGTTGAGGGTCGCGCTCGTTCACCCGTTGTAGGGGTAGAGACGTTCATCTTCATTGCCTCAAGGAGTCGCCATGCCCTGTTTGCTCAACGCGTCCCTTCGCTCGATTGTCCACACCATGGTGCTATGCCTGATCGCCTTCGGGCCATGGAATCAGAGTGCGATCGCTCAGACCCAGGTCACGGAGAATGCTTCAGGCACAATGCCCTTTGACATCGTCCCGCAACCGCTCGGCTCAGCCATCGCGGAGTTCGCGGCCGCCACTAAGTATCAAGTGCTGTACGGGCAAGGCATTCAGCAAGAGGCGCAAAGCAAAGGCGCACAAGGACTGTACACGCCCACCGAAGCCCTGAGTGCCATTTTAGACGGGACCGGCGTGACCTATCGATTTACCGACGAACGGACGCTGACGTTGGATCAATCGGGCGTGATTCCGGTTCCGATGCCGGCGTCACAGCCGCGCTCTGAATCGCTTCCAACAGACTCACCCGCTCCCAGCGCGGCCCGCACTGCCAAACCGGTCAAGGTGCCTGAGATCCTGGTGAAGGACGTCCGGGAACGCGAGGGCGACGTCTCCTATGTGGCGGAGGACACGAACACGGCGACGAAAAGCGACATTCCGCTGATCGAAACGCCTCAGTCCATCAGCGTGATCACGCGCGCCCGCATCCAGGCGCAAGAAATCAACTCGATCGGCGAGGCTTTACGCTATACGGCCGGCGTGCGGGGCGAACCGTTCGGATTCGATTCGCGCCTGACCTGGCTGCAATTTCGCGGGTTCGACAACACTACGAACGGCCTCTTCAAAGACGGCCTGCAACTCCGCAATCCCGCCTTCGGGATCAGCTACAACCTCGAACCCTATGGTGCGGAGCAGCTGGATGTGCTCCGCGGGCCGTCCTCCTTTCTCTACGGCCAGGGCAGCCCCGGCGGCTTGCTGAATTACGTCTCCAAACGGCCGACGCAGCAGTCGCTCCATGAGGTGCAGTTTCTGACGGGCAATTTCGGGCGATACGAAGGCCGATTCGATTTCGGAGGACGAGTCAACGACAGCGACACCTTCTCCTTCCGGATGACCGGCCTGATCCGGGAAAGCGGCACGCAAATCGACAATGTGCCGAACGATCGCGTATTCATCTCGCCGGCCTTGACCTGGCGCATGGCACCGAGCACCAGCCTGACGTTGTTCGCCACCTATCAGAGAGACCGCGCCGGAGCCTTCCAATGGTTGCCGGCCGATGGGACGCTCCGCTTCAATCCCAACGGGTTCATCCAACCGCACCGGTTTACCGGTCAGCCACCGGTCGATCGCTATAACCGCACGGAACATTCCGTCGGCTACGAATTCCACCACCAGTTCTCTGAGAATTGGAAGTTCCTGCAGAAAATGCGTTACAACTCGAACGAGACGGACAACGTGAGCACGTTCGTGCTCGGGCTGGAACCGGACCGGCGCACGGCGCTCCGCGATCAATGGACCAGCTATGGAAAATTGACCGCCATCGCGCTCGACAATCAGATCAGCGGAAGAGTATCGACCGGCTGGCTGCAGCATAACCTGCTCGCCGGCCTCGATTTCCAGCGGATCTCGGTGCGGCATAATCAGAATTTCGCGGAAGCCTCGTCCATCGACATTTTCACCCGGCACGACTACGGCGCGCTGGGCGTCGTTCCTTACTTCGACAGCAAACAAGATACGAAGCAATTGCAGACCGGCGTCTACATCCAGGATCAGATCAAACTCAACAACTGGTTGCTGACCCTGGGAGGCCGCCACGATTGGGCGCGAAACGAGGCGACCGATAACGTGGCCGGCACCACGAGCTCGCAAAACGACCGCAAAGCGACAGGCCGCGCCGCCTTGACCTATCTCTTCGACAGCGGACTGGCGCCCTATATCAGCTATTCGACCTTTTTCCTCCCTTCGCTGGGCATTGACGCCAACGGAAACCAATTCAAATCAGAAACCGGCCGGCAATATGAAGTCGGGGTCAAGTACCAAATTCCCAATACCCGCGCCTTCCTGACCGCGGCGGTCTTCGACCTCACGCGCGAAAATTACGTGCAGACCGACCCAGGGACGTTCCTGCCGGTGCAGCGCGGCAAAGCCCGTTCCCGTGGGTTGGAATTGGAAGCGGTCGCCACCTTCGAGTCCGGTTGGGATCTGATCGCGGCCTATACGCTCTTAGACAACGAGGTGAGAGAAACCGTCGATCCGAGCGAACAAGGCAAACGTCTGGTGCAGGTCCCGGCCCAATTCGGGTCCGCCTGGGCGAAATACACCGTCCCCCAGGGAAAATGGAAAGGCTTCGGCATCGGCGGCGGAGTCAGATACACCGGCTATAACTATGCCGATACTGCTAATAGCTTCCGGGTTCCCAGTTACGTGGTCGGCGATGCCGTCATCGACTACACCTGGAACCATTACCGATTTGCGCTGAATATCAACAACATCCTGAACCACAACACGTACGGCTGTTTCAACGAAGGCATCACCTGTAACTTCGGCGAACGGCGCACCGTGGTGGGAACCGTGGCCTACAGATGGTGACGGGCTTCACCAGAACCTAGGCCGGCAGGCGCTCCTTCGTGTTGATCCGTTCGCAAGCCACGAGTGCTGACAGGGCATGCCTTCGCGCATCCTTCCGTGTGAGGAGACCGTGCCGCGCGCACCGGTTCTGTGTGGACCGCTCTGCCCGTGACACAGCCGCCGAGACATGGCGAGAGGGGACAATCTGCGTCCACACAGAGGCACAGTCGACGAATGAGCCAAATTCCTCTTGATGCATGAACACCGAGCCCGTGTTCGATGTTTCCGCCGACGTAACCACAGGGTGTTCCACTCACTGCGGAGCCGCCGGGGATAGCCTTGCGCCGCTCATGACGAGTCTCTCCCATGCCCACCCACCGGCTCCGCGCCGCTGAGGCCACTCCTCTCTCCCCCTCCCCACCTGAATTCAGCCGTTCGGAGAGGCTCCGGATATTGAGCATGGTGTTTCGGCGGCGATGCCTGTAGGGTCTGCGCGTCCAGGATTGATGGTTGTACTTCCTATGACGACGGCCGACATTCAACACTGTTATCGGCAGTATCAGCCACTCGCCCCTGTTTCCGACGGCGCCCCGCTGCCCCCAGGCACAACCCGATTGCATCCATGAGCACATCGTCCCCTTCAGATCTGGAAGGATTCTTCCGGGACTACCGCTCTGAGCTGGCGGCCAAGCTGCGACGCATCGTCGGATGCGCCGACACCGCTGCAGACCTTCTACAAGAGACTTACTTGCGCGTGATGGGCAATCCGCGTGAACCGGAGATCGCGTATCCGCGGGCCTATCTCCATCGAATCGCCACCAACTTGGCACTGGATCATCTTCGGAAGCAGAAGCTGCGCACTCCTCTGCACGTGCCGCTGGAAGACGCCGCGGTTGTGCCGAGCGATGCCCCGGCTCCGGTGGATGAAATCTACGGAAAGCAGCGGCTGGCGGTCTTTCAAGACGCATTCCGGGCTCTACCGCACGTGACGCAACAGGTGTTGTGGCTTCGCCGGGTACAGGGATGTCCGCATGAAGACATCGCGACGCGGCTCAATTTGACGAAACGACAAGTGGAAAACCATCTGGCCAAGGCGCTATACCATTGCCAGAAAGCCCTCGACGAGGTAGCGAGGGCATGATGGTGACCGGCGTGGCCGACCAAGAACGCGATTTGCTCCGAGAAGCGACCGAATGGTTTGCCCGCTTCGATGCTGAGGACTTTACCGACGAGGAACGCCGGCGGCTCGAGAGTTGGCGCCGGCGCAGTCCGGAGCATGACGAGGCCTTTGAGCGCATTTGCCGTACATGGGAGGCGGCAGACCTTGCTGTGGCGCTCGGCTCCGTTCCCCCGGCCGATGTGCAGGAACGGCCACGCTCGAGCATTGGGCCTCGAACCTGGTGGGCCGTCGCCGCAACACTGCTGTTGGTCGCAGGATGCTGGTCCTTCTCCAGCCACGTGTTCCTCACCCTCAGGGCAGACTATGCCACCGCCACCGGTGAGCAGCGAACGATTCACCTGCCCGACCGCTCATCCGTGGTTCTGAACACGAATACGGCACTGGTGTCCCATGTCGAGGGCGCACATCGCCTCGTTCGCCTGCTCAAGGGCGAAGCGTTGTTCCAGGTACAGGCCGATGCGACAAGACCGTTCATCGTCGAGCATGCGGGGCATCGGGTGCGGGTGCTGGGAACCGAATTCGTCGTCCGTGAACAACAGGAAACCACGACCATCACCGTCATCCACGGTACGGTCCAGGTGACAGGCGCGAACCCGTCATCGTCTCCGATCCACCTCACGGCCGGGCAACGGGTGTCCATCGGGGCTGACGGCGCCGGACCTGTCTCCCACGTGACGGCGGCCGATGCCACGGCCTGGACGCGCCGGCGTCTCGTGGTCTCCGATCAGCCGCTCTCGGAGGTCATCGAGGAAATGCAACGGTATCATTCCGGCTCCATCGTAATCTTGAATCCGTCGGCTCGCGGGATTCGAGTCACCGGCATCTACGATCTCACCAACACAGCCGACACGATGACGGTGCTCGCCAACACGCTGCCGATTCACATGGATCGGCTGACCGACCGGTTAATTATTCTTCGCTAAAAGAAAAAAATTTTCTCTGCTTTCCCGAACCGCCCTTTCCCATACGTTACACCTATAAGCGCGCGTATCGTGACGAACCCCTGAGAGTCGCATGCGCTCATTCAGAGCGTATCATTGAACTCCTGGACAGATGGTAGCAAAGGAGGCTTCTGTGAGCAGAGTGCCGATGTCGTGGTGTGTCTACTGGGATCAGATGCGACGCCGAGTCGCAATGTGCGTCGTCTTCCTCTGCCTCATGCAGGCCCCGGCGCCTCTCCTCTCCCGCGCGCAATCGGACCATGTTTTCGAGTTCGATATTCCCGCGCAGCCGTTGGATCACGCGTTGAAATCGTTTGCGGCGACGACAGATTTCCTGCTCAGCTACGAAGCCGCGATGACCGCAGGGTTGGTTTCGACGGGAGTCACCGGCCGGTACACCTCAGTGGATGCGCTGAGGCGATTGTTGACGGATACAGGGCTGAACTATCGATTTGCCAACGACACAACCATCACCCTCCAGCCCGTGAGCAGCCCGGTCCCGACCCCGGTAGCCCCTCCACAAAGCCAGACGGTCCCCACCGGAACGCACGAGCAGCCGTCCGGCGGCAACGAAAACGCGGTCAACCAGAAGCCGGTCAAAGTGCCGGAGATCCTCGTGAAAGACGTGCACCAGCGCGACGACACGACCTCCTACGTGGCCGAAGAGACGAGTACGGCGACGAAAACTGATACCCCGCTCATCGAGACCCCGCAGACCATCAACGTCATCACACGCGCCGAGATGAACACCCGACTGGTGCAAAACATCAGCCAGGCAGTCATGTACACCCCCGGCATCCTCACGGAAATGTATGGGCCGGTGATGCGGGACGATTATTTCAATATCCGTGGCTTCGATGCGCCGCAATTCCTGGATGGGCTGGGATTAGTCGGCATCAATTACGGCAACCTGCGCATTGAGCCCTACGGGTTGGAACGAGTCGAGATTCTCAAAGGTCCGGCGTCCATGCTCTATGGCCAAAGCTCCCCCGGCGGTTTGGTCAACATGACAAGCAAACGGCCCACTGAGGCTCCGGTGCGGGAGATTTTATTGACCGGCGGCAGTTTCAAGCGCATGCAGGCCGGAATCGACCTGGGCGGACCGATCGACGAGAAAGGGCGGTTTCTGTACCGGATTACGGCGCTGGGGCGCTATAGCGACACGCAGATCGATTTTGCCAAGGACAATCGCTACTTCATCGCGCCGAGTTTCACCTGGCGCCCGAATGCCAACACCTCGTTCACGATTCTCAGCCAGTTTCAGAAGGACGATGCCGGAAACACCCTGCAGTTCCTTCCTCCGGAAGGCTCGCTGCTCGGGAATCCGAACGGCAGAATCCCGATCAATCGATTTGTCGGCGAACCCGGGTTCGATCGCTGGAAGCGGCAGCAATACACGATGGGGTATGCGTTGGAGCATCGGTTCAACGAGTCCTGGAAGTTGGAACAAAACTTCCGCTTCGCCCACGTTCGGACCGACTATCCCACCACGTTTTACCTGGATTTCGTGCGGGACGGCGACGAGAACCCGGTGGATTTTCGAACAATCAGCCGCCTGGCCGGACTGTATCGGGATCTTGCGAATACGGCCACCCTGGACACCCGTCTCCAAGGAGCCTTTGACACCGCAATGCTGCGGCACACGGTGTTGATGGGCGTCGATTATCGGCGCCTCTGGGGTCGATCGCAACGCGGGTTTTCCGACTCTCCGACGCTGGATGTCTATGCGCCCCTCTACGATCAGCCGTGGACGACGCCGGTGATCGACTTCACGACCGCCCAGCAGCGCGACCAAGTCGGCGTGTACGCGCAGGACCAGGTCAAGTACGACCGATGGATCCTGACGCTGGGGGCTCGCTACGATTTCGCCAACACCGATACCCAAACCACCGACCTGCTCTTCGACGAACGGGCCACAACGCGACAACGGGACAATGCCGCTACCTATCGTGTCGGATTGAGTTACCTCTTCGACAGCGGCATCGCGCCCTATGTCAGCTACTCGACCTCGTTTCAGCCGGAGGCCGGGACCGACTTCGGCGGCACACCGTTCAAGCCCACCACGGGGCAACAGTATGAAGCCGGCATCAAATTCAAGCCCGCCAGCTACAATGCGCTCCTAACCGTCTCCGCCTATCACCTGCTCCGGCAAAATATCGTGACGCCGGATCTCACGCCGGGACATTTCGGTTTCAATGTGCAGACCGGAGAAGCCCTGGCGCGCGGCATTGAGGTGGAGGCGAAGGCGAATCTCACGCAGTCGCTCGGCATCATCGCGGGGTATGCCTTTACCGATACGAAGGTCACGGAGAGCAATGATCCCCTCACCCTCGGCCGCCGGTTGTCGCTGACCCCCAAGCATCAAGCGTCATTCTGGCTCGACTATGGGTTTCAAGAAGGGCCATTGGCCGGACTGAATCTGGGCGGCGGGACACGCTATACCGGGTCGAACTACGGCGACCTGTCCAACAGCTTGAAAGCGCCCTCTTACGTCTTATTCGATGCCGCCGTCCGATATGACCTGCGACGTGTGCACGACTCGCTCCGAGGGGCCGAGTTGAGCGTCAACCTCAACAACCTGCTCGATCGCGAATACGTCGCGACCTGCGCGGACGCGGCCTGCTTCTACGGAGTCCGGCGCACGGTCTATGCCAGCCTGCGGTATCGCTGGTGAGAAGGGAGAGCATGCTTCGTCCCCGCATGCATTGGCAACCGAGCGTTCTCGCGCCGGCCTGCATCACCGACGGCCGTTGCTGCCCTGCGGGCAGACCCAATCCGAATGAGAAGGCCGAGGTCGCCATGCCCGACACTCTGCAACACCCGCGGAGAGGGACAGGGCTCGTGATCTCCCTCGGCTGCTGGCCGGTCCGGCGACCGATCGATTTCAAGTCGACCGGTAGTCGGAAGCACGAGGCCCCTTCTCCGCCGGATTCGGCTGAAGCGTTCAGGTAGCCGTCGGCACCTGACCTATCACCCTCCTCCCCTGGCGGCTCACCGTCATGGATAACCGCCGGGAGATCATTGCCTTCTGCCGGCCAAACCGTGTAGGCATACGGAGGAGTACTACTACGAGAACACTATGAACCATATCGCACTGCTTATTCACCGATGGGCAGGACTGCTGATGGCCGGATTCCTGATCCTGTCGGGACTGACCGGTGCCGTCATCTCTTGGGATCATGAACTCGACGAACTGCTAAATCCCCATCTGACGCGCGCCTCGTCCCACGGGCCCTCCCTCTCGCTGTTCGATCTGGCCGACGCCATCGAGGCGCGAGACCCGCGCGCGCGGGTGACGTTCATTCCGCTGGCCGTTGAAGCGGGTGATGCGCTCGCCTTTGGGGTCGATCCGCGCGTCGATCCCGCGACGGGCCGGTTGTACGAGTTGGGCTATAACCAGGTGTTCATCGATCCGGCGACCGGGGGCGAATTGGGGCGGCGCGAATGGGGCGCCGTGTGGCCGGTCACCAAGGAAACGTTCGTGTCGTTTCTGTACAAGCTGCATTATTCGCTGCACATCCCGGAGATGTGGGGAATCGACGAATGGGGCCTGTGGGTCATGGGCGGCATCGCCATTCTGTGGGCCTTGGATTGTTTCGTCGGTTTCTATCTGACCCTGCCGTCGAAGATTCCGCCGTCGCATGCGCAGTCCCATCCGGGATGGTGGGTTCGTTGGAAACCGTCCTGGGTGGTCAAGCTGTCGGGGACGAGCCGCCGCATCAACTTTGATTTCCACCGCGCATTTGGTCTCTGGGCATGGGTCTTGTTGTTCATGCTGGCCTTCACGGCCTTTTCTCTCAATCTCTACCGAGAGCTGTTTTATCCGTTGATGTCCCTGGTCACCCAGGTGACGCCGACGCCGTTCGACTTGCGCGAGCCGAGCGGCAAACATCACCCCATCGCGCCCGCCGTCGGCTTTGCGGAGATCCTTGAGCGGGCCCGGCAGGAACAGGCGGCACAAGGCCGGCAGGAGCCGGAAGGCGACCTGTCCTATAGTCAAGAGTTCGGGATCTATACCGTACGGTTCTTCAAGCCCGGCGATGATCACGGCGCGGCCGGCGTGGGCCCGCCGGCCTTGTACTTCGACGGCAGCGACGGCCGGTATCTGGGCGATCGCCAACCGTGGAAGGGCACGGCGGGTGATCTTTTCGTGCAAGCCCAGTTCCCGATGCATTCCGGCCGCATTCTCGGTCTGCCGGGCCGCATTCTGGTCTCGATGCTAGGCGTGGGTACCGCCGCCCTGTCGATCACGGGGGTCGTCATCTGGTGGAGAAAACAGGCGGCCTATGCCAGGCGTGCCCAACGGCACCTGGTCAAATCCGATGCCGTCACGTCCGGGTGAGACGGAGCGCCGATCGCCCCATCGACTGCCTCCAAGGCTCTTCCCTCCTCCATCCACTTCCCTGGAATTCGAACATTCCATTTTTCTCTTGGATCCTGCTATGCATCGCCGCTCGCCAAAGGAATCCGCGCGATCGTTGTCCGCCATGACCTCATGACATCCGGAGAAATCGAACAACTATACAGAGACCATCAACGGGTGCTCATCCGATGGCTGGCCAAACTGGTGCGCTGCCAGGACACGGCCGCCGATCTGGCGCAGGAGAGTTATGTGCGTGTGGCGGGAGCGGCCAAGCAACCCATCGCCAACCCGCGCGCCTTTCTCTTTCGCACCGCTCACAACGTCGCCTTGGATTATCTCCGCCGCATGCGCCAAGGGTTTCGGCAAGCCGCGTCGCTGGATGACGCCTCCGAGATCGCGAGCCCGATCCCCTCGGCCGAGCGCGAGTTGCTCGGGAAGGAACGGTTTCATCTGTTCCTGAAGTCGATCGAGTCCCTTCCACCGCGCACACGCGAAGCCTATCTCCAGTACCGCGTGTACGGCTACTCCTATGCAGAGATCGCCGAACGCATGGGCATCTCCGAGAGCGGCGTGGAAAAACTGTTGATGCGCGCGCTCGAGCGTCATTGTGCCGCGATTGAATCGCTCGACCGGGAGGAATGAGGATCATGACGCGCCGTTTCGTCACAGGATATACTGAGCCCCACGTAGGCTCAGACCGGCCGGTTGCCGCGGTGAGACCGCATCATGAGAGAACCCGATCCAAGCACACAAAGTCCGAACGAGGCCGTCGTGCGTAAGGAAGCGATGACGTGGGTGGTGCGTCTTGCCGGCAATCGGCTGTCCGTCGAGGACCGACGCGAATTTGAAGCCTGGCGGGCGCAGAGCCCCGCCCATGCGCGAGTCTACGAGTCAGTGTCGGCGATATGGAACGATCCGGACCTGCACGCCGCCGCGACTCACGCGGCGTTTCACGTTCCGCCCGCGCGGATCGATCGCACCCTCCCACGCGCGCGATGGATGGTGGTTGCGACAGGGCTGGCGACGGCGGCGGTGTTGGTTCTCATGACCCTCTATTGGGATCCGCTCATCACGCTTCAGGCCGACCATCACACCGGAATCGGCGAACGCCGGACGATCACCCTCCCCGATCAATCGACCGTGATCCTTAACACACAAACCGCCGTGGGGATCTCGTTCGAGGGGGGCACCAGGCGCGTCCGCTTGCTCAAGGGCGAAGCCTTCTTTCAGGTCACGCCCGATCCTGACCGGCCCTTCCTGGTACAAGGCGCAAGGAGCGTCACTCGGGCGGTGGGCACCGGATTCACCGTCCGGTCGGCCGAGCGCGAACGGGTCACCGTGTTGGAAGGAACCGTCGAAGTCGCCGCCCACGATGACGGCGAAGAGCCCGTCCGGCTGCACGCCGGGTCCGAAGTCGAGATCGAACAGGGGCGCCTCGGCGCGGCCCATGCCGTCGACATGGCGGCGGCGGAAGCCTGGATGAAGGGCCGCCTCGTCGTCAACGGCATGCCGTTGACGCAGGTGCTCGACGAAGTGCGCCGCTACCATCCGGGAAAGATCCTTCTCTTGAACGACGACGTGGGGCGCCGCGCGGTGACAGGCACGTACAATCTGGCCGAGCCGACCAAAATCGTCGCCCTGCTGATCAAAACGTTTCCCCTGCGCTCGGTGTCGCTGGGCGACCACCTCATCATCCTCTTCTAGCAGGCTGCGGAAAAAGTCCGCCAGCGGCGTTCTCGCATCAGTCAGAGGCTCACCGTGCGGCACGAGTACGATTCGCCCTGTTCGTTCGCTGCGGCCTTGACTGCGGAATGGCGCGTCTTGGCGCGCCTGGGTTGGGCGGGTGAGAATCGTCGCCTTTTTGCGCACCCTGCGGGCTATTCTGGGGCGAGATGGCCCCTGTATGAAACGCGACGTATGACGCAGTAATCGAGTTTTTCCGCATCCTGCTAGAGCCGTCGTTCTCCCGTCGCTCCCGCTCTCGATGCTCAGCCGTTGAAAATATGTTCAGCGAGGTGAGGAAAAAGAATCCTCCTTGCGTCTAGGCATGCACGGGCACGAACAAGGAGGCGGTGCATGAAGAGGACGTTATCGGAACTGTTTCGCATACCAGTCTGCGCGATGATGATCTGGGCCTCGGCGACCGCCTTTCCGGCGCAGGCGCAAGAGCCGACGGCTCCCACCCCGCAAGCCCATCCCATAGACTTCGACATTCCGGCGCAACCGCTCGGATCGGCGCTCAACACCTTTGCCGCCCGCACGGGATGGCAGGTCAGCGTCCCGACCGACCTCGCGTCGGGTGTCACCTCGACGGCTGTGACCGGCTCGCACACACCGGAGCGCGCGCTGGAGACCATGCTGACCGGCACCGGCTTGACCTATCGTGTCGCCGACCAGGGCGCCGTCACGATCGAGCGGGGATTCCTCGCACCGCCGGCCGTCGCGCCGGTTGCCACCCAGAGCCAAATCCCGACGCCGGCAAACGGCGCGGCGATGTCCAAGCCGAACGGCCGGAAGCCGGTCAAGGTGCCGGAGATCGTGGTGAAGGATGTGACGGAACGGGACGACGACAGCCAGTCTTATATTGCCGCAGAAGCCAGCACGGCGACACAAACCGATACGCCGTTGATCGAAACACCGCGATCGATTTCCGTCGTCACCACCAAACAGATTGAAACGCTAAAGGCTCGAGGCATCAACGAGGCCTTGCGGTACACCGCCGGCGTGGTCGCGGAACCGAGAGGAGTCGACCCGAATCGTTCGGAAATATTCATTCGAGGCTTTCGGAACGAGGATACGATCTATCGTGATGGATTGAAAGGTCATGGACGCGGTGCGCTTTCCTTTGCAGCCACGACGATCGATACCTATGGCGCTGAACGGGTCGAGGTGCTGCGAGGCCCTGCATCGGTTCTCTATGGACAAGGTTTGCCCAGCGGCCTCGTCAATATGGTTACCAAGAAGCCGACCGACTATGCGTTTGGGGAGATCGAGAGCAACGTCGGCAGTTACCAACAATATGTCGGCAGGTTCGACCTTGGCGGCCCTATCGACCAGGATAGGAAACTGCTCTTCCGGCTGACCGGTCTGGGCCGTGGAGGCGGTACTCAGTTTGATTTTCTTGATACAGGACGGGTCTATATCGCCCCGGCCTTAACATGGCGTCCTTCGAGTGCGACGAACATCACCTTTCTGGGCCGATACCAATGGGATGACTCCTATGCCACCAATTTCGTGCCGTCATCCGGAACGGTGTTGCCCAATCCGAACGGCAGGATTCCACGCTCGCGATTTATGGGAGAACCGGCGTTTGAACAGAATGAAACGAAGTATGCTGCGCTGGGCTACCTTCTCGACCATAAAGTGGGCGAATCGTTTCTGTTCAATCATAAACTGCGCTTCGAAAACTTCAACATGGACGGCAAATCCCTATTCAATTCCGGGTTCCAGAACAACAATCGCATCATGAATAGAACCGCCCTTCCCACCAAGGAAGACGGGTACTTCTTTTCAACGAACATGAACGGCCAATTCAAGTTCAAACTTGGCCGCACGGAAAACACCACTCTCATGGGAATTGATTTCAAGACGGCGATGATCAGCCGTAATCTGCTCAACCAAGTCGGACCGTCGTTGGATGCGTTCAGTCCGATCTATGGGCAGCCGGTCCTGAGCACGGCTCCCGTGACCTTCAGATTGAATACACAGGAACGCCTGTCCCAAGTCGGCGTCTACTTTCAGCACCAAACGAAACTCTTCGACCACTTGGTGGCGACATTCGGAGGACGGCAGGATTGGGCGGATTCCGATCTGGAAGACAGGACGACCACCATCAGGACAAAACAGAGCCACAACGCCTTCACGTATCAAGGCGGCCTCCTCTATCTGTTCGATAACGGCCTGGCGCCCTACTTCTACTATGCCACCTCCTTTGAGCCGCAGAGCGGGAGGGATTTTGCGGGTTCGGCGTTCGTACCGTTGACAGGAACTCAATACGAAGCCGGTATCAAATATCAACCGCCGGGATACAACAGCCTGGTCACCATGGCAGTGTTCGACTTGACCCGGCAGAATGTCCTCACGCCGGATCTCGTCAATATCGGATTCAACGTCCAAACGGGCGAGGTCCGCTCGCGAGGAATTGAAATCGAAGGGAAGGCCAATCCTCTGGAGAATCTCAATATCCTTGCCGCCTATACCTATACCGATCCGGAGGTCACGAAGAGCAATGGCACGAATCTCGGCAAACAAGTGCAACAAGTCCCCAATCACATGACATCACTCTGGGCCGACTACACAATTCCACAAGGACCGCTTGCGGGATTGGGGATTGGGAGCGGCGTGCGGTACGTCAGCGCCTCCTTCGGCGATGTGCTTAACACCTTCGAAGTTCCGTCGTTTGTGCTGTTGGATGCGATGCTCAGCTACACCGTGCAGGCCGGCTACCTCAAAGGACTGCGATTCGCGATCAATGCCCATAACCTGCTGGACAAAAGCTTCATAGCGGCATGCGGCGCGATCAATAGCTGTTACTTTGGCGCGGGACGTGATGTTCGAGGCAGCGTCACATTTCGTTGGTAATCCTTTTACCCAGAGACATATGGAAGCCGCTTTTATTTCGACGACGCGGCTGTTCTTGATGATCCCTGACCCGTCCTGGTGTTTGCGTTCGGCACCTGCTCCTGAGCATGCATCGTAGCGGCTGAGAAGCGCAGAGGCCGTCTATCTGGACTCTGAACATTCGCTTCCGACCGGCCTTCCCGGTTCTCCGCCCCACGGCAATGGTCTCGATTTCTACTCCGCAACAACCGGTGGCGGCCACACCTCTCGGCCTCACAATATCTTCCGTTTCCGTCCCTGGATATGTCCGGGTGGATGCGGCCGTTTATTACAACCATGACTTACAGACGCACAATTGGCTTCATGCCAAGCAGGTAAACTTTGCCATCAATCTGCGCAACATCTTCGATCAGGGCTATATAGAATCGAGTTTTTCCACGACACAATTGTTCTTCGGCGAGCCCCGCACCGTCCTGGCCACAATAGGGCTGCGGTTCTAAGGCTTACAGAAACATAGTCGGAGAAGAGTTCGGTATTGGCCGTCTCATTCGTGACAATGAGAAGGACCCATGGAGTCGATGGCTATGCGACAGGTGCTGGTGATATCGATCGTGCTTCTGTCCGCTTGCGCGGAAGGACGCTGAGTCCATCCGACTACACCGAGGAGCAGGCCAAGCAGGATTGGGAGATCTGCAAATCGAAGTGCTGTCCGGCGCGGAGCATCAGAAAGACACCATGGCCGGTAGTATCAATCTGAGCGGCTGCACGCAGGCGAAGGGCTTCCGCAATGTCGAAGAGCCGGGCAGCCACAGGCCGCGATAAGCTCCGACTTACCGTGGCTCGCATTCGGCAGAGGAACTCTGCTGGCGGGGTGAGGAGCTCATTCCGTTATTCGTCTATAGAGTAGGAGCGTATGCGCTCGCCTGCGCTCCATCGAGGTCGAGTGAGGATCTATGCGCGCCGCTGGTGTCATCATCCACCGCTACGCCAGGTTGCCGACCGCCGCCTTTCTTTTTGTCTCGGGCCTCACCGGCGCCATCATCTCGTGGGACTATGAACGGTCCTACCAGACGGTCTTGACGGGGTATTGCGTGATCAACGGATCGGGTGTGAGCAGGGTGAGTTCGTGCTGGATGGCTTGACAAATCAACATGCGATCGAATGGATCTCGATGATGTGTGGGCAGGCGAGGAAGATAGAATACTGCCGGTTCTTCCAAGGCCAGCGTGGTGATTCCATGTCGTTCACGTTGCTCGGGGATGAAACGCTCCGGTGGGTATGGAAGCAGAAGTTTGTCCAGGCCGACCTTCACCACAATTTCCCACACTGAGACGCTGCTGAGATAGGCCTCATTGACAGGATCAATGAAAAGATCCCGCGCCTTGCTCGAGAGTGCCGCATCGTCTGAAATGAGCCACAAGAACGTGCACGTGTCGAGGAGTAGTTTCATGTCGTCTTGCCCGAAAAATCATCGGCCACATCGTCTGGCAAAGGATCAAAAAATGCTTTGGGAATTGAAAGCTGCCCTTTCGCCAATCCAATAGGACGCTTGCCCGCCAGCGGCGAAGGTAAGGGTCGAATCTCAGCGATCGGTTGATTACGGTTGCACAAGATGATGGTTTCTCCCCGTTTTTTCAGTTTGGTCAAATAGTAGGATAGATGAGTCTTGGCTTCGTGAACATTGATCTTAATCATAACCATATAGTAGACCCACAATAAGCCTCAGTCAATCGATCGGTGTCTTTGATTCTCCGACTGTCACGCACTGGAGCAGAACCAAAACCGGAAGGCCCCTTCAGGGCATTGAGAGGAGAGTGAGCGTTCGATGCGCGCCGCTGGGGTGATTATCCACCGTTGGGCTGGATTGCTGACGGCAGCTTTTCTCTTCGTCTCCGGGCTCACCGGCGCGATCATCTCGTGGGACCATGAACTGGACGAATGGCTGAATGCCGAGCTGTTCGAGGTGCACGCCGGCGGTCCGCCCCTACCGTATCTCGAGCTGGCCGCCCGCATTCAGGCGGCGGATCCGCGGGCGCGCGTCAGCAATATTCCCCTGCAAACCGAACCGGGCCATTCCCTGCTCTTCGGCGTGCAACCGCGCGTGAATCCCGACACGGGCACGTTGTACAAACTGGGCTATAACCAGGTCTTCATCGACCCGGCGACCGGCCGTGAGATCGGTCGGCGTGACTGGGGAGCGGTGGCGCTCGACCGCGAGCACCTGCTGGCCTTTCTCTACAAATTGCACTACACGATGCATATTCCGGATTTCGACGGGATTAATCGCTGGGGCCTCTGGTTCATGGGCGGCATTGCGCTCATCTGGCTGCTCGACTGTTTTGTCGCGCTCACCATTTCCTTCCCCGACCGGAACAGGTGGACACGATCGTTTGCCATTCGCCACGGCAGCCGGTATCAATTCAACTTCGACCTCCATCGGGCGGGCGGCTTGTGGACCTGGACCATCCTGCTGATCTTAGCGCTGAGCGCGGTGTATCTGAATCTGAACCGCGAACTGTTTCGTCCCGCCGTGGCGGCCGTCACCACGGTGACCCCCTCGCCGTTCGATCTGCGGCCACAGCGGCCGTTGAATCAGCCGCTAGAGCCGCGAGGGGACTATGCCGCCATCATTGCGCAGGCCGTGGAAGCCGCGCAGCGGAAAGGCTGGCAGGAACCGGTCGGGAGCGCCTCCTACAACGCCCGCTTTGGGATCTATCAGGTGCGATTTTTTCACCCCGGACAGGATCACGGCTCGGGCGGCTTCGGCGTCCGGAGGCTGTATTATGACGGCGTAACCGGAGACTACCTGGGCGAGCATATTCCCGGCAGCGGCACCGCGGGCGATATCTTTCTCCAGTTACAATTCCCCCTCCACAGCGGCCGCATTGCCGGAATTCCGGGCCGCATCTTCATTTCGTTCATGGGGCTGGTCGTTGCCGCCCTCTCCGTCACCGGCGTCGTGATCTGGGCGAAACGGCGCGGAAGTGTGCCGGCGATCAACGCCGCGCTGAGCAAGCCCACGGCTGGAACTGTCGCCCATCGGTAACGCGTCATCGACCGGCCCCTGCTCCCGACCTTGAACCACCCGACCTGCCTCATCTTCCGGATACCGGACATTCTCTTCGGGAATCGCTCCGTGTTAGCATCCCCTCCCATTGCCGTGCTGACCGGATTTCGAAGGCATGCCTATGTCGCTTTCCTACGCCCAAGTTGAATCCCTGTTTCGGGAATATCGCGCTGAGCTGTTACGGCGCATGTCGCAGATGGTCCGGTCACGGGACACGGCCGCGGACTTGGTGCAGGAAACCTATTTGCGGTTGGTGCGGCTGACGGATATCCAATCCGTGGGGCATCCGCGCGCGCTCCTCCACCGCATTGCCACAAATCTCGCTATCGATCATCTGCGCGCAGGCCAAAGCGGGCTGGGCCAGGCGGAGCCGTTGGACGCGGCGCTCGAACTGCCTTCCCCCAGGCCGACGCAAGAACGCGAGCTGATGGGGAAGCAACGTCTCGAACAATACATGGCGGTCATCAACAATCTGCCCCCGCGCACGCGAGAAGCCTTTCTCCTCTACCGGGTCCATGGCTGCGCCTACCTCGAAATCGCGGCGCGGATGAATATTTCAGTCAGCGGTGTTGACAAACATATCCGCCGAGCGATCGATCAAACCACTCGGGCTATCGCCGCGCTCGACCAGAACGAGTAAGTGTCTTGGAGTGCCGAACCGTCACACGATATACTGGCCCCTTCTCGAACCGCCGACGCCGCCCTTGAGGCACCGTATGCCGTCTCCTTCACAGCCACAGGATCAGTCGCCGCCGGACGACCCGGCGCTCCGGGAAGAAGCGATCGGATGGTTGGCTCGTTTGAGCGATCGCGAGGCCACGGCAGAAGACCGACGGTCGTTCGAGATCTGGCGAGCGCAAAGTCCCGGCCATGCCCGCGCCTATCAACGGCTCGCGCAGATCTGGGACAACGCCGATTTGAACCGGGCCGCCCTGCTGGTGGCGCACACCGAGCGGAGCCGCGCGGGTGGTCCGGTTTCCAGCCATGGCTCTGCCGTAGAAGACCGCTGGGTGCGCACGAAATGGGCCACGGCGGTATCGATCGTCCTCCTGGCGCTTGGGACGGTGTACGTTGACCTGCCGACGCGGCTGCAGGCAGACCAGCAGACGGCGGTCGGCGAGCGGAGGACGGTGCGCCTACCGGATCAGTCGACGGTGACGCTCAATACCCATTCGGCCATCGCCCTGTCGTTCGACGGCGCGGCGCGAACAGTCCGGCTGCTGAAGGGCGAAGCGTTTTTTCATGTGCAACCCGATTCGACGCGCCCCTTTCTGGTCGAAAGCGCGGAGACCTCTACCCGCGCCGTCGGAACGGAGTTTGTCGTGCGGCAACAGGACCGGGGCGATCGGGTGACCGTCATCGAGGGCACCGTGGATGTCAGCTCCCTTCGCAACGGCGCCTCGACGGAGCGGCTGACCGCCGGCCACATGGTCGAACATGCCGGCGGCCGCCTCGGAACCGTCCAACGGATTGATGTCTCCACGGCCTCGGCTTGGCGGCAAGGCCTCTTGATCGTCGATGACGTCCCCCTGGCCTCACTGATTGAAGAACTCCGCCGATACTATCCCGGCACGATTGTGCTGTGGAACCGGGACATGGCGAACCGGCATGTCACCGGCACCTACAAGCTGGACGAGCCCTCCAACGTGCTGTATCACCTCACGAAGACTTTCCCGCTCCGCACGGCTACCCTGGCCGATCGCGTCGTCATCCTCTTTTAATCGAAACCGTTCGTAACTTTTTTCCACCGGCGATCGTCGTCAGGTGCGAAAACCCTCGCCTCGTTCCGTCTACACACAGAGAAAACGGACAGGAGGCCTCGATGCTGAAGTATGCGTGGATGTTCGGTTGGATGATCATGCTGACGTGGAATGTGGGAATAGGCCTGGCGCAGGAAGGGGCGACGCCGCCGGCGGCCGCCCCGCTCGATTTCAACATTCCCGCGCAGCCGTTGGGTTCGGCCTTGAATGCCTTTGCCGTCGCAAGCGGCTGGCAGGTCAGCGCGTCAAGCGAACTGACCAGCGGGATCGATACGCGCGGTCTGGTGGGCACCTATACGCGCGAGCAGGGTTTACGAACTCTGCTGGCCGACACTGGCCTGACCTACCGGATGGACGGGGCCCAGATGGCGACCATCGAGCGGGGCATGTTGCCGCCGGTGGGGCCGGTGGTGATCCCTCCAAAAAGCCAAACCCCGCCGTCCAACGGGGCGATGACAGCCGCAGCACCGCCACCGAAGCCGGTCAAGGTGCCGGAGATTGTGGTGAAGGATGTCAAGGAACGGGACGAGCATCGCTATACTGCGGATGAGTCCTCGAGTGCCACGAGGATTCCCGTCCCGATTGAAGACGTTCCGCGCTCTATCAGCGTGGTGACTCGTCAGGTCATGGAGGATCAAAAAGTGATTCGCATGAATGACGCGTTGCGGAATGTAAGCGGCGTGTTTCAGTCGCAGTCGGGCGGTGGGCGAGGCGGCGCGTTTACGATTCGTGGGTTTGAGACCAACTTGAACGTATTTAAAAACGGCTTTCGCGACGATGGCACGTTCGGCACCAAAGTCCCCTACGACGTCATCAACCTCGAAAGTATTGAGGTTGTGAAGGGGCCGCCGTCCTACCTGTATGGGCGATCGGATCCGGGAGGGATCATCAATCAGGTCACCAAGGCTCCGTTGAAAGATCGCTACGCCGCCACGGAAGTGATCGTCGGCAGCTACAATCTCTACCGTCCCACGTTCGATGTCGGCGGGCCGCTGAACGAAAGTAAGACTCTGACCTATCGATTCAATGGGTTGTACGAATCGGCAGAAAGTTTCCGAGAGGGTGTGAAGACCGACCGAGTCTTTCTTGCTCCGACGATCGGATGGGAGATCGGGCCGCGGACCACCTTTCGATTCGAAGGCGAGTACGTTTACGACAAATCGCCGATCGATCGAGGTCTTGTCGCCTTCGGTAATGCCCCGGCGCCGATTCCTGTCGGTCGATTTCTGGGCGATCCGGCTCGCCGACGGGAAACCAATGCGGGGAAGGCCACTCTGATTCTGCTCCATGATTTGAATACTCAGCTCCGGTTGCGCAGTGCCTTTCGTACTGCAGTGACGCATGAACGCTACTCAAGCCTTGAAGGTTCAAGCCTCGATGACACGACAGGAATTCTGTCATTGGAGCGCAACGAATTGCCGTCGGTCAATCAGAGCCACTACTGGCAGAATGAACTGTTGGGAACATTCACGACCCAGTCGATCAAACACAAGAGTGTTGTCGGCATTGAACTTGGGCGTGAAGTGCAATCACAGCAGTTCCGGAGCGATTTGGGGGCGCTGGGAAACGCTATCAACGTCTTCAACTCCAGCCGGCCCCTCTTTACCGATGGTCCACTTACTTCTGCCGGTAATTTTCTCAATACGAACAGTATCCTCGGAGTCTATGCAGGCGACCAGATTGATCTCTTGCCGAACCTGCATGTTCATCTCGGGGGTCGCTACGATGTGATCGAACAGAAAGAGCGGAGTCGCCCGGACGACTTCGATCCGACCACGCGAGGGACCAATACGACGGAAACGGCGTTCAGCCCGTCGATTGGAGCCGCCTACCAGCCTTGGCCATGGGTCTCGATCTTTGCCAACTATACGGAATCTTTCGCGCCTCAGTTCGCGGGAGCACGCAGCGTCACCGGAAGCATCTTCCGGCCTGAGCGTGGGAAAGCCATCGAAGGCGGTCTCAAATTTCAGACGGAGAACGGGCGGCTTCGCTCAACCCTGGCCGCCTTTACTATCACCAAGAGGAATGTGTTGACCACTGATCCCGTCAATGGCCCCGCCTTCTCAGTCACCGCAGGCGAGCAGCGCAGCCGGGGGTTCGAATTCGACCTGAACGGGGAGATCGGGCCCGGTTGGAACGTGATCGCAACCTACGCCTATACGGATGCGAAGGTCACGGAGGACAATACATTTGCTATCGGCAGTAGACTCGCAAATGTCCCGCTCCACCAGGGAAGCTTGTGGACGACGTATTTTTTGCCGGAAGGACTTGGCAAGGGATTTGGCGCGGGGGTCGGCCTGTACGCACAAGGTCGCCGCCAGGGAATCATCGCATGCCAGAATCCAGCCGATTGCGGTGCCCCCTTCGAAATGGCGGGTTTCGTCCGATTGGACGCTGCGTTGTACTATCGGAAGCCGCAGGTCTTTGAGAAGACCAACCTCCTGGCCGCTGTCAATTTCAGCAACCTGCTTGATCAGCGGTACTTCGCCGGATCCCAGTTTTCGGGCTTGGCCATCTATCCCGGCGCACCGCTGACGGTGATCGGCTCGCTCAAGTTAGAGTTTTATTAGAAGCCTGATTCGCGGATTTGGCTCAGGAAGGTGCGGGAGGGCGCCCGCCGTTCGCCGTTTCACAGGAGGCACGCCCCTCAGGGCGATACCTGGTCACGGCCCTCGGTCAACGGGCTGACATGAACGCATGCGTTCTTCAAGGCTGTCCGGGCGGTGAACAGTTCTGGCAGCTTCGTTTTCGCCTCGTACGAGCCAATTCAGTTCTTCCTGTCATCCTCCTCACCCGCAGGGTCTCTATAGACCAATACTAGACTGGTCTAAAAAAATCCGCATGTTTCATCGGCTCACACACCAAGGAGGGATGCGAATAACATTCTTCCGGATGACGCCAGGCGCCGTGCCTTACTTGCGCTATCTACCTTCTGAGCATCGCTGATTCGATAGCATCAGCAGGAGAAGAGACGAGCATGAAGGCTAAGACCGAAGCGTTGGAGATGAGTCAAAACCTACCGGATGATGCGGCCATCGGTATGATTTATAGAGAAGCTTTTTTCAATCAACAGGTCGAGAAGGGACCCCAGGATGTCGCAGAGAGGCGTGTTCTCACTCATCAAGCATCGAAAGAAAGCATTGCTCGTTGGCGCAAATACGCCGGTCGTTGACCGCCGGCGGGCATCATCTTCGAATTTCGATGGTGAATGGAATGATCCACGATTTCCGCGAGATCCACGCATCGTTCGCGAACGACCTCTCGGCCAGGCCCACAGATACCAAGACGGCCTCAAGATAAGACCAGTGCCGCCCGAAGCGGATTGTTGTATGGGCCGTAGGTGGGATTGGTCTCATGCGAAATTCGAGGCCGATTGTGCCACGCCGTGGGAGCGCCGAATTTCTCGCGGGTGACCGGTAGACGTTGGTGGCAGGCAGTTGTTACTATCCGGTGGCTAACGGGGCACGTACGTACTCCTTCACTCTCTCGATGATCGACATCGATACGGTCGGTACGATCAAGAAAGGAACCATGATTGCCATCGGGAAACCGGTCCCTGACGGAACCTATCAAGCCTACGCCGAAGACTCGATTCAATCGGTCACATTCAATGACCAGCGGGGGAAATGGTTGATCGTCTTCTTTTACCCCGGCGATTTTACCTTCGTCTGCCCGACGGAATTGGCGGAGATGGCCAAGCTGTATCCTGAATTTCAAAAGCTCGGCGCGCAGGTTTGGGGCGTCAGCACCGACTCCGTCTTTGTCCACAAGGCTTGGCATGACGCGTCGGCGACGATTCGTTCCGTCAAATTCCCGTTGATTGCCGACCCGACCAGGGCGCTGTCGCAGGCTTTCGGTGTGTATCTGGAAGATGATGGTGTGGCGCTCCGCGGAACGTTTTTGATCGATCCCGACGGCGTGTTGCGCGCCTGTGAAATGCATGACAACAGCATCGGCCGCAATGCCGCTGAAACGCTGCGTAAACTGCAGGCCGCGATCCGCGTCCGCAGCGGCGAAGGCGAAGTCTGCCCTGCCAGTTGGCAACCAGGACAAGCCACGTTGAAGCCCGGCCTGGATCTCGTCGGCAAACTGTAACGGTAACAGGCTTCAGCACAGTCCGGGGCGGTAGGAACCGTCAGACGATATCCCGACGACTGCTGGATCGATCCCTGCGAGTCGGAACCGCCTCCTCGACAAACCCGGCGGCCGGTGAAGGTTATCCCTTCCCGCCGCCGGTCTGTGTGCGCATCCAACGAATCAGTTCATCCTTCGCCATGTTCCCGGCCGCGACCTTGCGCGTCGCGGTTTCGAGATCATGAGGCGCGGTCGTGAGCTCGATCCCGTTGTTATCGAGAAACACAAACGCTGCCATGACTGCCGCTCGCTTGTTTCCATCGAAGAACGGGTGGTTTTGGGCGATGTGAAACAGATAGGCCGCAGCCATAGCTGCCATATCCTCGTGAAGATAGGCGCCCCCAAACTGTTGCCGCGGCATCGCGACGGCTGCATCGAGCAGGTTGTGATCCCTCACTCCTTCCATGCCGCCCTCGTGCGCAATGGCGCTGGCATGAATCTGCACCACGTCCTCGACGCTGAGAAAGGCGATCTCTTTCACGGCCTACTCCGCCAACCGTTTGAGCATCGGCCCGTACCGGCGACGCATCTTCTTGAGCGACTCTTCAACCCGCGCTTGACCTATTCCTACATTCGCCGGTGTGATGACGAGCGCATTGCCGTTGAGCGTAATCTGTAACGGAGTATCCTCGGTGATGCCGAGCGCTTCCATCATCGGTTTTTCGATGACCAGCGCCATGCTGTTGCCGTGCTTCTGAAGGGTTTTGATCATCGTGCACCTCCGTTCTCACAATGTTACAACAGAGTGACGCCCTTGTCCACGCGGCCCCGCTTAGAACTTCTGCCCACGCCCTCACCTGCAGAAACGCATGCCGAAGCTGATCCCGGATCACGAGACGATTCGGCCGCGTTTGATGGTGCCGTGAGAATAAGCATGGCTTTCGCCACGGTCCTGGTTTACAGTCCTCCCCATGTCCTTCCGCCCTACTACTCACGCGCTGCCATGCGAAGAAAGGAGTCGATCATGAAGGGCTACATCGTCCACATCGAAGACGCCACACGCGACAACCAGCATTACCGCAAGGTGCTCTTTACGGCGCAACACTCTCAATTGGTCTTGATGAGTCTGAAGCCCGGCGAAGAAATCGGAGAAGAAGTTCATGAATTGGATCAATTTCTCCGTTTCGAGGAGGGTGAGGGAACCGTGATCCTGGACGGCAAGAAACATGCGGTCAGCGACGGCTTTGCGGTCGTCATCCCGGCCGGCACCAGACACAACGTGGTCAACAGCGGAAGCAAGGCTCCCCTCAAACTCTATAGTTTGTACAGCCCTCCGGAACATAAAGACGGCATCGTGCACAAGACCAAGGCAGAAGCCGACGCCGACCACGATCATCATTTTGACGGCCGGACTTCGCTGAAATAAGCGAAACCTCACGCATTACATTCACATGGCATGATCACGCTGCGCGGCCTCATTCTGGCGGGATTGCTCCTCTCGCCGCCTGTTCTCGCCGGAGCGGATGAGGGCTCTCCTCCCGACCAGCACCTGGCCGATCTGAGCTCACACGGCATCAACCGGGCGGACCAGCAACAGATACCCTATGTGATCCTGGTCTCACTCGACGGCTTCCGGGCCGATTACTTAGACCGCTTCGACCTACCCAATTTCCGGCATCTGATCGAGAATGGGGTGCGAGCGGAAGGGCTCATGCCGGTCTTTCCGTCCATCACTTTTCCCAACCATTATTCAATGGTGACCGGACTGTATCCTGAGAAACATGGCATCGTCGGACATGTCTTTTATGACCCGACACGAGAGCAGGTGTTCTACCCTCCAAGCCGCCCCGATGGAACCTGGTACCACCGTCGCCCCATCTGGATCACGGCGGAGACGCAAGGGATTGCGACTGCCTGTTACTTTTGGGTCGGTTGTGAAACAACGATCGACGGAATCCAACCGACGTATTCACTGCCATACGATCAACAGGTCCCCAACAGCAGTCGTGTCGACCGGGTCTTGGCCTGGTTGCAGTTGCCCTCCGACAGACGGCCCCATTTCCTGACCTTGTATATGAGTGACCTTGACGAGGCGGGACATCGCTTCGGCGCCGACTCTCCCGAGATTCGTCTCGCCGCGCAGGGCGTGGATCAGACACTCGGGCTCCTTCTGGACCGTCTCGAGACCCTCTCCATCAGGGAACGGATCTTCGTGATCATTGTAAGCGACCACGGCATGCTGTCTGTTCGACGCGACCACGTCGTCTGGATGGACAGTCTGATACACGAGGAACCAGGCGAGTGGATCGGCGCACTCGGCGCCTACGCCAGCTTGCACCTGAACCCTGCGGTGCACGATCCCATCAAGACGCGCGACCGGCTCAACGCGGTGCTCCGGCATGGTCGGGCCTACCTCCGTGAAGAGTTACCGGAGTCGTTGCACTACCGTCTTGACCGAAACATCGGCGACGTCGTGATTCTGATGGACATGCCTCATCTCATCTGGTGGAAAGAGTTTGAATCGTTACTTCCTCATGGCGAGCATGGATGGAATCCCGCGCACCCCGACATGCATGGCATCTTTGTGGCCACCGGTCCCGGCATCAAACAAGGCGCGACGATTCCTGCCTTCGAAAACATTCACATCTATCCATTACTTGCGGAGTTACTGGGATTGACCATCCCGGCAGACATCGATGGACGGCCGGGATGGCTGAGGAGATTGGTGCTCGAATAGCGGAGATAATCGGCCGAATCACCGACTGTGTTGTAGTTTGGTTCCAGCGCGCGGCTCATCCAGGTGAGTGGCCAGAAACCGCTCCATTTCGCGAAACAACCTCAGGCGATCATCCTGCCGGCTCAGGTAATGGTCGCCGTCCGGCAATTCGACATAGCGCAGCTTATTGAAGCCCGCATCCTTCAAGGCCTCGACCATGGCGCGGGATTGTTCAACGGAAACCGTCCGATCCTCCGCCCCATGCACGATCAGGAGCGGGGTGCGAATCTTCTCTGCGTGGTTGACCGGGGACGTGGCCTTCAGCCGATCGCGATCCGACCACCAGGCGCCTAGCTGCCGCTCCGCTCCCAGCTCATACCCCAGGAACTGCCGCTTGTCCGTCAACAGCGCGCGGAGATCCGACACTCCCGCAAAACTCACCGCGCAACGGAAGAGCTCCGGTGTCTTGACGATTCCCATCAATGCCGCGTAGCCCCCATAACTCCCACCCACGATACAGACGCGTTCAGGATCCGCAATTCCCTGCTCGATCGCGTATTGCGCGGCGTCCGTCAGATCGTCCTGCATTTCGAGTCCCCACCGCTTGAATCCTGCTTGCAAAAACTCCCCGCCGTAGCCGCTGGACCCCCTGAAGTTCACTTGCAGCACGGCCCAGCCGCGGCTCACGAGAAACTGGGTCCAGTAATCGAAATCCAGCACGTCTCTGCTGGCCGGCCCGCCATGGGGCAACAAGACGAGGGGCACCCGCTTCCGTTCCTGCGCGGGACGAGTCACAAACCCATGCAAGACCGTGCCGTCTCTGGCCTTGAGAGTGACCGGCATGGGTTTGACCAGTTCATTCGGGACCAGTTTCGGATACCCGTCCACCATCAACGTGAGCCGGTTGAGATCCTCGTCTAACAGATACCATTGAGGCGGTTGCGTCGCATGGCTGGACACGACGATATGTCGGCGACCATTTTGACTGCTGCTCTGGATGTCATTGAATCGTCTAGGAAGGGCCAAATCGAGCCGGGTCTGCAGTTCCTTAGCATCAGAATTCCAATAGATGCCTGCAGAGTCATGAAGGCTGCTGCGCACACCGACAACCTGCTTGAGCCAGGAGGAATAGATGAGACCGTCATCGATGTCGTACGTGGCATGTGATGCCCGGAGCCTAGGCGGCACATGTGATTCGGCAATGTTGATGCTGTAAATTGCCGTTCTTCCATCGAGTGGTTGTGCCACAAACAGCGTGTTGGGATCCTCGTCAAATCCGAGAGGAGTCATACCAGGTTCGCTCAGCGCGTCGTATTTGGTGAGCGTCACCCAGCGTTCCTGCCCAGCCGGTTTGACCAGGATGTGGACGATGGTCCCTTCAACAGCCGTTCCCAACCGCACGACCCCCTGCCGGTCGGCCATCCAAGTCCGAATCCCATAGGTGCTTCTCTCGATCAATTCGCGGCGCCCGGTGTAGACATCCAATTTATAGACATCTGGATAGAGTGCGGTTTGCAGATCGAGGGCGATCAGAACCGATTGATCGTCGCCTGGAATCTTGCCGATGACGCGATCCTGAAGTTGCGGGATATGTTCCCAAGAATAGTATCTGTCACGACCTGGAGTAATGAGATCCGTCTTGAGATTCGACCCGTCGCGATTGATGGCAAAGAGGAGCGTCTCCGTCACCCTGATCCCGCCCCTCTTCTCGTCCGCCCCCACGCCGACCACCAGCCGTTCATCATTCACCCAATCGAACCAGCGAATCGAGTACCGCTTGTTGTCGCCCTCCAGGAGCCGTCGCACATCCCTGCCGTCGTAGGTCGTCACCACCAGATAGGTCTTGCCCTCGGCTGTATTTTGAATGGAGGCGACATGCTCACCGCAGGGAGACAACTTCATATCTCGTACCACCGGGAGTGAAGCAAAGGCTTTCAAAGGAATACGGCCTGGAATCTCGTCATGATCATCTGCCGGCAGTGGCTCGACTGTCGGTTGCCCGCTCGTCTTGCAGCCGCCTGTTAACGCGACCAGCAGCATCGTCGCGCACGCGAACAGATGCCACGATGTGAGTGGCTGATCGAGGACGGGGATCGCCCGTTGACAGGTAACGGCATGAGACCAGAATCCACGCATAGCGTCTTCTCCAGCGCAACTCGATACGTGAACAACGAATGGGTGGGCAAAACACAGTCTAGGAAGAGACTGAAAAACGGTCAACACAAGGATGGAATGCTGCACTCCACTTGCGCTGCTCGGGCTGATTGGCCGTCCAGGTGCACGACTGTGTGGCGACGTTCGTTCCGCAGCGATCAGCGAACTGTCCAGCCATACTGAACCGTATAGCTCTTGAGGCTGTAGGAAAATGCGTAGTCGCCAGGCTCCGGTTCCTTTCATGGCGACAAACGCGGCACGGATGTGTGGAATCGCCGGATTGATACGTCTCTTACAGTAAGAGCCCTTACGCGGTCCTATCGCCGGCTGCTCGAAGCACCCGAATGCCCTGACGATCAAGGGTCGGCGAACCTTGGCTGATCGAGTGGCTGGGGACGGCGATTGACCGAACGACCGCAGCCAGGGCGCAACCGGCCCCGGAAGGTGACAACCCCACGACGGGGGAATCAGAACGATCTACTTTCACACGAAAGGAAGAGACGATGAATTGCCTGAAATGCGGTGGATACATGATCATCGATCGGGTGCTGGATTTTTATGTCAAGGAAGCCAAATGGCGCTGCATCAACTGCGGGGCGACCAAAGACACCCTCGCCTCGCTCATGAAGGCCCGCAACACCTCGACCGCATCGAACCCGAGTAGCTGAGCCCCTGGTTCTTCGCTTAGGCCTACGAAAACACGATCTCCGGCAATCGAGCATTCCCTTTACAGCTCCTCAGAAACTATTGTCCTCCTGTCTGGCTTCATGCACTGGGATCCATGCGGAACATCTGCGCCGCTTGAAATCCAGGATTCTCGAAGCGCATGCGATCACGTACCTCCTGTGTCAGTACTGAATCGTGGGTGAAACAGGGCGCCAAAGGCATTCATCGATGCATGAGGCGCATTCATCTCAATGATAGGGCGAGATATTTCACGCAACGCATTGAATAACCATAGGAAAAAATTTTTCCTCTTAATGTGGTGCAGAATCCAGCATCTCATACGTCATAACTAGATGAACCTGTGTTTCGACTTTCGTCCTGGCACAGGATAAAGGGGTTTAACCTTCTAAAGGATTACCAAGTGGACAGCCTGAAGCACGTTGTGGATTACGGAATTATCGGTCTTCTCTTAGCCCTCAGCCTCTGGGCCATTGCGGTGGCTGCAGAACGCTGGGTCTTCTATCGGCGCATCGATCTCAGGCGATACCGCTCAGAAGAAGAATTCGAAGTCGCGCTCACCAAACGGTTGGTGGTGATCGGCACCGTGGCGGCGAATGCCCCGTACATCGGCCTGCTGGGAACGGTGCTCGGCATCATGTTGACGTTCCACACCATGGGGTCGTCCGGCACCATGGCGGTTCAGACCATCATGGTGGGCCTGAGCCTTGCGCTCAAAGCCACCGCGGTCGGCCTGTTGGTGGCGATCCCCTGCGTGGTCCTGAACAATGTGCTGCGTCGCCGGGTCACGGAGTTGATGACCCAGTTTAAGGTCCAACATGGGACGTGATATCGACCAGATCAACGTGATTCCTCTGGTCGACGTGATGCTGGTGCTGCTGGTGATCGTCCTGACCACGGCCACGTTCATCACCACCGGCCAGGTCCCTGTCCAGCTGGCGAAGGCCAAGGAATCGGGCGACCGCAAGGATGTCCCGCTGGTGATTACCCTCACGGCGGAGGGGTCGCTGTTCATGAACGACCAGCCGGTGCCACCGGACGGACTGCGGATCGTGCTCAATTCACAGTCGCGGGACTCGTCTGTGCTGGTGCGTGCCGACAGGGTAACCGTGCTGGATCGATTTGTGGCGGTGGTCGATGAAATTCGAGGCTTGGGATTTCAACAAGTCAACCTGGAGGTGGTCCGTTCATGAGCCTGACAGCTCAATGGGACTCGTCGCCCCGCCAATGTACCTCGCTGTGCTGGGCATTCTCCATGACGACGCACGGTCTCTTCGTGGGCCTGGCCATGGTCCTGCTCACGGAGTTGCCGCCTCCGCCTCCGCCTACTTTTAAGTGGGATGTCGCGGTGGTGCAGTCTCCACCTCCTGCCGCCGAACCGGCGCCCCCACCTCCCGTGGAATCGCAGCCTCCCCCGACGCCGCAACCGCCCACGCCTAAACAGGTGCAACCGGTGAAACCCCAGCCCGTTGTCCGGCCGGTCCAGCCGACCCGCGAAGTGCAGCCGGTGCAACAGATCCAGCCGGTTCAGGAGAGCCTGCCCGTTCAGAACGCCCAGGCCATTCAACAGGTCACCACCCAACGTGTGGAAACGGTTACCCAGACGATCCAAGAGACGGTCACTCCCACCACTGAAGTGGAGCAGACGGTCATAGAGAACACTGCGGTCGTGGAACAAGCGGCTCCGGTCGTGCAACAGTACTCCGCACCCCAAGCCGTCGCTTCAGCCGAACCGGTCACCAGACAGGCGGAGCCGGTCGCCCAGGTCGCCGCCGTCGTGAACGACGCGCCGGCGGTCGAAGCGGCACCCGCGCCGGTGGAGGCGTTACAACAGGTTGAACAGGCGATCGTTCAGCGGCCGGCAAACACTGTGCAGCACCGGATCGTTCAACAGCGGACGGTGCAATCGCGACCGGGTGAACGCCCCGATTACGGCTGGCTGTCACAGGCGCTCTGGTCTTCGGTAGATCAACGCAAGCGCTACCCGGCGGAGGCGAAGCGGAACCATTGGGAAGGGCGCGTCATCCTGCGATTGACGCTCGAGCAACGGGGAGCTGCCGTCCACCTGCTCAATCTGGTCCTGGAAGAAAGTTCCGGACACACCGTCCTGGATCGACACACATTGGATATGGTGCGAAACGCCTTTCCCTTGCAGGTGAAACACCAGCTCGCGCAATCCAAACTAGAGGTCGATTTACCCTTCTCCTATCGCATGGAATAATCATCACGTCCGACTGAACAACGGAGGAACTCATGTTGCAACGATGTCTTTCACTACGATCCGCCGTCGCCGCTGTCGCCGCCCTCGCCGCGTTGCTCTGCGGGACTGCACTCCAGGCCTCCGCGCAGCAGAACGGCGATAAACCGTTTCACGCCCTCGTGACCGATGCGAAAGACATGCAAACCGACCTAAAGAATGTGCTGTTCTATTGGGAAGAAAAAGTCAGCGAGACCTCGTTCATCCCCCATGAGCTGAAGCACCTGCCGGTGAAACGCGGGACCGCCACGGTCAACATCAAGTTCGACGGGGTCAAACAAGTCGAGGTGACTCCCGGAGCGGACAAGGCGCTGCCGACGCTTCACATCACCTTGACCAACGGGAAAACGGGCGACTTTCCCCTGGCGATCGACGGCAGTTTCAAAGGCGACTCGGATTTCGGCCAGGTTGAATTGCCGGTCCACGGCCTCAAGAAGCTCGAGTTTAAGTAAATAGCCCCTGGCTCCCTCCCGATCGACGATCGGGAACAGCGTGAGGCCGGACCAACAGGAGTCGAGACCAGTACCACCGCTCATGACGCCCCGTCGGACCACCTATCTCATCATCTTCACGCTGCTCGCACTCTCCGCGATGCTCGCCGTGAAATGGACCGTTCTGACACCGGTCCCTGCCTCGGAGGTGACCGGAAGCCTGCCGGAGGCGACGACCGTTGTACTCGCCCAGGTCACCACCGAGGCGATCCGGCACACAATCAAGGCCGTGGGCTCCTTGCGGGCCAATGAGAGCATCATGATCCGGCCGGAGATCGCGGGGCGGCTCCGTCAGGTCTGGTTTCAAGAAGGCCAAGCGGTGGAGAAAGACCAGCTGCTCGTCGAAATGGACGATTCGGAACTCCAGGCGGAACTGACTCAAGCCGCAGCACAACTGAAAGTCAGCCGCCTCACCTACGAGCGGCTCAAACAGCTCGATCTGGATGGAAAACGATATGTCACGAAGCAGCAACTGGATGAAACGGCCGGCGCACTCCAAGTCAGCCAAGCCAACCACGCCCTCTATGCGACCCGGTTGGCCAAAACCAAAATTCGAGCCCCCTTCGCCGGCATGACCGGCATCCGGCGTGTCTCCCCCGGTGACTTCGTCGGGGTCGGCCGGGATCTCGTGAACCTGGAAGATCTGGACACCTTGAAGATCGACTTCAAGGTGCCTGAGACGCTGCTTCGCCACCTCGCCCCGGGTCAGTCCATCGATCTGACCACAGACGCCTATCCGGGGGACACATTCCATGGCACGGTCTATGTGATCGATCCCCAAGTCGATATGAGCACCAGGTCCGTTCAGGTGCGGGCGAGAATTCCGAATCCGCAGCAGCGGCTCCGACCCGGCATGTTCGCGCAAGTGCTCCTGACGTTCGGGCAGGAAGAACGGGCCCTCGTGATTCCGGAAGAGGCCGTCATGCCGAAACAGGACAAGACCTACGTCTACCTCGCGCAGGACGGAACCGCCCGACAGCGAGAGATCACCCTGGGCACCCGCACCAGAGGTTTTGTGCAAGTGCTGGACGGACTCACGGAACAGGATACGGTGGTCCGGGTCGGCCACCACAAGCTGCAGAACGGCGACCCGATCCTGGCCTTGTCCTCATCGCCTCACTAACGACAACCCATCGGACGTCCCCATGAGACTCTCCGCCCTCTCCATCGAGCGACCTGTCCTCGCCGTCGTCGCGACGCTCCTGCTCATGCTGTTCGGACTGCTCTCCTATTCCCGCTTGCCGGTCCGCGAATATCCCGACACCACCTTCCCCATCGTCTCGGTCATGACCGTGTATCCCAGCGCGGACGCCCAATTGGTGGAAACGGATATTACTTCGGTGCTGGAAGATGCGCTGAGCGGCGTCGAGGGACTCCGGACGTTGCGTTCGACGAGTCGCGAGGGACTGTCCACGATCGGCCTCGAATTCTCCCTGACGCGTAACCTGGACGCGGCCGCCAACGACGTGCGCGACCGCGTGACGAGAGTGCAACACCTGCTTCCGCAAGGCATCGAATCGCCCCTGGTGATGAAGGAGGACAGCGACGCCGACGGTATCATGTGGCTGGCACTGATCAGCGACCGCCATACCGAACTGGACATGACGGACTTTGCCGAACGGCAGCTGAAGGATCGACTGGCACCCCTGCCCGGCGTCTCCAGCGTCATGCTCGACGGAGGACGGCGGTATGCGATGCGTATCTGGCTGGATCCCGACCGGCTCGCGTCCCGCCTTCTCACCGTGCAGGACGTCGAAGACGCGCTCCGGACACAAAACGTCTCCATGCCCACCGGCCGGATCGAAAGCACCCAGCGCGAGTTCAGTGTGCGCATGGGCGGAGGCCTGGAGAAACCGGCGCAGTTCAACCAACTGATTCTGGCCTATCGGGACGGTTATCCGGTCCGGCTGCAGGACGTGGGCGCCGCCGAGATCGGTCCGGAAGACGATCGAAAACTCGTGCGCGTGAACGGCAAACCCGCCATCGGCCTCGGCATCATGAAACAGTCCAAGGCCAATACCCTCGAAGCAGCGCGCGGCGTCAAACGCACCCTCCCTGCGATGGAAGCGTTGCTGCCGGAAGGGATGCAGCTTGTCACGGCATTCGACAGCTCGATTTATATCGAACGGTCGTTACACGAGGTCTACACCTCCGTCGGACTGTCGTTGATCCTGGTCGTGTTGGTAGTGTTCCTCTTCCTGCGCAGCGCGCGAGCTACGCTCATTCCCGCCGTCGCCATTCCAGGCTCGATCCTGGGCACGTTCGTCATCATGCAGATGACCGGCAGTTCGATCAACACGATCACCCTCTTGGGATTCGTGCTGGCCATCGGATTGGTGGTAGACGACGCCATCGTCGTGGTGGAAAATGTCTACCGCCGCATCGAACAGGGGTTGAGCCCGACGCAGGCGGCGGTTGAGGGCAGTCGGGAGATCGGGTTTGCCGTAGTCTCAACAACCCTGACACTCGCAGCGGTCTTCTTTCCGATCATCTTTCTGCCCGGTATCGTCGGCCGTCTGTTTGCCGAACTGGGTATCGCTGTCGCCGGCTCAGTGCTCCTGTCCGGGTTTATCGCGCTCACCCTCACCCCGGCCATGTGTGCGCGTTTGCTGGGCAAGACCGTCGGAACCGCATCGCCGGCGCGAGGCTCCGCGCTGGACGCCTCCGCCTGGCTCCGCTGGATGACCCATCGGTATCGTCTCGCCCTGGAGATCGCGTTGGAACGGCCCTCGACCATCTTGAGCGGGGCGGTCCTGTCGCTGATCGTCAGCGCAGTCCTCATGCTGGGACTTCCGAGCGAACTGGCTCCCCTTGAGGATACCGGCTGGTTCGCCGTCCATGTCAGCGCGCCGGAAGGATCCACACTCGACTACACCGACCGATACGCCAGGGACACCGAGGAGACCACCGCACGGATCCCTGAAATGGATTCCTACTATACGGTGGTCGCGCGAGGCTGGAGGCCAACCCTGGTCAACCGGGCCGTGACCTGGGTGACGCTGAAGGATTGGTCCGATCGCAACCGCGTGCAGCAGAAGATCGTCGATGACGTGCAACCTGCCCTCTCCGCGATCCCCGGCGCCACGGTCTTTGCCATCAATCCACCCCCGTTCAACCAGGAGGACAGCAAGACACCGGTGCAATTGGTGATCCGCGGTCCTTCGTACGACGTGTTGGACAACATCGTGAGGCAGGTCCGTCACGACCTCACCGGAAACCAGCTGGTGGTCAATGTCGAGAGCGATTTGGATCTGAACAAACCGGAGCTCCGGGTGGATATCAACCGCGACAAGGCCGCGGACCTTGGCATTCCGGTTGAGACGATCGGCAGGACGCTGGAAGTCTTTCTAGGGGGGAGAAAAGCCTCCATGTTCATGCGCGAAGGCAAAGAGTATCCCGTCATCATGCAAACGCGTCCCCACCAACGCGGCACCAGATCCGACATCGAACAGCTGCAGGTGCGGGGCACGCAGGGGGAATTGATTCCCCTGAGCAACCTCGTGACGGTGCGGGAAACCGTGGCCCCGAAACAGCTGAACCATTACGAGAAACTGAGGGCCGTCACGATCAGTGCGGGAGTGGGGGCGGATTCGACGCTCAGCCGCTCCATCGAATCGCTGGAACAGACGGTGCGCAAACACCTGCCTCCCGGCGCGACCATCAGTTATGCGGGAGAATCGAAAGAATTTCTGGAGTCGTCGGGCAACCTGCATATGACGTTTTTACTGGCACTGCTCGTCGTCTACCTCATCCTGGCCGCGCAGTTCGAAAGCTTCCGCCACCCGATCACCGTTCTGCTCTCGGTTCCCCCGGCGCTGGCCGGCGCGCTCTTGGCGCTGCTGCTGTTCCGTGGCACCTTGAATATCTACAGCGAAATCGGGCTGATGATTCTGATCGGGCTCGTCACGAAAAACGCCATCCTCATCGTGGAATTTGCCAACCAGCTGTGCCAGGGCGGCACACCTCCGCGCGCTGCCATCGTCGAGGCCTCCGTGTTACGCCTGCGGCCTATCGTCATGACCACACTGTCCACCATTCTGGCCGCCCTGCCGTTGGCGCTGGCGACAGGGGCCGGCGCAGCCGGGCGCTGGCACATCGGTCTGGTCGTGATCTGCGGGCTCGTCCTCTCAACGCTCCTCACGCTCTTCCTGGTGCCGGTGGTCTACCTCCTTTTTGCCGGGACTGCTCCGGTCCGACAGTCCGCAGCGATACCCGAGCCATTCCCGGAAGTCCTGCCGCGTCACTCTCCTTCACAAGGCTGACAGCGACGGCCCCTGCAAGGCCGGACTGATGTCTTCAGGATAAACGCGTGAAAGTCCTGGAAAACGGAGGGTCAAAGAGTCTTCCGGCTTAATGGCCGCAAGAACGGCAGGAAACCCGCTTCGAGACAGAGCCGTCGCTGTTCGTTATGCCGACGGCGCGCGAATGCCCGCGAGCTTGTCGCCGATCCGTTGATGAACGTCAATGCTGTGGACGGCGTCCACGTGATCTCCAACCACCGTATCCACCGACACGACGCCCGTGGTATGGGCCGACCAGTCGACCGGGCCCTTACCGTATCTCGCCAAGGTGCTCGTCGTCCACCAGACATGGATCGACGCCTGAACCGGACTGGATCGGGTGACGGTCAAGAACCGTGCAGCCTCCCTCGCCAGCGCATACCCGAGTTTAAGGGATCCGATCGAGGCCTGGGCTTCTTCATCGGAAAGGAAATTCCGCTCCCTGGCCCATTGAATGGCGTACTCCAGACGCTCGTCGTCCGCGAGCGTCGTCAGTCGCTGCTGCAGCGACTCTCGTTCGTGCTGAGGGATCGACTCGAAGTCGCCCTTCCGGTCTCGCCGGATGTAGCGCACCAACTCCTCGACAGGAGTTGAGTCATCGGCCGCAGAAACGGCCTGATCCGGTTGCGTATCCAAGAGACCCAGAAACGCAACCGATTCACCGGCCCGTTCCAGCAGCCGCGCTACCGCCAAGGCAAGTACCCCGCCGTTGGACCAGCCGAGGAGATGATAGGGGCCCTTCGGCTGACGTTCGCGAATCAACCGTGCCTGTTGCTCGGCGAGCTGTTGAATGGTCACGTCCTGCCAACGCATGGTGAAGAGATGGCTCAACGAGAGTCCGTAAACCGGACGTTCATTCGCCATCGAGAGCGCGAGCGGGCGGTAAGCCTGAACATGCGTGCCGGTCGGATCAAAACAAAACAGCGGCGGCGCGTGGCCTCCTTCGCGCAGCAGGAGGATCTCCGGCGACAGGTCACGACGCTCCCCTTCGAGGTGCTCAGCCAACGTCGCCAGGGTGGGAAACTGGAACAACTCCATCAACGCCAGCGGCCCATCGACGACGCTCTGAATGCGTGCAATCAGCTGGACGGCGAGGAGGGAATGTCCGCCTACATCAAAAAAATTATCATGGAGGCCGATCCGGCCGACACCCAGCACCTCGCTCCACATCGCGGCCAACTGGCGCTGCAACGGCGTTGCGGGAGCCACATACGATTGCCGGCTGACGCCGGACCAGTCCGGTGTAGGTAAGGCCCCTCGATCCACCTTGCCACCCGGTGTCCGAGGCAGCTCGGTCAGCGGGAGGATCAGGAAAGGAACCATATAATCCGGCAGGGTCGAGGCGAGCCAGCGACGGAGGTCCGGCTCGTCGAACTGTGCGTCCTCTCGAACGACGACATAGGCCACAAGCCTGGTCCGTCCCTCGGCATCGTCCCGTGGAACAACGAGACCGGTTCGCACGTCCGGATGCCGGCGCAATCGCTCTTCGATCTCCCCCGGTTCGATACGGAACCCGCGCAGTTTGACTTGATCGTCAAAACGGCCGTGGAATTCGATGGTGCCGTCGCTTCTGACCAATGCGCGATCTCCCGTCCTGTAGAGTCTCGCACCGGGCCGACCGCCGAAGGGGTCGGGAATGAACAGGCCGGCGGTCCGTTCCGGATCGGCGAGATAGCCGCGGGCCAGAGTCTCGCCCCCGATATACACTTCGCCGGGTACGTCAAACGGCACCGGCTCGAGGTGCCGGTCGAGGACGTACATCGACCGGCCCGGCAAAGGCCTTCCGATCGGAACCGTATGAAGGGCAAGCTCTTCCCCTGACAGCGAAGGGTCATACAGACTCGCGGTGATGGTTGCTTCCGTCGGACCATAGGCATTCAACCACCGGACGTTGCTGCCGACCCGTCGCCGCCAGCTCCTCAAATCAGATGATGCCACCGGCTCGTTTCCTACGATCAGCAGGCGCACACGTGAGGGCACGGAGCAATCGGCTTGCTCGAACGCGTCCACCCACTGGTGCCAGTAAGAGGCCGGCAATCCTGCGACCGTGACGCGTTGGCGATCGAGAAAGTCCAGGAATGCCGGGATGGAATCGAAGAGACGACAGGGTTGCAGCACCACTGCAGCCCCGGAGATTAAGGTCGTCCATACTTCTTCTGAGGCCACGTCAAAGCTAACGGCCGCGAATTGCAGTACCCGGTCTGCCGGAGAAAGCTCATAGGCAGCCGCAGCGGCCACGAGATGCTGACACAGGGCCCGATGGGAGACCACGACGCCTTTCGGTGTGCCGGTCGAGCCGGACGTATAGATCACGTAAGCGGCTTGCTCCATGGAAATCGCCCTGTCGAGGTTCTCCCCGCTCACTGTGTCCAACTCTGCATTCAGTCGGTCGAGCGACAGGACCGGAACCGGAAATGAATCGGCCTCAGGCATGGCGGTCCCATGCCTCAGAATCAGATCCACGCCCGCATCGACCGCCAGATTGTGTTGCCGACCGGCCGGGTACGTCGGATCGATCGGCACATAGACACCGCCTGCCTTCATGATTCCGAGTAAGGCGACCACCATGTCAAACGAACGTTCCATGGAAATCCCGACCCGCCGTTCCGGCTCCACACCTCGTTTGCGAAGCCATCGCGCCAGGCGGTTACTCTTGTCGTTCAGGTCTCGATAGGACATCACATGGTCTTGCAACACCAGGGCCGGCGCATCCGGCGTCTGCGCCGCCCGACGCTCGATGAGCGCCGGCAGGGACTGCAATGGCTCACTCGACGCATGCGTCCGATTCACCGCCAGCACCGCTTGTCGCTCCTGCGCGGTCAACAGATGGATCGAGCCTACTGCGGTTCGTATGTCCCCCGTCATTCCGGCCAACACCTGCTGATAGCGCTCCAGCAGGCGTTCGATCGTCGCAGCCTCGAAAAGGTCGCTGTTGTATTCCATCGCGACGAGCAGCCGGCCATCTTGATCTTGAACCGTCATCGACAGGTCAAACTTGGCGGTCGTGGTCTCGATCTCGATCGGCTGAAACTCCAAGCCATGGATGTTCAATTCTGAGACCGGGGCGTTCTGCAGGTCGAACATCACCTGAAAGACCGGCGACCGGCTGACATCGCGCTTCGTCTGCAGCGCGTCCACAAGCTTTTCGAACGGCATGTCTTGATGGGCGTAGGCGTCCAGACAGGATTCGCGCACGTTGGCCAGCACGTCGGCCATGCTGGAATGTCCAAACACCTTGGTTCGTATGGCCAGCGTGTTGACGAAGAACCCGATGAGGCCTTCGGTTTCCTTCCTGGTCCGGTTGGCGATGGGCGTCCCGACGATGAGATCGGTCTGCCCCGTCATTCTGGCCAACAGGATGAAGAAGGCGCTCAACAGCGTCATGTATAACGTGGCGCCCATCCTGCGACTCAGCGCCGCAACCTCCGCCGAAAGCTCTGCCGGAATGGTGGCGCCGGCCATCGCGCCCCGCGATGTTTGCAAGGCAGGTCTGGGCCTGTCAGTCGGCAATTCCATGACCGGCAGATCGCCGCCCAGCGATGTCCGCCAGAACTCCAGCTCCCGCTTGAGAACGGTCCCGCTCAACCAGGCACGTTGCCACTGGGAAAAATCTCCGTACTGCAGAGGCAAGTCAGGGAGCGAGGAGGCGCGCCCGGCCGCAAAGGCATCGTAGAGCGCAGTCACTTCCTTCACCAGCACATGGGCAGACCAGGCGTCCGACACGATATGGTGCAACGTGAGCAACAACACCTGTTCGTTCGGCTGGAGCCGGATGAGACTGACCCGCAGGAGCGGCCCGTATCGGAGATCGAATGGACGCTGGGACTCGACGCCGGCCAACCTGACGGCAGCCTGGTCACGCGCTTCGACAGGAAGATGTTGCAGGTCGATCACCGTCACGGGCAGCCGCAGAGATGACGCGACCACCTGCACCGGCACTCCATTGAGACTTTGAAAGGTCGTACGCAACGATTCATGGCGCCGGACGACTTCGTTGAAACTCAGCTCCAGGGCCGTGACGTCGAGCGGTCCGGTGACGCGCAAGGCGATGGGAATGTTGTAGGCCACACCCTCCGGATCCAACTGCGCGAGCACCCACAGGCGTTCTTGCGCAAAGGAAAGCGGGAGGGAACCGGTTCGCAGCCGTGGCTGTATGGGAGGCGGTTGGTCGCCCCCTGCAATCCCCTTTGTCGCATCGATCACCCCGGCTAATTGCGCGATGTCGGGCGACTCAAAGACGGTCCGCAGAGGCAGATCCACGCGAAACGCCTGCCGCAGCCGCGACATGACCTGCGTGGCCAGGAGCGAATGGCCTCCCAAGTCGAAGAAATTGTCATGGATGCCGATCCCCTCTCGTTTCAACACTTCACTCCAGATGGCGGCCAGGATCTCTTCGGTGACCGTTCCGGGAGCCACGAACCGGCTCGTTCCGCCCCCCTCGCGGTCCGGCTCAGGTAAGGCGCGCCGATCGACCTTTCCGTTTGCCGTCAACGGCAACGCCGGCAGAGAGGTCACCGCCGTCGGAACCATGTAGTCCGGCAGGTGCGAGCGAAGAAAGTCCTGGATCGCCTGCCTGTCCGGCTCCGTCCCCCGCGCCACGAGGTATGCAGCCAGATACAGTTCCGTGTTCCCGTCTTCCCGTGCCATCACCACGGCATCCTGTACCGCAGGATGCCGTCGCAGCACCGATTCGATTTCGCCGAGTTCGATCCGGAACCCGCGGATCTTTACCTGGTGGTCCACCCGCCCCAGGAATTCGATCGAGCCGTCCGGCAAACGCCTCGCGAGGTCGCCGGTTCTATAGAGGCGTGCGCCTGGCTGCGTCGCATGGGGGTGAGGCAGGAAGCGTTCGGCCGTGCGCTCCGGTTGCTCCCAGTAGCCACGCGCGACACCGGCACCGCCCAGATACAGCTCTCCCGCTGCACCGACGGGCACCGGCTCCTGCCGTGCGTCGAGGATGTAGGCTTCGAGGTTGTCGATGGGGCGACCGATGGGTACCGTGCGGGCGAGGCGTACACCCTCGTTGTCGGTTACGACCGTGGTCAAAGCACCGACGGTCGTCTCTGTCGGACCATAGTGGTTGACGACGATGCAGGCTGCTTGCCGCCGCACCTGCTCGACCAAGTCCCACGACAGCGCTTCCCCTCCGAACAGGAGAAACCTTCGCGGCCACAAGGCCTGCCCGTCGCCAGTGGCCATGAGGGCCTTGAAATGGGACGGCACGATTTTCAATACGTCGATAGGATGCTCCTGGAGATAGGAGGCGAACAACCGACCATCGGTCGCGGTCTCGTAGCCGATGACATGGAGACAACCGCCGGAGGTTAAGGCGGGAAAAATCGCGGTATGTCCTAAATCAGCGCTCAAGGTGGAAACGGTCGCAAAGTGGAAGGGTTCCCGAAGGTCCAGCTGGCACGATATGGCCAAGGTGTAATTGGCGAGGTTGCGATGGGAGACCGCAACACCCTTGGGCTGACCGGTCGAGCCGGACGTGTAGATCACGTAAGCCAGGTCGTCCGGTGAGAGCGCCAGATCGAGATTGCCGTCTGGTTCGTTCGCAACAGCTTCGCGGATGTCCAAGATCACTCCGTCGAAGACCGGCCGGGCCAGGGCGGATCCGCCCTGGGTCACGAGGAGCCTGGCGCCGCTGTGCGCCATTTGCGGCGCGAGCCGCACAGCCGCATGCGCCGGATCGACCGGCACATAGGCCGCGCCGGCTTTCAGCACCCCCAACATGGCCACGATCATGTCGGCAGAGCGGTCGAGACAGAGGCCGACCCGGTCGCCGGGTTGCACGCCGCGCCGCCGCAGCCCATGAGCCACCTGGTTCGCCTGCCGGTTGAGGTCATCGTAGGACAACCGTCGCTCTCCGGCGACGAGGGCGGGAAATGACGGCCGCCGCGAAGCCTGCGCTTCGATCAAGCGGTGCATCGGCAGGCAAGAGTCCAGCGGGCGGGCCGTCTGGTTCAACTCTCGCGTCAGCCTGATCCGCTCCCGAGTCCCCACGATGTCCAAGTCGTCGATCGCCACCGGGAGACGGCCGGGAATGGTGCGCAGCAGCTCCACATAACGATCGGCCAGGGACTGGACCATCTCGAAGGGGATGCGTTCCCCGTCGATATGCCAGGTCAATGCGAGATCCGCCTCGTCTTCAAGACAGGCGAGCCTGAGTTTGAAGGGCTCGGCGCAGAATGTGCTCCCGGCAAGGGTGATGACGCCGGCGACCGTCCGGTTGGGCTTGGCTCGACGACCATATTCGAATCCGATCCCCTCCCGCACAGCTACCGCCTCCTCATCGTCCTGCTCCGCGGGGTAATAATGTTGCCAATCCTCAGCTTGCCCATGCTCCCGCGCAGCCAAGGCCAACAGGTCCTGCAGCGCCATATTCCCCTCGATTCGAAGGTGCAGCGGCAACCAGCGCTCGAACAATCCGATGCCTCCCTGCAACTCCTCGTAGGGGCGCCCGTCGGTTCGCCACCAGCAGATCAGGTCGCGGCGGCTCGTCAGCCGATAGAGGAGCGCCGACCAACAGGCATATAGAAGGACCGGTAGGGAAACCTGCGCCGTCGCCGCGGCGCCCCGCAATCGCTCCGTTTCCATAGCCGAGCAGATACGATGGACCGGGCGAGCCGCAGGCTCCCGGCCTTCCGGACGGCCTGCCTGCTCGAAGGGCAACGGCACAGCCTGGTCGCTGGTTGGTCTGCGTCGAGCCCACCAGGCCCTCCCCTGGTCCGCCTCCGCTCCTTCCAGTAGGTCATGGTGCCATTCTGAAAACTGACTATATTGGACAGGCGCCTCTCCCTCCCACCCGCCGTCGTCCCCATCCAGAAGCCGGCCAAGTTCGATCGCCACATTCGACAGTGAGCAGGTATCGGCGCAGAGGCCGGGCAGGTCGAGAACCAACCGCGCGTGGTCATCCGTCAATCGGTACAGGGTGGCCCGTACCAACGGCCGCGCCTCCCAATCCCGGTCGTCCGTTCGATGCGCCGCTTCATCGGCAGCCTGTTCGCGATCGCGCTCATCAGGCAGATGACGAAGGTCGACCCGTCGCCAGAGCACGTCGCTCTCCTCGTTGATCACCTGGAAGGGAACCTTCATGCCGGGTTCCCGGTAGAATGTCGTGCGAAGACTATCGTGGCGGGCGATCGCGTGGGCCAGCGCCTTCTGCACCGCCTCATCGTCAAAGACACCGTCCAGCTTGAACAAAGCTCGCGCCTGCCCGACATGACCGCGTGACTGCCACAACCAGAGTCGTTTCTGGTGCGGCGAGAGCCGCAGCCCTTCAATCTCAATGTCCTGATGCATGCCTCCCCCTATGACGTCATGGAGTGAACGGCCGATTGCGCGATCATGTCACCCATCGCTACGACGATCTTGCGGGGTCCCACGAAGGGATCGCGCGCATGGGCCACCAGCATGTTGTCGAGCATGATGAGATCCCCCTCCTGCCAGGGAAACCGCACGGCAGTCCGTTCGTACAACAGGCCGATCTCTTCGACGACCTCGTCTTCGAGCGGGGTGCCGTCACCGTAATAGACGTTTCGCGGGAGGGAATCGATACCGAGCATCGACAAGAGCGAGTCACGCACCGCCGGCTCCAAACAGGAGACATGGTGGAGCTGGATCTGGTTGAAGAAGACCGATTCTCCGGTATCGGGATGTTCGATGATCGCCGGACAGACCTGTTTGGTGCGCAGGCCGTCTTTTTCAAGCCATTGCCAGTCCATGCCGTTCCTGGCGCACAGGGCTTCCACTTCGGCCTTGTCGGAGGTGCGAAAGAAATCCTGCCAACTCACATCCACGCCCGGCACGAAGTTGCGGACGTACATCAGCTGCTTCTCTCGCAACCGATCACGCAGGTCCGGCCGGAGCCCCTTGAACATCAGCCGGCCGTCCACGATCGGCGTCTGCCCCCCTTCCTGCGCCGCCTGCAGGCAAAAGAAGAATTGCTTCTGCGGCCAGCGATGCATATGGGAGCTTTCGTTATGAAAGAGAATCGGTTTGTCCGGCGGATAGGGTGTCGACCCATAGACATGGCGTCCGCTCTTTTCCCTCGGCAGATCTCCGTACTCACCGAACAACTCGCCGCAGAAGGCCTGCGCGACGGACTCGAAATCCTGCACGGTCTTCATCGCGAACCCGCGGAACAGCAGGGCGCCGGACTGCAGCAGTTCGCGCCGCAGACGGGAACGCTGTTCCAGAACCCATCCGGCCAGGTCGACATCGTCCACCGCCGGTGTATAGAGCCACGGCATCGCACGGCCGTCCACGAGCGGCCGACCGCTCACCAACGTGCGCTGGGCCAGCGCGACCGGTTTCGGTTTGATGGCCTTGAACCGTTGCAGCCGCTCGTCGTTTCGCTGTTTCGTATCCATCCTGCGCGCCTCCTTGACCTCCGCGTCATCCATTTCAAGAGTTTCGATCCCGCATTCGGGCGAGCGACCGATCTGCTGCAACAACCGGAGAAATCGCTGCGTCCATCCGGCAATCGTCTGGGACTCGAACAGGTCGCGGCTGAACTTCCAGAGCCCGGCGCAGCCATCCTCCGTTTCTTCCATGAAGAGCCCCACGTCGAACCGCGACACCTCGTGCTCGAACTCCAGCGACTCGACATTCACGCCGGCCAACTGCAGCGAGGGCGGCGGCACGTTTTGCAGGACGAACAGAACCTGGACCAGCGGGTTCCGACCGAGATCCCGCGTGAGCTTGAGCGAATCCACGATCTTTTCGAACGGCACATCCTGATGGGCGTAGGCGCCCAAGGCTGTCTCCCGCACCCGCCCCAAGAGCTGAACGAAGGACGGGTTGCCGCTGAGATCCGTGCGCAGGGGCAACAGGTTGACGAAGAACCCCACAAGTTGTTCCGTCTCAGCGCGGTTCCGGTTGGCCACATCCGTACCGACCAGAATATCGGTCTGCCCCGACAACTTGGACAGCAGCAGCTTGAAGGCAGCCAGCAGCGTCATAAACAGCGTCACGCCCTGACGCCGGCTCACTCGCCGCAACGGTTCAAGAATTTCTCCCGGCACGTGGAACGTGAGACGGCCGCCCCGATAGCTCTGCCGCTCGGGCCGCGCATGGTCGGTCGGCAGCATCAATTGCGGCGGCGTGGAACCAAGCCGCTGCTTCCAGTAGCCGATCTCCCGTTCCAACAGGGCCCCCTGGAGCCATTGCCGTTGCCAGGCCGCGAAGTCGCGATACTGGACCGGCAAGACTGGAAGCAGGGCTTCCGGCTCGTCCCCGGATTGAATACCGGCTCCATCGTTCTCATTCGCCAGGGCGTTATAGATCGTCGCCACCTCGTGAGTCACCACCGCCAGCGACCAGGCATCGGCCGCGATGTGATGGACCGTCACGAGCAGGATATGGGCATCGGCACTCACCCTGAGCAGGAGTGCACGAATCGGCAGGTCACGATCCAGGTGAAACGGCCGCTGCGCTTGGGCTCCGGCATGGCGACCGATCGCCGTGCCCCGCTCCGACTCCGACAGGGCCGTGAGGTCTTCGACCGGAATCGCAAAGCGGTCGACCTCGACGACCACCTGCCTGGGTTCCCCTTCCACGGCCGGAAAGGTCGTGCGAAGAGTTTCGTGCCGGCGTACAAGCGCGAGAAAACTTCGTTCCAGGATTCGATGATTGAGCGCTCCGCCAAGACGAAGGGCGAACGGCAAATTGTACGCCCCGCTCTCCGGGTCCATTTGCGTCAGGAACCACAGGCGTTGCTGCGCAAACGAGAGCGGCAGATGATCGGTCCGCGGGACCGGCACGAGCGGAGGAATCTGTCCGCTTTCCCCTTCGAGCCCGGCCCGGTCGATAGCCGAGGCAAAGGCCTCGACCGTCGGATGGTCGAACAGCGTCCGCAAAGGCAGTTCGATGCGAAACGCCGCGCGCACGCGGGACATGACTTGCGTGGCGAGAAGCGAATGGCCGCCCAGTTCAAAAAACTGATCCCGCCGCCCGATGCGTTCCAGGCCCAGGATCTCGCCCCAGATTCCCGCGACCAGGTCTTGCGTCGGTGTCGCCGGCGGTTCGAAATCATCGGCCAGCCGGTCCGCGTCCGGTGCAGGCAGAGCCTTCCGGTCGATTTTTCCATTCGGCGTGAGCGGCAAGGAGTGAAGAAACAGGAAGGTGGCCGGCACCATGTACTCAGGCAGGGTCCGCCGCAGGAACAGCCGCAGCCGGTCGGCGTTCACGGTCACCGTCGTCGCCACATAGGCCACTAACTGCTTGTGTCCCGGTTGCGACTCGGCCACGACCACGACGCAACGGTCTACCTCGGGATGCTGCGCCAGTCTCGCTTCGATCTCGCCCAGCTCGATGCGGAATCCGCGTATCTTGACCTGGTGATCACGACGTCCCACGAATTCGAGCGCGCCGTCCGGCCTGTGACGGGCCAGATCTCCAGTCCGATAGAGCCGGCCCCCCGGCCGGGATGAAAAGGGATCCGGGACGAACAACGCGGCCGTCTTCGCCGGATCACCCAGGTACCCGCGACCCACCGCCACTCCACCCACACACAACTCTCCGGCTACTCCAGCCGGCATGAGATCCAGACGGCGATCCAGAACATACAGTTGCACCCCCTCGATCGGCCGCCCGATCGGCATCCTGAATTCAGCCTCGGCAGGCTGCTCACAAATGCAGGCGAGCGCCACGTCGTCGGAACATTCCGCCGGACCGTAGGCGTTCACGAGCGGCACGGTCGGGTAGCGGGCGAACCATCGATGCGACAGGTCCGGTGACAGGGCCTCTCCCGTGGGCAGCAACCACCGCAGTCGCGGCAGGGGCAACGATGGGCCCTCCAAGAGGCCGCCCAATAACGAGGGCACCACCTCAAGCACCGACACGCCACGAGCCGAAACCTCAGCCAACAGGCGTTGCGGATCGCGCACCACTTCGTCGGGAATGATCTGAACCTTGGCGCCGCAGAGCAACGGGGTCAGGAATTGCCACACGGAAATATCGAAACATTGTGAAGCGGTCTGGGCAACCACATCTGCGGGACCAAGCGCGAGCGTCGGAATTTTGGTCAGAAGGTGATTCATCATCCCCCGGGTTTCGACCATCGCCCCCTTGGGCACCCCGGTCGACCCGGACGTGAAGATGACATAGGCGAGGCGTTGCTCTGCCGTCACCGGGGTAAGATTGCACTCCCCTTGCGCATCCCTCTCGAAGTTTTCAACTGAAACGAAATCCGGTCCGACACCCGCCGGCAGCATGGTCGCGACCGTCTCAGCCAAGGCCGCCTGCCGGTTCCCGAATATCACGGCCTTCACTCGGGCGGACGCCAGGATCTCCGTCAGTCGCTCACCCGGATGATGCGGATCCAACGGCAGATAGGCACCACCGGCCTTCAGCACGCCCACGATCATTGACAGCAGCGCCGGCCCCCGGTCGTCCAACAGCGCGACAATGCTGTCCGTCCCCACGCCGCGCCTGCGCAGTCCATGGGCAATCCGATTGGCGGAGCGGTTGAGTTCGTCGTAGGTGAGACGGTCGTCGCCGCATTCCACCGCAACGGCCTCCGAGGTTCGTCGCACTTGGGTTTCGAACCGGGTGGAAAAATCCGCGGCCGCCGGCTCACTGCGGTCGCGCCCGTTCCACTCCACCAGCAGGCGGTGACGCTCTGCCTCATCCAGCATCGGCAGGTCTTGTATCGACGCCTCGGGAGACGCCGCCATGGCCGTGAGCAATCGCTTGAGATGCTCCAACATGCGGGCCACATCCGCGCGCTCGAAGAGCCGCCGGTCATACGACAGTCGCACTCCCATGGACTCGCCCGGATACCCGACCACGGTCATTGGGTAATTCGTGTGCACGCGGTCCTGATCGTACGAGAGGGAACGATCGTCCCGTTCTTCGCCGAGACGCGCGTCCTTCGGGGCATTCTCGAACACGAGCAGACTGCGGAAGTGCGCCTGTCCGGACGGGATCTCGCTCCATTGTTGAATGCGGACCAGCGGCGCGTATTCGTACTGCCGGATGCGATAGTTTTCCGCCAGCAGGTGCTGAAGCCACGTCATCACCCGAAGATCGGGCGACAGGGTCACACGAAGCGGCAGGGTGTTGATGAAGAGCCCTACGATGTCCTCGACACCGGGCAGGTCGGTCGGTCTTCCGGCGACGGTCACGCCGAACAACACCTGTGCCTCCCCGCTGTAGCGCGACAGCAGAATGGCCCAGGCTCCCTGCACAAACGTGTTCGGAGTCACGTGATGTTGCTGAGCCAAGGTTCGCAGCCGCTCGGACACTTCCGGCGATAACTCCATGAACTCGTCGCCCACTTCGGACCCGCTTGCGGAGGTATCGGGGTCGAGCCGTTCGATCCCCAACGGGGTCGGCGTGGTGAAGCCGGCCAATTCCTGTTTCCAAAATTGCTCAGCCGCAGCCTGGTCCTGTCGTTGCAGCCAGGCGATGTAGTCCCGATAGGGCGGCGGCGGAGGCAGCGCCAGCGTACGCCCTTGGATGCAAGCGTCGTAGTGGGTCAGAAAATCCATCATCAGCAGCGAGAAGCACCAGTCGTCGGTGAGGATATGGTGGAAGCTCCGCACGATGGCGTACCGGTCGTGACCACGGCGGACCAAACGAATGCGCATGAGCGGCGCCTGTTCGAAATCCAGCCCTTCTTTCAATTCCTGCTCCAGCATCTCCCCCATGCGAATCTGTTGCTGCTCGTCACTCGTGTCCGCCCAATTCAGGTCTTGAATCACATCCTCCGCAGCGACACGTCGATGGACGACCTGAAGGGGCGCCTGCAATTCCTTCCACATGAATGAGGTGCGGAGCATCGGGTGCCGGTCGATGACGCGTTGCCAGGCGCGGCCGAAGGCTTCCCGATCCAGACGCCCTTCCCAGGCGTAAAATTGCTGCATGAGGTAAATGCCGGAACCGGGGTTCATCAACGTATGGAACAGCATGCCTTCCTGCATCGGCGACAGCGGGTAACAGTCCTCGATCTCCCCCCAATCCTCACGCCGACCTGCCAGCTCCTCCGGCGTCAATCCGGTGAGCGGAAAGACCGGCATGACAAGAGCCGTCGCCTCCGGCATCGTCTGTGCTGAGGTGGGATCGCCTGCCGTCGGCCGGGTGTCCTCGTGCTGCACCGACGCTTGCCCGGCTTCGATCGGCATGGCCGGTTTCACCTGCGCCACCGCCGCGGCGGCCGCCACCGTTTGATGTTCGAAGAGTTGCTTGGGCGTCAGTTTCACCCCTTGCCGGTTGGCTCGCGCAATGACCTGCAGCGTGCGGATCGAGTCGCCTCCCAGCGCGAAAAAGTTGTCGTGCACACCCACCCGTTCGACCTGCAACACGGTTTGCCAGATGGCGGCGAGGATTTCCTCGGTCCTGTTGCGCGGCGCAACATAGGATGGCAGCGCCGCGGCAGTCTGCTGTCCGGGATCAGGCAACGCGGCCCGGTCCAGCTTGCCGTTCGCAGTCAGGGGAAAGGCGTCGAGAAGGACGACGTGTTGCGGCACCATGTAGTCCGGCAGGCTAAGCGCAAGCCTGGCCCGAATGCCGGCCGTATCCAGCGTCGAGGGTCCGGCCAGATAGGCCACGAGTTGCTGCGTGCCGTCGCCGGTCTCGCGGACCATCGTAACGGCATCGGACACCCCCGGCTCTCGTCGCAGTTGCGCCTCGATGTCGCCCAGTTCGATGCGAAACCCGCGCAGCTTGACCTGATGATCGACACGTCCCAGAAATTCAACCGTGCCGTCGGCTCGCCGTTTCGCCCGGTCGCCAGTACGGTACATCCTGGCTCCAGGCACGCGGCTGAAGGGATCGGGAATGAAACGCTCCGCCGTCGCCTCTGGTCGGCCGAGATACCCACGCGTGACTTGCTGCCCGCCGATGTAGAGTTCTCCCGGCAGACCAAGCGGAACCGGTTGTCCATCACTGTCGAGCACATGCGCCTGGTTGAAGGAGAGCGGGCGACCGATCGGCACGTCGCTCTCGGATTGGCCCTGCGATGCTTCAACCAGATGGGTCAACACGCCGACCGTCGTTTCGGTCGGGCCGTAGTGATTGACGATCGCGCAGCCGGGCGCGAGCCGGCGGATCTCTTGCACGAGGTCACGGCGCAGGGCCTCGCCCCCGAGGATGAGGCAACGGGTTGGCAACACCCGTTCTGGTTGCGCCGCATGGAGGAGTCCCCTGAGGTGGCTCGGGACGATCTTCAGGACCTCGACCTGCCGCCCATGCATGGCGGCGGCCATCGCGTCGGGGTCGAAGCCGTCCTCCGCCGAAAGCAGATGGAGGGCACGCCCCGAACAGAGCGCGCCGAACAGGGCCGTGTTGCCGAGATCGGCGGCCACCGTCGAGACCGCAGCCATGCTCGCACCGGCGGCCACCGGGTCGAGTTGCAGGATCGCGCGGACATAGGCCGTCACCTGCCGATGTTCCACGGCCACTCCCTTGGGACGACCGGTGGAGCCGGAGGTATAGATCACATAGGCAAGATTCGACGGTGACAGCGGAACGGCCGTTGGCCCTTCGCAACATCCTGCGATCTCCTCCGCGTGACGATCGAGCAGGATCAGCCGTTCCGAAAAATCAGATACGCCCTGTGCCTGGTCGCTCCGGGTGACGATGAGGCGGGCCTGGCTATCGGCGACCATCGCGGCCAGCCGCTCACGGGGATAGGTCGGGTCGAGCGGGACATAGGCGCCGCCGGCCTTGAGCACGGCAACGATCCCGACCACCAAATCCAACGAACGGTCCAGACAGAGGCCGATCCGATCATCCGGTCTCACACCCTGCGCCAGTAGATATCGCGCCAGCGCAGCCGCTCGCCGGTCAAGTTCCTGATATGTCACCTGCTCCTGCTTGGTCACCACCGCCGTGGCCTCCGGCCTTGCCTGCACCTGGGCGGCGATCAGATCATGGATGCAGCGTACCCCGGTCTCGTCGGACGTGAAGGCCCCGTTCCACTCGATCAGTTGTTTTCGTTCGTCATCCGTCAGCAGAGAGAGGTCTGACAACCTCGCCTCGGGTGCTTCCGCCATGGCTGCGAGCAAGCGATCGAGATGACCCAGCATGCGGGCGATTGCCGCATGCGCAAACCGCCGGTGGGCGTAACAGACGATGAGGCGCAGATCCCGCCCCGGTTCCACCATCAACGAAAGGGGATAGTTGTTGCGTCCCGGCGTGAGCGTATAGACGTCGCCCGACCGCGCGGCCAAGGGCTCGATGCTCAACGATGATGGTTCCCCGTCATGCGAGCCCTCCGGATAACTTTCGAACACGACCAGGCTCTCGAACAGAGGCGTCCCATTGGGGACGTCGCTCCATCGTTGGATATCGCTGAGCGGGGTCCATTCATATTGGCGCAACACCGCGTTCCGCTCCTGCAAGTCACGCAGCCAGTCCCCGAGCGGCTGATCCGGCCGGATGGTCACTCGAATCGGCAGGCTGTTGATGAACAACCCGACCATCTCCTCGACACCGGCGAGTTCAGGCGGGCGCCCCGATACGGTCGCTCCGAACAGAATGTCGCTCTCTCCGCTGTAGCGATGCAGCAAGAGGGACCAGGCCCCTTGCAGCAGGGTATTCACCGTGACCTTCACTCGCTTCGCCAAGGATTGGAGCGCCTCCATCCTGTCAATCGATAGACCTAAGGACTGCTCGGCAAAGGGCAGAGTCTCGGCTGGAGTGTCCTGCGACGGCGCCTCGATCACGATGGACGTTGGACGCTGAATCCCTGCCAGCATCGCGTGCCAAAATTTTTCGGCCTGGACCAGATCCTGCCGATTGACCCAGCTGATGTAGTCGCGGTAAGGCCGCGGCGACTCGACTGTCGGAGCGGCCCCCCGCACCAGCGCCTCGTAGGCCGTCAAGACGTCGCGCAGCACGAGCGCCATGCTCCACCCATCCAGAAGGATGTGGTGATGGCTGTTGACCAACAGCCATTCTCGCTCCGTCTTGCGAATGACGTGCAGTCGCATGAGGGGCGGCCGCAATAGGTCGAGTCCGGCGGTGCGATCGCGATCCAGGAGGGCTGCGAACCGCAGCTGCTGCTCCTCCTCCGGCACGCCGCGCCAATCATGCCGCTCGATGGGCAGAGCGGTCTGCCGACGCACGACTTGCAGCGGCTTCTCCACTCCCTCCCAGACGAACGCCGTGCGGAGCACCGCATGGCGCTCGACCACATGGCGCCAGGCCCCTTCGAAGGCATCGAGCCGCAGATCGCCCTGCAGCCGGTAGGCATATTGATAGAAGTAGGGATCGGCCTCCGCGTCGGCGAGCCGGTGAAACAAGAGTCCCTGTTGCAGCGGGGACAGATAGTACATCGCTTCGATCTGCTGTTTATCGCGCATGATTCCGTTCCATGATCTCAAGAATGTTGTCGAGGGCATCCTGTTCGATTGCAACGTCCGGAAAATCAGACGGGGTATACCCGCCGGCGTCCGGCGCGCAGCAATGGACGATCAGGTCACACAACCGCTGCCGGTACGAGGCGGCAAGCATTTCGATCGTCGCCGGTTTGATTCGCGCGCGGCTGTAGGTCCAGTTCACGCTCAGCCGCCCCTCCGTGACATCCGCGTTGATGCTGAGTTCATATCGCATCCGGTTCGATGAACCGTGTTCCCTCCCCGTGGGCTCTGACGCCAACCCGAACAGGGCCTGTTCACTGCTGCCTCGATCGAGCTGCCCCAGATAGTTGAAGCAGACTTGCGCCGCCGACTGACGCCGGAGACGATCCGTCTCGGGCGAACGGGCCAGATACCGAAGAACTCCATACCCGACCCCGCCGGACGGCACGGCCCGCAATTGTTCCTTGATCCCTTTCACGACCTCGCCGGTCGAGCCGCCCGGAAGCCGGAGCAGGAGTGGAAAGATGCTCGTGAACCACCCGACGGTACGCGAGAGATCGGTCCCTGGAATGACCGGCTCACGGCCATGTCCTTCGAGATCCAGCAACAGCTGTTCCTCGCCCGTCCAACGATGGAACGTTTGGACCAAGGCCGCCAACAGGAGATCGTTCACCTGTGTCCGGTAGGCAGCCGGCGCTTGCCGCAACAGGGCTTCCGTCTCTTCCCTACTGAACCCGACGTGACAGGTCTCCGCCGAGGCTTCGGTCCGTTCTCCCGCCGGATCATCAAGCGGCAACGAACGATCCATCGACTGGTCCTGTTTGGCCCAGAAGTCCAGCTCACCCAGGAGCACTCCGGATTCAGCCAGGGCCTGTGCCGATTCGGTCCACTGTTTGATCGATGTGGTCTTGGGTGGAAAGACCGGTTGGCCTCCCTGCTCCACGCCATACGCCCGCTCAAGGTCCTCCAGGAGAATACGCCACGACACCCCGTCGACCACGAGATGGTGGGCGATCAATAGGAGCCTGCCGGGCCGGTTCGGCCCAAGATCGAACAGCACCGCTCGAAATAAAAGCCCTTGCTCCAGATTGAGGCCCTGCTGGTAACCTTCGGCCTCGTTGGAGACGGCGGCCGCTAACTCTTGGTCGGAGACCCGACTGAGATCCACGGACGACAAGAGATCCCCACATGGAACGATTGCCTCGATCCTTGCGGTCGGACCGTTCGAGAGGTCGAAGCGGGTGCGCAAGGCATCGTGCCGTTCGATCACCCTCCGTAGCGCGCGCGTCAGCCTGGTCTGATCCGGCGCTTCCGACATGGTGACCATGAGCGACTGGTTCCAGTGATGGGGTTCGGACAGCCGTTGTTCGAACAACCAGCGCTGGGCCGGAGTCATCGGCACCAATCCCGACACCAAACCCTGCTCCGCCTGGATTGCAGGCATGGCAGGCGACTCCAGATTCACCACCGCCGCGAGGCGCTCAACCGTTTGCTGCTGAAATAACTGCCGCGGCGTCAGCAACAGCCCGATGTCCTTCGCCTGCGTGATCACCTGCAGCCCGAGAATCGAATCCCCGCCGAGTTCGAAGAAGTTGTCGTGGCGGCCGACCCGGGCGAGGCCGAGCACCTGGGCCCAGATGGCGGCCAGCTGCTGCTCGGCGGCCGTCGTCGGCTCGGCATAGGCCTGTGTGCGCTGCGCCTCGACCTCCGGCGCGGGCAGGGCCCGGCGATCCACCTTCCCGTTTGGACTCAGGGGCAGCTGCGCCAGTCGTACGATGACCGCCGGCACCAGATACTCCGGCAGCGTCTGCGCGAGCGCCTGCCGCAAGCCGGCCGCGTCGAAGGGCGGCTCCGGGACCGTCGTCACATACCCGACGAGCCGGGCTCCGCCGGGACCGTCCCGGCGCGCCAGCACCACGGCCTCCCGGATCCCCGGCTGCTGCCGCAGGGCCGCCTCCACTTCGCCCAACTCGATACGCACGCCCCGGATCTTGACTTGATGGTCCAACCGCCCCAGGTATTCGATGGCGCCGTCGGGCCGGTACCGCACGAGATCGCCGGTCCGATAGAGCCGCTGCCCCGACTGGTCACTGAAGGGGTCCGGCACAAACCGCGCGGCCGTCAGGTCCGGCCGCCGATGGTAGCCCCGCCCCACCCCGATCCCGCCGATGTAGCACTCCCCCGGCACGCCGATCGGCACCGGTTCGCCCTGGGGATCCAGCACATAGATCTGGAGATTCGCGATGGGCCGCCCGATGGGCACGGTAGCGGCGGGGGGCGTCGGACAGGTCCAGGCGGTGACGTCGATGGCGGCTTCCGTGGGGCCATAGAGGTTATGCAGGGCGACCTCCGGCAGCAACTGCTGCACCCGCGGCGGCAGCGTGGCCGGCAGGGCTTCGCCGCTACAGAGCATCTGCCGGAGGCTCCGGCAGGTCTCGACGCCGGGCTGGTCGATGAAGGCCTGCAACATGGGCGGGACAAAGTGCAGGGTGGTGATGCCCTGCTCCACGATATGCTGGATCAGCCGGGCCGGGTCCTTGTGGGCGCCGGGCTCGGCCATGACCAGTTCGGCGCCGACGAGCAGCGGCCAGAAGAATTCCCACACGGAGACGTCGAAGCTGATCGGGGTCTTCTGGAGGACGCGGTCCGTCGGCGTCAGCCCATAGGCCTCTTGCATCCACTGGAGCCGGTTGCGGAGGCCCGCGTGGCTGTTGCCGGCGCCTTTCGGCTGCCCGGTGGAGCCGGAGGTGTAGAGGACATAGGCCAGCTGCGTTCCGGTGATCGCCTGTACCGGCGGGGTCGGGGGATACCCGTCGAGGGTGGCGCGGTCCCGATCCAGGCAGAGGGTCGGGCCGTCGTGCGCCAGGCGCGCGGCCTGGACGGCGTCGGTCAGCAGCAGCGCGGCCTGGCTGTCCTGCAGCATGTACCGCAGCCGCTCGGTGGGATAGGTCGGATCCAGGGGCACGAAGGCGGCGCCCGCGTACCAGGTGCCGAGCAGCGCCACGACCAAATCCACCGACCGTTCCAGCGCCACGGCGACCAGGCCTTCCGGGCCGATGCCGCGCGCCTGGAGCGCTTGGGCGAGTCGGGACGCCTGCGCGAGCAACGCCGCATAGGTCACCGTCGTCCGGCCGGCCCGCACGGCCACGGCCTCCGGCGTCCGCGCCGCCTGCGCCGCAATCTGCGCCGGCACCGCCCCCGCCGGATACGCCCGCCCCGTCCGGTTCCACACCCCCACCACCTGCGACCGCTCCGCCGCCGCCAGCAGCGGAAACTCGACCAGCTTCCGTTGCGGTTCCACCGCGAGACCTGCAAGCAGGGTGAGGAAATGGTCGGCCATGCGGCCGATCGTGGCCGGTTCGAAGAGATCGAGATTGAATTCGAAAAAGCCGGTGAGTCCCTCCGGGGCCAGCGTCATCTCCAACGACAGGTCGAACTTGGCGCTCCCGGGATCGACCTCGACCGCCTCGATCGTGAGACCCGGAATCTCCATCGCCTGCCGCCCGAGCGTCTGCAGGGCGAACATCACTTGAAAGAGCGGTGCATGGCTGAGATCACGCTCCGGTTTGAGCGCATCGACCACCTGCTCGAACGGCACGTCCTGATGGGCCTGAGCGCCCAGCACCGTTTCCCGCACCCGCTCGAGGAGGTCGAGGAACCGAGGATTGCCGCTCAGGTCGGTACGCAGCACCAGAGTGTTGACGAAGAAGCCGATCAACTCCTCCGTCTCGAGGCTGGTGCGATTCGCAATCGGCGTCCCGATGGAGAGATCCACCTCGCCGCTGTAGCGATGCAGTAGAACCTGGAAGGCCGCGAGCAGGGTCATGAACAGGGTGGTGCCCTGTCGACGGCCGAGTGTCTGCAGCGCGGAGGTCAGCTCCCGGGGGATCGTGAAGGTGTGTCGCGCACCGCGGAAGGTCTGGACGATGGGACGGAGATGGTCGGGTTGCAGGCTCAGTATAGAGGGCGCTCCCGCGAGCGTCCGCTTCCAATATTCCAACTCGCGTTCCAGTACGTCGCCGGTCATCCACCCGCGTTGCCATTGTGCATAATCGGCGTAGTGCAACGTTGAAGCCGTCAATGGAACAGGCTGATCCGCGCGCAAGGCGTCGTAAACCGCAACCATGTCCGACAGCAACAGATTCAACGACCAGCCGTCGGCAATGACATGGTGCAGGGTAACGAGCAACAGATGGTCCTGCTCGCTCAATTGCACCAGCTTCACGCGCCATAAGAGGCTGCCTTCCAGAGCGAAGGGCCGTCGAGCCTCGTCTGCGGCCAGATCGGCGACGTGCTGGTCCAAAGAAACCCCGGGCGCCGGATCGGCAAACTGTCGCTCGAATGGAAGCGTTGGAGACTCCGCTGTCACTTGCACCGGGCGGCCCTCGGCACGGAGAAACCGCGTGCGTAACTGGTCATGCCGCATCGCGACGGCTTCAAAGCTGCGACGCAATGCGTCCACATCGAGGGGCCCCCGGAGCCGGAGTCCGAACGAGAGGTTGTAGAGCCAGCTCTCCGGGTCCAGCTGCGCCAGGAACCAGAGCCGTTGTTGCGCAAAGGACAACGGAGCGGGTCCTTCTCGACGCCCAGCCGTCAAGGCGGGAACCTGTCTGCCGTTTCCTTCCGCGCGAACCCGATCCACCGTCGCGGCCAGGTCGGCGACGGTCGGGCATTCGAAGGCGGCCCGCAATGGAAGCTCGATCTGAAACGCACTCCTGATACGGGAGACCACCTGGGTGGCCAAGAGGGAATGCCCCCCAAGCTCGAAGAAATGGTCCCGCACCCCCACCCGCTCCAGGCCGAGGATGTCCGCCCAGATGCCGGCCAGCAACTCTTCCGTGACGCTCCGGGGCGCCACGTAGATTGATCCGCCGGCGCCATCCAGGTCGGGAGCGGGCAAGGCCTTCCGGTCCACCTTGCCGTTCGGTGTCCGCGGCAACGCATCGAGCGTCAGGAAGATCGACGGCACCATGTACTCGGGGAGCTGCGTCTGAAGCGCCGTTCGCAGCCGTTCGCTGTCGATCGACCGGCCGTCCTGCGGCACGACATAGGCGGCCAACCGCCGCTCCCCAGGACGATCTTCGCGGACGATGACCGCCGCTTCGCGAACCTCGTCTTGATCGGTGAGACAGGATTCGATTTCACCCAGCTCGATACGGAATCCGCGGACCTTGACCTGATGGTCCATGCGTCCTACGTATTCGATCGTGCCGTCGGGACGGTAGCGAGCCAGGTCGCCGGTTCGATAGAGCCTCGCCCCCGGCTCAGTTGAGAAGGGATCCGGCACGAACGCCTGCGCCGTGCGGAGCCGATCCTCCACATATCCACGACCGACGCCGACCCCGCCGATGCACAATTCCCCCGAGACCCCAAGCGGGACCGGCGCAAAAAACCGATTGAGGATATAGAGCCGCAGGTGCTGGATGGCCCGCCCGATCGGGACCCGGACGGCATCCTCGGGCGGCGGGGCCAGAATGGGATGGACGGCCACATCGTCGGCACATTCCGCCGGGCCGTAGGCGTTCATCAAGGGAATGTCCGGGTGGCGCTCGAACCAGCGGCGGCAGAGGGCCGGCGGCAGGGCCTCGCCCGTCGGCAGGACCCAGCGCAGGCGCGAGAACCTCCGCTGGGATTCAGACCGGTTGCCTGCATCCAGTAAGGCCTGCAGCACCGCGGGTACGGCTTCATAGATGGTGACGCCGGCCTCGTCCAGGTGCGCGAGCAACCGTGCCGGCTCCCGCACCAATTCGTCGGACACGATATGGGTCCGCGCGCCGCAGAGCAGCCCGGTCAGGAATTGCCAGACTGAAATGTCGAAACATTGCGATGCGGTCTGCGCGATCACATCCGTCGGCCCGATCGACAGGGAGGTCAGCTTGCTCTCCATGTTGTTGAGCATGCCGCCCATCGTGACCATCGCCCCCTTCGGGACGCCGGTTGATCCGGACGTATAGATGACATAGGCCAGCTGATCCATCCGAGAGGGTACCGGGCGATCGTCGTCGCACCCCTGTCCCGACCACAGGTCGTCCAACGTCAGCACCAGCGGGCGGGACGCTGCCGGCATCGCCGACAGCGCTTGGTCGAGGTGGGCCTTCAGCCCATACGAAGTCACGACGACAGCTACGCGGCTCAACTCCAGCAGCCGCGCGATGCGCGCGACCGGATGGTGCGGATCGAGGGGCAGATAGGCGGCGCCGGCCTTGAAACAACCCACGATCATGGTCAGGAGGTCCGGACCCCGCTCATCCAGCAAGGCCACGATCGAGTCCGGGTCGATTCCGGCCGCCCTCAGATGCTTCGCCAGTCGATTGGCCCGGCAGTTCAACGCCTCATAGGTCAACGACCCGTCGCCACAGGTCACCGCTACGGCTTGCGGGTTCCGCCTCACCTGCGCTTCGAAACGCGTCGCGAAACTGCGCTCGTCCCGAGGTCCTTCCGTCTGGCCGGTCCCATGCGCCAACAGCGATGCCCGTTCCTCATGATCCAGCAACGGCAGGTCGCCGATGCGGGCGTCCGGCCGCATGATAAGACCTTCCAGGATGCGCTTGAGGTGCCCGATCATCCGGAGGACCGTCTCCGAATCAAACAACCGGCGGTCGTAGGAGAGCTTGAGTCCCAGTTCCTTGCCAGGCCAGCCCATGACCGTCATGGGATAGTTCGTGTGGACCCGATACTGCTCTTCCTCGGCCCGGAACATGATCCGCCCTTCGCAGAGCGCCGGGTCGACCGGCGCGTTCTCGAACACGAACAGGCTGTGAAAGAGGGCTTCTCCGCGCGGAACCTCGCTGCAGCGTTGAATCTGAATGAGCGGGGTATACTCGTACTCACGAAGCCGGATGTTCTCCGCCAGCAGATCCTTGAGCCAGGCCAGCACCGGCTGTTCCGGCGAGACCGAGACCCGCAGAGGCAGGGTATTGATGAACAACCCCAGTACCGATTCGACACCCAGGAGTTGCGTCGGACGACCGGCCACCGTGACTCCGAACAATACGTCCCGCTCTCCGCTGTAATATGCGAGCAGGATCGCCCAGGCCCCCTGCACGAAGGTATTGGGCGTCACGCGATGTTGTTGCGCCAGGGTTGTGAGTCTCGCCGTCAGGTCGGGACTCAAGTGAACGCAGTGGTCCGCCGCATCGTCGTTTTGATCGGCCAATCCTTGCGGCGGGCGGTCGTAGGCGAGCGGCGTGGGTGTGGAGAAGTCGCGCAGGTAGTCGCACCAAAACCGGTTCGCGTCATCCAGATCCTGTTTTTGCAGCCAGGCGATATAGTCCCGATAGGGCCGGGGCTTCTCCGCCCGGCAGACGAGGCCTTGAGCGCAGGCTTCGTAGTGAGCCAGGAAATCCATCAGCAGCGGTGAGATGCACCATTCGTCGAGCAGAATGTGGTGAAAACTATGCACGAACTGATAGGTGCGATCGGTCAGGCGGATCAACCGCAGGCGCATGAGCGGCGCCTTGCCGAAGTCGAACCCCTGCTCCAGTTCCTGCTGCAGCAGGGCGTCAAGGTCGGCCGTCTGCTCCGCCCGTTCCTTCCCCTTCCAGTCCATGACATCGAGCGGGACCTCGATCTCCTTGTGGACGGCTTGCAAGGGACGCTTCTGACTTTTCCAGACAAAGGAGGTGCGCAGAATCGAATGACGCGCGATGACCTGTTCCCAGGCCTTCCGAAACAGCTCGGCGTCCATCTCCCCTTCCACGTAGTAACGGTTCTGCATCAGGTAGATGCCGGTGCCGGGATTCATCAGCGTGTGGAACAGCATGCCCTCCTGCATGGGAGAGAGCGGATAAATTGCCTCGATGTTCTTGAGCCCTCCGCTCGCCGCGCGTTCGGCCGTTCCCTGCTCGATCCTGTTCGCCTGCATGCCTATCCAATCTCCTTCAAGAGGTTCTCCATCTCCTCGTCGCTCAATTCCACGTCCACAATCCCATCCGCCCGCTTCTCTTCCGGCAACGGGGGCATGGCCTCGGCGGCTCCGATCACCGCGACGGCAGAGGCCGACGCGATGGTCGGATGCTCAAAGAGTTGCTTCGGGGTCAGCGTGATGCCCTCACGGTGAGCCTTGGCGAGGACCTGTAAACTTGTGATCGAATCCCCGCCGAGTTCGAAGAAGTTGTCGTGGCGGCCGACCCGGGCGAGGCCGAGCACCTGGGCCCAGATGGCGGCCAGCTGCTGCTCGGCGGCCGTCGTCGGCTCGGCATAGGCCTGTGTGCGCTGCGCCTCGACCTCCGGCGCGGGCAGGGCCCGGCGATCCACCTTCCCGTTTGGACTCAGGGGCAGCTGCGCCAGTCGTACGATGACCGCCGGCACCAGATACTCCGGCAGCGTCTGCGCGAGCGCCTGCCGCAAGCCGGCCGCGTCGAAGGGCGGCTCCGGGACCGTCGTCACATACCCGACGAGCCGGGCTCCGCCGGGACCGTCCCGGCGCGCCAGCACCACGGCCTCCCGGATCCCCGGCTGCTGCCGCAGGGCCGCCTCCACTTCGCCCAACTCGATACGCACGCCCCGGATCTTGACTTGATGGTCCAACCGCCCCAGGTATTCGATGGCGCCGTCGGGCCGGTACCGCACGAGATCGCCGGTCCGATAGAGCCGCTGCCCCGACTGGTCACTGAAGGGGTCCGGCACAAACCGCGCGGCCGTCAGGTCCGGCCGCCGATGGTAGCCCCGCCCCACCCCGATCCCGCCGATGTAGCACTCCCCCGGCACGCCGATCGGCACCGGTTCGCCCTGGGGATCCAGCACATAGATCTGGAGATTCGCGATGGGCCGCCCGATGGGCACGGTAGCGGCGGGGGGCGTCGGACAGGTCCAGGCGGTGACGTCGATGGCGGCTTCCGTGGGGCCATAGAGGTTATGCAGGGCGACCTCCGGCAGCAACTGCTGCACCCGCGGCGGCAGCGTGGCCGGCAGGGCTTCGCCGCTACAGAGCATCTGCCGGAGGCTCCGGCAGGTCTCGACGCCGGGCTGGTCGATGAAGGCCTGCAACATGGGCGGGACAAAGTGCAGGGTGGTGATGCCCTGCTCCACGATATGCTGGATCAGCCGGGCCGGGTCCTTGTGGGCGCCGGGCTCGGCCATGACCAGTTCGGCGCCGACGAGCAGCGGCCAGAAGAATTCCCACACGGAGACGTCGAAGCTGATCGGGGTCTTCTGGAGGACGCGGTCCGTCGGCGTCAGCCCATAGGCCTCTTGCATCCACTGGAGCCGGTTGCGGAGGCCCGCGTGGCTGTTGCCGGCGCCTTTCGGCTGCCCGGTGGAGCCGGAGGTGTAGAGGACATAGGCCAGCTGCGTTCCGGTGATCGCCTGTACCGGCGGGGTCGGGGGATACCCGTCGAGGGTGGCGCGGTCCCGATCCAGGCAGAGGGTCGGGCCGTCGTGCGCCAGGCGCGCGGCCTGGACGGCGTCGGTCAGCAGCAGCGCGGCCTGGCTGTCCTGCAGCATGTACCGCAGCCGCTCGGTGGGATAGGTCGGATCCAGGGGCACGAAGGCGGCGCCCGCGTACCAGGTGCCGAGCAGCGCCACGACCAAATCCACCGACCGTTCCAGCGCCACGGCGACCAGGCCTTCCGGGCCGATGCCGCGCGCCTGGAGCGCTTGGGCGAGTCGGGACGCCTGCGCGAGCAACGCCGCATAGGTCACCGTCGTCCGGCCGGCCCGCACGGCCACGGCCTCCGGCGTCCGCGCCGCCTGCGCCGCAATCTGCGCCGGCACCGCCCCCGCCGGATACGCCCGCCCCGTCCGGTTCCACACCCCCACCACCTGCGACCGCTCCGCCGCCGCCAGCAGCGGAAGGAGACCCAGGCGCGCATGAGGGTTCTGTATCATGGCCGTGAGCAGCGTCTCGAGCTGCCGCACCATGCGGGCAGCAGTCTCGTCGCGGAACCGGTTCCGGTGATACCAGAGTGAGAGCGTCAGTTCCTTTCCGGGTAATACATTGAGGGTCAGGGGATAATTCGTCTGTCCTTGGAGTGTGACCGCGTGAATGGTGAGGCCCGTTGTTTGCTCCAACGACTCATCCAACGGGTGGTTGTCGAAGACGATGAGACTCTCGAAGAGGGCTTGCCCGCGAGGCACGTCGCTCCAGCCTTGGATCTGCACCAGGGGCGTCTGTTCGAATTGCCGTAGTTCACTGTTGTGCTCCAGCAGAGCTCGCAGCCATTCAGAGAGGACGGCGTCCGGAGCCACCCGGACCCGCAGCGGAAGGGTGTTGATGAATAGACCGACCATCCGTTCGATCCCGGGCATGTCGGCAGACCGGCCGGACACGGTCGTACCGAACAGCACCTCCGACTCGCGGCTGTACCGGCTTAACAACAGTGCCCACGCGCCCTGCACGAGGGTATTGAGCGTCACATGATGCCTCTGTGCGAACAGGAGCAACTGCGCGCTGGCCTCGGGCGACAGCGTGATGGCGGCGGTGCCGCTTGAGCGTTGTTGACCGGCCTCTTCGGGCGCGACCTCTTCGCCCAGAACCGTCGGCGTCGTTACTCCCTTCAAGGCCGTACGCCAAAATCGCTCGGCCTCAGCCTGATCCTGTCCAAGGAGCCGAACGATGTGATGCCGATAGGGCACGACAGGTTCGAACGACGGAGCCGCGCCTCGCCGCAAGGCTTGGTATGCGGTCAAGACTTCCTGCAACAGAATCGGCAGACACCATCCGTCCATGAGGATGTGGTGGTGCGTCCAGAGCACGTCGTAGGAGTCCCGGCCGACGCGGAACAACAGGATCCGCATCAAGGGCGGCCGTTCGAAGTCGAAATCCGTCAGCCGATCCTCCTCCACCAATCGGCTGAACCGGGCCGCCCGTTCGCTGGGTGAACCGTCCTGTCCATCCACCTCGCGCCACGCAATCTCAGCGGCCGGCAGCACGATCTGAATCGGCGACGACACTTCCCGCCACAGAAACCTCGTCCGTAACAGCGGGTGACGAGCGACGATCTGCTGCCACGCCTCGCGGAACAGCGGCACGTCCAGTTCGCCCGCCATCCGCCAACTCATCTGCTCGATATAGACGCCGGAGGCCGGAGCATACAGACTATGAAAGAGAAGCCCCTGCTGCAGAGGGCTCAGCGGGTAGGCATCCTCATAGTTCGCGCAGGCGGCCTTCGCCGCCGCGCCCGTCGCCGCGTCGATCAGTTGAGCCGAGAGCTCTTCGTCAGTGATCGCCGGAGGGACTTCGATCGACTGCGCCAGCAATGCTGTCAGTTCCGCCACAGTCTGATGTTGGAAGACCTGCCGCGGCGTCAGGTTGAAACCGGCCTGCCGGGCCCGGCTCACCACCTCGAGACTTAAAATGGAATCGCCGCCGAGCTCGAAAAAGTTGTCGTGGATTCCGACCCGATCCCGTTGCAACACCTCCGCCCAGATCAGCGCCACCTGCGCTTCAACTGAGTCACGGGGAGCCGCGTAGCCCTCGTCACCCGGGTCGTCGGGAACCGGCAACGACGCTCGATCCACCTTGCCGTTCGGCGTGCGGGGCAGAGCATCAAGTGTGACGAACCGCGACGGGATCATCACTTCAGGCAATTGAGACCGTAGCGGAGCGCGCCATGCCTCGACCGACGACGCCGCCTGCTCGCTCGTCACGACATAGGCCACCAAGCGTTTCTGGCCCGGCCGATCTTCTCGCACCACCGTGACGGCGTCCCGAACTCCCGCCAGCTCCCGAAGACGCGCATCGATTTCTCCCGGTTCGATCCGCACCCCGCGTAATTTGATTTGATGGTCCACCCGGCCAAGAAATTCCAGGCTGCCGTCTTTTCGACGGCGCACCAGGTCTCCGGTTCGGTAGAGGCGCGCACCAGGCTCCGTTCCGAAGGGGTCGGGCACGAAGGCGGCAGCCGTGCGACCAGGATCCTGCAGGTAGCCCCGTCCGACCCCGATGCCGCCGATGCAGAGTTCACCGGGCACCCCGACCGGCACCGGCGCCAGCCATCGATCCACCACGATGAGTCGCGTCCGCCGGATGGGCCGCCCGATCGGCATACAGAGCTCATCGGCAGCCGGAGGCGAGGCGATCGTCGCCGTCGCGACGTCATCGGCACATTCGGCCGGGCCATAGGCATTCACCAGCGGCACATGGGGGTACCGTCGCAGCCACTCGCGGCAGAGCTGCGGCGGCAGCGCTTCACCCGTAGGCAACAGCCACCGTAACGATCGCAGGGGGACGTCGGCTGCTAGTGGGCCATCCACTATGCCCTTGAGCAGCGCCGGCACAGTTTCTGCGACGGTGACCGCATCGCGTTCGAGGCAGGTCACGAGCCGCACCGGATCACGGGCCTCATCATCCGGCACGATCAGGGTCCGTCCGCCGCAGATGAGCGCGGCCAGGTGCTGCCAGACGGAAATGTCGAAACAGGCCGAGGCCGTCTGCGCGACGACGTCATCGGCACCCAGCCCCAACGAGTCCCGCTTGCTCCAGAGGTGGTTCATCAAGCCTCGCTGCGTCACCATGGCGCCCTTGGGAATGCCGGTCGAGCCGGAGGTGTAGATGACGTAGGCCAATTGGTCCGGCGAGCAGATACGGGGAGGAGGCGACGCGTTCTCTGAATTTCCCTCACAGTCCTCGATAGCGAGCAGAATCGTGTCGCCGGATGCGAACCGCGGAGAGGACTCCGCGACACGAGCGCGATAGGACTCACTCGCCATGACGACGGACGCCGCGCTCGAGTGAATCAATTCGCCCCAACGGGCCGGAGGGTGGGAGGGATCCAGCGGCAGGTACGCCCCGCCCGCCTTCAACACCCCCACGATGGCCGTGAGGAGACCAATGCCGCGGTCGAGCAGCAGGGCGACGATCTTGTCCGGGCCGATGCCGGAGACGGTCAGTGCGCGAGCGATCCGCTCGGCCTCCCGGTTCAACTCGGCATACGTCCTGATTTCCCCCAGGCATTCGACGGCGACGGCATCCGGACTCCGCTCGACTTGGGCCGAGAATGCGGCGGCAAAGTCGAAGCACTCGTCTGTGACGCGGTCATCAGGCCCGACCAGCAGAGCCTTTTGCCGCTCGTCGACCGACAGAAGCGGCAACTCATGCAGTCTGCAGTCCGGCGTCTCGACGATGCCGGCCAACAGGGTCTGGAAATGTCCGGCCATGCGGGCAACGGTCGCCGCATCGAACAGATCGGTGTTGTATTCGAGGGCTCCCTCCAGGCCCGCCTCCGTCTCGGCCATGTCCAGCGAGAGATCGAACTTCGCGGCTGCCGCATCGACCTCAGTGATCTCGACGTGCAACCCGGGCAAACGAACGGCTTCAGCCAACGTCGTCTGTAGCGCAAACAACACCTGGAAGAGCGGCGAATGGCTCAGCGCCCGTGCGGGCTTCAACGCATCGACGAGTTCCTCGAACGGCAACTCCTGATGCTCCTGCCCTCCGAGCACGACTTCACGGACCCGTCCGAGCAACTGCGGGAAGGTCGGATTATGCGAAAGATCCGTGCGCAGGACGAGGGTATTCGCGAAAAAGCCGATGAGATCTTCCGTCTCGCGTTTGGTCCGGCAGGCAATGGGGGTGCCGACACAGACATCGTCGATGCCCGTATAACGCATGAGCCAGGTCTGGAACGCGGCCAACAGGGTCATGAAGAGAGTCACGTTGTGGCGCCGGCTGAGTTCCCGCAACCCGTCGGCCACGAACTGCGGCAGAGTAAAGACATACCGGCTGCCCGACGAGGTTTGCACGGCCCCGCGCGGACGGTCGGTCGGGAGTTCGATGACCGGGAGGTCTCCAGCCAGTTGCCGAGTCCAATAGGCCAGGTGCCGATCGAGGACCGCTCCCTGCAACCACCCGCGTTGCCATTCCGCATAGTCCGCATATTGGATGGGGAGCGCAGGCAAGGGGGCATCGGTCTCCTCCACCGCCTCGACATACAGCTGCGCAAATTCCCGCGCCAGGATCTGTGCCGACCATCCGTCACACACGATATGGTGCAGCGTGACGACCAACAGATGATCATCGTCTGCGATGTCGAACAGCCGTAACCGGAGCAGCGGCGCCTGCTGAAGATTGAACGGACGTTGCGCTTCGTCACGCGCGGCGGCCAGGATGGCTTCCGGTTGATTCGCCACCAGGTCGGTCTCCAATGTCACTCGACCAACGGTCGCAATGATCTGAACCGGCTCCCCGTGTTCGGTGCTGAAGCTCGTGCGCAGGACTTCATGCCGTTCCACGATGCGGTTGAAACAATCCACCAGGAGCCGGCGATCCACCCGCCCCTTCATCCGCACGGCAATGGCCGTGTTATAGGAGGCGCTCTCCGGTTCCAACTGCGAAAGAAACCAGAGCCGCCGTTGCCCGAAACTCATGGGAAACAGGTACTGCTCCGGCTCCGATCCATGAACATCGGCCGGCGGGTCTTGCGTCTGATCGTGGGGCATCAGCATGGACGACCGACTCTGCAAGATTCCGCCATGGCCACCAGAATCTGCCGCCGGCCCTTGAAAGGCGTGCGGCCATGGGCGGCCAGCATGTTGTCGAGCATCATCACATCGCCCTCCTGCCAGGAGAATTGCACGGCCACGCTCCGATAGACGTCGCGAATTTCATCCAGCAGATCGGACTCGATCGGGCTGCCGTCTCCGTAACAGGCATTTCGGGGCAGGTCTTCCTCCGCCACGACGGCCAGCAGGTCCTCACGCACCGCCGGTTCCAGATTCGAGACATGAAACAGATGCGCCTGATTGAACCAGACCGTTTCGCCCGTCAGGGGATGGACCGCGATCGCCTGCGCCACCTGCCTGGTGCGCAATTCGCCGTCGGCTTTCCACTCGTACAGAATTCCATTGATCCGGCAGAATGCTTCCACCACCGCAGGGTCTTCCGTGTTGAACACCTTTTGCCAGGGCACATCCAGGCCGTTGCCATAGTTGCGCACGTACATGATCTGATTCCGGTTGAAGCGTTCCCGTATGCAGGCCGGAATCCGGCGATAGACCTCTCGGCTGTCCGCAATCGGGGTGTAGCCTCCCTCCTCGGGGGCCTGCCCGCAATAAAACCAGATCTTCATCGGCCATTCCCTCGTATAGGCCTGTTCGTTGTGGAGCGGGATATGTTGATGCGGCGGGTATTCGGTCGAGGTGTAGACCTGTCGCTGCACGCGCGACCGGGGGGTCGAGCCGAATTCGTAGGACACCAACGACGACGTGAACCCGCCGACGAACGACTCGAAGTCCGCAACGGATCGGATCGGCAAGCCGCGGAAGAGCAGGCCGCCGCTGACCGGCAGAAATGCCTCCGCATAATGGCGCGCGGCGGCGAGGTAGCCGTCCAGTGCTCTCTCCTCCACCGGTGTCACCACCAGGGGAAGACTGCCGTCGGACGAGAGGGGCTCGATCATGAGACCGCCGTTCCTCGTCACCATGCCGTTCACTCCGGGACGCGTTCCGCAGGGCGCTCCTGACTCATGGTTCATCGAATACCTCCCCCTCATGGTTGAATGCCTGCGTGCTGCCGACCGTCTGCATCACAGCCGCGGCGACAGGTGCGGTTGCAGGAGCAACATCACGGCCTCCACCACCGCCGCTTGAGCGGTGCGGACAAAAAAGTGATCGCCTTGGAACAGCCACAGTTGGAATCCCCCGGTCGTATGCGCGCTCCAGGGAGTCAGCTTATCGACCGCGACGGCCCGGTCGGCCATGCCGCCGAATGCCGAGATGGCGCAGCCCAACGGCGATTCCGTGCGATGGCGATAGGTATCGCGCAGGGAGAAATCCGCACGGAGCGTCGGCAGGACCAACTCCATCATTTCGGTATGCTCCAGGATCTCACGCGGCGTGCCGTTGAACCGTCGCATCCGTTCGAGAAACTCACCGTCCGGCAACTCGCTGAGGCGGTCGTCGTCGCTCAACTCCGGCGCAGGGCATCCGGAGACGAAGAGGTGCACGGGTTCAACGCCGTAACGACGACGCAGTTCACGCGCGAACTCGAAGGCGACCAGTCCTCCGACGCTATGACCGAAGAGGGCGAAAGGCCGGTCGAGAGACGGTTCGATCACATCGGCCAACTCCGCCACCAGCCGACGAAGGTCGCCGATCGGCGGCTCCTTCATCCGCGCCTCCCTGCCCGGCAGTTGCACGGCACAGACCTCGACCTGCTGAGAGACCTCCAACGGCCAACCGCGGAACAGCGACGGCCCGCCCCCCGCATAGGGGAAACAGATCAGCCGCAGACCATCACCGCGACGGCATGTGACGATCCAAGGCCGCCGATCCGCCGCCGTCAGCATGGGGCCGCCGTCTTGTCCGCCTGTTCGGCCTGCTCCGCCATCCACTTGCGTAAACTCAGCGGCCGCATATCCGTCCAGACTTCCTTGATGTACGACAGGCACTCCTCCTTCAGGCCGGTCTTGCCCGCGTCCTGCCATCCCAATGGATTTTCGCGATAAGAAGGCCAGATCGAATACTGTTCTTCGTGGTTCACCACGACCTTGTACACCGTCGTATCTTCCTGCTCGTCCTGTCCCATGATGCCTCCTTGTTGGTGAGAATGAACTGCGACGTTATGACGCCCCGCCACGATCCGACGGCTGCAACGTCAGGTTGTGGGTCGGCCTTCCTGCCAGTAACGGCGTGGGGAGCCCCCCGCTCCAATTGCGCTGTTGATCCCGGTAATGTGCCGACATGGGATGTCCCGATTGGCCCCCCGGCATGTGAAAGATGGCATCCGAGTGGTGCGAGGGCGACACCACCATCCGCTGACTGGCCGCAAGGCTTCCGCTGAGCACCCGCACGCATTGGCCGCAACCGGACGCTTCCTCATCCCTCATATCCAGCCAACGCCCCAGTCCGGGAATCGCCTCGCTCAAGGGATGGGTCATACGCACGCGGTTCATCATTCCCCACCTCAGGTCGTCCGGACCGAGCTGGTCGTAGTCGGTCCTGAGCGTTTCCACGGTCTGCTTCAACTGGTGGAGGAGGAACGTGTTCCAGTCCGCAAATCGAGCCGGGTCAGGGAGAACGGCGGGAGCCTGTTCCGTCAGCAAGGTCCTCAGGGGGGTATCGAGGTCGCCGTCATAGACGAACCCCGCGTCCTGTTCCCGGCAACTTTGTAAGAACGGTGCGAAGACGGACGCCGCTAACGTCCGGCGGAACGCCACCAGCAGGCCGAAGCCTTTGCTCTCGCTATCGGCCCTGCCCTCCCAAGCCTCCACGACACGGCGCACGTCGGCCAGATCGGGGTTCTCCTCGATGACGGACTCGCTCAGCAGACGTTTCACAAGGTCTCGATAAAATTCGTACAACTGCGCCGTCGTATCTAGTTGCAGCGCCAGCAAATCCGTCTCATGGAAGCGGTCCTTGTCGCGCAATCGTTGCGTGATGCGATACGCCCGGTATCCGTTTGCGAAGGCATGACCGATGACATGGGGATATTCTTCTCCCACCATGCGGTGATTGGCGCTTACGAGGAACCCCGATGGCGGGTCGATGATCCGCGGCAGTTCGTCCGGCGCGATGAATCCATTCCAGCCCGTCCGTCCATCGGCCCAGGACACACTGACGGATCCGTCGAATCCGCGCCTGACCGGAATTCTTCCCATGAACGTCCAGGCAATGTGCCCATCGGCGGCCGCGAGCACCACGTTGTTCGGCGGCCCGCCGGCGCGATTGGCGACGGCGATCGCCTCCTTCACCGTCCGAGCCTGATCCATCTGCAACAGGCCGAGGTCGACCGCGTCAGGATCGAGGGCGATCCAACGTAGCGCAACGGGATGTCCCATCAATGGCTTCTCGGCTACGGGCCCCCAGAGCGTCTCTTTGAATTCCACCACTCGGTCTCGATCGCCCTTGACGGCAATGGTTTCGTTGCGGATCGTGAACCGACGCCAGCCGTCAGGGGTCGCATACTCGTCCGCATTGTTCGGATTGAGATCGAGGCGCACAAGGTCGAGAAAATCGCCCTCGACATTGGTCATGCCCCAGGAGACCAGGCCGTTGGATCCGGCGATCACCACGGGAATCCCCGGCACGATCACGCCGGCCACTTCGACCCGTCCATATCGCAACTGAACTCGGTACCAGATATTCGGCACCCCGACATCAAGGTGCATATCGTTGGCCAGAATGGCGCGACCGTCTTCGGTTTTCGCACCGGCCACAGCCCAGGCGTTCGAGCCCAGCTCCCGTTTCCGGCCTGGTACTACTGAGGTCTGAATGGCACGGCTCTGTCCGCCCGCTTGCCGCAGTGACGCCAACGCTTCCACCGGAACGGAGACAGGCGACCGTTGTCTCATAGTCCCTGTAAACAGCCTGGCGGTATACGTATCGAGCGGCGGCAGGAGGAAGCCCGTGACGTCCTCGGGAAGCGAAGCCTTCATTACCGTACGCATCCGTTCGTCGTCCTCATATCCGTTCAACATCTGAAACATGGCCAAGACCACCAAGATGCTGTCCGTGGGGCTCCATCGAGCCGGCCGATACCCCAGCAGCAGAAATTCAAAGGGAGGCACCGTCATCTGCTCCAGAAATGCATTCACGCCTTCCGTATAGGCTTCCAGGACGGCTCGTTGTTCTTCCGGCAACCGTCGGAGCACCGTCTCTGCGACCGGCGACAAACCCAGATTCCGTTGCCGGAGATCGACCTGCAGCGCCGACTCTCCCAGCACTTCCGCCAGTCGTCCCGCGCTGTTTCGTCGGAGCAAGTCCATCTGAAAAAGCCGGTCCTGGGCCGTCACATACCCGAGCGCTCGCATGGCATCGAGCCGATCCCCGGCCGTCACGACCGGGATTCCATACCCATCGAAGGCAACGGCCACCGGCGCCTGCAACCCCGGCAATTTCAGGACACCGTCTCTCATCGGCAGGGACGCGGAACCTGCACACAGAAGGGAGGCAATCCCGAGCCCCAGAATGGCCCCGACGGCTGCGAGGACACGGCCTCTGCTGATCATTCGATGCCCTGTTCCTCCGCTGCTTTGACCGCTTCCGAAAAAATGGTCGCGATCGTATCGATCTGTTCCGCCGTGACGATCAGCGGCGGCAGAAAACGAACGACGCTGTTGTGGCGCCCGCCGAGTTCCAGGATCAGACCGCGACGCAGGGCTTCGTGCTGAATCCTGGACGCGAGTCGCGGCGCCGACGGATGGCAGCCCGGCAGTTCGATCGGCGTATCCCGATCCACGATCTCGACGCCGATCATGAGGCCCCGTCCCCGCACGTCCCCCAGGCTCCGCCTGTCCGCCTGGATCTGCCGAAGACGGGCAAGCAGCCGCTCACCCATCCGGGCCGCATGTTCGTCGATGCGCTCTGCAGTGATGAACTCCATCGTGGCCAGGCCCGTCGCCATGGCCAACTGGTTGCCCCTGAATGTTCCGGCATGCGCTCCCGCCGTCCACTGGTCCAACTCGGGACGGTAGACCACCACGCTGAGCGGCAGCCCTCCGCCGATGGCCTTCGACAACACCACGACGTCCGGCACGATATCGGCATGTTCGAACGCAAACAGCTTCCCGGTCCGGCCGAGGCCGGTCTGGACTTCATCGACGATCAGCGGAATGCCGCGCTCGTCGGTCATTCGCCGGATCTCCTGCAGCCAGGACTTCGCCGCCGGTATCACGCCCCCTTCTCCCTGCACCACCTCGAGAATCATGGCCGCCGGTTCCACCACGCCGCTGTTCGGATCATCGAGCAACCGTTCGATGTAGGCGGCGGATAGACGACTGCCCTTCTCTCCTCCGACACCGAAGGGGCACCGATACTCATAAGGAAACGGCAGGAAATGTACGTCGGGCATGAGTCCGCTCAAGGCCTGCTTCGGCGCCAGATGGCCGGTGAGTCCCAGCGTGCCGTGCGTCATGCCGTGGTAGGCGCCGTGAAAGGCCAGGATCGTGCGGCGTTCACGGGCGATTTTCACCAGCTTGATCGCCGCCTCCACAGCATCCGCCCCGGAGGGCCCGCAAAATTGAATCTTCGCGCCCTCGGCAAACGCGGGCGGCAGACAGTCGAACAGCATGCCCACGAATCCGTCCTTGACCGGCGTCGTCAAATCCAGGGTTTGAAACGGAAGGCCGTCCCGCAACATCCGGTTGATCGCCTCGACGACGACCGGATGGTTATGCCCGAGCGCCAATGCGCCGGCGCAGGCCAGACAATCGATATAGGTGCGCCCGTCGGTATCCTGAACGTAAATTCCCTTGCCCTTGCTCAACGCCAGAGGCAAACGTCGCGGATAACTCCGGGCATTCGACTCCCGAGCGGCCTGCCGCTCCAGATAGGGATTCGCAAGCGACAGCTCTCTCGGGGGAACACATCCGGTCGGAATGGCTTGCCACATTTCATCGACATGAACCGTCATCAGATCTCCTCCTCGTGACAGACACACGTCCTCTCACTTGCCCGCTCCTGCGACTCGCGACGGCGCGGACAGGCCGCCGTTCGCTCCCGCCGCCCCGTCCTGTTCGCGACACTCGACCAGCCGGCCGAAGTCCATGCGAAGACAGCGATCGGCCATCGAAAAATACCGGTCGTCATGCGTGATCACCAACACCGCTTTTCCCCGTGCTTTCAAGTCGGGCAACAACTCCGTGTAAAACACCTTGCGGAAGAGAGGATCCTGATCGGCTGCCCACTCGTCGAACAGATAGAAGGGACGGTCTTCCACGTAGGCCGTCAGGAGGGCGAGCCGCTTACGTTGTCCCTGCGAGAGAGCCTGCGTCGAAAACAGTCCTCCTTCGATCCGGACTTTGGACTCGAGCTGCAATCGCTCCAGATAGACGCGCGCCACCCCGTCCAGATTCGCCTGGTCCAGGCCGAGCAGCGAATCGAAGAGATGAAAATCGCAGAAGACCGTGGAGAAGAGTTGCCGATAGGTGTCACGATTGGCGTCATCGATCGGCACACCGTCCAGGAGAATGCTGCCGGATTCCTGCTGATAGAGCCCCAGCAGCAACAGGGCCAATGTGGTCTTGCCGCTCCCGTTGCCGCCGACCAGAAAGGTCACCTCGCCGGGGCGGAAAGTCAGATCGATGGGACCGATGCGAAACGGCCTCTCGTCTCCTTCGGGCGCATGGTGATGTGTAATCCCGATCAGGTCGAGGCGGCTCCACCGGCGGATATCCAGCTCGGTCCCGGCCTGTCGCCCGTTTGCTTCCTGCCCCGGCGTCGATGCCGCGAGGGATAAGCCCAGCGCATCGATCTTGTTCAATGCCACATTGGCTCGACCGACACCAGGCAGCAGCTCGACGATCTGAGAAAACGGCCCCATCATGTACAGCAGGACCAGCGTGGCGCCGACCACCGTATCGATGGACACCGGCTGCCATGACGGCCACAGGAACAGGAGCACGCCGATGGCGGCATAGAACAGAAACAGACCCCAGCTGGAAGCCAGGGAGTACACGGTCATGCCGCCGACGAAATCCCGTTCGTAGGCTTTCACCGTTCGATGGAGCAGCGTGGTGAGAAACGCATGCCGCCGCTCGCGGTGCAGCTTGAGCTCCTTGATCCCCGCCATAATCGAACGGAAATGCCGGAACAGCGCATCGCTGGTTTCCCGTGATCGTGTGAAGAGCCGAATGGCCTTCCGCTCCTGTAACTGAAAGGTAATGGCACCCAGCGCCATGCATCCCAGCACGAGCAGCAACATCGGCCAGGACAGCCAGCCGAGGTAAGCCAGGCATCCGATTGTGGTCGCCACATTGATGCCGATGAGCGGAAGCTGCACATATGCCTGCGCGATCACATCGGTGTCCTCACTCAGCGCAGCCAGCAAACGATGATGGCCGAGTTGTTCGAGCTGACTCAGCGGCGCGTCGAGGATGCGCCGGCTCAACTGAAACCGGAGCTCGGAAATGGTCGACTGCCCGAGTCGGGTCAGGAGAATCTCCGACAGGGCTTTGCAGGCCGCAACCGCCAGCGCCAGGACCAGAAAACTCCACGCCAGCGTGGACGACACCTGTGTCTCGTTCATCCCGCGATGGATGACGGCAATGAGGCCTGCTCCAGCCAAACCGCTCACCAGTCCGGCAACGACCGAACAGAGCACGAGCCGCCAGGATTTTCGTAGTAAGAATCGAATCAGATCCATCGTCGTACTGTTCTTTCCAAGGACTCGGGCCTCGCCTAGGCCGAGACGCCGCGGAGACGTCTGCCTTCCCGCGGGATTGGAACAATGCCTTGCTCTTTCCGTCGCCCTGCCGCCTGTGCCGTCCGGATCTGTCCTGCCAGTCCGTGGATGGTGGGCGCGGAGAGGAATTCCCGCAGCGACAGCTCCACGTGGTGCAGTTCCTGAATACGGTTTAAGATTTGAAGGGCGCTCAGGGATTCGCCCCCCAGTTGAAAGAAATCTCCCTCCAGGCCCACGTGCTCCAGCCCTAAAACCTGCCGCCACAGTGCGGCGAGTTGCGCCTCCAGTCCCTCTTTCTCCACCTCGCCGAAGGAGACCGGGATCAGTTCGTCGGTAGACTTGTCCTTCAGTGACAAGCCTCCGCGATCAAGGAGACCGAGGTGTGGGACGGAGGCCATCACAGCAGGCAAGTCTCGTATCGATTGCACCACCTGTGCGAGATCCGGTCCCGCGAGGATACGGCGGAGGACCTCCAGGCCTTCCACCGCATCCATTCCATCCACATCGGATTCAGCCGCGTCCAATGCCCGGAGCGTGGCCTCGGCCTGTCTGGCCATGCCGATGTGACGCCAGCGATCGAAATTCACGGAAATGACCCGACGCGCTTCTCTCCGTCCCACGTGGGCAACGGCATCCAAATAGGCATTCGCCGCACAATAGGCACTTTGGCCGACTCCCCCGGCTACGGCCGTCAGTGAGGAACAGAACAGCAGCAACTCCAACGGTTCATCGCGGAACAACGCATCGATGACAGCCGCCCCCTGCACCTTCGCTCGAAACTCTTCCCACACCGCGTTCGGCGTCATCAGAGCCACGAGCCCGCCGCCGGCGACTCCGGCCGAATGAACCACCGCATGGATCCCGCCGAACCGTTGATGGGCCTCGTCGATCACCCTCTGCATCTGCGCGCGATCAGCCACGTCTGCCCGGCACACCAGCACCTCGCTGCCAAGACGCTCCAGAGCTGCCACGAACTCGCGCTGTTCCGCCGTCGGGTGCGATCGCCCCACCAGGACCAATCGCGCCCGCACGGTTCGTATGAGATGTTCCGCCACACGGAGGCCGACTCCGCCCAATCCGCCGGTGATCAGGCAGACCCCACCCTGACGAAACGGCAACCGGT
>Ga0268299_1000526_pt1 | contig 114434 bp, 106 predicted proteins | sample NOBtaG_FD_193484 | JGI IMG/M metagenome (GOLD analysis project Ga0268299, IMG submission 193484) | Activated sludge microbial communities from bioreactor in Nijmegen, Gelderland, Netherland - NOB reactor | ecosystem: Engineered > Bioreactor > Aerobic > Activated sludge | place: Netherlands...
GTTCTGGCCTATATCGAAGCGCATCCGCAGGATACCGAACACAGCGCCCCCGCTCCTGAAAAACAATCGATGCATTACGCCCACTTACCCGCACCGGGTATGGGTTGAGGCGAAGACCGTCTGTAGTTTCTCTCCGAGCCTGTCAAACAGGACTTTCTCCACCTCATGAATGTGGCCATGGCATTTTCCATGTACGGGGAAGATTTTTTTGATACAGCCTTCATAATAATCGGGGTTGGTTGCTTTGCACCGCCTGCAATCTGGAACATGCGGGAATTCTTTGTTTTTGGCCTCACGGTAAATATCGCCTGAATTGTCCGGCAGGATCGTTCCGGTACAGAGCCGCAAATAACAATGATGGTGCTTTTCGATATGCGGATATTTTGTTTTGCCGGAATTGAGCGGCTGGCCGCAGGCCAGGCATTTGCTGCCCCGGTTTAAAACATCGTCATGAAACACCTTGTTTCTAAGCGCTCCTTCAGCGAAAAGCTTCCATGCCATTTCATGGTCTTTATAGATCGGCAACACATGGTGCTTGCGCAATTTTGGGACAAGAAACAGCGGTATCCGCTTTTCCTTTCGGAAGAACGTTTTGTTCATGGGTTCGTCTTTCTTTGTAAGTGATGGTAAAAAAATCACATCGACAGGTCGTAATCGTGACCGGGCCGCTGTGACGGGGTGTTCCGCCGCGCTTGCCGCTGCTCGAACTGTTCCTGAAGCCGGGCTTTTATCTCCGGCGGCAATGCGGAAAAGATCATCGTTTTCAAATGCTCGATCTCTTGGTTCTGCTCACTGCGGACATGGGCGATATTCCGTTGCAGCGCCTGACGTTCCTCAAGCTGGCGCTCGATCAAACTTTCCTGTTGCTCCTTGTCACGGACAAGCGCCTGCCAGGCTTCGCGTTCATTCTGATCCCTGGTGCGGCTGTGCTGTCCGGTCAGGCGATCCCATAAACCCCGGATTCCCTTGTTCAATCTCGCTTGCCGGTCTGCGCTTTCCTGCTGCCAGCGCTGTTTTTGCGTATCGGCAAGATTTTGCCGCTCATCCCGGTGCCGCATTTTCATGCGTGATTTTTGTTCCATTAATGGTTCCAGACGGGCGCGGCTGGTTTGCCTGATCTCTGCGGTGAAGCTTTGCATGCGCTCCACAAGCCGTTTATCGGTTTTTGCGATTGTGTCGGCAACAGTCGGTAACTGCGCAGGATCGCCAAGCCGCTCCTTGAGCGCTCTGGTTTTGATATCCAGCCATTTCGACAGGGAGTAAACTTCCCCGCGCCAATCCACGGCAACAAATCCGCGCCGGTCGCCCTTGGCGAGCGTATAGCCGCGCTGTTCCAGGGCGCTTTCGAACGCTTTCTTGCCGTCCGATACTGCCCAGCATTCCTTCAAGGCGGCTTTGATCAGCCTGGGATCGTTGTCCAGCCGTTTGGCGTGCTCCCATTGCGCCCGCGTAAAATTAAGCGGATTACTTTGGCTACGCTCGATCAGTCCGGCAGGCAGTGTCCAGCCTTGCTCCAGGTGGATTTCTTTTGAAATCTCCATGAGCCTGTTTTTGTAGAACGGCAGATTGACCGCTTTCATCTCTTTCGTGTCGATACGCGACCAGACGCAGTGCGCATGGCGGCGGCCCTCTTTTTCATGAAAGACAATGACGCGGGGCTGATCCTGCAAATGCATGCGCTCTTCAATCCGGTTGATCGCCTGCTCAAAAACGGATATATCGACTTTTCCCGTCTCCGGCGGATTCAAACTGACGGAAAACAGATACTGGTCGCAGCGCGTACCCATTGACTGGGCGCGGGCTTCCTGTAAAGCGCCGTCCAGCGTATCGGACAAAAAGCCGCTGACCTCAAACAGCTCCACATGATCGTTATCCCGGTCGTTCAGCAGATGCGCAGCCAGCTTGGCCGCGCCGCCGCGCTGGGAAGCGATGATAATCATGGATTCTTATTGATCCAGGCCGAGGGATTTCATGAGGGCTTCGCGGATATAGCGGATATCGGCGCAGGCGTTCAAAAGCGCTGTTTTAACTTCAGGGGTAAGAATTAATAAACCGCTATTGGCGGCCTTGGCCAGTTGGTTCAGATTGTTCGAAAGTCTTGAGCGGCCCAGTTCGCCCAATAGCTGGCTGAGAATTTGATGATCCCTGACCGGATGTTTGTTCCGCGTGCGGCGTTTGATACGGTTTTCGTCAAAGACTCGCTGGCGGACATATTCGCCCAGCGGCAGACCGGCGGCTTCACGTTCAAGTTGAGCGCGTTCTTCCGGTGTCAGGCGCAGGCAAAATGGCGAGGTTTGTTTTGGTGTGTGTTCGGGCATTCAATAACTCCTTTGCTTGAACGATACACACCCGGCTTCCGCCCGCCGGGAAACGGAAGCGATAAAAAACGAAAAATGGTTTATGAATATGAAAACAGCGATGTACCGGTTTATCGGCGCACCGCTGTCAGTGACAAATTATTATGGTTTATTCTACGGCTCAGGATGCGGATAAGTATCCAGCGGCGTTCCCTTCAGACTTTCATTCCATTCCTGTAGGATTGAAAAAAGGTGGTTCGAGATTTCTCCATTGCTGTCCACCATAAAATCAATGGCTTGCAATTATACTGCAAGCCATTTTTATTACTGGGGTTACGCCGGGGTTACATTGCGACAATCTAGTAACCATTAGTGGGACACTCTTTTGCTTTCTTTCCAGGCGATCAAATCAGATATTTTGTACCTGACTTTGCTGCCTATTTTGTAGAAAGGAATGATTTCTTTCTTTGTGCAGCGCCATGAGACGAGTGGAGCTATGATCATTTCTGGTGTATGACACTGGGGAAGGAAGCGGTGTAATCTGTTGTTGAGGATCTTGGCAGATCAATCAACACAACAAGGAAAACACCGCATGACAGATAGTAATGTTTTTAATCTGAATAAACCAGAACAAAGTGATCCGTTACAGGAAGTGCTTCGGGAAGGCGCGCGCAAGATGCTGGCGGCGGCGATTGAAGCGGAAGTAGCCAGCTTTATCCATCAACATGGTGGTTTAAAGACCGATGAGGGTAGAACGGCGGTTGTCAGAAATGGTTATCTACCGGAGCGTTCAATTCAAACCGGGCTTGGTGATATTGAGGTCAAAGTGCCGAAAGTACGTGATCGCAGCGGTTCCGGCATCAAATTTAACAGCGGACTGATCCCTCCATACTTGAAAAGAGCGCGAAGCATTGAGGAATTTTTGCCCTGGTTCTATCTGAGAAGCGTTTCAACAGGAGATTTCACAGAGACGTTAAAACACCTGCCGGGATCGGATGCACCGGGATTGTCGCCTGCGACGATCAGCCGCTTGAAACAGGACTGGGAGCAGGATTATCGAAACTGGACCCGCCGTGACCTGAGTGGCAAACGATATGTTTATGTCTGGGCTGATGGTATCTACAGCACTGTGCGGATGGATGACCGGTTATGTCTTCTGGTGATTATCGGCGCTGATGAAACGGGGCGCAAGGAACTGCTGGCGTTGTCGGATGGTTATCGTGAATCAGAAGCAAGCTGGACGGAAGTATTGATGGATTTGAAGCAGCGTAACCTCAAAGATGCGCCCAGGCTGGCCATTGGGGACAGCGCATTGGGATTCTGGAAGGCTGTTTTGCCCAATGCTGGCCGGATACCGGTCAGCAGCGCTGCTGGGTGCATAAAACCGCCAATGTAATGGAAAAGCTGCCCAAAGCCATGCAGCCCAAGGTATTGGTAGCACTGCACAACATCTGGCAGGCGGAAACACGGGAAAAAGCGTATGCGGCATTTGATCACTGTATTGAACGTTTCAGCCCGAAATATCCGAAGGCGATGGAATGTCTGGCAAAGGATAAAGATTCCATGCTGGCCTTCTATGATTATCCTGCAGAAAACTGGCAACACATTAGAACAACCAATCCAGTCGAATCAGTCTTTGCAACGGTTCGGCTGAGAACAGCCAGAACCAAAAACTGTGGGAGCCGGACAACCACTTTGACGATGGCGTTCAAATTGATGGAAGTGGCGCAGAAGAAATGGTTCCGACTGAGAGGCTATAAGTTGTTAGCGGATATTGTGCAGGGCATCAAATTCGTTAACGGCGTTAAACAAAATGGAGATCAAAAACAGCAGGCCGCTTGATTCTCCATACACCAGATTTGACTATAGCTCCTTTTGCTATCGTCAACCCCTGATCCATAACCAGACTAATCGCATCCAGTTTGAATTCTTTTGTGTATTGTTTTCTCTTCAACATCTCTTCCTCCAATTAAATCTATTTTCTCTTAACTGGAGTGTCCGGGTCTATTATACCATATCATCCCGGCTATCTCGGAAGTCAGGATACCTTTTACGTCGGCACCATCAAAGGCGTGGACCGAATTTATCAGCAAACATTCGTCGATACTACCTATTCCAAATGGGCTGCCGCCACGCTGTATACCACCAAAACACCGATCACAGCCGCTGATTTGCTCAATGACCGGGTGCTGCCGTTCTTCGCCGAGCAGGGCATGGGTGTCATCCGCATCCTGACCGATCGCGGCACCGAATATTGCGGCAGACCGGAGAGTCACGATTACCAGCTCTATCTGGCGCTGAACGACATCGAGCATTCCAAAACGAAAGCCAATCATCCGCAAACCAACGGTATTTGCGAGCGTTTCCACAAAACCATCTTGCAGGAATTCTACCAGGTGGCATTCCGTCGTAAGATTTACCAGTCTATCGATGAATTGCAAACCGATCTGGATGACTGGATAGCGTATTACAACACCGCTCGCACTCACCAAGGCAAAATGTGCTGTGGGCGCACACTTATGCAAACATTAATTGACGCAAAGGAGGTATGGGACGATAAAATTACCACATTGAATAACTGAATTTGATCTAACAGGCACTTCGTCAAATCGGGTAACTGTCAGATCGGGTCAGAACTAATACAACTGATGTGTCCGGTTTTACTTGACCAGGTCATTCCAAACCTTTTCTTTACGCCCCAAACCACCATCTAATGGTTTCCCCTAGATAAAATTAAGAGTAGCCCCGATAGACGAACTTCCTCAAGTGGATTAAATTGGTAACCATGATGAATCAATTTACCGAAGGAGCAACTATCATGAAAACAGCAACCGCCAAAATTTTTACCATCACTTCTTTGTTTGCCTTTCTTTTAGTTGCATTACCACTGAGTGTTTCAGCTGCTGATGTAGACAATGTTAACCACGCAACACTGGCGCAACAATATAAACAGCAGGCTGAGGAATACAAAGCTAAAATAGCAGAAGAAATTCAAGCGGTAAACAGCAGACCACGTACTGCTTCATTTGGTAGAAATGCACAAACTTTCAAGCAACATGTTTCATTCAAACTTCATCAGTTTGAAGAAGCAGTTGAAGAGAACCTACAGAAAGCCGCCTACCATGAACAAATGGCCGCTAAACAGGTTACTCAGCCAGTCGCTGTTAAAGATCAAGCAAGCAAGATTAAGGGTTAAGCAGCCAAAATTCCCAACCGCCCGGTTTGGAGAAATTATAAAACCCACTTCGGTGGGTTTTTGTTTTACAAAACTGACACTAATCACAATTCCCCTCCACAAAGTGGATGGACTAAAGAAAAAGCTTTCATTGGATAGAAGAGAGATAGCATGACAAAGAATATCTGTAGTAGTTCAGACTTGATCTGACAGTAGGGTCTTGCCAACAGGCGGGATTACCCGGTTTGATAGGTGTGAATCTTTATCAACCAAGCGCGCAAGCGCAAAGGAGTAATCCCATGAGTAGTTTTCAACAAAATGTCATCAAACACAAGATTGGCCTGCTTAATTTGGCGGTCGAGCTTGGCAATGTATCCCGCGCCTGCAAGGTGATGGGTTTTTCACGCGATACTTTCTATCGCTATCAAGCGGCGGTGGAAACCGGCGATGTTGATGCCCTGATTGATGCGAACCGGCGCAAGCCCAACATCAAGAATCGCGTCGAAGCAGCGACGGAAGCGGCAGTCACTGCTTTTGCGCTGGAGCAACCGGCTTTTAGTCAGGTTCGCGTTTCCAATGAGCTGCGCAAACGTGGAATTTTCGTTTCCCCATCTGGTGTCCGTTCGGTGTGGCTGCGTCAGGATTTAGAGTCGTTCAAGAAGCGTTTGTCAGCCTTGGAAAAGCATGTCGCCGAAACTGGATCGGTGCTGACTGAGGCACAGGTGCAGGCGCTGGAAAAGAAACAGGACGATGATGTTGCTCATGGTGAAATCGAGACGGCTCATCCCGGCTATCTCGGAAGTCAGGATACCTTTTACGTCGGCACCATCAAAGGCGTGGGCCGAATTTATCAGCAAACATTCGTCGATACTACCTATTCCAAATGGGCTGCCGCCACGCTGTATACCACCAAAACACCGATCACAGCCGCTGATTTGCTCAATGACCGGGTGCTGCCGTTCTTCGCCGAGCAGGGCATGGGTGTCATCCGCATCCTGACCGATCGCGGCACCGAATATTGCGGCAGACCGGAGAGTCACGATTACCAGCTCTATCTGGCGCTGAACGACATCGAGCATTCCAAAACGAAAGCCAATCATCCGCAAACCAACGGTATTTGCGAGCGTTTCCACAAAACCATCTTGCAGGAATTCTACCAGGTGGCATTCCGTCGTAAGATTTACCAGTCTATCGATGAATTGCAAACCGATCTGGATGACTGGATAGCGTATTACAACACCGCTCGCACTCACCAAGGCAAAATGTGCTGTGGGCGCACACTTATGCAAACATTAATTGACGCAAAGGAGGTATGGGACGATAAAATTACCACATTGAATAACTGAATTTGATCTAACAGGCACTTCGTCAAATCGGGTAACTGTCAGATCGGGTCAGAACTAATACAATTAATGCATAGCCAGGCGTTGCAGCTCTCTCTTTTCTTCCGCGGTTAATGAATTAAGCGGCTTGCTGTGCAGTTCAGCCATGCGTTTTTTTCGCTGCAAATCGGTGACCTTTTTTAATGCTCCGAAAAATTCCGCATCAAGATCCAGATCATCATTCCATTCGATTGTTTCGCTTTCTATTTTTTCCAGTAATGTTTTAAAGGAAGTATCCTGCAGATAATTCAGTAATAAGATTCTTGGCGTGTCATTGACGATTTCGGGGTTTTTGTTCAGAAGTTCAATTAAAGCTTTTAAAGCGGAAAGCTCTTCGCTATTGTCATTGCAGTCCAGAATTAATCTCTGATCCAGATTGTTAAGATATCTGGGTTGATGCAGTAAAATCAGCAGTAGCCAGCGATAGGGTGACATCGGTTGCTTCCGATGTGTGTTTTTTTGAGGGCTGCGGGCAATTTTTCGTCTGATTTCCATCAGTGACTCCAATTCCTGTATGTCCATATCGCACATCTGGGCGATGCGATTTAACAGCATGATCGTCAATGCAGGCGCACTAATGCTTTGTAGCAGCGGTTTTATGTCATGAATAAATTTTGCGCGATCTTCATCCCGGCGGAGATTCAATTCCTGTGAGTATATCGTCAGTAGAAATTCGGATAACGGTATGGATTGTGTGATCAGTTGTTCGAAAGCATTTTTTCCGTAACGATGAATGAAGCTATCCGGATCTTCATTTTCGGGTAAGAATAGAAATTGAATGGTTTTGCCGTCGGAAAGTTGCGCCAAGCTGTTTTCCAGGGCGCGTCGGGCTGCTTTTTTGCCTGCATTGTCACCGTCGAAACAAAAAATAATCCTATCGGAGTAACGCAACAATTTCTGGATATGGAAATCGGTAACTGCGGTTCCCAGGGTTGCTACGACATAGTCTATACCGTGCTGGGAAAGCGCAATAACATCCATATAACCTTCGACAACAATGACGCATTTTGCATTACGGATCGCTCTGCGCGCGGAGAATAAGTTGTAGATTTCATGACCCTTGATGAATATATCTGTTTCGGGCGAATTCAGATACTTGGGTTCTCCATGATTCACGGCTCGGCCGCCGAATGCAACGATCTGGCCTTGCTGGTTTAGGATCGGAAATATGATGCGATCCCTGAAACGATCATAGTACTTGCCATTATCGCTGGCTATCATCAATCCTGCGCGGATCAGAATGTCCCCGGTTTTCTCCGTGTTGTATTCTGGAAAAATCGCAGCCAGATTCTGCCAGCCTTCAGGTGCATATCCTATGGCGAAACGGGCCGCGGTCTCGCCAGTAAGCCTGCGTTGTTTCAGATAACTGATAGCGCTACTCGATTGCTTGAGTTGTTCCCGGTAGAAGCGGGTCGCAATTCGCATGACTTCATATACATCCTGGATGGTGTGCGTTGTAGTTTTATCCAGTTGTGTATCTGCCGGGCGAATACTTTTTTTTTGCACCGGCTGGAGATCAGGCATGGATATGCCGGTGAATGCGGCTAAGTGCTGAACAGCTTCAACAAAGCTGTATCCGCTATATTCCATCAGGAAATTGATGGCATTACCATGAGCGCCACAACCGAAACAATGATAAAACTGTTTTGTCGGGCTGACTGTAAAAGACGGCGTTTTTTCATTGTGAAATGGGCAGCATGCAACGTAATTTGCGCCTGCTTTTTTGAGTGAAACGTGACGATCAATCGCATCAACAATATTAACGCGATTCAACAGATCGTGAATGAAAGACGATGGTATTGTCACGATTCGAAAGCAATCAAATAATACCCTATTGCGTCAGAGGCGAAGAAAAAGGGGTGATGTTTCAGGAATACTCAGTAGCCATACCTTTTGGCAGTTAAAATAATGGAACGGTTATATTAATTCAGCCGGAGAGTTTTGCTTTAACGAGCGCGGATACTCTGGCCATGTCAGTGCGTCCGGCAATTCTGGGTTTTAAAACGGCCATGATCTTGCCCATATCCTGCATATTTTTTGCGTTTGTTTCATTGGCAGCCTCGGTTACAAGTGCATCAACCTCATCGTCTGAAAGCGCTGCGGGCATATATGCGCTGAGAATATCGATTTCTTCCTGCTCAGCGGTCGCCAGATCATGGCGTTTTGCGACCTCATAGTGCGTAATTGAATCCTTGCGCTGTTTAATCATTTTCTCGATTATGGCAATCATTACCGCGTCATCAATTTCAATCCGTTCATCAACTTCTTTCTGTTTGATGGCGGCTTGCAGCAGGCGTATCGTATCGCGCTTTTTATTCTCTCCGGCGCGCATAGCCGCTTTCATGTCATCGGTAATTTTTTGTTTCAAGCTCATGATGGAATTTATCTGGAGGTCGGTGCACGCGCATCGTCCCTGGATTTTGTTTATAACACACAGTCAAATGAAGAGAAAGTTTACTTCAGTAGAGCTTGGGCGGCAGCAATTGACTACGCAGTCGTTTGTAGTTGCGTTTAACCGCCGCGGCCAATTTCCGCTTACGTTCGGCTGTCGGTTTTTCATAAAACTCGCGCGCGCGCAGTTCGGTTAATAAGCCGGTTTTCTCAATCGACCGTTTAAAGCGACGCATTGCAACTTCAAAAGGCTCGTTTTCTTTGACTTTTATCGTGGTCATAAATAAAAATTATCTCCAATTATTATAAAATACAAAATTAAATAAAAAATCCACCCCGAAAATCCAAGGCAGATTCGTCAACGTATTAAAAAAGCCTTTAATTATACCATGTATGCAGGGTCATGTGACTATGATGATTTTGAAATGATTGTTCTAGGTATCGAAACTTCATGTGATGAAACCGGTGTTGCTTTGTACGATAACGCACAGGGTCTGCTGAGTCATGCACTGCACTCTCAAATCGAGATGCACCGCGAATATGGTGGAGTCGTTCCGGAGCTTGCTTCAAGAGATCACATTCGCCGTATCACGCCTTTAATACGGCAGGTTTTGTCGGATGCGGATTGTACGCTCAGTGCTATTGATGCGATCGCCTATACGCAGGGCCCGGGGCTGGCCGGCGCATTGCTTGTCGGCGCCAGTGTTGGTGCAGCGCTGGGTTTTGCATTGAACATTCCAGCTATCGGTATTCATCATCTGGAAGGTCATTTGTTATCGCCGCTGCTGTCAACACCGGCACCGCAGTTTCCATTCATTGCGTTACTGGTATCCGGCGGTCATACGCAGTTAATGCAGGTTGATGGAGTCGGGCAATATCAATTGCTGGGAGAAACGGTCGATGATGCGGCGGGCGAGGCTTTTGATAAGACGGCCAAGCTGCTCGGACTGGGATATCCGGGAGGCGCGGCGTTATCTATACTTGCTGAGCGGGGTCGTCCAGGACGTTTCAAGCTGCCTTATCCCATGTTGCATAGCGGTGATTTCAATTTTAGTTTCAGTGGTTTGAAAACCGCAGTGCTGACTTTAATTCATCAGCAACCGGAAGATCCACAGACATATGCCGATATTGCATGGGCATTTCAGGATGCAGTGGTCACCGTGCTGACCGGGAAGGCTTTAGCCGCGCTCGCAGAATCGGGATTAAGTCAGCTGGTTGTTGCCGGTGGAGTTGGTGCGAATAAACAATTACGCTGTCATCTCACTGAAAAAACCGAAGCTGCCGGCGCAACTGTTTTTTATCCACGGCTGGAGTTTTGTACAGACAATGGCGCGATGATTGCTCTAGCCGGTGCTTTACGCTTGCGGGCCGTTCACGGATGTCAAAACGAATTGACGCGCGGCTTTACAGTTCGGGCGCGATGGAATCTGGCGTAAAATCCTGTAAATGCGTTATGAACGTCTATCAAGTTTGATTGAAATACCGAGATTATTTTTCCGCTATTAGCGCCCGATATTTGGCTTGAAGCTGTTCTGCGCTCTCGACGCAATCTGGATTGAGAACAATGCAGTCGACGGGGCAGACTTCAATGCATTGCGGGACGTCATAGTGGCCAACGCATTCAGTACATTTTTTTGAATCAATAACATAGATTTCTTCACCCTGAGATATCGCGCCATTTGGACACTCGGGCTCGCACACATCACAGTTGATACATTCGTCCGTTATGATTAATGCCATTCTTACCTCATCACTGATCTTGCTGTTTTGCAATTTTATGCCGCAAGTGCTGCGCCACATAGGGATGTACAAATTTATCGGCTTTGCCGCCAAGTAACGCAATTTCACGCACGATTGTCGCGGAAACAAACATGTATTGCTCACTGGGAGTCATAAACAGCGTTTCGACATCCGGGTACATCCCGCGGTTCATGCCAGCCATCTGAAATTCATATTCAAAGTCGGAAGCGGCGCGCAGGCCGCGCAAAATGATGCGGGCATTCTGTTGTCGCAGAAAATTCATTAACAGACCCGAGAATGCAGTAACGCTGACATTCGGACAATCGGACAGTACCTGTCGGGCCATATCGACACGTTCATCGAGTGTAAAAAATGGTTTTTTCGGACTGCTGACGGCAATGGCGACGGTAATCTGATCAAAAATACGTGCTGCGCGCCTGACCAAGTCTTCATGACCACGTGTAATAGGATCGAAAGTTCCCGGGTAAACGGCTTTATCCATGACTGCCCTGATCTCGATTCATTTCCAAAAGATAATAATTCACTTTACCTGCTTTTTCCTTGCGCCGGATATGCCAGTGCTGTAAGTTTTTCTCGAGATCACAGGAATATTCGGTCTCAAGATAAACTTGAGCGCCTTCGGCCAGAAGTGGCGGTAGCATGAGCAATATTTTCGGCAATATGTCCATCCGGTAAGGGGGGTCGAGAAAGACAGTATCAAATTTTCGCGTATCGGTAATCAAAAAAACGGATGCATCCATTCTGATCAGTTCGATTGAATCCGCCTTCAGTTTGGCTTTGTTTTCCGATAATGCCTGGTGTGCGCTATTGTCGAATTCTATCATTACTACCTTTGCGGCACCACGAGAAGCGGCTTCAAACCCAAGCGCGCCGCTACCGGCAAAGAGATCAAGACAATGGAGACCTGTCAGGTCCTGTCCGAGCCAGTTAAAAAGCGTTTCGCGTATTCTGTCAGGGGTTGGACGTAAATCGGTATGATGAGTCGGGAAAGTTATAATACGGCTTCGCCACCGACCGCCAATAATGCGGATTCTGCCTGAATGTGTGGTCATGTGAAAAGAAAAGCGGAATTATGATTTAATCGCCGGTTGCTTCCAGTGCGCCGACAATGACAGCGACCATGTTTTCCGGATTTATGCGGCGCTGAAATGCATCTTTGATCTGATCAACTGTAACCGCTTCAACTGCTTTTAAATAATCGTCCAGATAGGTTAATGGCAGGTGATAAAAACCTATCATGGCAAGATATCCCAGAATCTTTTTGTTGCTGTCGAGTCGCAGCGGAAAGCCGCCAATAATATTTTGTTTGGCAGCCAGCAGTTCCTGTTCCGTCGGACCATCGACAATAAAATCCCGCAGCACCCCCTGCGTTAAGAGAAGCGCTTCTTCAGATTGATCCTTTCGTGTTTGCAATCCGATTTTAAAAGGCCCTTTTTCTTTCAGTGGTTCGAAAAAACTTTGAACACTGTATGCCAATCCTCTTTGCTGGCGGATTTCCTCTATCAGGCGTGAAACAAAACCACCGCCGCCCAGGATGTAATTGCCGACCAGAAGCGGGAAATAATCCGCGTCAGTTCTGCTGATGCCGGGGTGCGCCAGCACGATATGGCTTTGGGTCGCAGGGTGCACCAGTCTTTCAATGCCGCCTTTCGGGTTTTTAACCGGGGGTATCGTTGCGTATTTGTCCTGCGCTGAAGATTCGGGAAGATTGCGCGTCAGCGTGTCGGCAATCCGGGTCGCTTCCTGTTTGTCTATGTCGCCAATGATGGCGATAACGGCGTTGTTTGAAACATAATGCTTTTGATAAAAGGAAACCAGATCATTGCGATGAATAGTTTCAATGGTTTCGATTTCTCCTGAATCATTCATGGCGTATGGGTGATCGCCATAGAGCATGTTCATGAGCGCGCGGTCAGCGATATAACCGGGTTTTGTACTTGCTTCCCTGATGCTGGCAATGATTCGGGTTTTCTCGCGTGAGAGAATGCTGTCTGGGAATTCAGGGCGTTGCAGGATGCTGGAAAAAACCGCGAGCGCTTGTTTGCGCTCGCGGTCGTTGCTTAATGTGCGCAATGTCAGGCCGGCGCGGTCGGCGTCGAAATGTCCGCCAAGCTGTGCACCGACATCCGCAAGTGCGTTCGCTATATCATCTTCGGACAGACCATTGGCGCCAAGATTCAATAGATGCTGTGTCAGACTGGCCGCACCGGATTTTTCCTGCGTATCCATGCTGCTGCCGGCAGAAAATTCGACACTGATATCCAGCATTGGCAGCGTATGATTCTCAACAAAGTAAACACGCGCTCCGGAAGATGTCTGCCAGAATTCGATCGAAAGCGAAGCGGATAACGGATGTGCAAAAATACTGATCAGCAATAGAAATATCAGTTGTCTGGTACGCATAAAAATGTTCTCACAGAATTTGCCGGAAATATTAACTGTTTCAACCACTGTTTCTTAATCCCGATGTTATGCCGTTAATGGTGAGGTGTATTGAACGTTTTATTTCATCACTGTCTTCACCGGAGCGATAACGTCGCAAGAGTTCAACTTGCAGATGATTCAACGGATCAATATAGGGCATCCGATTCCGGATGCTACGCGCCAGTGTCGGATTATCCTGCAACGGTTCCGTGTTGCCGGTGATGGCAAAGAGCCATTTGCTGCAGCGCTTCCATTCTTCGTGAATGCGGTCAAATATTTGGTTGCGCAAGGTTTCGTCCGTTACCAGTTCAGCATAGCGTGAAGCGATACCCATGTCGGTTTTCGCCAATACCATATCCATGTTCGATAACAGGGTTTGCATAAATGGCCAGGTTTTGTACATCTCCTGCAGCAGCGCCAGTCCGGTTTCTTCCTGGTCTTCCTGTACAAAAGTCTCGATAGCGTATCCGAAGCCGTACCAGCCGGGTATCATGGTGCGATTCAGCCCCCAGCTGAATACCCACGGAATGGCGCGGAGGTCTTCGATTGCATCCGATGATTTGCGTGAGGCGGGGCGGCTGCCGATATGCAATCCTGCAATCTCGCGAATCGGCGTTGATTCGAGAAAAAACTGCTTGAATCCAGGTGTCTCAAAAACCAGACTGCGGTAAGCAGAAAGCGAGTGTTGCGCCAGTTTTTCCATGATCTGGTAATAGCGTGGCGCTTTATCGCCAATTGGATCATGACCGAGCAGCGTGGATTCGATTGTCGCGGCAACCAGTGTCTCAAGATTCCGTCTGCCGATTTCCGGTTCGGCATATTTGCTGCTGATCACTTCGCCCTGTTCGGTCACGCGGATTTGTCCATTAACACTGCCGGGCGGTTGCGCCATAATCGCCTGATAACTGGGGCCGCCACCGCGTCCAACCGTGCCGCCGCGACCGTGAAAAAGTCTTAACTCGATATTGTGTCTGGTAAAAACTTTGGTCAATTCAAGCTCTGCTTTATAAATTTCCCAGTTGGAGGTTATGAAACCGCCGTCCTTGTTGCTGTCGGAATAGCCAAGCATGACTTCCTGTGTGTTATTCCGTGAAGCCAACAGTTTCTTATAATAGGGTAGTGAAAATAATTGATCCATGATCGTGCCGCAACTGCGTAAATCAGCGATGGTTTCAAATAGCGGGATGATGTTTAGTCCGAGACGGGGATTTTCACCTGCCTGCAACAATCCAACTTCTTTCAGCAGCAGCGCAACTTCGAGCACATTGCTGATGTGCGTTGTCATCGAAATGATGTAATTGGGTATTGCGGCATGACCAAAACGCCGATGAATATCCGCCGCTTTCTGCAGAATACGAAGTTCGCTCTGCGTGGGCTCTGAGTATTCGAGATACGGTGAGAGCAGTGGTCGTGGACTGCTGATTTCCGAGATCAGCCATTGAATACGATCATTCTCGGGCATTTCCAGATAATTGCTGTGATGCGTGCCGAGTTCATAAAGCTCGGCGACGACTTGTTCGTGCACCTTGCTGTGTTGACGCATATCCAGCGGCGCGAGATGAAATCCGAAAACATCCGCTGCACGTCGCAGATTACGCAAGGCACCGCGCGCAATCCAGTTGGATTTATGATGTTTGAGCGATGTGATGATCACATCGAGATCATGCACGAATTCCGCGCTGTCGGCATAAGGCTCCGCTGAACCGAACAGTTCCTTTTGTTTCGGAGTATGTCCTAAATGCAGGCAGGTCGCTGTAAGGCGTGCACCCATGCTGATGAATGCGCGCCGATAAGGTTCGTCAATGCGGCAGGCGGGAATGTCGGGCGATGAGGCGGCAAGTTCTTCGAGTTCATCGGTAATATCCACCAGACGTTCGGCCAGACTCATGGTGTTGCCGATTTTTTCGACTTCAGTAATGTAATAATTCAGCGCCAGGGCCGATTGACTTTCAATGGCATAAAGTAATACCTGGTGCGTGACAAACGGATTGCCGTCACGGTCGCCGCCTATCCAGCTGCCTATGCGTAAAAAGGAATGAACATAGGGTGCGTTATCCCCCATATGCCGCTCCAGCAGGTTCTCGATCTTGGCATAAATATAGGGTACCTGCGATAAAAAAGTGTAGTTGTAATAAGTCAGGCCATTATCGATTTCGTCGTGCACCGATAAGCGAACTGAACGCAGCACGCGCGTCTGCCATAAAATTTGTATCATGGCACGCAGATGTTCTTCGTTTTGCCGTATTTCATTCGGTGTGAGCTGGGTATAAGCGCGTTCTCGCAGCAATCGCTCGATGGTCAGCTGACAGTCAAGAATACTTTTGCGTTGCACTTCCGTTGGATGCGCCGTGAGCACCGGCGAAACAATCGCTTTGGCAAAAAATTTCGCCAGCGTTTTGTTATCGATACCGTTTTTCAGTACTCGTTCCAGTGCCAGCGTTACACTGCCGGCCTGTGGCGGTGATCCGGCACGCAGGTGCGCGCGGCGGCGCCGGTTGTGATGCACATCTTCGGCGATATTGCTCAGTTGCGAAAAATAACTAAACGCACGGACTACGACTATAGTCGCCCTGTTGCTCAGTTCGGCCAGGATCTGATCCAGTTTCTGGCGCGCCTGGGGATCCTGTTCACGGTGAAAGCGGATTGCGGTTTGCCGGATTTCTTCCACCAGATCAAACGCCTTTTCACCTTCCTGCTCTCGCAGCGTATCTCCAAGCATGCGGCCCAAAAAACGAATATCTTCTCGAAGCGGCCAATCCTTATCATCATGGGATTCTTTTTCGAAATGATTATCCAAACCTACTATATGCATAGCGCTACTTTACCTTTAGTTTAAATGTATTGTTTATACTCAGCTAATCTAAGTTGATTCAAGTTTATCCAACTCGGCAGTGGTCATGCTAGAATGACCCTATATATTGTTTTTGTAATAATTTCTATTTCGTTTTCTTAATGTCCAGCTCACTAAATTTTATTCCACAGAGAATTGTTATCGCGTCACGAGAAAGTCTTCTTGCCATGTGGCAGGCAAAATTTATCCGGCAACAATTAATGCAATTATACCCGCAAACCGAAGTAGACATACTTGGTATGACGACAAAGGGAGATCAGATTCTGGATAAATCTTTGTCTAAAATTGGCGGTAAAGGGCTTTTTATTAAGGAGTTGGAGCAGGCGCTGGAAGAAAATCGCGCCGATATTGCGGTGCATTCGATGAAAGATATGCCGATGAATGTACCCGAAGGATTCGAGCTGGCAGCAATTACCGAACGTGAAGATCCGCGCGATGCATTTGTTTCCAATCACTATCAGCGTCTTGAAGCATTGCCGTCGGGCAGTGTGGTGGGTACATCCAGTTTGCGGCGGGAAAGTCAGCTGCGCGCACAGTTTCCGCATTTGCAGGTCAAGCCGCTGCGCGGTAATGTGCAAACCCGTTTGCGTAAGCTGGATGAGGAGCAGTATGCGGCGATTATTCTGGCGGCAGCGGGACTGAAACGCTTGGGGTTGTCGGAGCGAATTACCGCTTTATTGAGTCCCGAGCAAAGCTTGCCCGCTGTCGGGCAGGGCGCGTTAGGCATCGAATGTCGACAAGACCGACCGGATCTGATTGCATTACTGCAACCATTGCACCATCAACAGACTGCGTATTGTGTCAAGGCTGAACGGGCAATGAGTCGTGTACTGGGCGGAAGCTGCCAGATACCGCTGGGTGCGTTTGGTGAGATTCTGGGCGATACGCTGAAATTACGCGGATTTGTCGCCAGCCCTGATGGCAGACAGATGGTAAGTACCACGTTAACCGGAGCGCCCGAGAAAGGCGAATCGCTGGGTAAAGAAATGGCGCAAAACCTGATTGTGCAAGGCGCCGATAAAATTCTGGCGGAGATTATTCCGGCGAGCGGCTGGTGAGAAGTGTGCAGAAAAATGAACGGCGAAATCAGGCCGCTTGAGGGTGTTGGTGTTCTGGTTACCAGGCCGGAGCACCAGAGCGCGGTACTGGCCGAAGGTATTCGCAGCCTCGGTGGCAATCCTGTTATTTTTCCCGTGCTGGTTATATCCGATGTGAAGGATAAAGCATCTGTGATGAAATGCATCGAACGGCTTGAAGAATACGATCTGTGCATTTTTGTGAGCCCGAATGCTGTACACAAAGCGATGCAGCTGATTCAAGCGGTGCGTCTCCTGCCGCCGCAAATGAAAATCGCTGTAGTTGGCAAAGGCAGCGCCGATGCGCTCAGGGAATACGGCATTGAAGATGTCATCTCACCAACTGGCCGGTCCGACAGTGAAGCTTTGCTCGAGCACGAAGCGCTGCAGCAGGTTTCCGGAAAGCGGATTGTGATTTTCCGGGGGAATGGCGGCAGGTCGTTATTGGGTGACACGCTGAAGCAGCGTGGAGCAATTCTGGATTATGCGGAGTGCTATTATCGCGGCAAACCTGACGTGGATGCGACAGAATTGCTGTCGAACTGGTCACATGGTCGGATAAATGCTGTTATTATCACAAGCAGCGAGGGATTACATAATTTATTTGACATTGTTGGCCGGCTTGGCCAACAATTGTTGAGGGAGACGCCTGTATTTACCGCTCATGAGCGTATTGCCGGTTATGCGAGGGAGGCTGGGTTGGCAAAAGTGATTCTGACAACAATGGCTGCAGATAAAGGCATTATTCAGAGTTTGCGGGAATATTTCAGCGCGCAGAAGAATCCTGCGACGCAGAGGTGATCAGGAATGACTCTGGTTGAGCGGATTAGCGTGAAAGAATCTGCGCATTAACCGTGTATGCCAGAGATTATTGGAACTTATGCAATCGGAGAGCGCTGCGTTTTTTTATGATAATAGGTTGTTGGTGAATTTGAATACGATAACGAATAACTTGGGGCCTATAGTTAGCATGTTTTAATATTGCAATATTTTTCGGATAATCGCGTTGAATCAGCAAATCCGAATGCAATAAGCAAGATCAATTATCGGCTCCAATATTTTAAAGGGGAGAGAATATGAGACTGATACTTTGGGTGTTAGTGCTGTTTGCTGCTGCTGTTGCCGTAACGCTTGCTGTTGATGAATATAGTGCGGGCACGATCATGGTGGAAATACCGCCATATGAGAAACAGGAAATGCCGCTGGATTACGCGATTGTAGGCGCTCTGGCGGTTTTTTTTGTATTCTATATTCTGATCCGTGCGCTGGGCGGTTTACTGAATCTTCGTGCGATTAGATCCGAATCTCTGATGATGAATGGACTGCGGGCATTTTTTGCAGGTGATTATGCGCTGGCCAGGAAATACACAAAAAAAGGCTTTAAGCTTGCGAATGAATCGTTAGTTCGGTCCATCAATGCCGTCGTGGCAGCGCGCTCGGCTTATGAGCTGGGTGATAAAGCCACATGCGAGGCGGTTTTGCGCGGTGCCGAGAATGACACATCCGATGAAAAAGCACTGCGCTTGACATCCAAAATTGATCTGCTGATAAAAGAAGGCCGCTATCAGGAAGCTTTGAACACTTTCGGAAAATTGTATGAAACCGGTGGGTTGCAGCCTACGCTGGTTTTGCAGCTGGAAATGGAAGCACAAAGGCAAATCAGGAATTGGGATGCAGTATTGGAGATATCCGGGATTTTGATCCATCGCCATCCGCTTAACAGGGATTATTTCGAGAAAATAAGAAATGAAGCGCATGTCGAAAACTTTAAGCGCAAAGGTTCTGATCTGGAGTCTTTGAATAAATACTGGTTTGACCTGACCGAACATGAACAAAGCAATAGCCAGCTGGCGGCTGCGGCTGTACGTGCTTACATCGCATTGGGTGAGTGTGCCATGGCGCATAGAATAATCGAACAGAATGTGCAAAACGAATGGAATGCCGAACTGATCGCTCTTTATGCCGAATGCCTCAATTATCATGTCAACCGGCAGATCGAATGCGCGGAACTCTGGCTCAAGGCGCAGCCGAACAATGCTGGCCTGTTGCTGACGCTGGGTAAGCTGTGCACGCACTGCGAACTTTGGGGCAAGGCGCAGAATTACCTGGAAGCGAGTATTTCAGTCGAACCGAGTACGGTAGCCTATTTTGCACTGGCGCAATTGAATGAGAAGCTGGGCAAGCATGAGATGGCTATGGATAACTATAATAAAGCTGTTGAACTCACGTTGAAAAAAGAAGTGAATAGAGCTGAGTAGGAACTGTTTAAATCGGAATGCTGGGTGTGTTGCTGCTGGAGGGCGTAAAAATATCAGAGAAGAAACTGTCTTTGGGCAGATTGCGCAATGTTGTAAAATCCTGATAAGCCGCTTTGACCATGACTGGAGAACCGCAGGCATAAACTTTGTGGTTCTCCAGTGTTGCATAATCCTGTAAAACGGTTTCGTGAACGAAGCCTGTCCTGCCGCTCCAGCCGTCTTCGGGCAAAGCGTCGGACAGTACTGGGATAAACGAAAAATTCTTATGCTGTTGCTGCCATTGCGCGATGAGATCAAGCAAATAGAGATCTGCCTTGCTACGCACGCCCCAGTAAAGCGTCATGGTACGTAAATCATCCTTATTGCCTTCCTGGAAAAAAACATGCTCGAGTATACTTTTAATTGGAGCAAACCCGGTTCCACTTGCTAAGAAAATAATCGGTGCATCAGGCGGCGTGTCACGCAGGAAAAAAGAACCCAGTGGCCCCTCAAAGCGAAGAATATCCTTGATTTTCATCGTGGTGAAAACTTGCTCGGTGAACACGCCACCGGGATAATTGCGCACATGCAATTGCAGAACTTCGTCGTCATGTGGTGCATTGGCCAGAGAGAAGCTACGGCGCTTGCCTTCCTTAAGCAGGATATCGATATACTGTCCCGCCATGAATTGTAACCGCTGATTGGCGGGTAATTTCAAGGAAACGATCATGACGTCCGGTGCGATACGCTCCAGTTTCGCAACTCGAGCAGGGAGTGTTTTGATCTCTATGTCTTTGATGGCGTTGATTTCATGGCACTCGATCACCAGATCTGACAGCGGTTCGGCACAACAGAACAAGGCCATGCCGGCTTGTTTTTCTTCGTCTGTCAGTGTTTCATCGTCATGGCGGCCATAATCAACCTCGCCTTGTAAGATTTTACCTTTGCAGACGCCGCATGATCCGTTACGGCAGCCGTATGACAGGGAAATGCCTTCGCGCAAGGCGGCCTGCAATATGGTCTCTCCGGGTGCGGTATTCAGAACATGCTGACTGGGTTTTATAATGATTTTGTGCGTCATTGAACTGCAAAAAGAATTGAGATATTAGAGAAAAGGGATAAAAAGCTTAAATGAAAAAAACTGTACTCATGGTCGGTTGTGGTGATATCGCCTTACGAACCGCACCGCTTCTGCAAGAGAAATATCGAATTTTTGGTTTATTTCGTCATCCGGACAAAGCGTGTCCATTTCGTTCGTTCGGTGTCAGAGCGGTTGCAGGCGATCTTGGCCAGCGCAGCAGTCTCAAAAAACTCGCGGGTATCGCCCAGATCATCATACACCTGGCGCCGCCGCCGAATCGTGGGGCGCGTGACACGCACACGGCCAATCTGCTTGCTGCATTGTCAAAATGGACAAAAGGCAAATCCAAAATTCTACCACAACAACTAATCTATATCAGCACCAGTGGTGTCTATGGTGATTGTCAGGGTGAAATAATCAACGAAACACGGCGCCCGAACCCGTTTAACGCAAGAGCTGTTCGGCGGGTAAGTGCTGAAAAACAGGTGCGCGCCTGGGGCAGGCGTAATCGTATTCCGGTTTCGATATTGCGCGTTCCCGGAATTTATGCCGGTGATCGCCTGCCAGTGAAAAGAATCCGGGAAGGCGTTCCGGCATTTGCCGTTCAGGATGATGGTTATACCAATCACATTCACGCAGATGACCTTGCGCGGATCATTTGTGCAACGATACGGTATGGGAAATCCGGTCGGATTTACAACGCGACGGATGATACACAAATGAAAATGGGTGATTATTTCGATCTCGTCGCCGACCATTTCAATTTGCCCCGCCCGCCGCGCATTCCACGTGATCAGGCGGCAGACCAAATTTCTCCAGGCATGTTGTCCTTCATGAATGAATCAAGACGTATCAGTAACGCACGTATAAAAAAAGAATTGCATGTAAAACTGCGCTATCCGACTGTTGCGGCGGGCGTAAAGGAAGCGATCGTACAAAATCATTGAATGGATGCGGCATAGCACAAAACACAGGAATACTGATCGCCTTTGGCGGCCAACCCGCTTGCGAACAAGTCCTGTTAAATCATTTCTTTTCAGGGTATAATCACACCACTTTGCAACACTTGTCGCCATGATAAGTAATTGTAAATTAAAGACAATGATGATTGTCGCAATTCGGCTGCCCGGGTGGTGAAATTGGTAGACACAAGGGACTTAAAATCCCTCGGACATTGCGTCCGTGCCGGTTCGATTCCGGCCCCGGGCACCACACTTCATGCTGGCTGAATTACATTGTGTGTATCGCCTGTTTTTGCTTTGTATCGGCTGCCGCCCCGAATATATTTTTCAACAGCCTGTTGGAGAGCTTCCACGAACGCTTCAGGTAGAGTGCGCTGTGAAAACTCATTTAAATCAGCCGCGTCATGGCACTGTTTGGTTCACGTTTCAGATTCCAGGCATTCTTCATTCAGCATAGCCTGCAGCGTATTCGTGGAAAGTGTTATTCCAGAATGAAACAGAAAATGGGTTTGTCCGATATTTCCCCCTATAATAGGACGCCTATCTTTCTGATGCGGAACGCGGGGATTCTGACTATGAAATCAAAAGCAAGATTTATCGCACTGTTGCTGCTGCCGTTCCTTTTTTCGTTTCAGGCCAGGGCGGATGACCGGACTGCGGCGGAAGTCTACTTTGAACGATCCGGTTTGAAGCTGATCAGCGGCGTTGCCAATATGGCTACCGGCTGGATGGAACTGCCTAAAAACATTGGTCTGTGGCGGCGCAAAACTGATGATGAACTGGTGGGCGTGACGGAAGGCGTTCTGCGAGGACTTGTGCATACGGCAAGTCGCACGGCGAGTGGTGCGTTGGATTTGGCAACCTTCTGGCTGCCGACTTTTCCGACGCCGAATCCGCCATTCATCTGGGAAGACTTCTCGATCGAATCGGAATATTACGCATTCCGGACGGGTGAATAAGAAGTCCTGTGTGACCGGTAATATATGCTAAAGCCGATGTGTTGGAGCGAGCTATTCGCATTCTACAATCCAGGTATCTTCGTAATTCCAGTCGTTGCAGGGATCGTTGGAAAAATTCAAAAACATCAGGAAGAAGATGAGCAAGAAAAGCAGTGCGTTTTTTTGATCAGCAGACATGTTGGCCAGTCAAATTGAACTGAAATTATCAGCGTTATTTTCCGGATCAGGGTATAAAAGACATACGTTTTTTTGCACGCGATGAAGTGAATATGATGATTACGGATGCGTCTTCAACCCTAAAGAGATACCGGCAGATATGCAAGGATATCATTACCGTTGCGCGGTGTCTGTATCAGAAAAACATGCTGGCGGCAGCCGATGGCAATATTTCCTGGCGTATAAATGAAGATGAAGTATTGATAACCCCCTCGGGCGTTTCAAAAGCCTTTATGCAACCGGAGGACATGGCCCTGGTCAGTCTGGACAATCGTATCCTGTGTGGCAGGCCGTCTTCAGAGCGATTGATGCATCTGGAAATTTACCGGGAGTGTCCTCAGGCGAGAGCAGTGGTTCATGCACATCCACCAACAGCGATCGCCTGGTCTATCGCGCGCCCCGATTTGGCGTGTCTGCCGTCGCATGCGTTGAGCGAAGTCATTTTGAGCTGCGGCGACATTCCTTTTGTGCCTTATGCGCGTCCGGGGTCGCAGGCCATGGGTGAAAATTTAATCAGCTTTCTGCCGCGTTATCGCGCGTTGATTTTAGCGCGGCATGGCGCGCTGGCCTGGGGTGAAAGCCTGGAAGAAGCCTGGAAGGGAATGGAACGCATTGAGCATTCAGCGGAAATTCTATGGAAAGCCATCACCCTGGGCGGGTTGACATTTCTTCCGGATGACGAAATATCTGCACTCAGAACCCTGAGGCAGCGCATAGGAGATCACTTGCTGTGATACCTCCAAAAGTCACAAAGCGGGTTACGGTCATGGCAAAAGACCGCGCACAGTGTCTGTTCGTTACGCCAGTGTTGAAGCCGGACGACTGAGCGGGAGCAATGATATGATCAATCTGAACGCGCTGGCGCTGCGCTTCACGTATACGCCGGAAAATACGGCACTGTGGATACTGAACCAGACTTTGTTGCCATTGAAGGAAGAATGGTTGCTGCTACGGACGGTAAACGAAACGATTGGCGCGATCAAAACCCTTAAAGTTCGTGGTGCGCCATTGATCGGTGTGACGGCGGCGCTAAGCCTGGGACAATCCGCGATAAAGGGCGCAAGCTATGAACAATTGGCCGACGAAGCACAGGCACTATATGAGGCGCGCCCGACCGCAGTTAACCTGATGCTGTGCATGAATCGCATGATGGCCGGAATCGCGTCAAGAAAAACGCCTGATGAACTGCTCGATATCGCAATCCATTTATTCAACGAGGATGTGTCGCTTTGTGCGCGGATTGCAGAAAACGGCGCGGAACTGATCAGCAGTGGAGATCATATTCTCACGCATTGTAATACCGGCGGACTGGCAACGGCAGGCGGCGGTACTGCATTGAGCGTGATCAGGAAGGCCGGCGAGCAGGGTAAGGCCATTCACGTGTATGTCGATGAAACGCGTCCGCTGCTTCAGGGCGCGCGACTGACCACGTGGGAACTGAAAAAGCTGGGTATTCCCTATACGTTGATTACCGACAACATGGCCGCGCACCTGATGCAATTGGGAAAAGTGCAGAAAATTATTGTCGGTTGCGACCGGATAGCCGCCAATGGCGATTTTGCCAATAAAATAGGTACTTATGGTTTGGCCGTGCTGGCGCGCTACCATCGGATACCGTTTTACGTCGCGGGCCCCTACACAACGATGGACTGGGCATGCGCTGATGGCGACCGGATACCGATCGAGCAGCGTAATGCCAGCGAAGTCTCCGGTGTGGAAGGTGTGTTTGGGCGGGTAGAATGGGCGGTACCAGATTCTCCGGTCTACAACCCGGCCTTCGATGTTACGCCTGCGGAACTGGTGTCACGCTGGATACTTGATTGCGGCGTTTTTACCGGAAAGGATTTTCAAGACGATAGAGTCAGGCAATCAATGCTGCACAGTGCACTGCAGATTTGAACATGTGACAAGCATATTTGCGGTAACCTGATAAAACTCGCGCTGCGCACCGCAAGCAAGTATTCTCACAAACTTTTGCGGTTTTTTTGCTTTTTCTTAGGGATTGCCGAAGTTTTGTCTTTTGATGTCTGCTGCCTGTTTTTGCGCATACCGGTGTATTTTTCAATACCCAGCTTCTCTATGAACTTCATTTTATCCGCAGGTGAAACGAGAATCGACTTGTCTTCACCATAGATGATCTCCAGCCGGTCCAGTGACAAAGCCGGGCTTGCCGATGCGCTTTGGCTGTCTTGCAGCGTGGTAATCGATTCGATTGGAATGTTCCAGGTAAATGGGCCGCTTGTTATTTCAAGACTCTCTCCATTCACAATGTATCGGGTAGAAATCATGATCCACAACGGAAATCCCGCGCCCAATACCAGGAAGAAGACAGCAAAAACATAATTGACGCTTCCACCGACCTTCAGCGCAGCAGAAGCGCCCAGCAGACATGCGATGATTGAAAGAATCAGGCAAAATAACAGCCATTTGTCGATTTTAGATTTGAATGCGTCCATAACTGTATGTTTTGTTGCGATATCGTGTCAGCAGGAATAAGCCGGAGAAGCGGCCTGATGAGTTTATTATGTCACACTTGTGACTGTAATTTGTTGTTTGAATGGCTTTGTCGCATACATAAGCACTTACTTTTTGCCAGACTTTCATTCAAAAAACCGTGATGCAGTTGACCTGCTTAACTCAAACCGTTAAGATTGGCATCTTTTTTAAATCCCCGATAGCTCAGTCGGTAGAGCGACGGACTGTTAATCCGCAGGTCCCAGGTTCGAGCCCTGGTCGGGGAGCCATGCTTTTCTTGGAGTTACGCTGAGCGGCGTATTTTCAGGGTTTGAACGAAACAGGTTTCAAGCAGCCAATTCATTAGCAATCATCTCAGCCTGCTTCAATACCATTTCCGTCGCGATCAATTGCATATCGGGCGGGTAGCCAAATTGTCGCAGAGTGCGTTTTACAATCACCTTCAGCTTGGCTTTCACGCTTTCCTTAATAGTCCAATCTATCGAAGCATTCTGGCGGACTCGCTGCGTTAATACGATCGCCAGTTCACGCAGCTTGTCATTTTGCATCAATTCACGCGCACTGTCGTTGCTTGCGACAGCGGTGTAGAAGGCATATTCAAAAGTTGATAAATCAAGTTTCTCAGCTTCTTTATCAGAAACCACGATTTCCTTGCTGATCGTGATCAATTCCTCGATCACTTCCGCTGCAGTCAGGATTTTGTTGTGATATTTCTTGATGGTGTTTTCCAGCATTTCCATCAGCGAACGGCTTTGCACCAGATTGGTTCTGGCGCGTACTTTCAGCTCATCATTGAGTAGTTTCTTCAGCACTTCCAGCGCGACATTCTTATGCTGATAGTCTTTGAGTTCCGCCAGGAAATCTTCGGAAAGAATGGAAATGTCGGGCTTCTTGATTCCGGCGGCATCGAAAACGTCGATCACCCGTTCCGATACCAGTGCCTGGTCGATGACTTGCCGGATCGTGGTTTCAATTTCTTCGTTAGTTTTCCCATTGCCGGTACCGTCAAATTTGGCCAGACGCGCTTTAACCGCCTGAAAGAACGCCACTTCATCTTTCACATCCAGTGCCTGCTCATGTGGAATAGCGATGGCAAACGCCAGAGACAATGCGGTGACTTCATTGATGTAGCGCTTCTTGCCGTCGTCCAATCCGAGAATATGATCTTCAGCGGCAAGAATCAGCGCCAGTTTTTGAGACGTATCCGCCGCAAAATAATCCTGATAAGAAAATTCGTGATACATCGCCGACACCACTTCGAGTTTCTCCAGCATGAGCTGTACTGCTTGTTCCTGCATCAAGGTCGGATCGCCCTTGCCGCCGGCCTCGGAATAGAATGACAACGCTTCTTTCAAGTCCGAAGCAATGCCGAGATAATCCACCACCAACCCGCCGGGCTTGTCGCCATAAACACGATTCACCCGCGCGATGGCTTGCATCAGGTTATGGCCTTTCATGGGTTTGTCGATATACAGCGTGTGCATACCGGGTGAATCGAACCCGGTCAGCCACATGTCGCGCACAATCACCAGCTTTAATGCATCGCTGTTATCTTTCATGCGTTCAGCCAGTAGTTTGCGTTGCTGCTTGGTGGTATGGTGTTGCGCCATGATCGGGCCATCGGAGGAAGCCGCCGTCATCACCACCTTGATTACGCCCTTGTTTAAATCATCGGCATGCCAATCAGGGCGCAGCTTGACAATCTCATTATAAAGATCAGCGGCAATGCGGCGCGACATGCACACAATCATGCCCTTACCGGCGAAGACTTCCTGGCGCGCTTCAAAATGACTGACCAGATCCTGCGCAATGTTCTGGATGCGGCGCTCGCTGCCGATCAACGCTTCCATTTGCGTCCACTTGGCTTTGGCCTTCTGGGTATCGGTCAGTTCGTCCTGATCCAACTCATCATCCAATTCCTTGATTAGCTTTCTGCCTTCCTCGCTCAACGCGACTTTTGCCAAGCGGCTTTCGTAGTAAATGCGCACCGTCGCACCGTCTTCCACCGCCTGCGCAATATCGTAGATATCCACATAATGGCCAAATACGGCGGGGGTGTTGACGTCGGTTTTTTCAATCGGCGTGCCGGTGAAACCCAGATAGGTTGCATTGGGCAATGCATCGCGCAAATATTTGGCAAACCCGTACACCACCTTTTTGCCGATCACATCACCGCTGGCATTCCTGTCATCTACTGTTTTCGCTGAGAATCCATATTGCGTGCGATGCGCTTCATCGGCGATCACCACGATATTGTGGCGATCCGATAGCGTTTCGTAAATATTGCCTTCGTCCGGCTGGAATTTCTGGATGGTGGTAAAGATCACGCCACCGGAGGCCACGCGCAGTAATTCTTTCAGTTGCTGGCGGTTTTCCACTTGCCTGGGCTCCTGTCGCAGCAATTGCTTGCAGGCGGCAAAGGTATCGAACAGTTGATCGTCCAGATCGTTGCGGTCGGTAATGACGACAATCGTCGGATTATTCAGCGCCAGCACGATCTTGCCAGTATAAAACACCATCGACAGCGATTTGCCGCTGCCCTGCGTGTGCCATACCACACCGGCTTTTTTATCCCCCTCGGGTTGCTGTGCGACATCCGGTAATCCGTAACTGGCCGGATTTTGCATGACTTTGGAACTCAGGCCAATGCCGGCTGCGCGCAAGGTGGAAGTCACGGCGGCATTGACGGCGTAATACTGGTGATACGCGGCAATCTTCTTGACCGTATGGATACTGATTACTCCGGTGCACGGGTCTTCTTTCTTGGATTGCTCGAACACCACAAAATGCCGCACCAGATCGAGCAAGGTTTTTTTGTTCAGCATGCCGTTGATCAGCGTTTCCAATTCCGGCCGGTGGGGTAAATATTGTTGGGGCAAATAATTATTTGCCCCAACATCATCGGGAATTTTCCACGTCATAAAACGGCTGAATCCGGCTGATAGCGAACCGGATTTGGCTTCCAGTCCGTCCGAGATCACCAGCAAGGCATTGTAAGTAAACAAACCGGGGATGCTGCGTTTGTAGGTTTCCAGTTGCCGGAATGCGGATTGAGTGTTGGCGTTTTCATCGGCGGCATTTTTAAGTTCGATCACCACCAGCGGCATGCCATTCACAAACACCACCAGATCCGGGCGCTTGTTCTGGTTGTTCTCGATCACCGTAAACTGGCTGGCCACGACAAATTCGTTATTGCCGGAGTTTTCAAAATCAATCAGCCAGACGATATCACCGCGTTCATGGCCATCCTGCTGGGTGCTGACTTTGACGCCTTCGGTCAGCAGGCGATGGAAAGTTTCGTTGTTGGTGAGCAATTCCGGAGAATGAATGCGCTCGACTTCTTTCAGCGCAGCCTGTAGCACCGTAGCCGTCATGCCAGGATTGATACGCTGGAGCGCTTTTTCCAATCGACCGGTGAGCAGCACCTCGTCATAGCGAGAACGTTCGGGATGATCGCCATCGGGGGCAATGTCGGGTGCGTGGATAGGGCTGTAACCGAGTTGTTCAAACAGTTTGATGGCTAAGTCTTCAATCGCCGATTCGGTGAGCTTAGACATAATAGGTGTCCGTATCCCAGCATCGGGGGTTGGTTTGAATGTATTCCGCGATTTTCAGATAAGCTTCTTCATTGCGGATAATGTGCTCGTAATAATTGCGTTGCCAGAAACATTGGCCGGATGTGCCCGATATTGCATTAAGCCGTTTGGTCGCCGACGATTTAAACCCCCGAACAACATCCCCCACCGTAGGGGCGCGTTGCGCGCGCCCTGGTTGCACATCATCCGCGCGCATGCAATTTGGGCGGATGCAATCCGCCCCTACGAGCTGGATGATACCGTGGACGTGATTGGGCATGATGACAAATTCATGCAATACGATATGGGTACGGATATGTTCTGTTTTGCGCCATTCTTCATCCGCGACGATTCCCAATTCATTCAATTGCATTTCACCATCAACAATTTCCCCAAACAACGGCACCCGGTTATGGGTGCAAATGGTAATAAAATAGGCCCCAGCCTGTGAATAATCATACCCTTGCAATCGAATCGATTTGCGGCGATGGATGGTTGGATTGTAGGTCATGGTGTTCGGAGGAAATTTCGCATTGAACCATTGGTTAGTCGACAATTTAAACCCATGAACAACGCACCCACCGTAGGGGCGCGTTGCACGCGCCCTATTTGCGCGCCCCCCGATTGTTCATTCGAGTCGGTGCATTCGAGGCGCATTCTGGGGCGCATTTTAGGGCGCATGCAATGCGCCCCTACGGATAATCGACCCGCACCTCGCCGCTCATCAGTTTAGGGAGCAGGGTGTCGCGGAGGGTTTCTAGGGTGCGGATTTGCTGAGAATTGGCATGCAGTTTGGGTGTAATAGATTCAGCAAAAGCATTGTAATTTTTGATTCTCGTAGCTGAAGGAATACTAATTTTGTAATCCTTCAAATGATCGACATCTATACGCTGTCGTCCACTTGATCCAGCTAGGCAACCTTCCGCGTAATCCCTAAAATCGCTGTTTCTCGCAAGAGAATAAGCAAAAAAAGGATGCAAGTTTCCTTTTGGGCGCATCACTATATATTCTGTTGAACCCCATGCAACTTGTTCATCTTCCAGAAAAGTAATGTAGGCGGTTTTGCCGTTTTCTAAGCATGGCGTAATACGTGCCAGTAATGTATCTCCATTAATAAACTTAGTACCCGAAGAAAATTCCCGCGGATACCAACCATCAGGGTTGAAAGTATTTGTACTGAGCGCAGCCATTTCCAAATACGGAGCTATTTTTCCTTTGGCTAGCTTTCTAGCAGGATTGAATTCAATAAGATCAGAGATAGTTCCTTCTTTCCAGTCATCCTCTACTTCCTCCACAAACCATTGCCTGAACAGCGTTTCAGCCATGGCTTCGAGGGTTTTGTTCTGGCGGTGCAACAGGTCGATTTTGTCGTCTAGGCTGCTGAGGACGGAGGCGATAGCTTTTTGTTCGGAGAGAGGCGGCAGCGTAACTTTATAATCCCCGATTTGATTCATACTTATGTGAGGAATCGATGTCCCTGTATGAATTGCTTCAACATAATCCTTGAAACGATCATCAATGATTTGGTACCAAATGAAATCTTGATTAAATCCTTCTTTGGCTCTTAATCGTGCAACTCGCTGCGCGAGAATCAGCGGAAGATCAACAGCACGAACTTTTGCTCTATTTTGGCCGACACGCGAACCGTCCATTCCTATAACAATGTCATTAGCAGCGAGAAGATAATTATCCAGACCAGCCAATGAGTGATTCCAGTGCTTTTCGGAATCCCATCTTAATGTACCAACCGTAACGTTTTCGCCCCGCACCACCCTGAGATTCCCTGAAGATTCATACTGATCGCCCTTGAAAGCGAAGCCTGTTGAGATATTGCAGGCTTCTCGGAGAGCTCCAGTTTTCCACTCACTCACACCTTCACCCTCGCCAAACTCTCAATAATCGCGCGATTCAACGCCGCTTCTTCCTGCAACTGCGTCTCAAATTCCGCCTTCAACGCGGCAAAACGCTCGAGGAAATTAAAATCGTCTTCTTCGTCCGGCAGGCCGACGTATCGTCCCGGTGTCAGCACATAATCGAGTTCGGCGACGCGCGAAATTGGCACCGACGCGCAAAACCCCGGCACATCCCCGTAGGGGCGCATTGCATGCGCCCCCATTGCATGCACCCCGATTGCATTCGTTTCCATTTCACCCACCGCATCATCAGAGCGTATACCATTAGGGCGCGTGCAACGCGCCCCTACGGGTGGGGATGGATCGGCGTTGCGCCAGGCGTGGTAGGTGCGGGCGATTTGTTGGATGTCGTCATGCGACAATTCGCGGGTGCGGCGGTTGATCAGGTGGCCGAGATTGCGGGCGTCGATGAACAGGATTTCATCGGGGCGTGGGTGTTGTTGCGGTGAATGATTATTTGCCCCTACGGTTGCGGCGACGCGATTACGATTCAGAAACCACAAGGCCGCCGGAATCTGCGTATTCAGAAACAATTTGGCGGGCAGGTTGACGATGCAGTCGATCAGGTTGCCATCGGTGATCAGGCGCTTGCGGATGTCGCCTTCGCCGGATGTTTTGGACGTCAACGCGCCTTTCGCCAGCACCACCCCGGCAATGCCGGTGGGCGACAGGTGATAGACGAAATGCTGTAGCCAGGCGAAGTTGGCGTTGCCGGGTGGTGGCGTGCCGTATTGCCAACGCGCGTCGCCACGCAGTTGTTCGCCACTCCAGTCACTGACGTTGAACGGCGGGTTGGCGATGATGAAATCGGCTTTCAGGTCTTTGTGCGCATCGTTCAGGAACGAGCCTTCGTTGTTCCATTTGACTTGCGAGCTGTCGATGCCACGGATGGCCAGGTTCATTTTCGCCAGCCGCCAGGTGGTCTGGTTGCTTTCCTGTCCGTAGATGGAAATATCGTTGATGCGGCCTTGGTGTTCTTCGACGAATTTTTCCGATTGCACGAACATGCCGCCGGAGCCGCAGCAGGGATCGAACACGCGCCCTTTGTACGGTTCCAGCATATTTACCAGCAATTCGACAATGCTGCGCGGGGTATAGAACTGTCCGCCTTGCTTGCCTTCGGCCAGTGCGAATTCCCCGAGAAAATACTCGAACACATGGCCGAGCACATCCTGACTGCGCGCTTTGGCGTCACCCAATGCAATGTTGCCGATCAGGTCGATCAGTTCACCTAATGAAGTGGGGTCAAGGTTTTGCCGCGCGTAGACTTTCGGCAATACGCCTTTGAGCGATGGGTTTTCCTTCTCGATCGCATCCATCGCGGCATCCACATGGGTACCGATATCGGGTTGCCTGGCTTGTGCTACCAAATGCGGCCAGCGGGCTTCAGCGGGAACAAAGAACACATTCTCTGCTTTGTATTCATCCTTGTCTTCCGGGTCGGCACCGGCCAAATCGCCTTCGCCTTTTTCAAGTCGGTCGTGCAGTTCCTCGAATGCATCGGAGATGTATTTGAGGAACATCAATCCCAGCACCACATGCTTGTATTCCGCCGCGTCGATATTTTTACGCAACTTGTCGGCAGCTTTCCACAGTTGCTTTTCCAATGGCTCTTCTTTGACTTCTTTTGCTTTCGCCATGGTTACACTCTTTCCTTTTGGCATTGAGATAAATATCAAAGACGTTTCGATTGAATTGTACCGATAAACCCGGTCTATAACATAGAAACCAGCAGTAGCGCGGTAGACCAGGTGGTTTTTTGTGGATAAACTGACCAGGAAGCTGTCCGGGAATGAAATTTTCATCGTTAACGGTACAGCATGTTGTATCTACAATTGCATGTAATGACACTATGTTGATGTAAAGTTTTGAAATTTTGTATTCGCGGACAGCCTTCTGACTGGAAAAGTATGATTTTCAGTCAAGTCTTGCGATAGCGCATCATATGAAAAAAGGGCCAGTTCCCTTTTTTGTTACAGCTACACATCTATTTCGCCAATTTTTGTCATTTACCCAAGACTATTGCCGCGAAAAAACAGATAATCCCTCCAATTAAGATCAACCCGCCGACTGGCAGACGCCAGGAGTCTGTCGGACATAAGATTAATCTACTGCGTCAATGGGATAACGGCTCATATTTTCTCAATTTTTCGTTACATAGTCTTGCTATGCGCCTCAAAATTGAGAAAATCCGCGCTCGTTCTCCCACTCGGCTCGCTACGATTGCTTAAGTCCGACAGACTCCTGGAAACCTCAAGTAGAAAAAGGTTTAAAACGCTTCCGCGTTGCGGCGCACGACTCCGGAAACTATTCAATGGAAATCAAGGTTAATTTTCTCGACAATCTCAGACTTGAAGCCAGGTTTGATGATTTCACTGTCATCACTGATCAGCCTGTTCGCTACAAAGGTGATGGCTCAGCGCCCAGTCCTTTTGATTACTTCCTGGCTTCATCGGCCCTTTGTGCGGGCTATTTTGTGCGGGTGTATTGTTTGTCCCGTGGCATTCCTACTGAAAATATCAGGCTGTCGCAGAATAATATTGTTGATCCTGAAAACCGTTATAACCAAATTTTTCAAATTCAGGTGGAGCTGCCGGAAAGTATTTCTGATAAAGATCGCCAGGGCATTTTAAGATCCATTGATCGCTGCACAGTAAAAAAGGTAGTGCAAACTGGTCCCGAGTTTAAAATCGAGTCGGTTGAAAACCTCGACGAAGACGCACAAATCATGCTTATGGGTCAACCAGAAGACGATTCCAGTACTTACATCCTGGGTAAAGACCTGCCACTTGAACAAACTATCTCGAACATGACCGGCATTCTGGCCGACCTTGGCATGAAGATCGAGATTGCTTCCTGGCGCAATCTCGTGCCAAATGTGTGGTCACTGCATATACGCGATGCGGCGTCGCCGATGTGCTTTACCAACGGTAAAGGCGCAACTAAAGAGAGCGCACTTTGCTCGGCGCTCGGTGAGTTTGTCGAGCGCCTTAACTGCAATTTCTTTTACAACGATCAGTATTTTGGTGAAACGATTGCCAACAGCGACTTTGTACATTATTTCAATGAAAAATGGTTCAAGCCGGGTCCGGATGATGAGCTGCCGGCTGGCATTCTGGATGAATATTGCTTGGACATCTATAATCCGGACGGTGAGCTGCGCGGCTCAAATCTGATTGACACCAACTCGGGTTTGGTTGAGCGAGGTATATGCGCTATTCCATATGTGCGTCAGTCCGATGGAGAAACCGTATATTTCCCATCTAATTTGATTGACAATTTATTCTTGAGTAACGGCATGAGTGCTGGCAATAACCTGCATGAAGCGCAAGTGCAATGTCTATCGGAAATCTTCGAACGTGCGGTAAAAAAACAAATTATTGAACAAGAGATTGCCTTGCCAGACGTGCCGCAACACGTGCTTGAGAAGTACCCGGGCATTCTGGCGGGTATTGACGCCCTGGAAGCGCAGGGCTTCCCGGTGGTGATTAAAGATGCTTCATTAGGCGGTCAATTCCCGGTGATGTGTGTGACGCTAATGAACCCTAAGACGGGTGGCGTATTTGCATCTTTCGGCGCTCACCCAAGTTTTGAAGTGGCGCTGGAGCGCAGCCTGACCGAGCTGTTACAAGGTCGCAGTTTTGAAGGTTTAAATGATGTGCCGCAGCCAACTTTTAATAGCCTGGCGGTGACGGAGCCGGAAAATTTTGTAGAACATTTTATTGATTCAACGGGTGTTATCTCCTGGCGCTTCTTTAGTGCCAAGCATGATTATGAATTCTGTGAGTGGGATTTCTCAGGCGCCAACGAAGAGGAAAAAAATCGCTTATTGGATATTTTGAAGGGATTGGGCAAAGAAGTTTATATTGCCAATTTTAATGACCTGGGTGCCGCAGCTTGTCGCATCCTGGTGCCGGGTTATTCGGAAGTGTATCCAGTTGAAGACCTTATCTGGGACAATACCAACAAGGCGCTGGATTATCGCGAAGATATCCTGAATATTCATGCTTTAAGTGATGACAGTCTGGCGAGTCTGGTGGAGCGTTTAGAAGAAAGCCAGCTAAATAACTACACAGATATTAGAACCCTGATCGGGATTGAGTTCGATGAAAATACTGTATGGGGACAACTGACCATTCTTGAGCTGAAAATTCTTATCTATCTTGCCTTGGGCGAGCTTGAGGAGGCCATTGAATTAGTAAAAGAATTTTTGCAGTACAACACCAATACCGTTGAGCGCGGCTTGTTCTATCAGGCGGTTCATACGGTACTTGAGATCACCCTGGACGAAGAATTGGAACTTGAGCATTTTATCGCCAACCTGAATAGAATGTTCGGTAAAGAAACCATGACCAATGTAGTCGGTTCTGTAACTGGCGAAGTGAAATTCTTTGGTCTAACCAAAACCAGCATGAAGCTGGAAGGCCTGGACAAGCATCTGAGACTAATCGAAAGTTATCAAAAACTTCATCAAGCCCGCAAGACGAAAGCGGAGAATTCAAAAGATTAATTTGTTGTTGCGCTACCTTGTTTTTCACTCAATCATTATCAAATCTATATGCACGATGCAATGACTGACACCCTGTTCGACTGACCAGGTCATTCGCGGCTAGCATCGGCTATTCACTACCTTGCAGCCTTTTTGCTGTTCTTCTTTTCTCGGAAACAATTAATATTGATCTACATCAATATTAATTTCAACCATAATTGGCAGCATAGCTATATCTGAGGCATGTCAGTCTCAGGTTTACTAAAATATAAGGGATAAAATGAAATTAATAGCATTAGTTACTATCATTATGGTATTTGCATTGACCGCATGCAGTAAACCAACAGTCGACTCACCTGATCCAGGGTCATATGGGCAAACGATTAAACCGGACCATAAGGTTCCTGAAGAGCATCGTAATTAGCTTGATCCAATATTATAGAGTCAGCCATGAAGGCCGGATGCGGAGATTCCAATCAATCTTTTTATGGCAGATTCTATAATTTGGTAGTTGTATCACTTGTTTTTTTGTCCGGCAGAATTTGAATCGGCATATTATCGCGAACTGGGGAAGTCAGCTGATGCAGTTTGATTCAAACTCAGAAATTTCCGGAAAAGCCGAGCCGATTCACCAATGGAATAAGGGAAACATCGCATGACAGAAAGTAATGTTCTTAAGCTGAACAAACCGGAACAGAATGATCGCTGAGGTTTTTTAGGCTTAATCATGTTCACGACCAAATCACCATCTTGAAGCGCTCTTTGACGATGCCAAAGTAATTGCACTTCCAGTCGCTTTGTGCGAAGAAGTCGAGATGGTGCCATTGGTCTTTCTGTTTCAGGATGCTGGCGGCGGCATCGTCCCAGTCAATGGCGGCGAACTTGGCTTCCAGTTGCTGCTTGCGGGATTGGACTTCGTCGTATTCAAAGCCGTCATATTCCCAATGAAGCACCTCGAACACGTTACCGTCGCGGTCGGCATAGTCCACGCTGAAATCGAGTCCCCATTTCGGGCGGATGCGGATGATCTTATAAATCAGTGGATTGGATTTTGCCCAGCGCTCCAGTTGCTGCAACGCCTCTCCGGTATAACCTTTGCGTTCAAACAATAAGCTATGATTCAGCACGGCGCCCTCAACCCGGTCCGGCTGCGTGAACCACGGCGCCTTGAGTGCATGATGGTGTTCCCGGTGCGCATGTGCTCGTGTCTGGTTGGCTTTTGCATAGTGCTGTTCCAGGTCAGTCAGGTCATAGCCGTTCTGATCGAACAGCGCCAGATCGCGCGCCAGAGGCACGCGCATTGTCGCCAATGGTTGATCCCAGTGACTGATGGGGTTGAGTTGATGGTTGGTTAAATCGAGGTAATTCATAGGCAATCAAATGCTATCGGGTTAACAGATATTCACATAAAAAAACTAGAGATTGTGACAGGCTGAGTCCAAAAAAGCCACGGATGCGTATCAGAAACAGTCAACTAATCGCCGTAACGCGCTTTTTCATATAATGCGCGCAATTCATCCTTGGCTTTTTCCAGTACTTCGCGTTGCGGTGGAGACAAATGTTTCCCGGCCCGGTTGATATAGAAATTCAGCATCGACATGGCGGAAGCAAGCGGTTCTGCTTTGCGCCGCTTGCTGCTGTCGGCGGAATGTTTCAGCGACAACGCGATTTTGTGTGGATCGCTCCACGTAAAAACCCCTGGCTCGAGATCAAGGGCATTACTGGTTTTCGTGATTTGCTGAGACCAGTGATGAAAATTCTCTGAAGGCATGGCATCACTCCTGAATGACTAATCGCTATTGGGTATGTCAAGAAAAATACGCAGAGTACTAAAAACTGTAACTGCACCCATGCAGTTAAAAGCATGTTTGTCTGAGGACATTACTTCAATAACTTGCTCAGCATAATTATTGATTGTTTTTCCGTTGTACAGCTTTCAATACATCATTGATGCAGATCAGTCATCGAGCGGTGTCTTTTTAGGCACCGCAAATTGTTTGTCTTATTGAAGCATTTCCGCAAGTACGCGACTACTATATTTAATTTCATAAACGGAAGCAGGGTCAATACTGATAATAATTTACATTTATAATCAATAATATAATCTTGTTTCTGTGCTCGGTTGTCCTTATAATGGGAGCCTCGTAAACTGATAGCATAGCGCCGGACCTGAAAAGATCAAGCTGTCAGTTATTTTGAGAGCTTGAAATCAAGAAGGTCATGAAACGCAGTATTATCGTGCTTCGATATTTCAGGCAGAAGTTGTTTTAAAAAGGGAAAAACCCGGAAACAATCTTCAATCCGATTTTTCGTCACGAAAGGAAAATGTCTTATGAAAGGCAACATGAAAATTATCACTATACTGAATGCGCTTCTTGCTGAAGAACTGACGGCCATAGATCAGTATTTTGCGCATTCGCGCATGTATGAAGACTGGGGCTTGACCAAACTTTATGAGCGGATTGATCATGAAATGAACGATGAAAAACAGCATGCCGACCTTCTGATCAAGCGCATTTTGTATCTGGAAGGCGTACCTGTGCTGGGAAACCGCAGTCCGCTCAGAATCGGCCAGGATGTGCCGGAAATGCTGCAAAATGATCTGGACCTCGAGCGTTCAGTCATTGTTGCGCTGCGAAACGCCATAGCCGATTGTGAGCAGGAGCGGGATTATCAAACCAGGGAAATTCTTGAACTACTGCTGGCTGAAACGGAAGAAGATCATGCCTACTGGCTGGAAAAACAATTGTATCTGATTGATAAGATCGGATTACAGAACTACCTGCAATCTCAGATGTGACGTTTATCGCTGAACGGCGATAAGCTGGCGTGGAACTTCCGCCAGCGTGGCATCGACAATCCGCCTGCCAAGAACAATGCGCTTGTGCTTTAGGTGCAATAACTTTTAGACTAACCACATTATTCATGTGCGTTTGTCAACTGATCAGACCGAAACAAGGAATAGTAAAGGCGCTAAATGCCGGTGCGAGGTGGTCGTTTACGCGAAGCTTCCCGAAGAGTTCCTGATTCCGGCGCCGGTCGGCAATTATAATCCGGATTGGGTGATCTCTTCTTTCAAGGAATGCTCGGTCAAACACATCTGTTTGTCGCCGGGACCAAAGACTCGTTGTGCAGTATGAAGCTGGGAACGATAAAGTAGGCGAAAATTGCATGCGCCCGTAAGTTTTCCGCGGAGATCGACCGCAGGATTGATCCGGAATATGTGAGATAGGATGTTGTAACCAACTATGGGACAATAGATGGAAATTACCGGCACGGGTGGGAGAGAATGCTATCGATTGACCTTGATGGAGATATGCAAGGAATGAAAGGAATATGGGACAACATTATTTGAATGGCCTGTTCATTCCCCGCGCGATTGCCGTATTCGGCGCGAGTAAGCTGCCCGAATCTGTCGGTACCCGCTTGTTCCGGAATATCATTGATGCCGGTTTCACCGGGCCGGTTTATCCGGTCAATCCCAAATACAAAACGCTGTATCGCAGACCATGCCATGCGTCTATCGATGCCATCGGCAAGCCGGTCGATCTGGCGGTGATTGCCACGCCTGCATCGACGGTTGCGGAGATCATTCATGAATGCGGTGAACATGGTGTGTGCGCAGCGATTATTCTTTCCGCGGGCTTTGAGGATACGCAGGGCGATGCCGCAGCTTACCGCAAGGCTGTTTTGGCGGAGGCGCGCCGTTACGGTATTCGCATTCTGGGGCCGAATTGCCTCGGCTTGATTCATCCCGCCATCAAACTGAATGCAACGTTCAGTAAAAACAATGCACTGTGCGGCAATCTTGCGCTGATATCGCAATCCGGCGCTTTGTGTACCGCCATTCTGGATTGGGCCACGGCGCGTAATATCGGTTTCTCCGCCGTGGTGTCGCTTGGTAATGCGGTTGACATTGATTTTGGCGACATACTGGATTATCTTGCGCTGGATCCCAACACCCGCAGCATTCTGCTCTATATCGAAGGCATACGCGATGCGCGCACATTCATGAGCGGCCTGCGTATCGCCGCGCGCATGAAACCGGTGATCGTACTCAAGGTTGGTCGTCATCATGAAAGCGCGCATGCCGCGCTTTCGCATACCGGGACGATGGTCGGCGCCGACGATGTTTTCGATGCTGCGTTGCACCGCGCCGGCGTTGTGCGCGTGATGACGATTGAGCAATTGTTTTCCGCTGCCCAGTTGCTCGCCACAACGCAGCGCGTGCACGGCAACCGTCTGGCCATCGTCACGAATGGCGGCGGTCCGGGGATTATGGCTGCCGACCGTGCAATTGATCTGGGTGTCAATCTCGTTGAACTTTCCGAATCCTGCATCCGGCAACTGGATACGGTTCTGCCGCCTTATTGGTCGCGCAGCAATCCGGTCGATATTCTGGGTGATGCCACACATGCACGCTATCATGCCGCGATTGATGCCTGTCTTAAGGATCCGCAGGTGGACGGCGTGCTGGTGATACTGACGCCGCAGGCGATGACGGAACCGCTCAAGGCGGCGCAGGCGGTCATCGATGCCGCTGCCGGTGCAAACAAGCCCGTGCTGGCCTGCTGGATGGGAGAATCGCAGGTCAGCGCGGCCCGGAAACTGTTTACGAAGCATGCGATGCCTGTTTTTCCCAATCCGGATGTCGCCGTTGAGGCATTTGCCTATCTCACTAATTATCACCGGAATCAGCAATTGCTCATGCAGGTTCCGGCGCCGCTGGCGCCGAGCAGCAGGCCGGATATCAGTGGTGCGCGGATGATTATTGACGGCGTCCTGGCGGAACGCCGCACGCGGTTGAATGCGCTGGAGGCCAGGGCGGTGCTGACGGCTTTCGGTATTCCCGTGATGCCTGCCATGACGGCGCGATCCGCCAGCGAGGCGCTGGTCGCCGCCGAATCGCTCGGTTTTCCGGTGGCGATGAAAATCAATTCCCCGGACATCAATCATAAGTCCGACGTTAATGGCGTCAGGTTGAATATTGCCGACGCCCAGACCGTGCGCAGCGCTTACAATGAATTGATTAATACCGTGCGCGATCAGCGCCCGGAAGCCCGGCTAGACGGCGTTACGATAGAACGGATGTATGGTAATCCGCATGGCAGAGAGCTTATCGCGGGCGTGGTTCGGGATCCTGTTTTCGGTCCGGTGATCAGTTTCGGCGCAGGCGGCACCATGGTTGAGATCATCCGGGATCATGCCGTAGCGATTCCGCCGCTCAATGATTTCATTATTTCCGACTTGATTTACCAGACCCGCATATCAAAACTGCTCGGCGCGTTCCGCAATCTGCCCGCCGTTTCCATTCCCGCCATTAATCAGGTTTTGCGGCGTCTGTCGGAAATGGCCTGCGAACTGCCGCGGATTCATGAGCTGGATATCAATCCGTTGTTTGCGGATGAGCATGGCGTGGCGGCAGTGGATGTGCGTATCGTTGTCGATGATCGGTTGTCAATACTGAAGCCTTATGCGCATATGGCTATTCATCCCTATCCTGTGCATTTGCAGAAACACTGGCAACTGGCTGATGGCACCGATATCACCGTTCGACCCATCCGTCCGGAGGACGCCGAGATAGAGCAAGCCTTTGTACACAATCTTTCACCGCAATCGAAATATTTCCGTTTCATGCAATCGCTTTATGATCTTACGCCGCAGATGCTGATCCGGTTCACGCAGATCGATTATGACCGTGAGCTTGCACTCATTGCGGTGATCAGCGAAAATCAGCAGGAAGTGGAAATTGGCGTGGCCCGCTACGGAATGAATCCTGATGGGGAAAGCTGCGAATTCGCGCTTGTTATCTCCGATCAGTGGCAGCAAAAAGGCATCGGTTCACAGCTGATGAGCTGTCTGATGACGGCGGCGAAAGCGAAGGGTTTCAAAACAATGCAGGGCGAGGTGCTGGCAACCAACACCGCCATGCTGAAGCTGACCGGAAATCTTGGATTCATCCCGCATATGCGCAAGGATGATCCGTCTGTCATTGTTGTCGTCAAAACGCTTTAGCCTGTCGATCATCTCAGATGATCTCGGCTTTTTCGATGATGACATCTTCAAGCGGCACATTCTGATGTCCGCTGCGATCTCCTGTTTTAACTTTCCTGATTTTGTCGACAACGCTCTGGCCATCCACGACTTTGCCGAAAACACAATAGCCGAATCCCTGCGGGGTTGATTCCTTGTAATTGAGAAAGCCATTGCTGGCGACATTGATAAAGAATTGCGATGTGGCTGAGTGGACATCAGCAGTTCTTGCCATGGCAATCGTGTAGGTATCATTTTTCAATCCATTAGCTGCTTCGTTGGCGATGGGCGCAGCGGTTTTCTTTTGCTGCATGCCCGGTTCAAATCCGCCGCCCTGAATCATGAAATCATCAATGACACGATGAAAAATGGTGTTGTCATAAAATCCACTTTCGACATAAAACAGAAAATTTTTTACGGTTTCCGGTGCTTTTTCGTTGTTGAGTTCAAGAATAATGTCGCCAAAGTTGGTTGTTAGTTTAATCATTGGATAGCCTGTCTGATGGATTAGTGTTCTGTGTGTTTAGATGGCAGGACTGAAACGTCTTCTATGATAACCATTTTTCTGGGAACATCGCCTGGAAACGGTCCGCCTGAACTGGTGGGTGATTTTGCGATTTGATGGATGATATCCATGCCATCGGTTACCTTGCCAAAAACGGTATAGCCGTAGCCGCGCGGATTGGGCGCGGTGAAGTTGAGGAATGCGTTATTGGCGACATTGATGAAAAACTGCGCCGTTGCGGAATGCGGGGCAGACGTGCGTGCCATTGCTATTGTCCCTGTTTCGTTTTTCAGGCCATTATTGGCTTCGTTTTCAACCGGCGTGCGTGTTCGCTTTTGCTTGAATGTGGCATCAAATCCACCGCCTTGCACCATGAAGTTTGCGATTACGCGATGAAAAATCGTGTTTTTATAAAACCCGTCTTCAATGTAACGCAAAAAATTTTCAACGGTTTTGGGTGCTTTTTCAGGATACAGCTCGATGGTGATGTTGCCCAGGTTGGTCTTCATCAGAATCTGAGGATTCTCGGCATGGCTCGACGCGCTGCCCAGCAGGAATAGAGCTAATAAAAATGACTGCATTAAACGCATTGGGTTTCCTCTTGATTGTTTATTGATTATCGGACTGATTTGGTTTTTTTGCTAAAGACTGCTGAGCCGGGGAATTTAAACGAGAGTCCGCTATGTTATACTCCTCAGGCTTTTTTCTGGTTAAACATTTACATATCGTACTGTAAAATCCGGTTTTTTATAATTCCTTGTCTTGCTTCCTGCTCTCAGCAGAAAAGGTGTAAGGGTATCGGTGCTGAATTTTGAAGTGCGATAAGCGTTGTGAAATCAGGATTCTATCAAGAAGATCAATAATCCGACAATCTTAAGTTTCTTTGCATGCTGAAAATTTATAATACGTTGATTCGTGACAAGCAGGTTTTTGCGCCAATTACGCCCGGAAAAGTAAAAATGTATGTCTGCGGCATGACCGTTTACGATTTCTGTCATCTTGGTCATGCGCGTGTTCTGGTTGTGTTCGACATGGTGCTGCGCTGGTTGAAAGCCAGCGGATACGAGGTCACCTATGTGCGCAATGTTACTGATATCGACGACAAAATCATTAAGCGCGCAGCAGAGAATAACGAAAGTATTGATGCGTTGACCAATCGTTTTATCGCGGCAATGGATGAAGATGCGACGGCACTCGGCGTCAGCCGTCCTGCTTTTGAACCCCGGGCGACGCAGCATGTCGACGGCATGATTGCGATGATCAGTGCTTTAATCAACAAGTCGCTGGCTTACCAGGCCGATAACGGCGATGTCTATTATGCGGTGCGACATTTTCCGGGTTATGGAAAATTGTCGGGAAAGTCGCTGGAAGATCTGCGTGCCGGGGAGCGTGTGGACGTTGACGCCAGCAAAAAAGACCCGCTTGACTTTGTGTTGTGGAAATCGGCAAAACCAGGAGAACCCTATTGGGAATCGCCTTGGGGTAATGGCCGTCCCGGCTGGCATATTGAGTGCTCGGCCATGAGCGAGCAATTCCTGGGAGAGCACTTTGATATTCATGGCGGTGGGCAGGATCTGCAATTTCCGCATCATGAGAATGAAATTGCGCAGAGCGAGGGGGCACACGATCATCCTTTCGTTAATTACTGGATGCATAATGGTTTTGTGCGTGTTGACAGCGAGAAAATGTCAAAATCCGTGGGTAATTTTTTTACCGTGCGGGAAGTGCTTAAGAACTACCAGGCTGAAGTGGTGCGCTTCTTTATTTTGCGTGCGCATTATCGCAGTCCGCTGAATTATTCCGACCAACACCTGAAAGATGCGAAGCAGGCGCTGGATCGTTTGTATATTGCATTGAAGGATGCTCCACCACCGAAAGAAGCAGAAATCGACTGGGCTGATGAGAAGGCGCAAATCTTCATGTCCGCGATGAATGATGATTTTAATACGCCGGAGGCCGTTGCCGTGCTGTTTGATCTTGCTAATCGGGTCAACAAGACGCAAGCGGCCGAGCATGCGGCGCTGCTGAAAGCACTGGGCGGCATACTGGGATTATTGCAGCAGACACCACAGACCTATCTGCAAAATGGTGTTTCTGTTGAGTCGACGGAACAGCTTACGGCTGAGGAAATAGAGCGCATGATTCAGCAGCGCTTAATCGCGCGTAAAGCCAGGTTATATGCGGATGCCGATGCGATACGCCAGAAATTGCTGGGTGCGGGGGTTGTGCTTGAAGATGGACCTCAGGGTACAACCTGGCGACGCCAGTAAAAACTTATATCCGCCAGACATATAAAGTTGATCCGGAAAAATCGTTTAATCGTATGATTTTTTCGGGAGCGATGCCGGGGACTTCAAAGGTATTGCTGATAAACAGGCTGCCGGGTTGCATTTCGCGACATGCTTTTTCCCAGAGTATTGGCATTGGAACAGGTGAGAGGTATGCGTAAACGACATCATAATGTGCGAGATTCTGCTTCCACAAATCACCCCACTGAACATTGCAGTTTGCCTTATTGAGCAGTGTTCTGATCTTGCCGATTAGAAAAGGAATCGGTGCAGCTTCTATGCCATAAAAATAGCCATTTTCGCGCTGCATATTCAATTTGCTGAGCAGGCCGCCGCAGCCGCAGCCGAGATCAATAAATGTGAAGTTTTCTTCTCCTGGCAGCAATAATGCCAGCGCATTGGTGACCTCGGAACTTGAAAGATACAGAGGTACCTGTGTTTTGAAGGTCTTGCCATAAATCAGAAACAGCAGCAAAAAGCACACACCAAACCACGCCGGAGATATTTCCAGTGTTAATGCGACGACGATAGCTGATAAAAAGACTAGCTGTATTGGAATCCACCAGTAATCCATTTTCGCGTATTGACTGATGGTTGCCGCTGCAATACCTTGAAGTAATGCCCAGACCGGAATTGTATGTGATGGAAATAACACAACCAGCGGCGCTATGCATAGGGATGCCAACAATTGAATCAGTAATGCTTTTATTATGGGCATGCGAATGTTGGTGGGCGTAAACATAATTATGTATATGCGTAATTGTTTATTCCGCTGAACGCGGGATCCGGGGCAGATTGATCAAGTCTTTATTGATTCCAATCGGATTATCGATTTTTACTTCGTCGTTTTCATGAGTAACTGCGTTTTCAGCTTTTTCGTTCATCACAATAATACTGATGCGACGGTTAATCGGGTTATAGGGACTATCACGATCGAATAAAACTGCGGATGACAATCCGACCACACGCAATACTTTATTGGTGTCCATGCCGCCGGCTATTAATTCCCGGCGTGAAGCGTTGGCGCGATCGGCTGACAATTCCCAGTTGCTATAGCCTGCGTCTCCGGAAGGGAAGGGGGTTGCATCCGTATGCCCGGAAAGACTGACTCTATTCGGGACATCATTGAGCATTTTACCTATTTCGTGAAGTATTGTTCTGGTATAAGACTGCAATTCAGCGCGTCCGCTGGCAAACATCGGCCGGTTCTGTTCATCGACGATTTGAATGCGTAATCCATCTGTGGTGATATCCAGCAATAATTGGTTCTTGAATTTTTCTAATAAAGGATTTGCTTCAATTGCCTGCTCAATTTTGTTTTTCAGAAGATTAAGTCGCATCAATTCAATGCGCTCCCGCTCGGCTTTTGCAGCTTCCAGGTCGATAAACGTCTTGTCAGCCGAGGTTTCTCCCTTTCTTACCTGGCCAGTGCTTTTAGTCATGTCAGTGCCGCCGCCTTTTATTATGCTTGAGGCATCGCCCACATTTGTACCGCCGAAAAAAGCTACTTTCAATGGCGTTCTGAAGTATTCGGAAATACCTTCGAGATCACCTTGCGAGGCTGAACCAAGCAGCCACATTAATAAAAAGAAAGCCATCATCGCCGTTACAAAATCGGCATAAGCGATCTTCCATGCGCCACCGTGATGACCGCCAGCTACTTTTTTGATACGCTTAATAACTATGGGGCGCTGTGAAAGGTCATCAGACATACAAAAATTACCTCGTGATATTGCTTGGTTTTATTTTCAGCAGCTGGGTTAAATCATTCCGCCTTGTTGTTCTTGACATGTTGTTCCAGTTCAAGAAATGATGGTCTTTCCGTGCTGAACAATACTTTCCGGCCAAATTCGACAGCAAGTACCGGGGAATAACCGTTCAGATTGGCTAGTAATGTAATCTTGATGCATTCCAGTAATTTGCTGGATTCATGCAGCTGATGTTCAAGTTTCCCGGCTAAGGGGCTTACAAAGCCATAAGCCAGTAGAATGCCCAGAAAAGTGCCTACCAGCGCAGCAGCAATCAGAATGCCAAGTTCTGCTGGTGGTAAATGAACAGACTCCATGGTATGAACAACACCCATGACAGCTGCGATAATGCCAAAAGCTGGCAATCCATCGCCGAGCTTTGCGATGCAGTGAATGGGCACTTCGCCTTCCTGGTGATGCGTCTCGAGTTCACTGTCCATTAAATTTTCAATTTCCAGCGCATTCAGATTTCCGCCTACCATCAACCGCAAATAATCGGTTATAAATTCTGTGACATGATGGTCTGCGAGAATGGTTGGATATTTGGTGAAAATAGGACTGTTTTGCGGATCATCTACGTCAGATTCTATGGACATAAGGCCTTCTTTGCGGATCTTTCCAAGAATTTCATAAAGCAATGTCATCAGCTCCATATAAACCGTTTTGGTGTATTTTGTGCCTTTAAGCACACCCGGAAGACCTTTCAGGGTTGCCTTGAGTGCTTTGCTTGAATTTCCAACAACAAAAGCGCCGATGGCGCCGCCGCCGATCATTAGTACCTCGACCGGTTGCCATAAAGATGCCAGGTGACCGCCTGCAAGCGCGAAACCGCCAAATACAGAAAGGATAATAATGAGATAGCCAACAATTACCAACATTGTAGAAAACCTTTGCGTGTAAGTTAAAAATTGTTATCAGGTTTAATTTTTACGCAAAAATTATCATATGTGATTGGAATTGAAGAGCCAAGAAAGCAAGAATTTAGCCCGTATTTCTATAAGACTATGGTTTATAAGGCGCAATTCGCATAATCATTTCGAGATGCGATGTACTCGGGAGAATTGATTATCTGATACCTTACTCGAAAAGACTAAAGACTATCTGGAGGGCTGTTATGCTGCTACGAAAGATCTATGGTTGAACGGCCTAAGTTTTTCTGGCCGTGATACGGGATGGGTGGATGAAAAAGAAATGGAAGCTCCCCGCATGTGCCGTTAGACCGGTATCTTGAACCACAAAGGTCCAAGGTGGCTGTCTCCCGGATTCATCAGGCACGTCCTTAAGAAAGGCGCGCACAACTGTTTCACTTTAGTCAACAACCTGTTTTGATAATTGGTTCAAAGAATTTCAGTCTTGAACGTACACCGCAGGGAGCAATTTTAAACATTTAAAACTATTATAAGCTTTATACCATTCTTCTGAAGGATATAAATCAACGAAATATCACGCTAATTACTCTATTTTCTTATTCAAAGTCGTATTAATTTTTTTTCGAATATCTGCGATTCTACGCTTAATGTCGTCAATGTCAAAACCGTTTGATCGACGTAAAATGAGCAGCTCGTGTGTGATTCCAAGTGCGGCAGCGATGATTACACGTTCTGAATCGATGATTTTACCTTCGCTTTTAATTTCTCGAATCTTTTTGTTTAAAAACTCGACAGCCTTCAGAATTTCTTCGCGTTCTTCATCTGGGCAGCTGATACTGAACTCTCTGCCCATGATATCGATTATTAAGACATTTTCATTGTTCATAGTCAGGTAAATGTTTTAAAAGATTTTCTAAACGACTGGAGGTAAGATGTATTTTTTCAGTTAATATTTCATTATGTGCGCTCGTTTGAGCAAGCTGTTGGCGTAATCGAAAGTTTTCATTGCAGATCTCCTGATATAGAGCAACAAGCCGGCTGACTTCTTCTTCCAGCATTTCGAGATCTGAATTCATGGATATCCGGCGGTGAGTGAAAATCTTGGAATTATGACGCCGCAGTCGCGGTTGAATTTATGGTGTTGCAGTTTTCTTATAACTTATTGTGCGTGCCATCGCAGAAAGGTGGATTGCTCGTTTTCTTACAGGTGCAAAGCCAGGCGGTTCTGCTGGTATCAACAGAAAAAGGCCGGGGTGTAAATTCCGTACCTTTATGCGAACCATCGCAGAAAGGCTGAGACTGGCTTCGCCCGCAAGTGCACCAGTAATATTGCTTTTCAGCTTCTAATTGAAGCTCTATAGGTGAAAATTTTTTATGGATATTCGAATTCATGGTTATCACTCCAGGTTAATTTTCGTGAGTATGAAAGCGGATCAGTTGAATAATCTTAAAGCATTTGGACTACCTGGAATAATGTTATGCTTCTTCATCTGTATCTGGATGTTAATCAGCTGTTGTTTACTCCTTGCCAATCCGTTTTCACTGAGTGGTACTCGATTGTCATCCACCATTATTCCGCCAAGCGTATTAGAAAAAACTTTGGCAAAATGCGTCATTTGATCAAAAACTTTCTCACCGTTTGCAACTCTTGGCACATCCAGTAAAAATGTTACGCCATGTGTGGTTATGGTTTTCATGTTATCAGGAACAAAAGGCTCTGATTCATAATTGGTCAGTGTGAAAAGTATGTGATTGTCATCATTGCGGTATTTGAAAATGCCATCCGTATCAAGTTTGAAACCCGATGCTTCAGCTAATCCTCTGATTTTTGTACCGACAAAGGCACCTTCATCTTTGCTGATAATGTTAACACCGATCATGACGTCGACATCAGCACAGAATTTGTCGAGTTTGACGGCTTGTTCATGGGATGGCACGATATCGGGACATTCGGTTTTTGCATTGATTTGCCTGGCAAAGTCCTGAACAGTGTCACGGAAAATTGATAAATCAATCTCTCTGATCGGGCCTGTACGATCAGCCAGCAATAAACATCCCCTCAAATGAATAAAGCCTGAATGATCAATTGATTTTATGCTGATTTCTTCCCATGGGCCATGCGTGCTTTTTTGTCCGAACCAGTTTAATGGTTTATTGAAATCAAATTTTCGATGCAACAATTCATCGAGTTCGTTCGGGGGTATGGTTGTGTTGGCGTGAATATTGACAATATAGTTCGAGTTACTGTCATATCCATCAATAAGGGTATGAGGTTCATTACTTTCGGGTGCTTTGTCGTCATCAGTGTCGGAAAGCTGGTACTGACCCGGTTTTTCCTGTGCTTCATTTAAGAGGCTCTCGGAAAATCCAAGCCCCATTTTCTTGTTCAAGTCATTTTGCAGCGGTTTCCCGTTATAAAAGTTTTTATCTAACAGTGGCTCGATTCTTTCTCTTTCATGGATTCTGTCGCGGCTTCCTTCTCTGGCAGCATTTGAACTGCCTGTTTTTTCAAATAAGACATCCTTATGCTTCTGATCCAGGGTGGATTCTATTTTCCGGCGATAGCGTAAGTGTTGCATCCGGTTAAAGATGGCGACGCCAATAATGATGATGATGCCAACGATGATTAAACTCACTTGCAAGTCACTCATGCTCAATATATCCATGCTATTGTCCTATTGCCTAACCTTCTCGCGGTTTTCCTATCCAAGTTATGATGGTACAACATCTTTTGTTTTTTCAGAATCAATCGCGCTGTCAATATTGACAGCAACGACACGGGAAACGCCTTGCTCTTGCATTGTGATACCAATTAATTGCTGTGCTATTTCCATTGTAATTTTATTATGACTGATAAACAAAAATTGTGTTTGTTTGGATAAATTTTTCACTAACTCGCAAAACCTTACGGTATTGTTATCGTCGAGTGGTGCATCGACTTCATCCAGCAGGCAGAATGGCGCCGGATTCAGGCGGAATAACGAAAAAATTAAAGCCAATGCAGTCAGCGCTTTTTCGCCGCCTGATAATAAATGAAGCGAAGTGTTCTTTTTACCGGGCGGCTGCGCGGTCAGCGTGACGCCAGCATCAAGTATCTTATCATCACTGAGCACGAGTTCAGCTTTTCCGCCGGAAAAAATGATCGGGAAAAGTGCTTGTAAATTAGTATTGACAGTGTCGAAAGTTTTTTTCAGCAGTTTCTTTGTTTCCTGATCAATCTGCGCAATCGCGGCTTGCAAAATTGCGGTGGCTTCCCGCAAATCCAGTACTTGAGTGTTCAGCTTGCCTTCCCGCAAGCGAGCGGCTTCCAGTTCTTCGAGTGCGGCGAGGTTTACCGCGCCCAGTTCAGAAATGGATTGCTGCAATTGTTTGATGTCAGCTTGTAAAGCAGTGTTCGTTCTGGTGCCGATAAATGGTAACAGGCTTTCTTCATCAGTAAGCGCCTCGCGTAGTTGTTCATTAAACCGTTCTTCCGATAAACCGGCAGCCTGCTTTCTAAGATGCAGCTGCGTAATCGATTCGCGCAGTTTGGTCTGTCGTTGTTCCATTGACAAAGATGACTTCTCGATTTCCTGAATGTGCAATCTTGTCTGGTTGAGCTTGTTGCGTTGTTCGTCAACAGATTGTTCCAGTTCCTGGCAACGCTGAAAACAAGTTTCCAATTGAAAATTTAGCTGAGAATCATCCTGAGTATCTGCTTCGGCAATTAAAGCTGATTGCGTTTGCAGCAGTTTTTCTTTATCGTCCTCGATTGATTGTAACGTAAGTGCTAAATCATTGATTTTGTTTTGGCAGATTTTTTCATGAAAAGAAGCTTCCTGAGCGGTTTTTAGCGCCTCCTGTAGAATCAGGCGCTGATCACTGAGTGCATTGGCAGCAGTTTCCAGAACAATTTTTTCGCTGATGAGCCGTGTCCTGATCTCTTCCAGCTGCGCGCGAAGCGCCGAGATTTCTCGCTCGGTATGCAATTTTTGCTGAATTTCCTTGTCACGGTGTAAATTTATTTCATTTAATTCCGCCGCTATCTGGGTTTTGCGCTGCTCAATTTGTATATTGATCTGTGTGTGTTTTGTCAGCTCGATTTGCAGCGTATGCCGTTGCTGCGTGAGTTGCTGCAGATCACGGCGAAGAGCTTGAATGGATTGCCGAAGTTTTTCATGTTGCGCAGCGCTTTCTGCCAGTATGGATTGCTGTAAGGTTAATTTATTATCATGGACTGCGATCTCGGATTGAATATGATTCAGTTCATGCTGTCTCGACAGAACACCGTGGAGATGAGAATCGGGGGAGTGAAAAAAGATGCTGTTCCGGCTGATGATGTGTCCTGTGTGAGTAACGAATTGCTCATCAGGCTTCAGTAGATGTCGTTGCTGTAAACCTGTGCTCAGGTCGTCGATGACATAGGTTTTGTCAAGCCAGTATTGCAGTAATGCGGATAGATACTCGTTATTGCAGGTCAGGAAAGCAAAGAGTGTTTTCCAATTGGTGCAGGAGCGCTCAGTCTGGGTTGTGGATTCATGAGTCATGCTGTGTGCAGTGGCGTGATGGTCTTTGGTTTGCAGCAGTTCATAAATGGCCAGTTTGCCGGGCGGTAGGTCATCCTGCCAGTTCAGAATGGTTTCCAGTTGTGAAAAAGCAAGGCTGTTCAGGCGCTCTTGCAGAATTGATTCGAGCGCATCTTCCCATTCCTTTTTGACCTGAATGTGATGCCATAATCGCTTTTCTGAATCCAGGCCATGCTTCTGTAGCCACTGTTTCAATGCATCGTTGTTGTCAATTTTTTGCTGAAGGTTGTGCAGCGCATTGTATCGCGCGCGTAAGTTCGCGATCGTTTTTTGCGTTTCATGCACCTGAGCTGCGGCAGTTTCCTTTTCCTGGCCTGCTTCTATAGATGCGGATTCGGATGCGGTTAAGGTTTTTTCCGCTTCATGCAACTGATTTTCGGTTTGCGTGATTTGTGTTTTATGCTCAGCAAGCTGATCATGGCCTATGCCGGACATTGCGCCGTATTCCTGTTCCAGGCGGTGTATGCGTGACTCGAGTTGTTGCAGCGTCTTGCTGCCATGTTGAATATGCGTGAGCGCAAGATTTATTGATTGTTCTGTTTTGGTGAAACTGTATTGCAGGTTTTCGCATTTCTTTTGATGTTGATGAAAAAGAGTTTCAAAATTGGGTAATTTTTCAGTTTCAATGCGATGTTTTTGTAATCCGGTTTGATGCTCGGCTTGCGACTTCCTTTTTTCTTCCTGCCAGTGTGTCAAATGATTTGTGGTCGATTCGTGCTGGTGCTGATTCTCAGTCAATTGCCTGTCGATATCGACGCGTTGTTGCGCCAGCCGGTTTTTGTTTTTCTGAAATTGAATAATTTCCTGTTCAATGCGCGCTTTTTCGGCATTTTCCCGATACAGTCGTCCTTGTGTTTCATGGAGTTGTTCATTCAAATCGTTTTCTTCTGCGCGTAAATTTTCGCGCGTAAACCGGTTTTGCTCTAATTGCTTGGCGTCAGTAGCAAGTAGCTGTTCGATCTGTCTGATTTCCACTTCTGCGGCAAGGCGTTGCTTCGTCGATTCATTGCGCTGTTGTAACCATAGTATTTTTTGTGTGTTTTGCAGTTGCTTATGGAGTGTATTGTATTCCTTTGCAGTATTGGCCTGAATTTCAAGGTGTTCAATTTGTTTTCTAAGCTCGTTTGCAATATCTTCAATACGAATCAAATTCTTGTGTGTGTCGCTCAGCCTTAATTCGGTTTCATGCCTCCTCTCCCGGTATTTCGAAATTCCAGCGGCTTCTTCGAGGAACATTTTCATTTCCTGCGGTTTGGCTTCAATGATGCGGGATATCATGCCCTGTTCGATGATAGCGTAGCCGCGTCCACCAACGCCGGTGCCTAGAAAAAGATCGGCTATATCGCGTCGCCTGACATGTATATTATTGATATAGTAGTTTGAGTTACCTTCGCGCTGGATAATGCGTTTGATGGCTATTTCTGCATAGCTGGACCATTGACCGCTTGCTGAGCCTTGGTTGTTGTCAAAAATCAATTCAACGCTTGCGCGTCCTGCCGGCTTTCGGTTTGCTGTGCCACCAAAAATAACATCCTGTATGGAGTCTCCACGCAATGCGGATGCTTTGGATTCGCCAAGTACCCAGCGCACTGCGTCGATAATATTGGATTTTCCACAGCCATTGGGGCCAACAATGCCGACTAAATCGCTGGTGATCGGAACGGCGGTGGGCTCAACAAAAGACTTAAAACCGGAGAGTTTAATTTTGGCCAGACGCAATTTATGAATACGAGATACCGTTATAATGTGAAATTCAAATTAGCCGTGTTACGAACTGTTTTACAATCATTTCGTTTATTATTGTAACTGAATTAGTCATTAAGAGAATGTCGTATGTCAACTCAGCCCAGTAAGGAACTTGAAACATTTCTGAATCCTTTTGTTAAAAACGATTATCAGATTCATATGGAAATTCCTGAATTTACATGCGTGTGCCCTAAAACAGGGCAGCCGGATTTTGCCAGTTTAATACTGGACTATATTCCTGACAAAAAATGCATCGAATTGAAAAGCTTGAAACTTTATATCTGGTCATACCGTGAGCGGGCTGCCTTTCATGAAGCTGTAACCAATCAGATTCTGGAAGATCTCGTGGTTGCGATGAAGCCGCGCTATATACGATTGACAGCGCGGTTTTTTGTGCGAGGTGGTATTTTTACGAACGTAACCGCAGAGCATCGCAAATCAGGCTGGAAGCCAAGGCCGCTGGTTTTATTACACCAATATGATGAGCAATCGAATTTCAAAAGATAGTGAGATAACGAATAATGACTGTGATTAAAAATTTCATAGCAGCGCATTGTTAGGAATCTTTATGTGTCATGATGGATGTTTCAATAATGCGTAACTGAGAGCGGTTGGTAAATGAACTTATTTATCTTTTTTGTTGTCTTCTTGGTTTGAATCATATCGGTTTTCGTGATCGCTCTGAATAGGTATACTTGATCTGTCAGGCTCAAAATAAAGCTGGAAGAGCAATATTTTCATCATTTAGAATATTCAGGGATCAGGTGATATGAGTGATCGTGAGATCGATCAACAGTTGGTGGAACGTGTGCAGAATGGCGACAAACATGCATTTGATCTGTTGGTCGCGAAGTATCAGCGCAAGCTGATACGCCTGCTGTCGCAATTTGTACGTGATCCAGCTGAGGTTGAAGATGTCGCGCAGGAAGCTTTCATCAAGGCCTATAGAGCATTGCATGCATTTCGTGGAGACAGCGCATTCTATACTTGGCTTTATCGCATAGGTATTAATACGGCAAAAAATTATTTGGTTTCACAAGGCCGAAAAGCGTCGACACTGCAAGGTATTGATACGGAAGATGCTGAAGGTTTTGAAGAGAGCAGTTTGCTGCGTGAGATGGATACGCCTGAAAGTGAATTGATGAGCAAGCAGATAGCTCAAACAGTGAACCAAACTTTGGAACAATTGCCAGAAGAGTTGCGTACAGCAATCGTTTTAAGGGAAATCGAAGGGCTTAGCTATGATGAAATAGCAAAGATTATGGAATGCCCTATAGGTACTGTGCGCTCGCGTATTTTTCGAGCGCGGGAAGCAATTTCTGAAGAATTACGCCCATTATTGGGTACCAGTAAAGACAAGAGGTGGTAGAGTGAAAAATAAAGTATCTGAACTGATGGATGGCGAGCTGAGCGATCAGGATGCGGAAAAAATTATAGCAACTTTTAAGCAAGAAGATTTATTGAGTCGTAACTGGGAAGTTTATCATCTCATCGGTGATACGCTCAGGCAGTCATCAAATCTGACAACGAATGTTGCCAAACGTGTGAGCAGGCAGCTTGCTTCAGAACCAATACTTCTCGTTCCAGAAATCCTCAAAAAATCATCAAATCAAGCTTGGAGATCGCATCAACATCAAGCTGTTGAAAAAATCAAATCTGGAAATTCAAGAACCAAGGTTTTTGCGTTTGCGACAGCGGCTTCTCTTTTTGCGATGATATCGACATGGGTAGTCATGCAAAATGTTTATCAGCAATCTCATCCGGTCATTGTTGCCGAGCAATCACGAATGCAGGCTGGAACGGATCAATTGCATGCGCCCATGAATGTTTTGCATACATCAGGCGGGAATCAATATCCGTATGTTTCCAATGGCGACATGACCAACTACCTGTATTTGCACAGCTTCCACAAAGAATTGTCACCTGGGTCGACGACAACCAAGCATCCAGCTTATGTATATCCCTTAATTGAGTCTACGGACAATCATGGTAGATGAAAAGCCGCTTCCTTTCTGTTACGTTGTTGATAGCGTTATTTGCGATTCAGATAGTATATGCTGGAGATCAAGTCAGAAAAAAATCTGAACCTGATGGTTACGAATGGTTAGTAAAAATTTCATCTGCGCCGCGTCACAATAATTTTCAAGGCACCTTTATTTATTATGCAAATGGCCATATGGAATCCTCTCGGATTATCCATAAGGTGGATGAATCGGGTGAACATGAGCGCATAGAGGTTCTTGATGGCCTGGCAAGAATTGTTTATCGTACTAACGATGCATTGAGGTGTTATTTGCCAGATAGTAAAAAAGTATATATCGAGGAACGATGGTTTAGAAAATTTTTCCCAGATGTACTGCCTCTGCCATCAGAAAGAATTTATGAAAATTACGCTTATGAAAAAGGTGAATTAGAGCGTGTGGCTGGATACGAAAGTCAGCTTGTCAAGCTTGTACCGAAAGACAATCTGCGCTATGGCTATAGAATGTGGGTTGATGTTGATAGCGGTCTGTTACTCAAGGTAGCGGTTATCGATAAAGACGCAGTGATTGAACAGTTTGCATTTGCCGAGATTGTAATTGGTAGGGAGATTGATGACAGCATGCTGAATACCGATTCGATGGACACCTCTGAAGATTGGAAAACGATAAAACTCTCGACTTTCGCTTTCGGTAATGACGAACCGGTCTGGCGTTTGAGGGGGTTGCCGGCAGGGTTTAAAAAAATAACCGAGGTAAAACGCAATCTGGTTGGCAATTCCAAGCTGGTTGATCACATTGTTTTATCCGATGAGCTGGCTTCGGTGTCAGTATTTATCGAATCAATAGATAATGAAATGGCATCACCGCCGCCTGGTTTTTATTCAAGCCGGGGGGCGATTAATATCTATGTCCGTGAGTTGGAGAACAAAAAAATCACTGCGATCGGTGAAGTGCCATCAAATACCATCAAGCTAATTGGCGATGCCGTATTTCTGCGGCCCTAGTCCTGCGCGTAGGATCACGCGCTTTCCGATAAGTTATGAATCGCATGTCATATAAAAAATATGCTGACTGTATTACACTTATCGTTCAATTCCAAAGACTTATTTGTCTGGGAAAAAGTTGTAATAACAATTTTTCTTAGAATAATGTAATAAATTAAATTTTAATCATGATGGGTATGCGAAAAAAGGAAATGTTACGTTACTTGGTAGTAATCGCGGTATTTATGTTTTCAGCAACGGTGTCTGCGCAAACAAAAGAGTTACCTGATTTTACAGGGTTAGTTGAAAAATATGGCGCTGCAGTTGTCAATATCAGTACTGTGCAAGCACAGCGCGATACGATGGCGCAGCTTTTTCCCGAGTTTCAGAATATTCCGGAAGATTCTCCGTTTTATGAGTTCTTCCGACGCCATATGCAGCCTTTTTCCGCACCTAGAAAATCCGAGCCGAGATCTATGGGCTCAGGATTTATTATCAGTGCGGACGGATACATTTTGACCAATGCGCATGTTGTGGAGTCGGCCGAAGAAATTACAGTAAAGCTAAATGATAAGCGTGAATTTGTTGGAGAAGTCATCGGTACAGACAAAAAAACCGATATCGCTTTAATAAAAATTGATGCTGAAAGTTTGCCCAAAGTGAGTACAGGTGATCCGGATGAATTAAGGGTGGGTGAGTGGGTTGTGGCGATTGGCTCACCTTTCGGGTTTGAAAACAGCGTTACGGCAGGGATTGTGAGCGCTAAAGGACGTTCTCTGGCTCAGGAGAATTATGTACCGTTCATACAAACCGACGTGGCTATCAATCCGGGTAATTCCGGTGGGCCTTTGTTTAACATGAGTGGCGAAGTAGTTGGAATCAATTCGCAGATATATAGTCGTACAGGCGGCTTTATGGGGCTGTCTTTCGCTATACCGATTAATGTTGCAATTGATATTGCCAATCAGTTGAAAACCTCTGGCGCTGTGCGGCGTGGCCGAATAGGTGTTATGATTCAGGAAGTAACTAAAGAACTGGCGGAGTCGTTTGGTATTTCTGACTTACGCGGTGCTCTTGTTGTTTCGGTCGAAAAAGACGGACCTGCCGATGCGGCAGGCATAAAACCGCGGGATATCATCATTGATTTCAATGGTCAGGAGGTGGAGATTTCGTCAGATCTGCCGCGCATTGTTGGTAATACGATCCCGGATTCCAGTGTTATCGTGAAAATATGGCGCGATGGCTCGACGCAAAATGTGCGCGTTAAGGTTGGTGAAATTCCATCCGAGGAGCCGAATCGAGGTTCTCAACAAAAGCAGAGTAAAAAAACTGAAAGTACGAACCGCCTTGGTCTTGTGCTGGGTGAATTGAATAATCAGACGAAAAAACAGCTTGATGTCGAGTACGGCATAGTTGTTGAAGCGGTTCAACCCGGAATTGCCAGTCAGGCGGGTATTCGCCGTGGAGACGTCATTGTTGGATTTAACAGCAAGGATATCAAGAATGTCGAGCAATTTAATCAAATGCTCAACAAGGTCGATGAAGGCCGTAATATCGCTTTGCTGATTAAACGCGGGGATTTGACGACGTTTGTCACTATGAAGCTGGAAAATATTGATTGACTCCGGTGAAATGGACAAGAGCGGAAAAGTTGAAAAACTGGTTGTATATGGACGCAATGAATGCCATCTGTGCCAGCAAATGATAATGGGTTTGCAGCAGCGGAAAACTCAGATAGCGTTTGATTTTGAAGTTATTGACATTGACAACGATCCAATCCTTACGGCGCGTTATAATGACAAGATTCCAATTCTAATCGCCCTGCCCGATCAGATAGAAATATGCCATCATTTTCTGAATCTTCAGGCTTTGGATGATTATCTTGTAAAAATTCGATAGAATGCAGCCTTTTGAGCCAGATAATGCTGAGCATTTTGCGTTTGCTGTCTCGATATTTATATTCACCGTACTTCAGAAGAATCCGGTTTTTTATAATTCATCATGCAGTCTTTCTTCGGCGCATGAAGCTGTTGATGTCAGCTTTTGAAGTGCGATAAGTATTTAACTATCTGAATTCCAATTTTTTATACACTCTGATTACCGTTCAGTTAACCTTTAAAGCTACCCGATGCTGCATATCCGTAATTTTTCAATTATCGCGCATATAGATCATGGAAAATCTACGCTCGCAGACAGGATTATTCAATTTTGCGGAGGGCTGACTGAACGTGAGATGGAAGATCAGGTTCTGGATTCAATGGATCTGGAGCGGGAAAGAGGGATAACCATCAAAGCGCAAACAGTGGCCCTGCAGTATAAGGCGAAGAGTGGCGAAACTTATCTGCTGAACCTCATTGACACCCCGGGGCATGTTGATTTTTCTTACGAAGTATCGCGCTCATTGGCCGCATGTGAAGGCGCGCTGCTTGTGGTTGATGCTTCGCAGGGTGTTGAAGCGCAAACGGTGGCCAACTGTTATACCGCGATTGAGCAGGGCGTTGAAGTTGTTCCGGTGCTCAATAAGATAGATTTGCCGGCAGCCGATCCTCAAAGAGCGATTGAGAATATTGAAGATGTCATCGGGATAGATGCCCGAGATGCGCTACATGTCAGCGCGAAGACGGGTTTAGGCATTGAAGATTTGCTCGAGGCGGTTGTTACACGTATTCCAGCGCCAACAGGAGATCCTGATGCACCGCTGAAAGCGCTTATTATAGATTCATGGTTTGACAATTATGTCGGCGTCGTTATTCTGGTGCGGGTTATGGAAGGTAAACTCAAACCCGGAGATAAAATTCTGCTGATGGCAAGCCATGTGACGCAATTATGCGAGCAGGTTGGTGTGTTTGTTCCTAAATCAGTACAGCGCGATGTGCTGAGTGCCGGAGAAGTTGGTTATGTGATATCCGGCATAAAAGAACTTGATGCCGCTAAAGTTGGTGATACCGTAACGCTTGCTAATAAGCCTGCGGAAAAGCCGTTGCAAGGTTTCAAGGAAATTAAGCCACAGGTTTTTGCCGGCTTGTATCCGGTTGAGTCCAATCAATATGATGCGCTGCGATCGGCACTGGAGAAATTAAGACTTAATGACTCTTCGCTGCGTTTTGAACCAGAAACATCACAAGCGCTTGGCTTTGGTTTTCGCTGTGGATTTCTAGGGTTACTGCACATGGATATCGTCCAGGAACGGCTTGAACGCGAATACGACATGGATCTGATAACAACCGCACCGACGGTTATTTACCAAATACTGTTGCGCGATGGTTCCGTAATTGAAATTGATAATCCTTCCAAAATCCCCGATTTATCAAAAATAGCGGAAATCCGGGAACCGATTATTACGACAACCATATTGGTTCCGGAAGAATTTGTCGGTGCGGTAATTACATTATGTGTCAGCAAGCGCGGCATACAAAAAAACATGCAATACATGGGACGGCAAGTCATGTTGACGTATGAGATGCCGTTGAATGAAGTGGTTATGGATTTCTTTGATCGGCTTAAATCAACAAGCCGTGGATATGCGTCGTTAGACTATGAGTTTCTGGAATTTCGTACATCCGATCTGGTCAAGATCGATGTTTTAATCAATGGAGACCGGGTAGATGCATTATCCTTGATTGTGCATCGAGCGAGCAGTCAGTATCGCGGACGTGAGCTGGTGCAGAAAATGCGACAGTTAATTCCGCGTCAGATGTTTGATATTGCTGTGCAAGCCGCGGTCGGAGCACATATTATAGCCAGAGAAACCGTCAAAGCATTAAGGAAAAATGTATTGGCAAAATGTTATGGTGGTGATATCACACGTAAACGTAAACTGCTTGAAAAGCAGAAAGCGGGTAAAAAAAGAATGAAACGTGTCGGCAATGTGGAAATCCCGCAGGAAGCGTTTCTGGCGATATTGCAGATTGACAATAAATAAGAAATTTAATGTGAAAAAATATGAATCCAAGCTTCTTTCATGGACGTGCTGATGAATGTAATTGTCGCGGTTGGTGTAATTAGATTCATAAAGGTGAAATTATGAATTTTCCGCTGATTTTGTTTAGCTTATTGGTTATTACGGGCGTTATATGGGCAGTAGATTATTTTATTTTGCAGCACAAGCGCAAAGCTGATGAAGAAGAACCCTGGTGGATTGAGTATCCAAAAAGTTTCTTTCCCATCATACTCATTGTCTTTTGTTTGCGTTCCTTTGTGATTGAGCCTTTCAAAATTCCTTCCGGATCGATGATTCCGACATTGATCGTCGGAGACTTTATTCTGGTAAACAAATATACCTACGGTATTCGACTGCCGGTAATCAACAAGAAAATTATTGAAATGAACAGCCCTAAGGTGGGAGATGTTCTGGTCTTCCGGTATCCTGAGGATTCTTCCATCGATTATATCAAGCGTGTCGTCGGCGTTCCTGGCGATATTGTGACTTATCACAATAAGCAGCTGCTGATTAACGATGAACTTGTTAAACTGGAATATATTGGCGATTATAAATATGTAGAATCTGGAATAGGGTATATCTATTCCGAAGAATATGCTGAATTTCTTGGAGAGATAAATCATTCCATTTTGGTGAACCAGGAAGCGGGTGGATTGCAGTATTCAAGTGTACGTGTGTTTCCCTATCGTGAGAACTGCAAGTACAGTCGTACCGGTTTCACTTGTACGGTACCACCCGATCATTATTTTACTTTGGGGGATAACAGAGATAGCAGTAGCGATAGCCGTTATTGGGGATTTGTACCTGAAGAAAATATTGTGGGAAAAGCATTTATGATCTGGTGGAATTTTGCCGATTTTGGTCGCATAGGTCAAAGCATAAAGTAATTGCTGAAAATAATTTTTATCTATGGGGAGGAAAAATGGATGTGATTAAATCGCGCTATAAGCAGCGCGGACTAACACTTACCGGAATGTTGATTGGATCCATTATCCTGGTGCTGGTTGCTGTGGTCGGTATGAAAGTTGTTCCGGTTTACATAGATAACGCGGCAATAAAGAAAAATCTGGTTGCGGTGGCCAGTGATAGCAGTTTGCAGAATGCGAATGCAGGTCAAATCAGGCTTGCCTTCACAAAACGTGCGCAAGTCGATGGCATTAAAGTGGTATCGGCCAAAGATCTTAAAATTGTAAAAGACAGAGAGAAACTGGTACTGAGCGTGGCTTATACGGTCGAAGTTCCATTAGTATCCAATATTTCGCTTAAATTCGATTTTGATGTCACGAGCGATTGAAATAAAATCCGGTTATGTATGCTGTCAGACAGGGAAGAATTGATCAACGTGTTTTGCAACCAGCTTGGCTACAGATTTTTCGGGCCTGAATTATTGCAGGAAGCTTTGACGCATCGCAGCTATGGCGCGAAACATAACGAACGCCTTGAATTTTTAGGTGACAGTGTTTTGAATTGCGCAATTGCAGACTTGTTTTTTAAACAATATCCTGAAATGCCCGAAGGGCGTTTGTCGCGCTTCCGTGCAAGCATGGTCAATCAACAAACTTTATCTGAACTTGCATTGCGTTTAGGTATGGATCACTTGATCAGGCTTGGTGAGGGTGAACTGAAAAGTGGTGGCAGTCAACGTCCGTCGATACTGGCGGATGCGTTGGAAGCTGTATTTGGTGCAATTTATTTGGACAATGGTTTTTCACGCGCGAAAGAAGTTATTCATCAGATTTATAGACCTGTTCTTGCAACATTAGATCACGCAACGCACGGAAAGGACCCTAAAACACTATTGCAGGAATTTCTGCAAAGTCGAAAACTGGATTTGCCGGAATATACTGTTGTTAAAACTACAGGAAAAGCGCACCAACAAAAGTTTAAGGTTGAGTGTGCTGTTTCCATCTTCAATATCTGTACGCGGGGTGAAGGCGCCAGTCGCCGCAGCGCCGAGCAGGTCGCTGCAAAGCTGGCCTATGAGCAGGTTTATGCACTGGCAAATATCGAAAAAATCTGACATTGCTGCGTCAAATTCATGCCGCCCAGTAATTCTGCAGATTTGTTTTTCTGTAGGCTAACCACTATGCATTTTCGAACGGGTTATATAGCCATTGTAGGGCGACCGAATGTCGGAAAATCTACGTTACTGAATAATCTTATACAACAAAAAATCAGCATTACGTCCAGAAAAGCGCAAACAACACGGCATAGTATAAACGGCATTTTGACTGATCAACATTCGCAGTTTATTTTTGTCGATACGCCGGGTTTTCAGACTCGTTATAAAAACCGCATGAACGCAGCAATGAATCGCGTCGTGTCGCAATGCATAAATGATGTCGATCTTGTACTGTTTGTCATAGAGGCTTTGCATTTTGATGAGCGGGATCAGCAAGTGTTAGATCTCATGTCTGATTCGGTTCCGGTGGTGTTGGTGGTTAACAAAATAGATCACCTGCAGGAAAAGAACAAGCTATTGCCATTTCTGGACATGATGGCAAAAAAATTTAATTTCAATGCACTTCTTCCAGTAAGTGCAGCAAAAAAAGAGCAATTGTCGGAACTGATAGAAACGATACGTCCATTTTTACCCGAAAATTCCCCAGTCTACGATGTCGATGAAATAACTGATAAGAGCGCGCGATTCATGGCGGCCGAGTTCGTGCGCGAAAAACTGTTTCGTTTAATGGGTGATGAAGTGCCTTATTTAACGAGTGTTGTCACGGAAAAATTTGTCGAAACAGAAAAGCTCATTGAAATTCATGCAACGATACTAGTCGACAAATCGAATCAGAAATCAATCATCATAGGCAAAGGCGGTGAGAAACTGAAGTTGATTGGCACTCAGGCGCGCGTAGATATGGAAAAGGTATTTGGCAAAAAGGTTTTTTTACAGATCTGGGTCAAGGTTAGAAGCGGGTGGGCGGATAATGTCAATGTACTACGACAGCTTGGTCATGAATAAGGTCAGTGCGTAATAACTTCGATACAGATTGTCCGAATGGTGGAAAATAATAATTGTATAAAGCTGTTCATACAGGAGTAAATCATGATTGAACTGGGTGTTAATATCGACCATGTGGCAACGCTCAGACAGGCGCGTGGCACGGATTATCCGAGTCCGATAGAAGCTGCTTTGATCGCAGAGTTATCCGGTGCCGATGCGATTACGTTGCATTTGCGGGAAGACCGTCGGCATATACAGGATCGAGATGTCGAAGTGCTGCGTGAATTATTGACAACCCGTATGAACCTTGAAAGCGCGGTGACTTCGGAAATGATCGCGATAGCGCTGCGCACCAAACCGCACGATATCTGCCTGGTACCCGAGCGGCGTGAAGAACTGACAACCGAGGGCGGCCTGGATGTCGTCCGGCACTTTAATCAAGTGCAGAATGCCTGCCGCCGGTTGTCTGATGCCGGTATTCGTGTGTCATTATTTATTAATGCTGACCGAGCACAGATTGATGCCGCGGCTGAAGCAGGCGCACCTGTCATTGAGATCCATACGGGAAGCTTCGCCGATGCGAAGACCGATGCAGCACAAGAAAGTGAGCTGGATAAAATAAAAGAAGCTGTTGTTCATGGTCTCGAACATAACCTTAAAGTGAATGCCGGGCATGGTCTGCATTACCAGAATGTGCAAGCAATTTCAGCTATTCCGGGTATTTCCGAACTGAATATTGGCCATGCGATTGTTAGCCGCGCTATTTTCGTTGGTATGGAAAAAGCCGTCAGGGAAATGAAAACCCTCATGCTGAAGGCGCACGCATGATTTATGGTATCGGTACCGATCTGGTTGATCCTTCCAGAATTGCGCGCTCACTTGAGCGCTATGGTAATAAATTTGCCCGCCGTATCCTGACGGACCCGGAATGGGATGAGTATCAAAACAGCAGCAAGCCGGCGTTGTTTCTGGCGGGCCGTTTTGCTGCAAAAGAAGCGTTGTCAAAAGCGGTGGGAACCGGATTGCGTCACCCGGTCAATCTCGATTTCATAACCATCACGCATGATGTGCTGGGAAAGCCGTATTTTCAGTTTCATCCCGAATTGGAGCGGTTACTCTGCGAAAAAGGCATCGTTAATCATTATCTGTCCATCAGTGATGAAATGAATCTTGCCTGTGCTTTTGTCGTTCTGGAGAAATAGTCACATGCCGCTCGGGCCGCTCATGCTCGATATTGCCGGAACTGAACTGACTGATGACGATAAAAAACGCTTAATGCATCCGCTCACAGGCGGGGTCATTTTGTTTTCCCGCAATTTCACCTCACGCAAGCAATTGACAGCCTTAACTACTGAGATTCATGCGTTGCGCATGCCTGCTTTGCTGATTGCCGTTGATCATGAAGGCGGTCGCGTGCAGCGATTCAGAGAAGAGTTTACCAAATTACCATCCATGCGAGAACTCGGTAAAATCTGGGATAAGCAGAAAGTACGCGCGCGTCAGCTTGCCAAACAGGTTGGTTTTGTGCTGGCGGCCGAATTGCAGGTCAGCGGAGTTGATTTGAGTTTTGCGCCTGTGCTGGATATCGACTATGGACAGAGTAGTGTCATAGGCGACCGTGCTTTTCATCGTAATCCGCAGGCGATCTCCGATCTGGCACATGACTTTATGCTGGGACTTAAAGCAGGTGGAATGCAGGCCGTAGGTAAACATTTCCCGGGGCATGGCTATATTCGGGCAGACTCACACTTGGAAAAAACGATTGATCGGAGATCCTACGTCGATATAGCAATGGAAGATATGGTACCGTTTCGCCGCATGATTGATTTTGGTTTAGGCGGCATAATGGCCGCGCATGTGATCTATCCCGAGATTGATCGATATCCGGCCGGCTTTTCGCGGATCTGGCTGCAGGATATTCTGAGAAAGGAACTTCAGTTTGAAGGATGCATTTTTAGTGATGACTTAAGTATGCAAGGTGTTGCGCATTTTGAATCAATTGCCCAACGTGCGGCAACGGCGCTTGGAGCAGGCTGCGACATGATACTGGTATGTAACGATACGCAGGCAGAAAATGAAGTGCTGAACACCTTGGAGTGGGATGTTTCGGCCGCAAGTTTGGCGCGATTCGCACGCATGCACAGTAAGAAGAAATTTGCCTCAATGGTCAAATTACGTGAAGACGACGATTATATACAGGCAGTGCATGATATCAGTGTTATCGGCGATCCAAAAACAGCACTCCCTTTTTGACGTAACACTTTAGTAAATCAGGTTTTTATTTGGCAGATTCAACTTTGAAGTGCAACTTTTTAAGGAAGTTTATAGGCAAGCTGCGGTAGTATCGGAGTTTCTTAAACGACCAGATAAAAGGAGCACAGATGAAGTACTACAAGCAGCTCGCCAGTGAGCAACGATAGCAGATTTCCGGTTTAAAGAAAGCCGGTTTGAACCAATCGCAAATCACGGATGAAGTGGGTGTGCGCAAGTCGCCGATTTTTCTGGAATTGAGATGGAACAAGGTTTTGCGTGACTGGCACCCCAGACAGGTGCAGGGATTGCGGGGCGAGCGTAGAAAGAAATGTGCCAATGCAGGCTTGCCGGAGTGGACGGAAGCCGCGCTACATCCCTGGCAACCCAGGTTGGCCCGGCAAACATGCGCCGGGCGTGACGGCGACAGTAATGCGGCTATTGCGTTCCCATAAAGACAGGTGCCATACCATGACGGTTGACAACGGGAAAGAGTTTGCGGAGCGATGAAATCATCGCGGCGGAACTCGATGCAGGTGTCTACTTCGCCCATCCCTGCCATTCATGAGGGCGTGGTTTGAATGAGAACAGCAATGGGTGGTGGATAGACTCAACCATCGGCCACGCAAGGTGCTTGGATTCAGAACTCCGTTGAGCTATTCTTCGGGAAAACGGTGCGCTACATCAAACCAAACCACCGTTAGGTGTTGCACTTCAAAATTAAATCCGCGTTTTAGTCATTTAAGAACCTCATTGGTGCAATCAATTAAGTTTAACTTTCTTAAGTTTTTTAGGTTGTTCGCCGTTATGCACTTAAATAGATGCAATCCGTATCGATCCGATGAATTGTGAGTTTGATCTCTTGTGTTTATTTAAATGATTTTAATTGGAGAAAATAATGCCGGACAAAAATTTAAAATTCTTGGTTGTTGACGACTTTTCGACCATGCGCAGGATCGTTCGCAACTTGTTAAAAGAATTGGGCTTTATTAATGTAGATGAGGCTGAAGATGGAGCTGCTGCTCTGCGCAAGCTACAGGATGGTAATTATGATTTTGTAGTATCTGACTGGAACATGCCTAATATGGATGGACTCACAATGTTGCAGTCTGTTCGGGCTGACGAGAGATTATGTAAGATACCGGTGTTAATGATAACTGCTGAAGCAAAAAAGGAAAATATAATTGCAGCAGCACAGGCGGGTGCGAGCGGGTATATAGTGAAGCCTTTTACTGCCGCAACGCTTGATGAAAAATTAAATAAAATTTTCCAGAATATGGAAAGCAAGGCATCGGCATAATTTAATGTAATCTGCGCTCCATTCATATCCAACAGCGAGAAAAAAATGAATACTGATTCACTTATTCACGAAGAGATGGAAATACAGTGCACCATATCTGCACACAAAAAATCTGATATTCAGGGGATTGCCGAGACAAGAATGGCTGAGGAGTTGATCGATGCGGCAGAAAACTCAACAACAAGAGTAGTAAATTTATCTCAAGAAGTTTTTGATGATTCGCGCGATGTAATTTCGCCACAATACATAGAAAGTAGTTTGTGTGGATATATGTCCGATCATTCTGAAACATCATTCTTGGTTAAGAATGATAATGAAATGAATACTAAGTTAAGTGTTGAAGAAGGAAAGTATCCTGATATTCATGAGGTTGTATTGGGTGGGGCTGTGGAGGAAATCACGGGTTTAGTTGTTGGTGTGAATGAAAGACAGGATGTAACTAAAGAAGTTACTGAAAATAAATCTGAGGCAAACAGAACTATTATTGATCAGGTAGGGCATTTAACCCGGAATTTACATAACAGCCTTAGAGAGCTTGGGTATGATAGGCGACTGGAATCATTAGCAGCAGAAGTGCCGGAAGCTCAGGATAAGCTTTCTTATGTTGCAACAAAAACAGAACAAGCAGCTGACCGTACTTTAAATGCTACTGAGATAGCAATGCCGATACAGGAGAATCTCTCATCTGAGGCTACACAATTATCTGAAAAATGGAAGAATGCTTTCGAAGAACAGAAAGTGCAACCCGATACAGAAAAATTTAAGTTATTGTTAATAGAGACATTGAGCTATATTGATAAAGTGCCTGAGCGGGCTGACGCAACAAATGCTCAACTTATGGAAATCATGATGGCGCAGGATTTTCAGGATCTTACAGGGCAGGTGATCAAGAAAATTACTACTATGGTTCAGAGGCTGGAACAAGACCTGCTACAGCTTTTGCTCGCGAATGTTCCTCCAGAAAAAAGACAGATGCAAACGGAAACGAATGATAGCGCAAACCTTATGAATGGGCCGGTAATAAATCCCGAGAAAAATCCTGATACGGTTAGCAATCAGGATCAGGTGGATGATCTCCTGGCGAGCCTAGGGTTTTAAATTTTCAAGCTGAGACAGAGTATGATTCTTAAGGCTATGTAACAGTTAAGTGTTGAATTTTTCAGCGCTTTGATAGCAAATGACCTTTTGATAACCATGAAATCATATAGCCGGATGATTAGAAATAAGTCATGTGATTTTGCAAATCATTCCCAACAACCATTTGCGACATAGCCATTCTTAACGTACCGGACTTTACATGATAATGACATCGTATTGTTCCTGTGTGTAGGATTCTTCAACCTGAAGCCTGATAGGCTTGGCGATAAAGTCGCCAAGCTGTGCTAGGCTTTGTGATTCCTCATCAAGAAATAAGTCTATAACTTGTTGAGATGCAAGAATACGAAACTCATTCGCATTAAATTGTCTCGACTCACGCAGCAATTCACGCAATATTTCATAACAAATCGTTTGCGCGGTTCTGATTTCGCCACGTCCGCCACAAGTTGGGCATGGCTCACACAAAATGTGTGAGAGACTTTCTCGCATCCGCTTGCGTGTCATTTCAACCAGACCAAGCGTAGAAAATCCATTGACAGTCATACGTGTTCTGTCTTTGGATAGCGCTTTTTTAAACTCTTTTAAAACCGCGCTTCTATGTTCGTCGGTATCCATATCAATAAAATCGATAATTATAATTCCGCCAATATTGCGCAAACGCAATTGTCGCGCAATGACCTGCGCTGCTTCAAGATTTGTTTTGAAAATTGTATCGTCAAAATTCCGTACGCCAATAAACCCGCCTGTATTCACATCCATGGTTGTTAACGCTTCAGTTTGATCAATAATCAGATATCCGCCTGATTTAAGATTAACGCGTTTTGAAAGTGATTTTTGAATCTCGTCTTCTACGCCATAAAGGTCAAATAAAGGGCGTTCCCCCGTGTATAGGGTGATCCGATTTGCCATATCAGGCATGTAGCTTTTTGCAAAAGTCATCAGGCGCTGGTGATTTTCACGTGAATCGACTTGAATGCGTGTGGTACTTTCAGTCGCGAAATCACGCAAGGCGCGATGGCTGAGATCAAGATCCTGATACAGCAATGCTGGCGTTGCTACAGCAGATGCCAGTTCTTGTATATTACGCCAAAGCTTATGCAGATATTCGATATCTGCTTGTAAATCATTTTCTTCGGCCGATTCAGCCATTGTCCTGATAATGTAGCCGCCGGATTCATTTTCGGGTAAGACATGCTGTAATTTTTGCCGTAACAACTCACGTTCTTCATCGTCTTCTATGCGCTGAGAAATGCCAATATGAGATTCCTGCGGCAAGTAAACAAGCATTCTTCCTGCCAGACTGATTTGTGTGGATAGTCGTGCACCTTTCATGCCGATTGCGTCTTTAATCACCTGAACCAGGATATGATTACCTTCATGCAGCAATTTCTCAATCGGTTGGCTTGGTTCACCAATGTCGTTTGATTCCCATATATCAGCAACATGCAAAAAAGCGGCGCGTTCCAGGCCAATATCAATAAAAGCGGATTGCATGCCAGGCAGTACACGACTTACGCGACCATGGTAGATGTTGCCAACAATTCCACAACAACTGGCGCGCTCAATGTGTAGCTCCTGAGTAACCCCCTGTTCCAAAATAGCTATGCGGGTTTCCTGAGGGGTGATGTTGATGAGGATCTCATTATCCATAGCAGCGCGAACAGAAAAAGACATATTAACGGAATTGGTTAATATGAGGATAGATTATTTGAAGATTCTAATGCCTACTTCTTCCAATAACTGGGATGTCTCATACAAAGGCAATCCTTTTACGCCGCTATAGCTGCCACAAATTTCGATAATAAAAGTCGCTGCCAGACCTTGAATAGCATAAGCACCTGCTTTGTCATAGACCTTGTCATATTTTATGCAACTTTGTATTTCCTGCTGTGTTATTTCACGAAATCGTACCGCTGTGGTGGATAGTTTCATTTGTATTTCATTTTTATAAGCTACTGCTATGGCTGTTAGCACCTGGTGTGATCGACCGGATAATGTGCTGAGTATTTCTACAGCATGTGTTTTGTTTTTTGGCTTGCCTAAAATACGACCATCAAGTGTGACGATAGTATCCGCTACCAGAATTGGTAACAGAGGTAGTTTGCGCTGAGATAATCTGATCCAGCTGGCTTCAGCTTTGGTATGAATGATACGGTAAATGTAATCATTGGGCGTCTCATCGGGTAGCGGAGTTTCGTCTATATCTGTCGGCCGATTGAGTGTTTCTCTCATCAGTAAAATATTATATTTTACGCCAATCTGTTTAAGTAATTCACGTCTACGTAAACTGCGCGAAGCTAAATATATCTGATTTTCAGGTATTGCCATACAGTTAAAGATCTGGAAATTGAATTCGGTTATTATATGCGATGATAAGGGTGATTCTTGATTAAAGATATAACTCGATACAACTGTTCAGCCAATATCACTCTTGCCAACCCATGAGGAAAAGTCAGTTTGGATAGCGAGAGTGTAGCATGCGCGGAGGATTTGACTGACGCGTGCAAACCATCAGCGCCGCCAATAACAAAGACTGTATCATGGCCTTCCTGCATCCATTCCTCAATAACATCAGCCAGCTGAATTGTCGTATATTGCGTTCCATGTGTATCGAGAGCGATGATGCGACATCCTGCGGGTATTGAAGTTTTGATGCGCTGAAATTCAGCACCTAGAAGCTGCTCTTTATTTTTGTTATTCGTACGTTTCTCGGGTTTGATTTCAGTCAATTGAAGGGTGATTTCCCGGGGAAACCGTTTTGCATATTCGTTGAAAGCATTATTCACCCAGGTGGGAAGCTTGTTTCCTACAGCAATGATGTGGAATTTCATGTATCGCCTTTGCTTAACCGGATTATCATTTTTAACGAACCCTTGAAAAAGGGTGTTGTGTATCAGTCTATATTGACAACACTTGGTGAATGGGTGATTCTTCCAGAGCGATTTTTAGTCTCCACAGTACACATGCAAAAATTCCAACTCATGCAGCGGCTAATCTCCAGCTATTTAATCATCGTGGGTATAATGGCCCATTTTGCTGTTATCCTTGCGCTCATTGCCGCCTTGAAATATTTTCAATTGACGCCGAATCAGTTTCTTGTGAAGGCGGTTGAAAAAAGTCAGCTCGATATGCCGTGGCTGGTAGAAGTTATAGCGCCCAAGCCACGTTTTTCTGATCATATACTAGATGGACAGATACGCGCTACTTATCCACGGATATTACTTCCTGAATTATCCGGCTGGCCGGGTCAAGGACAACCGGATTTGATTGCAAAACGAATTGCTTTGTTCCAGAAACAAGGCATCCACGATTTTGATCCATGCATACCATCACAAAATGTACTGTTGCTTGTCGCATGCTGGATCAGCAGCGGAGACCCGCAAGTAGCGTCACAACTGATTGCCGCACTCAAAAATTTTCAACTGCAAACACCGACGGCCAGCGGTGGTTATGGTAATGGCTGGGAACTGGCTCTGGCCTATGATTTGGTCGCAAATTTCTCGAGTATGACAGCAAATGATCGTATTCTGATCGAGTCGAAACTGGAAAATGCGCTGACGGACTATTTACATTTACTTGATGATTCCTCCCCCTCGCTGTGGCACGGACGTGCATCACTTGCTGCTATGGCATGGTTGACTGCTGTCACCTTGAGCACTCACGATAACCAACGTTTGCAAGGCCTGATATCACGTGCACAAGGTCATTTTCTTGATTTGATCCGGGCACTTGAAATCACGGAAGCCTGGCCGGAAGGATATAACTATTGGATCCAGAATCGCGGTATGATCATCAGTCTTGCGGCAAGCGCCTATATCAATGGATTGGATAATGCAAAACATAAAGACCGAATTAAGGCGCTGCTTAGACGAACAGGACTGTGGCATATTTATGCCACAAGACCTGACAACCGCATCGAAAATCTGGGTGACGAGGGTTCAAGGGTAGATTTAAAAGATGAAACACGTCGTGTCATCGATCTCATCGGACAGATGACACGCGATCCTGTGTTTTCGGATTATTCGCAATATCTGCAACAATTGCATGGCGCAGAAAGCTACTATACGGGATATCGATGGGGAATACGGTTATTCAATGATCCGACCTTGTCCAATCCTGCGCTTACGGCGTCAGGCAATGTACTGGAAAAAGGGTCGGCCAGTCTGATTTTTCTCGAAACACAGTTACCCCGTGCGGAGTTGTTTGGCCGTGGCGGCATGAATCAGGCTTATATCCGGTCGGACTGGTCGCCATCAGCTACGTTTATAAGCTTCCGGGCGGGTCATACATTTACTCACCATGGTCACTACGATGCCGGGCATTTTACGCTGTTCAAGGGTGCGCCGCTGGCGATTAACAGTAGTGTTTATGGGGATTATACGGGGAGCAACCGGCTTAATTATTCCATCCGCACGATTGCAAAAAATTCCCTGCTTATTCTGAAGCCAAATGAAAAGGTGCAGCCGAATCGATTTTTTCAACACAATGTGACTGATGGCGGACAGCGTATTATTCTACCAACAGGCAGTGCTGTGCAGAATGTCAGCGACTGGGTGAAAAATCTGGATAGCGGCAATTACTTTGCCGGCGGGAGAGTCAATCATTTCAATACAGTTGAAGGCGAATATACTTATATCTCGTCTGACCTGACTCAGGCATACAATACGCCTGCACATGATGAAGGCGGGCGAGGCGGCAAGGTTCGCAAGGTTGAACGCGATTTACTGTATCTGAATAACGAAGACCGGTTATTGATTTACGATCGCATAGAAAGCACCAATCCCGCGTATACCAAGAAGTGGCTTCTGCACACAGTAAACCGTCCTCAGGTGAGTGGAGCAAAGGTATTAAAAGGACAGGCAGCCAACGGTATTTCTGAAACTTCCGATCCGGTTGTTTTTGTGCGGAACGATCCGGGGCATTTGCGCATTGATCGTATTTATCCGGAAGACGCAAGGATCCGTTTGGTCGGCGGGCCGGACTATCAATTTTACGTGGAATCGGATGGTGATGATAGCGTTCTTGATGGTGAAAATTTCTCCGGCGGCGTCTCGTCCCAACCCTGGTTCGATATCGGGATGTGGCGCATAGAAATCCAGCCGGGCGCACCGCGCATTCGTGACGAATTTCTTGTTGTATTATCGCCAAGCTTGAACAATCCGCGTCATGACGTACCTAAATCCTTGTCCACTGAAGGCGTCAAGGCGAAAGGCATAGATACCGGACAAAATATCGTTGTATTTGCAGAAACGCTCGGTCATGGTGAAATTAAAATCGACACCAGCAATTCTTCGGCACAAAAAAAACTGCGTCGACTATACGTGCTGGGCATGCCTGTCGGAATGCACGTGCAGGTTGCAGTCCGCGATGAGATGAAAACATATGCAGTCAATTCCAGTGGCGTATTAGCGGCTGCAGTCAGTCCGGACACCAAACAGATTTCCTTGAAATGGTGAGCATTCGGTAGCGAATTTTTTCCATTTTTTTTGTTTTCCGGGGTTGTCCGCACATTACTGGACGCCTTTTATGCTGTTTTATTTTTACTGCCATGGTTCATTTTTGAGAATCATGATCGGGCATTTCAGCACGATTCTTCCCGTCCCTGAATGAATTTCGTTTTGTCGGTTGCTGTGATAATCTTCCGGACTTTTTAAACGATAAAAGCTATGCAACAAAATAATATTCCGACATCTTCAAAACGAATACCGTATATCGCTTCTTTTCTTTTTCTGTCCCGCTGGCTGCAGTTACCCTTGTACTTAGGGCTGGTATTGGCGCAGTGTGTGTATGTTTTTCATTTCTGGGTGGAGTTGACGGATCTGATTGGCGCGGTGATGGGTAAAAAAGAATCGCTCGATCATATTCTCGACGTCGTGACGATTGAAGGCGCAACACGGACGGATCGGCTGACCGAAACGACCATCATGCTGGTGGTGCTGGGTTTAATCGATGTGGTGATGATTTCGAATCTGCTGATCATGGTGATTATCGGTGGTTATGAAACATTCGTTTCACGCATGAATCTGGAAACACATCCTGACCAGCCGGAATGGCTGTCGCATGTCAATGCGTCAGTGTTGAAAGTCAAACTGGCAACCGCAATCATTGGCATTTCGTCGATTCATTTGCTGAAAACTTTTATCAATGCAGGCGCTTACGATGAAAAATCTTTGATTGCGCAAACCTGTATTCATCTGACTTTTCTGGTGTCGGCACTGGCGATTGCGTATTGCGACCGGATTATCTCACAAACTGATCAGTATTCGGGCAGGCACTGACCGGTGCCGGATTGAGGGTGATCATGCATCGAATAGCATTCATGGAAAGTACGATAAGCTGTCCCGGTAAATTTTTACCTGCCCTCTGCCTTCCTTGCTTGAAATGTGAGATTGCCATGTACGCCAGAATAACACGCGCTTTTTTATATCTTTTATGTCTTGTTCCGATCAGTGTGAGCGTATTTGCGGGCGCTGCGGGATTTCCGGACAGCAGTCAGGGGACCGGTGCGCTGGGGCGCATCGAGCCGCGTTCGCGGGTGATTAAGGTTTCTCATAATGCCGGGCCCGAAGGTGCGAGAGTCGAACAGCTTTTTTTTGTGGAAGGCGACCAGGTCAAACTGGGTGACACATTGGCGCTGCTTTCGGATCATGGCAAGAGAGCTGCGGAAGTTGAAGCCGCAGGCACGCGCATTAGGGTATTGAAAGCGCAGCGCGAGACCGAACGGATAGCGCTCAACTTTAATCAAAAAGAGCATCTCCGCTATCAGTCGCTTAAGCAGGATTCCATGGCCAGTATTTCGCTCGCGGATGCAAAATACCTGGCGTTTGCGCAATCGGAAGCGAATCTCAAGCAATTGTCCGCTGAAATCGCGCATGCCGAGGCTGAGCAGCGTATCGCGGTAGAAGCATTAAAAAATACACGTATTCATGCGTCGATTTCAGGTACGATTTTAAAAATCCTGGCTTGGCCCGGGGAGCGCATCAAAGACGGTGGTTTGCTGGAAATGGCTGATTTGACGCAGCTCGATATCGTGGCGGAAGTCTATGAATCCGATCTCAATCAGGTGAAAGTTGGACAAAAGGCGTATATCCGCGCAAAAGGATTTGATCGGGCGTATACCGCTGAAGTCCGGGAGCTGGGCTATCTGGTAAGAAAAAACGATCTCAATGATACCGATCCTCTGGCGGACAGGGACAACCGGGTCATCGAAGTACGACTGACGCTTGATCCATCGGCGGTCGCTGATTTGCAGCATCAGATTTTCCGGCAGGTGCATGTGCGGATTGTACCGTGAACATGCTTTCCTGGTGTTATTTCCCGGCGCGGCTGGCTTGGCGGCAGCTCTTTCACGACCGGACCAAATTGGTGGCGGCCATCGCCGGTGTTTTATTCGCCTGCATTCTGGTCTTTATGCAACTGGGCTTCAGGGATTCGCTGTACGCCAGCGCGGTTTCCGCGCCAACAAAATTAAGCGGCGACTTATTCCTGATGCACAAGCAGAGCGAAGCAATGTGGCGGCCGGTTAGTTTCAATCGCAACGAACTTCTGCGCACGCTTGGTCATCCTGCGGTCGCCGAGGTTGCACCACTGTACTTGGGGCTGGCGCCGTTTAAAAATATCGAAACGCAGACCAAGCGCACGTTAATGGTCTATGGTTTCGACCCGGATGCCGAGTTATTCGATGTCGATTCTGTAAGAAGCAAACGGCACGAACTACGCCTCAAGGATACGGTGATGTTTGATGAGTTTTCCCGGCCTGAATTCGGGCCGATGCGCGCGTTGCTCGAAGCCGGGCGGACGGAAACGGAAATCAATGACTATAAGATCGGGGTGATAGGCCTGTTCCGTCTGGGTGTGTCATTCGCCGCAGACGGTAACGTGGTGACGAGTGATTTAAATTTCATGCGAATTTTTCCGGGCAGACATCCGGGTGATATCGATATGGGTGTGATCAAACTTTACCCCGGTGCATCGCTGGAGCAGGTACAAGCTGATCTTGCGGAACGATTGAATGAATTCGTCAATATTTTCACTTTTTCCGAATTGCTGGGATACGAAAAAAATTACTGGGCCAACACGGCGCCGATCGGATTTATTTTTGGTTTTGGCACGGTAATGGGGCTGGTCGTCGGCCTGGTGATCGTGTATCAGATTCTTTTTACTGATATCGTCAATCACCGTTATGAGTTTGCCACATTGAAAGCCATGGGTTATAAACAGAGCTACTTTGTTCGTCTGGTATTCGCCACGGCTTTTTTCCTGGCCGTATTGGGTTTTATTCCGGGCCTTGTTCTGTCCATCAGTCTCTATCATCTGGCTGAATCCCAAATGTTCATGCCGATGCCGATGACCTTCGGTAAAGCCATCAATGTTTTCTTTTTCATTCTGTCGATGTGCTTCATTGCCGGATTTCTGGCGATCCGAAAATTAAAAGACGCCAATCCTGCGGATATGTTTTGATGTCCATTGTCATCGATGTTCGCAATCTGAACTTCAGTTTCAGTCATGATGCGCAGGCGCTGCCTGTGTTGAAAAATGTAACCATTTCAATCCAAAAAGGCGAGATTGTGATCATGACCGGACCTTCCGGTTCCGGGAAAACGACCTTCTTAACCATCGTCGGCGGACTGCGTCAGGCATTTGACGGTAGTGTAGAGGTACTCGGTCAGCAATTAATCAACAGCAGCGATCAGGTCAAAGTCAGCATCCGTCAGCAAACGGGCTATATTTTTCAGCAGCATAATCTGCTGAAGTCGCTGACGGCACAGCAAAATGTCAGCATGACGCTGGAAATGTTTAATACCATGACTGAACGCGAAAGACTCGAGCACGCTGCCCAAATGTTGAAAGCCGTTGGTCTGGATGATCGACTGGATCACAAGCCGGACCAGCTTTCTGGTGGACAGCGTCAGCGTGTTTCGATTGCACGGGCGCTGGTCGGGCAGCCTAAAATCATACTCGCCGACGAACCGACCGCATCACTCGACAAACAAAGCGGGCAGGAAGCAGTCGGTATTCTCAAGCGACTGGCGAAAGAATCCGGCGCCAGCATCCTGCTCGTCACGCATGATTATCGTATTCTGGACATTGCCGACCGTGTCGTGGAACTGGAAGATGGCATTATTCGGAACGCCTGATTGTGCAGCGCTTTGAACAGGACAAGTATGCTTTGGCTCGACGGCGCCTGGTGTCAAATGTTACTTTGTGACTTGGACAAACAATAATCAGCAATGCTGACATAGTGCTGGACAGTGAGATTTTCGGCGCGCAAACTGCCATCTATGCCCAGACAATTAAAATCCGTATTCGTGAGATAGGCTGACAGTGTATTGCGCAGTGTTTTGCGTCGTTGCGAGAAAGCCGCGGTGACGATCCGGGAAAACAGCGCTTCATCGCTGGCGGCAGGCGCATCGCTGCCAAGTGGCCACATGGCTACGATAGCCGATTCAACCTTGGGTGCGGGACGGAAAGATTCAGGCGGAACGGTAAAGATCTGTTCCATTGTAAAGCGATATTGCAGCATGACGGACAGACGGCCATAGCTGGGTGTCGACGGTTCAGCCACCATGCGTTCGACAACTTCCTTTTGCAGCATGAAATGCATATCCTGAATAGATGTGGAGAACCGGCTGAGATGAAAAAGCAGCGGCGTTGAGATGTTGTAGGGCAGATTGCCCACGATACGCTGGTTACCACCTAATACTGAAAAATCAAACTGCAATGCATCGATGGAATGGATGGTGAGCTTGTTCTGTGGATAGTCGCGCCGTAATTGCTCGACAATATCCCGGTCTATCTCGATAACCGTAAGATGGTTGAGTATTTGCAACAGCGGGGTTGTTAATGCGCCTAATCCTGGACCAATTTCGACAAGGTTATCTTCAGGTTGCGGGTGTATTGCGCTGATAATGGCAGCAATAACCTGACGGTCGACCAGGAAATTCTGGCCGAAGCGTTTCCTGGCCCTGTGACGGAAATCAACAGCCATCGTTGGTACGATGGTGCGTGTCAGGAAGTCTGGCATTTTTTGCGAGTTCAATCGCTGTCTGAATTGCGGTGACGAGGCTTCCGGCATCGGCTTTTCCGCTACCGGCCAGATCGAGTGCGGTGCCATGGTCAACAGACGTGCGGATGATCGGCAAGCCCAAGGTGACATTAACACCCGCGCCAAAGCTGGCGTGTTTCAAAACAGGTAATCCCTGGTCATGAAACATGGTCAATATGCAATCATACTGTGCAAGCTGGTGCGGATTGAACAGTGTGTCGGCCGGTAGCGGGCCGCTCAGTTGCATGCCTTCGCCGCGCAGCTTTTCCAGCACTGGAATGATAGTATCGATTTCTTCGCGGCCCAGATGCCCTGACTCGCCGGCATGCGGATTCAGTCCGGCGACAGCGATCCGGGGACGGGAGAGTGCAAAACGGGTAATCAAATCATGATGGATGATACGTAATTTACTTTCCAGGTTTTCAGCGGTAATCGCGGCGGCAACATCCTTGAGCGGCAGATGTGTTGTCGCCAGCGCAATACGCATGCCGCCGCCGATAAGCATCATGACGACCTGACTGTGCGTGAGTCCGGCCAGATATTCGGTGTGTCCGGTGAATGGAATGCCGGCATCATTGATGATTCCTTTATGCACTGGCGCAGTAACCATGGCGTCATATTGTTTGCTGCAACAGCCGGTAACTGCCTGGTGCAACATGGCGGTGACATATGCGGCATTGGCAGGATTTAAAACGCCTGTTTCGGCCTTCTGAGTCAGCGGAACGTGATGGATATACAGGTGTCCTGGCTGATGCCGCCCCGGCTGGATTGCGCCGCTGTCAGCAAGTTGTACCGAAAGTTGCAATGCTTCGGCGCGTGTTTTCAGCAAGTCGCGGTCGGCCAAAAAAATCAGTCTGCAATCGAATGGTTGCTGTGCCATCTGAAGGCAGATATCCGGGCCGATGCCGGCAGGCTCACCGGTAGTAATGGCAAGCATTGGGAGATATTCAGCCATTATTTAAATTAAGCGATTATCAGGCTCAAACATCTTCGGTAAGATACTCAACGTACGCCTGATCGCGCAATTGGCGCAGCATTTCCTGAATGACGACTTCAGCTTTGCGTGAACGAATAGCCTGACGGGCGTTTTCGCGTTGTTGTTCATCGCTGACATCCTGTGTGCGGCGTTCTGTGATTTGAATTAAATGCCAGCCAAACTGTGTTTGTACCGGTTCACTGATCTGCCCAGGCAGTAGCGCATTCATGGCCTGCTCAAACGGCGGTACGGTATTGCCGGGCGATAACCAGCCAAGATCACCACCTGATGAAGCGCTGCCGTCTTCAGAATAGAGCTTGGCGAGTTCGGTAAAATTTTCACCATTGTCGATGCGTCTTTTAAGTTCGAGAATCTGCTCCTTCGCGTCACTTTCCGAAGTCAGCTCGCTGACTTTGATGAGAATGTGGCGTGCGCGCGTTTGATCGATAATTACTGATCGACTTTCAACTTTGCGACGGTCGACTAATTTGAAAATATGGAATCCATTTGGACTTTCCACTACCGGCGTAATTTCGCCGATGTTTAATGGCGAAAGCAGCTGGGCGAATGTCGGCCCCATCTGTGTTATGGGGCGCCAATCGAGAATGCCGCCACTCATGGCATCGGGAGCTTCGGAAAATTCTGCGGCAACATGGGAAAAGTCCGCGCCATTGCGTAATTTCTTAAGTGCATCTTCCGCGCGCCGGCTTTTTTCGAGAATTTTCGGGTTATCCATATGCTCTGTTACAGAAATAAAAATGTGCGCCAGCAGATATTCCTCATCGCCACTCCCGGATGTTTCCTGGGTTCGCAGGTAATTGTCGATTTCGCCCTCGGTGACATTTACCTGACTGCTGATCTGGCGCTCTTTTAATCGAACCATAATCATTTCATTGCGGATATCCTGCCGGAATTTACTGAAGCTGATGCCATCCTGCTCAAGAACAGCGTAGAACGCTTGAAGGGACAGTTGGTTTTCATCGGCGATACGGCGAATGGTTTCATCCAGCTCGCTATCACTGACCGACATGCCGATTTCTTTGGCATGCTGAAGCTGTATCGATTTCAGGATAAGTGTTTCGAGTACCTGATTCTGCAGGGAATTCAGCTCGGGCGGTTCAATGCCCTGTTGAATCAGGTTTCTTCTTGCAGTAGCGACAGCGTTATCCAATTCATTCAGCGTGATTACTTCTTCATTGACAATGGCCACAATCTGATCCAGCAAAGCTTTTCTGTCCGATCCAAAAGGAATCGATTGGCGTGGCTGTTGAGTGATCTCGCTCTGTATGCCTGGAATGACGTTCCTGCCGCTGATTGTTTCGATCATTTCATCTTCCGCGGCATGTTCGGATATTTCGGCGGGCAGCGTTGATGAAAATACGAACAGGAATCCGGTTAACAGGCTGAGGTAGATTTTTTCTGACATTGACGAAAATTAATAAATGCTGGTATAGCCGGGAATGCTTTGCTGCAAAACGCGCAACGGATTAGAACCGATGTTCATCAAACCGTTCAATTCGAGCTGGATAAAAACAGCCGTGGTGGTGCTTTGCGTCGCAGTAGTCAGTTTCTGCACAACAGCGCGGAACTTGTAACAGCAGGAAATATACTCAAAACCAGCCAGTCCCGCCAGCAAACGATCGTCCTGCAATGAATAATTTATTCGCGCAACCGTATGCCAGTTCGCCAGAATAGGCCATTGAATCGAAGTGTCAACTTGTTTAATAGCTGTATCCAGCTGGTTAATCAGTATATCGCCACGCTCCCGTACGTCACGGGTATACCGGTAACCCAGGTTGATCACTTTGCCGGGCTCGGGTTGGTAGCTGATGCCGGCGCGTATTTTTTCAGCGATAAGCGCTTGTTCATCCACCTGTAGATTCACGTCCGTGCTGATGGTGCGCGTCAAGCGGCCGGCCAGTGCCGCGATAAAATCGATGTTGCTGCCGGTAATTTGAGAATTAAGAATAACCCGCCGGTCGTCAAACCGGAATTGCTGACCAACAGCCATGCGTAATCGTTCGATGCCGGTTGAAGGTTCAATTAAGCGTGATGTCAGCGCCAGCGTGACCCGGTTGGCATCGTTAATACGATCGCTGCCGGTAAAACGGTTTTCCGTTAATATTTGCGCGAAACTGAAATCCGATTCAGCGGAATCGAAGTTAGGCAAAAAACTCTGATTAACGTGAGGGATATACACATAGAAAGCTCTTGGCTCGAGCGTCTGTATATAGCCGGTATTGCCTAAGTTTACATGCCGATCAAAAATAACCCCGCTGTCCAGACTGACAATCGGTACCACCCGGTCCGGGTTGTTGCCTTTAGTGCCAACATCCATCGATAAATCATAATTCGTATAGTGCAATCCGAATTTAGGCGTCATAAAGCCATAGGAATTGCGCAATGGTACGCTGACCGTGGGGAAAAAAGTAAAGCGTTTGCCTTCGATGAATGTCTGGTGTGCAAAGTTGGTCCAGCTTGAATCCAGACTGAAATCCATGCCAGCGACGTTACGCTTGAGGGCGTTCATAGTCAGATGCGGCAGGCGCTTGTAGGGTGAAATGGTCAGTAAATCTGTATTCAGTACGGCACGTGGATCCTGCAAAGTTTGAAACTGTTGTGCTACAGCAGAGAAACTTAATACGCCGTCATGACCCAGGTCGCCGAGATAATGCAGGCCTGCCTGTTGCAGTAAGTTGGTCATACTGATTTGCGACATATTGTTGGATAAATCCCGCAAGAAACGATTGTCTGACACGCGGTTATAATCGAACTGGCCGCGCCAGCCATGTCCGAAATACTGCGCATGCTGAAATGCAACGCCGTAACGTGTCTGATGTGTGTCGAGATCATCGGGCAGCACATCGGATTGCAGCCTGCCCTGAACATTATGACCAATGTAGCGCATTTCATTGCTCAGCAGGAATCCGCGTTTCGACATCGCGCGTGGTGCGATGGTTGCATCCATGTTCGGCGCGATATTGATATAAAACGGAAAAGCCAGGTCAGCGCCGCTGCGCGCGGTATGCCCGATAACCGGAGCCAGAAAGCCTGTTTTACGCTGACCGGTGTAGGAAAAATCCAGCCAGGGCGTGTATAAGATGGGGATACGCTTGAAATGAATGCTGACATTGCGCGCGACTCCCGTTTCTGTCTCACTGTCAATTTTCAGTTCTTTGGCCTGAATAAACCAGTCTTCCTGATCAATCGGACAGGTGGTATAACTGCCGCCTTTCAAGCGGTACTGATTTTTGCCTTCGAAAAACAGTGTTTCGCCACTGCCGCGGCCATCGCCTTTTTTCATCGTATAACGCGGCTCGGATAAAAAACCGATGTCCGTATCCAGATTCAATTTGAGGTAATCACCTTCAATAATGTCTTTTCTTCTGTTCAGCCGGAGATTGCCTGTGATCTCGGTTTCGTTCGCCGTCTTGAAATATTTCATGCGGTCAGCAGTCAGCGTATTATCGCCGTAACACAATTTTGCATTGCCGATCGCTTCCATTTCCTGTTCATAAACGCCTTCGACACGATCGGCTTCAATGGTGATGGATTTATCGTCCGGGTTTTCCGGAGATGTCGCGTTCGGAGATGCTTCGTTAAGAATTGTTTCGGGTTTTGCGCGAGGTCTGATGACGTCGTTTTCTGCCATGAGAGACGACGATATGCAGCAAATCATCAAAAAAAGCAGGCAACGGGCGATGCTCGTTTTTTTCTGTCTGTTCATGCTTAGCTTATGAGCGTGTGACTTAGTTTTCAATCCCGCAGGCCGCCCGTCAGTTTACAAACATTATGAATGGCAAGTATGCATCTTGTTCTTAAATACAATTACAGGCCTGTTATTAAAATACAAAATTTGAAGGTTGCAATTACGACGCATCGCAGCAATTAAACTTAACCTTGGATTATATACAAAATGAGGAGAATCAGCCTAACATAAGGCTGTAATTCTAACAATCGATTTACCGGACAGTTCGGTTGTTTTTCAGACAAAGGCAGCCAGGCTGTCGTTCTGCAGGTTGTTAAAACATGTCCGATTCCGTTGTTATATGAATATGTTTTATTCAATTCCGGACTGTGCGGGTAAAGCATTTTTTACGCATTCTTTCCGCAGGATTGATTAGAATAACTAATTATCGATGAAGACACACTGTGTATCATGAATTTCGAATACCCGGAATGGCATCGCCTGTCGAGGAAGACAGATAAAACGACATTAAGCAGCGCTGCCGACAAATCAGGTCTGCCACCCGGAACGTTGGTGCATGTTGGCGAAAAACATGAAACGGTAAGCCGTATTTCTGTTATTCAATATAATCAACAAGTCATTACTGAATGTGACATTGAATCAATTGCCGAACTGCAGCAACTGCAGCGTGATGACCTGATGATGTGGGTGAATATTGATGGTCTCAGCAATACGCGAATTATCGAGGATATTGGTGTGCTGTTGAATATTCATCCGCTGATTCTGGAGGATATCCTCAGCACGCACCAGCGTCCCAAGCTGGAAGAATACGAAGACTACATTTATCTGGTGGTAAAGAGTATCAGCACCGACTATAACAATCATTGGGCGCTGCAGTATGAGCAAATCAGCATCCTTCTGCTGGCGAATTATGTCGTTACATTCAGGGAAAAGGCCGGGGAAATTTTTACACCCGTGTGTTACCGGCTTCGTAACCGTATGGATCGTCTGCGCCAGAATGGCGGCGATTATCTGACCTATGTTTTGCTCGATTCCATTGTTGACGAATATTTTGTCATTGAAGATCATCTGGATGAAATCATTGACGAAGTAGAAGAGAGCCTGCTGTCTGACCCCAGTCAGAAAACACTGCAAACGATCCAGCATCTGCGACGTGAACTGATTACGATGAAACGCAGCATTTCACCGCTGCGCGAATTGCTGTCGACAATACGGCATGCCAATACCGGACTGTTTCAGGAAAAAACATTGCGCTATTACGGCGATGTCTATGATCATGTATTACGCGTCACCGATTCATTGGATTCCTATCGCGAGCGAATCGCGGTGATTCAGGATATCTATCTTTCCAGCATCAGCAACAAAATGAATGAAACCGTCAAAGTGTTGACCATTTTTGCAGCCATCTTCATACCACTGACATTTATAGCCGGTGTTTATGGTATGAATTTTGAACATATGCCGGAATTGAAATGGCGATGGGCCTATCCCGCGTTATGGGGTATTTTTATCGGTATCAGCGTTGGTCTGATTGTCTTTTTCAAGCGGAAAAAGTGGCTGTAATGATGGACAGCCGCGTCACAATTTAAATTTACAGCGTATCTATTTATTTTCGCCATATTCCGAAAAACATCAGCGCATCGTCACAAATTCTTCAGCACTGGTCGGATGGATAGCCGCTACTGCATCAAAATCGGCTTTGGTCGCGCCCATTTTGACGGCAACCGCAAAGCCCTGGAGAATTTCGTCCATACCGTGACCAATGCCATGGATGCCCACAATCTTTTCTTCCTTGCCTGCGCAGACCAGTTTCATTCTATAAGGTTGAGGATGACCGGTAATCGCCGTATACATCGCGGTAAAGCTTGAAGTATAAACCTTGATATTGTTTTTGCCGTAATGGGCAACCGCTTCTGGTTCTGTCATGCCCATCGTACCGATAGCCGGGTGACTGAAAACGACTGTTGGAATCAGACTGAAATCCATTTTTGCATCCGAACGGCCATTGAACAGACGTTCAGACAATAGCCGCCCTGCCTTGATGGCGACGGGGGTAAGCGCCTTGCCGCCCGCCATGCAGTCACCTACGCAATAAATACCTTTCGCACTGGTATTTTGCTGTGCGTCGACTTTGACATAGCCTTTTTCGTCCAACGCTACATCGGTATTTTCCAGGCCGATATTTTCAGTTGCAGGCATTCGTCCGATAGCCCATATCAGTGTGTCAATGGAATATTTCTCACTATTTTTCAGATGTAGCGTCAAACTGCTGTCACTATTTTGCGCTACTGCTGCCGGCGTACTGTGAAGATGCAATATCAAGCCGTTTTCAGCCATGCTTTCCATCAGTGTTTTATATAGAATGGGATCAAAATGGCGAAGTGGTGCGTGTTTGCGGACAAACAGGCGGGTTTCGCTGCCCAGGGCGTTCAGTACGCCCGCCAGCTCTACTGCAATATAGCCTGCACCCACAACAGCTACTTTTTTCGGTTGACTCCGTAACGCAAAAAAGCCATCAGAGTCAATGCCATGTGATGCTCCCGGGGTATCCGGAATAACGGGTATGCCGCCAGTCGCAATGAGAATATGATCGGCGCTGTACTGTTTGCCATTCGCTTCGATGGTATTGTTATTAACAAAACGGCCAAAACCATTCAGCAAAGTCACGCCATTGTCCGTCAGACTGCTTTGATAGGCGCTGTGAATACGTTTTATATAGGCTTCGCGGTTATTAACCAAATGATTCCAGTCAAATTTTTTCATGACCGTATCGAAACCATAATCCCTGGTGAATGAGTGAATCGTTTCAGAAACCTGAGCGCCGTACCACATCACCTTTTTAGGCACGCAACCCACATTCACACAGGTTCCGCCGAGATGCCGGGCTTCGATCAATAGCACGTTCGCACCATGCATTGCGGCTCTGTTTGCAGAAGCTATGCCGCCGCTGCCTGCGCCAAGGCAAATATAGTCAAAATGTTGAGTCATATTGATTATCCTTGATTGACAACGCGCGTTGAATCATTCTGTCCTATTCCATCATTGAGCAACCGGGGCGCTGCGCAATGATGGATATCAAAATGGATGGAGTGGAAAAATATCGCGCCAGGCGAGAATTCAGGAGATAAATTTACAGCACTACCACAGCGATATCAGGCAGGACTGTCTTTTTCAGGTTGGTTGCTTGGTTCGGCATGTTTTTCAATTATTTTCTGTAGTGGCGTGATCAGTTCCATCGGTAGCGGGAAAACAATGGTGGAGCTTTTCTCGCCGGCGATTTCGGTAAGTGTCTGCAGATAGCGCAGCTGCAACGCCCGCGGTTCTTGGGACAGTATCTGCGAGGCTTCGAGCAGGTGTTGCGACGCTTGCAGTTCGCCTTCGGCGTGAATGATTTTTGCGCGGCGCTCGCGTTCAGCCTCGGCCTGTTTGGCAATTGCGCGGATCATTGATTCGTTGATATCGACATGCTTGATTTCGACGTTGGTGACTTTGATGCCCCAGGCTTCAGTCTGCTCGTCGAGAATTTTCTGGATATCGTTGTTGAGCTTGTCGCGGCTGGCAAGCATTTCGTCGAGTTCATGCTGACCGAGCACGGAGCGCAGCGTGGTTTGAGCGAGCTGACTGGTTGCAGCATCGTAATCTTCGACCTGAATAATGGCGCGTTCAGGATTGATGACGCGGAAATAGATCACCGCGTTAACTTTCGCGGATACGTTGTCGCGTGAGATAACATCCTGACTGGGTACATCCATGACGATGGTTCTGAGATCGACGCGCACCATGGTCTGAATGACTGGAATGAGAATGATGAGTCCCGGGCCTTTGACCTTCCAGAACCGACCAAGCTGGAATACCACGCCACGCTCATATTCGCGCAGTACTTTAAATGCGCTGGCAAGAAAGAGTATGGTGATACTCAGAATGATAAACAGTATTTCGATCATCTTAATTTCTCCTCGGTTGATGGGGTGTGCCGGTATCGGGTTCGACGGTTAGAATCAGTCCATCCATGGCGACGACGCGGACTCTGTCGCCGCGCTTGAGCGGCATGCTGCTGTGAACTTGCCATTGCTCGCCATGAATTCTCGCCCAGCCTTCCTGTTCAAAATCATCAATGACCGTGCCGGTGCTATGCACAATCTGTTCCATGCCGCTGACAACCGGGCGTTGCCGGGCTTTGATCGCCATGCCCAGTATCAGCAGAAAAAATGCGGCTGATAACAACGCGAACGTCACAATCAGTGGTATGGAAACACCGTAGCCAGGCACGCCGGTATCAAGCAGCATGACGGAACCGATGACAAACGCAATCATGCCGCCGATGCCCAGTGCGCCAAAACTGGGTACGAAAACTTCAGCGAGCATGAACGCGATACCGACCAGCAGCAATGCGAGTCCGGCGTAATTGATCGGCAGTACCTGAAATGCAAACAACGCCAGTACCAGGCAAACAGCGCCGACCACGCCGGGGAAGATTGCGCCCGGATTGGAGAATTCATAAATCAGCGCGTATATGCCGATCAGCATCAGGATGTAGGCGATATTCGGATTGGTGATGATAGCCAGCAGGCGCGTACGCCAATCGGGTTCAAAGTGTTCAATGGCAATCTGCGCGGTAGATAGTGTGACGTCGTTGCCCAGTACATTGACTGTGCGACCATCGATTTTGGATAACAGATCCGGGATGCTGGTTGCGATCAGATCAATCACACCCTGTTCCAAAGCTTCTTCTGCCGTCAGACTGGCTGCCTGGCGGACTGCCTGTTCCGCCCAGTCGGCATTACGGCCGCGCATCTGTGCGAGTCCGCGTATGTATGCGACAGCATCGTTGACGAGTTTGCTTGTCATTGGGTCTTGTGTTGCGGTATTTGTATCTTCTTGTTCTTCTTTGTCGATATCGAAAGCGTTTCTGTCTGAACTGCCGGGCATGCCGCCGATCTGCACCGGTGTTGCTGCACCCAGATTGGTGGCGGGTGACATGGCGGCAATGTGACTGGCATACAGGATGTAGGTGCCTGCGCTGGCCGCGCGTGCGCCGCTGGGTGAGACAAAGCCGACTACGGGTGTCGGTGAAGCGATAATGCTGCGAATGATCTCGCGCATCGAAGCATCCAATCCGCCGGGTGTATCCATTTGCAGGATGATGACCTGACTGTTCAGTTCGACCGCTTTATTGAAGCCGCGTTGCAGGTAATCCTGGGTAGCGGGGCCAATGGCACCGTCAATATTCAGCCACAATGCGTTGCCAGGTTTTTGGGCGGATAGTATCAGAGGCCAGCAGAGCAGGAGCAGAAAGATGATGACGCCGCAGTTTACGTTTGCGATGGTGTGATTTATCTTCGAACTGCGCATTTGTTTTACCTGTAAAAATACTTTGTCCGGAACGGATTCATGGTGCCAGCCATTGTTTCAAGAGTTGTTCACGATTCAATGCCAGCCATTGTAAAGCAATGATGGCGCTGGCCGAAGTTATTCGCCCCGTCGTTAGGTAACTTAGCGCCGTTTCGCGTGAAACGACATGCACCTTGATATCTTCTCCTTCATCTGTTGCGCCGTGGATACCGCCGGCATGTGTGGCATCAACTCGGCCGCAGTACAGCGCAATACGCTCTGTCATGCCGCCTGGACTGACCAGATAATCATATAGTGGAACCAGGTCAGTGATAATGCAGTTGGCTTCTTCCATGCTTTCCCGTTTGACAACGTTTTCCGGCGTTTCGTTTGCTTCAATGATGCCCGCGATAATTTCTGTCAACCAGGGGCCGTCGGGAGCGTCCAATGCGCCGATACGGAATTGCTCGATCAGGATCACTTTATCCAGGATGGGATCGTACGGCAATACAGCCGCTGCATGGCCGCGTTCAAACAGTTCGCGTGTGATAGCAGGTCCCCATTCACCGTTAAACAAATGGTGGCGCAGTCGGTAGCGGTCTATACGAAAAAATCCATTATAGCATGTTGTTTTATCAATAATTTCTACATTATTGTCGATCATCGTTTGCTGTTCTTGGAGTGGAGTCGTGCGGTGATCTAACGTCAATCTGACAGCTATTATAAAACAATCAAGCTGAATTCATTGGAACGAAAGATGAGTGCCGTGCATAACCGGTATTGCGAATGGCAGGCGGGAGAAGAAGCATTGTTTCAGGTCGTCGGCGGAAGAAAAGCGTGCGGTTCGACGGATTTGTGCTGTTATGTTATCCCGATTCCTCATGATGAACGTAATCCTGACCGTGAAGAATCGGGAGAGCTGCTGCTTCGGGCTGTTCGGGAAGAAAAGCGGATAGCTGATCAACCGGCAACAACGGTCGCTTCGATTTCGGCAAATGTTTTCGCTACTTCGGTCAGTGGAATCGCGTGTCCGAGTTGCTTTTCGATTTGTGTCAGGGAAAAAATGCCGCATATCAACGGCAGGCCGTCGGCATCTTCGTCCATGACCAGTGTATGCTGGCGTCCAGCGTCGCATAGACTGGCGATGATGTGGCCGACTTTGGCGCGGCGTACTTCGTCAATCGCTATCGCCTCAAGATTGTTGATCGGCGTCATGATGTCTGCCACCATGATTTCACTGTGTTTCAACTGCCGCTCCTGATTAAACCGCACCGGTTTTTCGCCCAGAATGTCTGTTGCGGTGATAACGCCCTGTAAAGTGTGATACGCATTGAGAACAAACAAGGAACGAACGCCCCGCAGTTTCATGTACATATTTGCATGATCAATGCTGGTTTGTGGCGCAATGGTTGCGACATGACTGTGCCGCAGATCCGTCATGATATTGATTGCGGGAGATTCCGGCGTGACACGTTTTGCGGGAGCGGATTTAAAGACACGGACGGTGCCGGATAAGCGTTGCACGGGTAGTGCATGATATTCAGTCATTACAGAATCCTCCTTGATGAATGGATGGATGAGAATATGAATATGGAATCAAAAAAACGAGCGACATCATCACGTTAAGGGGGTGGTAAGGATAACGCACTTGTTTTTATTGACACTCTACGCCGATCAAAATAGCGGGTCAATCATTTATTGATCTATGTCAAAGAAAACAGAAAACAGTTTATTTTTCGGTTAGTTGCGTGAGTTTTTTAGTTGCGCAATAACGGTGCGGGTATCCGGTCTGACGCCGCGCCAGAGATAAAATGACTCGGCTGCCTGTTCAACCAGCATGCCGATGCCGTCGGCAAGATGCGGCGCGCCATGCTGAGCGGCGTACTGGAGAAAGCGCGTGGGTTTATTGCTGTACATCATATCGTAGGCGAGTGCTCCGGCTGCGAAAATGCTATCCGGTAATTCGGGCAGGTCGTCACTCAGACTGGCGGCGGTGGCGTTGATAACGATGTCAAAATGTTCGCCCGCAAAATCCATGTAACCCCCCGCGCTGATCTGGCCATAAGCGGCGAATTGTTGTTGTAGTTCCAGCGCCTTTTGCGGCGTGCGGTTGGCTACTGCAAGCATGGCCGGCCGTTGCAGCAGCAGAGGCAGGATGGCGCCGCGCGATGCGCCGCCTGCGCCCATCAGCAATACGCGCTTGCTGGCTACGGGAAAGTCCAGATTTGCGACGATGTCCCTTATCAATCCGGCGCCATCGGTATTGTCGCCAAGAACTTTGTCGTTTTCGAATTTGAGCGTGTTAACTGCTTGCGCGACTCCGGCGCGCTCGGTCAGTTCGTTAGTGAGTTGATAGGCTTCCAGTTTGAACGGTACTGTAATGTTCATGCCTTTGCCGCCTTGCTGACGAAATGTCTCGACAGTATTTATGAAACCGTCGAGTGGTGCAAGAATGGCTTCATAGCGTAAATCCTGATGTGTTTGCTGCGCAAAGGCTGTGTGAATCAGCGGCGACTTACTATGCGCAACGGGGTTGCCGACGACGGCGTAGCGGTCTGTCATAAAATGCGTATATTTATTTTACTGAAATTATTGGCTCGTCAATGTATCCGAACGCGCAAATACCCAGGTCCGGGTGATATGCAGAATATCGGTATCCCGACTGATATCCGGCGGAAAAGGCGCAAAGCCGTTTCTACCGGCCAGTCTGACAATACGGATGGCGGCGTCATCAAGTACTTTTATGCCGGATGAACGGTTAATGCCGATGGATTCCAGGCTGCCATCCGCGCGTATACCGACGGTGAGTTGCAGATTGCCATAGAGTTTTTGCCTTTTTGCGTCTTCCGGATAGTTCAGATTGCCTATGCGCTCAACCTTAAGGCGCCAGTCCTCGACGTAACGGGCAAAACGATACTCAGTGGTGCGTGCGCCGACAAATTTCCGTTTGGGGCGTTTTTGATAGGCTTCGTGATCTTCGGCAATCTGCGCCTTGAGACGGGCGATATCCAGACTGCGTTGCAGCAGGTCAGTTGCATCAGGTGTTGTGTGTTGTTTTTCGGGTTGAATCTGATCGGCATCGGTGAGCGGAATGATTTCTTCGCTCTGCAACGCAGCCATCAGTTGTTGTTGTTCTTGCTCCAGTTTTTTGACTTTTTCTTTCGTGCTGAAATGATCTGTAGCCGGTTTGTTTTTGGGTATGACCGGAAACGGGGTTTTTGCTCGTCGGTTCTCGTCGACATTGCCGCCGCCATCGAGATTGGACTGTGCAAGCAATTCGGTGTCAACGGGTTTGATTTCTGTTTTGCTGTTGACCAGGACGACTTCCAGCGACGTAGCGATTCGGCTGGAATCGGGTGAAGGAAACTCGAACGTTACACCGAACAATACCGCAAAATGCAGAAGAGAAGACAAAATCAGTGCGGTAAGCAAACGACTTGTCTGCTTGTCGCTGTATGTGTCAACTGTTATAGGCGATTGTGTGTTGCTTGCGACTGACAAAGCGGTGTAATGTGTATGCGGGTGAATAGAAAAGTTGTGTAATATTTTATGGCAGCAGCGGATAAATTGTCATATAAAATAATGTGTGTGGAAAGCGATATTTTTTTGTTTGTTTTCAGAATGCGTCAGGATCCCAGTTTTTCAATAAACTTTGCATGGAGCACCCGATCCAGTAAATCGATATGCTCGATTTCCAATCGAACATAACTGTCCGGTTCGAGATTAGGTAATGATGGTACCCGCGTGAAGTATGGCATGCGTTCAAACTTGACCAGATTTTCACGTATTATCTGCGCCTGGATGGTCTGCATGTTCTCCTGCAGTATCCAGCGCAGGCACCAATATTGCTCCATAGTACGCTGGAAATCACCATAAATGCTGTAAGCAAGCTCAAAATCACGCAATGCAATCAGCAGATCGTCACTTTCACGTGTATAAGGCGGTGCGTCATTGCGTATCATGGCAATCAATTGTCGCTGGTTGATCATGTCGACATAGCGGCGCAGTGGTGAGCTTGTCCAGGCGTATTGCGAGACGCCCAGTCCCTGGTGGGGTGCGGGCGATGTGCTCATTTTGACTTTTCCGTTGCCCTGACTGCGATATATGGCTGCGATATTGGCGAGCGCCAGTTGTTTTCCCCATTCCGCATTAGCGAAGATCATCAACTCGGAAACGACTTTGTCAATGGGCGAGCCACGTCTGCGTTCCTTAATCGTGACGTAGTCATCCACAACTTCAAAGCTGTAATCGACTTTGTTGTTGTTCGTGTCATTTGCCTTGCCGCGCAGTGTTTCCATTTTGCAGGCAAAGCGCCAGAGCAGGCGTAATTCTTCTATAAATGGACAGCTGGTATCGGTACTGTTAATCGTGTTTTCATTGAAATAGGCTTCGAGCGTTTCATGCCGGAGATTTTCTGCTATTTTTATTTTTTCGATACGGCTTTCAATATGCGTGACCGAATAATCATCGGTAACGTCGAGATATAAAGAAATCACCGGACATATTCTGTTTTCTTCCAGCGTGTAATGTCGAATGGTATGGTCAGGCAACATGGTGATTTTTTTGCCTGGAATATAGACGGTCGATAAACGGCTTAATGCTGCTTTGTCCAGCGGCGATCCCGCTTCAATGCCCAGAGCCGGAGCAGCGATGTGAATGCCGATGCGAAAGCTGCCCAGCTTCAGAGGCGTGATCGAGAATGCGTCGTCGATTTCTGTCGTCGTCGCATCGTCAATGCTGAAAGCCGAGACTTCCGCCAGCGGAAGGTCTTCCTGTTCGTTGAGTGACTGTTGTAGATCCGCGGCATCAAAACCAGTTCCACCGGGAAAATGTGTCCACAGAAATTGATTGAAATGATAATCGTGCGAGGAAGGAATGGCACCGCATTTGTCCAGCAAAGCCGGTACAGAAAGCTTCATTTGCGCGCAGGCCTCCTCCAGCGCTTTCCATTCGATGGAGTTTTTTTCCGGCCTGTAAAGCAGAATGGGAATGATGGGTTTGAATTCCTCCGGCAATGTTGTGTTGCATAGTTGTTCGAAGTAGCGTGACTTCAATTCGGCCTGCAGGCGTTTTTTTTCCTGACTGGCGAGCGCGGCCTTGAGCGCATCGGGCGGCGCGGCTTTATAATGCCCCTTTCCTTTTTTGTGAAAGTACATTGGCGCGCTGTGCAGCAGCATCAGTGTTGCCGCGGCTTCAACGGGGCTTGGCGCGTGTCCGAAGTATTCAGTGGCGAGCGTACTGCTGTCAAATTCGATATTCTGTGCACAGCATTCCCAGAGAAAATCCGGGTCCAGCTGGTTCGCGATTTGTTGTGCCTGATCCATGAATTCGGACAAAACTGGTGTTTCGAAACGAATCAGAACAGCCGCAGTCTTGATTTTTGAGCGCTTTCCATGCGGTGCTTCAATCTGTAGCGAAGTGTTATTATCGGCAAGAATGGCGCCAACTTTGAAGCTGCCCGATTCTTCATAAAAAACATTCATAAATGGATTGTAATACAAAATCAAATGGATAAAATCTGGATTATTAAGTGCTTATATCAGGATGACATCTGAGTATAGTGCCGATAAGACGCGCTGAAGTTATTTTGCGCATGCCTGGAAACTTTTCTATACTGCTATAGCGATTATATGCGAGTGAGTGCTGTTTGAATGGAAAATAGTTCAATTCAGATAATATCGAATTAAAAAGTTAAAATCGGGGAATCAAATGCAGATATATCAGGCAGGGACAAGCTTGGCCGGTGCCCTAATAATCATAACACTGTTTAGCGCATGTGCTCAGCAGAGTATCCAAACTAGCCCGGTGGGTGCGTTGCCGGCAGTGCAGCAAAAAATATGGGCGCAACAGACCGGTGTGCCTTTGTTTGAAGGCATGGGTGAGTATCATTATGCTGTTTCTACGCGCCATCCCGGCGCACAGCGTTATTTCGATCAGGGGATGGTGTTGAGCTACGCCTACAATCACGCTGAATCGGTGCGTGCGTTCCGTGCCGCACAAATACTTGATGATACCTGCGCCATGTGTTTCTGGGGCGAGGCGCTGGCGCTGGGGCCGAATATTAATGTGACCAGTCATGGCAAGGTTTTCATGAGTGATGATGCCCGTATCCAGGCTTTTGCGGCAATGCAGCGTGCGATCGCGCTGAAGGCGCACGCAAATGCGCGTGAGCGTGATTATATCAATGCACTGGCGCAACGCTATAACGATGATCTGTCAACCGAACGTGATCATCTCGATCAGGCCTATATGGAGGCCATGCGAGGTCTGTCCGTGAAATATCCCGAAGATGACGATGTGGCGGCATTGTATGCCGAGGCGATGATGAATTTGATGCCCTGGGACTACTGGCTTGATCCGGATACGCCGAAGCCGCTTACTGCGGAGGTCATTCGGATTCTGGAAAAAGTGCTTGAGCGCTCGCCGCGGCATCCGTTAGCCATACATCTGTATATTCATGCTGTGGAATCTTCATCCACGCCGGAGCGAGCTGAGCAGGCTGCGGATATTTTACTGGATCTGGTGCCGGGTGCAGGGCATCTGGTGCATATGCCATCGCATATATTCTGGCGCGTCGGTCGCTATAACGACGCCGCAATTGCGAACAGCAGGGCGATAGCAGTGGATGAAGCGTATATCGCGGCCTGTAGTGCGCAGGGTTTTTATCCGGCTGCTTATTATCCGCATAATCTGCATTTTCTCTGGGCCGCGTATAGCATGGAGGGACGCAGTCTGGATGCGCTGTCTATGGCGCGGAAAGTGGCTGACAGTGCTTCCGGTGCCATGATCGCTGAATTTCCAGTGGTGGAATTTCACAAAACGATTCCAATACTTTCGCTGAGTGATTTTGGAAAATGGCAGGCCATTCTGGATGAGCCGCTGCCGCCCGAAGACTGGGTGTTTTCCAATGCGATCTGGCGATACGCGCGCGCATTGGCGCTGATAAGGCTGAATGATTCCGATGCCGCGCGCTTGGAATATGCGGTGTTGCATTCGATCAGATCTGATGAGCGCATTCAGACGCTCGATGCGCTGGGGTATCCAGCGGATGCGATTCTGCAGATTGCCGATAAATTGATATCCGGTGAATTGTTGATGGCGGAGGGTCAAAAAAAACAGGCTGTGACCGTCTTTGAAGAAGCGGTCGCGATTCAGGATGGCTTGCCTTATACGGAGCCACCCTACTGGCATTATCCGACACGGCATACCTTAGGTAAGGCGCTGATGGAGACGGGCGAATTTGCGCGCGCGGAGTTGGTGTATCGCGTGAATTTAAAAAATTATCCTAAAAATGGTTGGGACTTGTTTGGATTGATGAAAAGTCTCGAAGCGCAAGGACGCCCATTCGATGAGGAGCATGAAGCTTTTCGGCAAGCCTGGCAACGCGCTGATGTTACTTTGACAGCATCCAGGTTTTAAGCCCGAACAGCAGTAGCATGATGTTAAACGAAAAACAAAATGACTTTCAGGTCAAATTATTCTAGAATTGGTTCACTTACCACTGCTATCCGCTTTGCATGACTGATGGCCGCATGTCCTGAGCAAAGCATGGATACTGCGTTTGAGCTCAGATTCGGGTAATGTTTGCGCAAGATGGTTAAGGCTTTCAATTCCCGACTGACTGAGTCTTTTTTGTGCTGGTCTTTTGCAAAACTCTGTCGTCTGATTTGAGTTGATATTACAACTGCTGTTTAAATCAGGTTTCTGCAGTTTTATTTTGATAGTGGTTATCTTCCATCCCCACTGCTGGATTTTAGATAAAATTGAGGGTGAAATATGTTTGAGTTTAGTTGCTACGGATGCGTTTTCAGCTAGTATTATCAGTGTTCCTTGGGATAGCGACCCCAGTTTGTAATGTTTGTTGATGGGGGCGGGTATGACATCAGCCCTCGCAATTGCCTGCCTGATTTTGTTAAGCTGATTTGCCCGTGCCAATAAATCGACATACTCGGGATTTTGTTCCAGTGTGCGAAGAAAAGATTTTATATTCAGAGAGGTCATGGTTTTTATACAACCGGAATAGCGTATGAATATTATTCTGATTTCCAGTCAATCTGCGCAAGCAATAAAGCTAGTTCTAACCAAAGCGCATATTACATTATTTGTTGCTGCAATGTTAATTTCAGTGTTGATGTTGGCATTGTGTCTGCATTATTTCTCGTTGCAGTATGCACATCGCATCGATACGCCGATTTTAAAGACGCTGCTCGTTAATCCTCACGAAGAAAAGCATCAAAAATCGCAATCGCAATTGCAGGATGATTTGAACGTGATGGCGATTAAGCTCGGTGAAATGCAGGCGCAGCTGGTGCGCCTGGATGCCGTCGGCGCTCATCTCCTGGAATCAACCGGATTGGAATTGGATAATTTCATGATGGATCAGTTGCCGGGGCAAGGCGGTGTCTACGCGGATTTAAATGCCGAGGCGATTTCTTTTGATGATTTTGGCCGGAGGCTGCGAAGACTTTCGATTATGCTGGATGATCGCACGGACAAGATTGAGGCGCTGGAAACACTGTTGCGCAGCGAAAAATTGTCGAGCAGGATTCTGCCTACGGTTATGCCTGTAGATACCGATTGGTTTTCCTCTGGATTCGGATACCGACTTGATCCTTTTACCGGTAAACGAGCCTTTCATGAAGGCGTCGATTTTGCCGCTAAAAAAGGAACACCCATTCGTGCTGCGGCTGGCGGCGTCGTCGTTTATTCCGATAGGCATGCTCAATATGGTAAGATGGTCGAAATTGATCATGGCGATGATATGATAAGCCGCTACGCGCATGCATCCAGGCTGCATGTTGAAGTCGGGCGAGTTGTTTTGCAGGGGCAGAAAATAGCGGAGGTCGGTAGCACAGGTCGTTCAACAGGGCCGCATCTGCATTTTGAAATCAGACATAAGGATATACCGCAGAATCCATCCCGGTTTCTGAAAAAACCAGACTGAAGACATGATTGATTTTGAGCGCTATTTGAATATTTCAGCGTACATGACTCGGGCGTTGCGGTGGTTGTAAAGGACATCTCTAATGATTGCCCAGAACATTTGATGGCGTGAGATACTAATTATCTCGCGCTTTATTTTTCCGGATACTAAATTTTAAAGAAAGTTATGCTAGGTAACCTGCTCAAGAAGATCTTTGGAAGTCGCAACGAACGCATAATAAAGCAGTATTTGAAGGTTGTTGAACAAATCAATTCGCTCGAAGCTGAAATTGAAAAGCTGAGTGATGTCGAATTGCGCGCCAAAACCAGCGAGTTCAAACAACGTATAGAAAACGGTGAAACGCTCGATGTGTTGTTGCCAGAAGCATTTTCGGTAGTTCGCGAGGCCGGAAGGCGTGTGCTCAATATGCGCCATTTCGATGTGCAGCTGATCGGCGGGATGGTGCTGCATGATGGAAAAATTTCGGAAATGCGCACCGGTGAAGGTAAAACACTAATGGCCACTTTGCCCGCTTATTTGAATGCATTGTCCGGCCATGGTGTGCACGTGATTACTGTAAACGACTATCTGGCGAAGCGTGATGCGGAATGGATGGGGAAGATTTACAGGTTTCTGGGTGTCAGTGTCGGTGTCATCTATGGTCATATGCCGCACGGGGATAAGCAGAGTGCCTATGCGGCGGACATTACTTACGGTACCAATAACGAATACGGTTTTGATTATCTGCGTGACAATATGGTTACGCATCAATCCGAACGTGTGCAGCGCCAGCTTAATTTTGCGATCGTGGATGAAGTCGATTCTATTCTGATTGATGAAGCGCGTACGCCGCTGATTATTTCCGGTCAGGCGGAAGGTGACACAGAAATCTATCTCCGCATCAATAAGCTGATTCCAAAATTGAAGCGCCAGGAAAAGGAAGATGGTCCCGGGGACTTTAGTGTTGATGAAAAAGCGCATCAGGTGATATTGAGTGAAGAGGGCTTTGAGCATGCTGAAAAATTGCTTGCGGAAGCAGGCTTGCTCAAGAGCGGCACCAGTTTGTATGATCCTGCGAATGTCAGCCTGATACATCATTTAACAGCTGGATTACGCGCACACTCGTTATATTTTCTTGATCAACATTATGTTATCCAGAATGGTGAAGTCGTCATAGTCGATGAGTTCACAGGTCGACTGATGCCTGGACGGCGCTGGTCGGATGGTTTGCATCAGGCTGTTGAAGCAAAAGAAGGCGTGACCATACAAAAAGAAAACCAAACGCTGGCTTCGATCACTTTTCAGAACTATTTCCGCATGTATCATAAACTGTCTGGCATGACAGGCACAGCGGATACCGAAGCTGCTGAATTTCAGCAGATTTATGGGCTTGAGACAGTGATTATTCCTACGCATCGCCCAATGATACGGGAAGATCGGATGGATCAGGTTTTTCGCACGATGGACGAAAAATTCAACGCGGCTATTGAAGGCATCAGAGAATGCTACGAAAAAGGACAGCCTGTTCTGGTCGGTACGACATCCATAGAGAACAACATGCTGCTCTCCAGATTACTGGATAAGGCGAAGCTCCCGCACCAGGTGCTAAATGCGAAGCAGCATGCAAGCGAAGCTAACATTATCGTGCAAGCCGGACGTCCGAAGATGATCACTATTGCAACCAATATGGCCGGACGTGGAACGGACATTGTGCTGGGCGGTAATCCCGAGCCTGAGATTGAAAGTATCCGGAATGATGAGAAATTAAATGATACAGAAAAGGAAAAGCGCATCAGTGAAGTCATGAGCAAGTGGAAGACGGCGCATGAGGAAGTATTGCAGAAAGGCGGCTTGCATATTATTGGTACGGAACGTCATGAGTCGCGTCGTGTGGACAATCAGTTGCGCGGGCGTTCGGGACGTCAGGGTGATCCAGGCTCCAGCCGTTTTTATCTGTCGCTCGAAGATCCATTGTTGCGTATTTTTGCATCCGATCGTGTCGCCAGCATCATGACTCGCCTTAAAATGCCGGAAGGTGAAGCGATAGAGCATCCATGGGTGACGCGTGCGATTGAGAACGCGCAACGCAAGGTAGAGGCGCGTAATTTTGATGTCCGTAAGCAATTACTTGATTTTGATGATGTTGCTAATGATCAGCGTAGCGTTATCTATCAGCAACGCAATGAGTTGCTGGAGTCTGATCATGATATTACCGAAACGATTACCGCTGTACGTGAGAGTGTGCTGACCAATCTGTTCAGCTTGCATATTCCACCGCAAAGTGTGGAGGAGCAGTGGGATGTGTCGGGGCTGGAAAAAGCACTGGCTTCTGAATATCAGCTGCATTTGCCGATCCGGAGATGGCTTGAGGAAGAACCTGATCTGCATGAAGAATCCCTCTGCGAGCGGATTATCGATGTAGCTGCACAGCATTATCAGAGTAAAGTCGATCAGGTCGGAGCGCATATCATGCATCAGTATGAGCGTGCGCTGATGCTGCAAATTATTGATGCGCACTGGCGAGAGCACCTAGCGGCTTTGGATCATCTGCGTCATGGTATTCATTTACGCGGCTATGCGCAGAAGAATCCTAAACAGGAATATAAGCGCGAGGCTTTCGAACTGTTTACCAATATGCTTGAAGAGATTAAAGCAGAAGTCACGCGGATATTGCTGACTGTTCAGATCAGGAACGAACAGCAGGTTGAGGCGGTGACTGAGACCATGAAATCGCCCGAAAAGATCGAATATCATCACGACGACGCATCTGCCGCCGGTATCGGCGGAAATTCTGAAAGTCAGTCCGGAGAAAAATCAGAGCGTCCATTTGTGCGTCAGGGTGAAAAAATTGGACGCAATGATCCGTGTCCTTGCGGTTCCGGAAAGAAATACAAACAGTGTCATGGGAAGATACGCTGAATTTTGTCAGTCTCTTTGCAGTAAATCTCTTTGAATCAATTTCTTGATAAATTCTCCGGTCAAAGCTGGCGGCTTGCGCAGATTGCGTTTGAAAATTATTTTTTCTATTCCCCTTGTGCGCTTATGGTATAATGCGCCCCATTTATTAAGCAGATAATTCGCGAAATAAATTAAATAGAATCAAAAGCTTTTTGACTCTATCTAATGCTGATTTCAGTAAAGTTGTTGCATGCTTCGGGTTGCACGTGAGAATGCAGTTGAGAGTATGGGGGGGAACCATTCGGAAATATTTTTTGCTTCATCCTTAATAAAAAATTAGATGGATTCGGGCGGGAATTTTGTTAACGGTTTTGCATATAAAATTTTATTTATTGCATGAAAGAATTAACTGATGGAATTTTAAAAGATGGCAGATAGTTTCAGCATTAATGATGAAATGAGTGGGAGAAGAAAGTTCTTGGTTGCTGCGACTTCTGTGGCAGGCGGTGTTGCGTGTGTAGGTATCGCGACGCCTTTTGTAAAGAGTATGATGCCAAGCGAAAGAGCGAAAGCTGCGGGAGCGCCGGTAGAGATCGATATATCGAGACTTGAGCCAGGCATGTTGCTGATGGTTGAGTGGCGGGGACGTGTGGTGTGGATTCTGGATCGCACACCTGAAATGCTGGCAACGCTTGAAAAGCTTGAGCCGCAGCTTGCGGATCCAAACTCGAACAAGGATCAGCAGCCGGACTATGCTAAAAACAGAACACGATCCATTAAGCCGGAAATATTGGTGGTGGAAGGTATCTGCACGCATCTGGGGTGTTCTCCCGTGTTCAGGAAGGATATTGCGCCGCAGGATCTGGGGGCAGACTGGCTGGGCGGATTCTTCTGCCCCTGTCATGGTTCCAAGTTTGACTTGGCTGGTCGCGTTTATAAAAGCGTGCCTGCACCAACCAATATGGTGGTTCCGCCGCATGTATATTTGAGTGATAACGTCCTTTTAATCGGGGCAGAAAGCAAGGAATCTGCATAAATGAGCAAGCAAAAAAATTCATTTCTTGAGTGGATCGATAAGCGATTTCCAATGACAGTGACTTGGAGAGAACACCTCTCCGAGTACTATGCGCCAAAGAATTTCAATTTCTGGTATTTCTTTGGTTCTTTAGCGTTGCTGGTACTTGTAAACCAGTTAATCACCGGGATTTTTCTTACCATGAGTTATAAGCCGGATGCGAGTCTCGCGTTCGCTTCTGTAGAATATATCATGCGCGACGTCGACTATGGCTGGCTGATTCGCTATATGCATTCAACGGGTGCCTCCATGTTCTTCGTGGTCGTATATCTGCATATGTTTCGCGGCATGATGTACGGTTCATATCGTAAACCACGTGAGTTGCTGTGGCTGATCGGCATGGCGATTTTCTTTGTACTGATGAGCCTTGCTTTTACCGGATATATCCTGCCATGGGGCCAGATGTCATACTGGGGTGCACAAGTCATTGTCAGTATGTTTGAAGCGATTCCGTTTATCGGCGAAACGCTGCACAATTGGATATTGGGCGATTTCATGCTGTCGGACGCGGCGCTGAACCGTTTCTTTGCCTATCATGTCGTGACGCTGCCGGTCTTAATTGTGGTGCTGGTTTTTGTCCATATTATTGCCCTGCATGAAGTTGGATCAAACAATCCGGACGGCATTGAAATTAAAGAAAACAAGAATCCTGAAACAAAAATCCCGGTTGACGGCATTCCATTTCACCCTTACTACACTGTGAAAGATATCTTTGGTGTTGTGGGATTTCTGATCGTGTTCTGCGGTATTATTTTCTTCGCGCCGGAAATGGGCGGCTACTTTCTGGAATACAACAACTTTATTCCGGCCAACACATTGCAGACGCCGGATCACATCGCGCCTGTCTGGTATTTCACGCCGTACTACTCAATGTTGCGTGCTGTGACAGTCAATTTCCTGTGGATTGATGCCAAGCTGTGGGGTGTTTTCCTGATGGTCGCCGGCGTTGCTGTATTCTGTTTTCTGCCATGGCTCGACCGGAGTCCGGTTAAATCAATCCGTTATAAAGGGCCGATTTTTAAATTTGCCTTAGCAATGTTTGTGATCAGCTTTTTTGTTCTGGGCTGGTTGGGTACGCAATCACCCACACCTTTATATACGTTATTAGCGCAAATCTTTTCGGTTATTTATTTTGCATTCTTTGTCCTGATGCCTTGGTATAGCAAAATAGATAAAACAAAACCTGAGCCTAAAAGAGTTACCAAATGAATAAAATAAAAATATTTTTACTTGTCTTATGTTTTGCGCCAATGACCCTATATGCCGCAGAACCTGGAATGCCGCTCGATAAAGCACCAATCGACACAAGCGATAATGAATCGTTGCAGCGCGGTGCACAAGCGTTTGTGAACTACTGCTTGACATGTCATGGTGCCAGCTTCATGCGTTATAATCGCCACCGTGATATCGGATGGGATAACGAGGCTGTTGTGCTTGATAAACTGGTGATGACAGGCCAGAAAGCGGGCGGTCTGATGGTTTCCGCCATGCGGAAAAATGAAGGCGAAGAATGGTTTGGTGTGGCGCCTCCGGATCTGTCGGTCATAGCGCGTTCAAGGGGCGCGGATTGGCTGTATACGTATCTGCGCGCTTTTTATCGTGATGATACAACCGGCCCTGGCTGGAATAATCTGGTTTTTGACCGCGCAGCCATGCCGCACGTTTTGTATGAGCTTCAGGGTGAGCAGAGACTGGTGGTGAAAAACGTCGACGGTAAGGAAGTCAAAAATCTGGATTTGGTTAAATCCGGTTCAATGACGGTGACCGAGTATGACAGGTATGTGGCCGATCTGGTTAATTATCTGGTTTATATCGGTGAGCCGATAGCAAACGAGCGCAAACGCATTGGCATGCTGGTGATGATCTTTCTGTTCGGTATGCTGGGGTTGACTTATCTACTGTATCGTGAATATTGGAGAGACATACATTAATCTGCAGGTTGATTGTTGGAAATATCCAAGAGCTATAGAGTAGAGAAATAAAGCTATGATGACTTTGTATTCAACCATAACCTGTCCCTATAGCCATCGTTGCCGCATTGTGCTGCATGAGAAGGATATGGACTTTGAAGTGATTGATGTTGATCCAAACAACAAGCCGGAAGATATTGCGGTGATGAGTCCATATGGAAAAGCGCCAATACTGGTGGAACGGGATTTGGTGCTTTATGAATCAAATATAATCAACGAATATATTGATGATCGCTTTCCGCACCCGCAGCTCATGCCGGCTGACCCTGTCATGCGTGCGCGTGCGCGATTGTTGCTGTATCGCTTTGAACAGGACTTGTTCTGTTATATCGACCCGATAGAAAATGGCGATGCTAAAACAGCCGATAAAGCGAGGACAGCAATTGCAGAAAATCTGACCATGATTGCGCCGGTATTCGATAAACAGAAATACATGCTGGGCGATGAATTTTCAATGCTGGATGTGGCGGTGGCGCCGCTGCTATGGCGACTTGAGCATTATGGCGTTCGTTTGCCTAAACAGGCCGCCAGCTTGTTAAAATATTCAGAGCGTTTATTCAGTCGTCCGCTTTTTATAGATGCGCTATCCGCATCTGAAAAAGTGATGCGTAAATGAATAAACCAACGACAAAACCCTATCTGATTCGTGCTATTTTTGAATGGTGCTGCGAATGCGGTTATGCACCGTTACTGTCTGTCAGCGTCGATGCGGAAATAAAGGATATGCACTTGCCGGAAGAGAATATTAAAAATGGTGAGATAATTTTTAATATTGGCCCGAATGCGGTTCGCAATCTCAATATTGGTAATGATATAATTATATTTTCGGCCAGATTTAATGGTGTTGCGAGAGAAGTCAGCTTTCCCACCGAGGCCGTGAGCGGAATTTTTGCCAGAGAAATAAATCAAGGAATAGCATTTCCGGAAATGAATCTTCAGCAGGAAAAAACGGAAGTCGCAGAGAATAATCCGATACATGTTCCTCGTAAAATTTCAAAACCGAAAAACCAAAAAAATGGAAAAGCAAATCTACGCTTAATCAAATAGTTTAAGCGTTAGGCTTGATTAACCACCCAAATTGCCGGCATAGCTCAGATGGTAGAGCAGCTGATTTGTAATCAGAAGGTCCCGAGTTCGATTCTTGGTGTCGGCACCATAAAATCAATAAGTTACGTTAATTTTATGGCCTCCTAATTCTCCGGTTGTGTCAAAATTGTGTCATTCAGAAGTTCATCTACAACCATTGCATGCTTTCTGAATTGTTCAGGAGCCAAATGAGCGTAACGTTTCACCATCTCAGTCGATTCCCAAGCACCCATCCCCTGAATCACATTTAAAGGAACACACTTCTGAGTTAACCAACTAGCCCAGGTATGCCGCACAGATCATGCCAACGGAAGTTTTTAATTCCTGTCCGTTTTAATACACTACGCCAAGCCTTAGTATTAACCTGGTTAATTGGTTTTCCTCGATAAGTGAAGATTCTTACCGGATGCTTACCAATTTGTTTTTTCAATATATCCATTGCAGTAGCATCTAACGAAACGTGAATGCTTTTTCTTCCTTTGGCTTGATCTGCATGTATCCATGCAACGTTTCTTTGTAGGTCAACTTGCGACCATTCCAGATCGGTTACATTCCGTTTGCGTAATCCAGTACACAGGGAGAATTTAACCAAATCAACCAAATGCTCCGGTAATTCATCAAGAAGCGTTTTTACTTGTTCTGGTTCGATCCAACGAATACGTCGTTTAGGTTCTTTATACAATCGGATAAACGGTGCTTTCTCAATCCATTCCCAATCAAGGGCGGCACGACGCAAAATTGCTCAGATTGTTGCTAAATAACGATTAGCCGTTGAAGGTGAAGTTCGAGCTATAGTCAAATCTGGTGTATGGAGAATCAAGCGGCCTGCTGTTTTTGATCTCCATACACCAGATTTGACTATAGCTCGCAAGCCCGCTGTGCGGTGGCAAAGTAAATAATTTGTATTGGACCATCTGACTTGGGGCTCCGCGCTAAATTAATATCAATACGACGTAGCAGTCTGTTTTCGGCAAAACCAGACATTACTAAGTTTACGCTAGCACTGAAACAAAAGATTAGACCACCTTTCCAACGCATTCTTAGATAATTCTTTTTTGAGTCAATTCTTATTTTTGAAATATCTAGACTTTCAATCACAATCAGTGTATAAGATCAAAAGTTATTTGTTTCAAAGCTGTTGCAGTACTGGTATTCCATGTGCAATCTCTTCGATTCAGGTAGTTCTTCGGGGATTCTCCCGTTATTTTTTAAAAGGAAGTAATCACATGGCAACAGGTACAGTTAAATGGTTTAACGATGCAAAAGGTTTTGGATTTGTTACACCTGATAATGGTGGCGAAGATTTATTTGCTCACTTTTCAGCTATCAATATGTCTGGATTCAAAACACTTAAGGAAGGCCAAAAAGTGAGTTTTGATATAACACAAGGACAAAAGGGTAAGCAGGCATCGAATATCCAGGCTCCTTAATCGGCTCTTGGTTTGACAAAAAGCCCGGCCTTACGTGCTGGGCTTTTTGTTTTGTGGAAGAACTCACTCGTATCAACTGATCCATACAGCTCTTTCCCATTCCAAAACGCTCAAGCCGTTACCGACGAATGACCACTCAGGGTCGAAAGCCGACTGTGCAATTTATTTGCACTTCAGGTCGAAATGCCAGATCGCGTATAAGACCATACAAATAATTTTGGTAAGCATTACATCGAAATTTCCTTTAATACGTCAGGGTGGCGCTGGGCGATTTCGATGAGCTTTTTAGCTGCGTCATTGGGGTTGCGACGACCTTGCTTCCATTCCTGCAATGTTCTAACGGAAACGCCGAGGAGCTTGGCGAAATCAGTTTGAGAAAGTTCTGATTTTTTGCGTGTAGATATCACAGGCGACATGACAACACGTCCTTTTCTGGCTTTCATTTGGCGGACAGATTCCAGTAGTTCTGCGTCAAAGTCTCGATTGTTTTCCCATTCTTCCAATGCGTTATTTGCCAATGGTTTTGTGAGTTTCATTGCTTGCTTTTTTTTAAAGTTTATAGCTTTAGCAGAGCGATAAGCAGTTAATCTGAAATTTCTTTTAAAATATCGGGGCGACGCTCAGCGATGGCAATTAACGTCTTAGCTGCGCCACTGGGTAGTCGGCGGCCTTGCTCCCAGTCCTGTAAAGTTCTGATTGATACACCCAAAAGTTTTGCAAAGTCTGATTGTGACAAGCCGGATTTTATGCGCGCTGAAACGACTGGTGAAACTTCAATTTTATGAATTCGGGCTGCGCGGCCCGCTTTCATTTGTTTAACTGATTCCAGTAGTTCCGCCCCCAGGTCACGTTCTTCATCGCGTTTCTTTAGCTCTTTCTCAGTCATGGGCATGTTATCGTTTCCTTAATTACTTTCAGTAAGTAAAAGTGCAGGAATATTTTCGAATTTGTTTTTGGCATAAATCAGCAATAGCCAGATTGTGCCGTCTTCAAGCATGTTGTGATAAATTACACGTATGCCACCACTTTTGCCTTTACCCTTGCGTGATCAGCGCACTTTACGGCAACCGCCAGAACCGCGAATAATATCTCCTGCGTCATAATGCTCTGCAATCCATGCGGCAAAGGCTGCATGTTCTTCTTCAGTCCAGTAGTCGCTGACATAACGACTGAAGATTTCCGTTTCTGCAATGGTATACATTGGTTTTTAATGATACGGCAATGCCGTATGTTGTCAAGATATTTTATTGAATGGGTATTTGGTTTAAATCGGTCGCGGTTGCAGATGGTTTATAGCCTGCATATTTCAGCATATAGCCAGTAATTTTCTGCATGAGCTGTCTCAGCCTTTCCACGCCGGTTACATCGTAACTGACAGTAATATCGCTGCTCATTTTCCGATTGACCAGGTGCTTGACTGCATAAGCAGAAATATCAAGACTTTCGGCAACGGTTACAAACGTCCGTCGCAAATCATGGATCGTGAATGAAACACCGGATTTTTCGATGATTTGGACAAGCTGCTTGCGTTGTTCGGAAATATGGCCGGTTCGATTGGCTCTCTGGAATACGAGTCGTCAATGGCGTTACTTTTTCGTTGCTGTAACTGGTAATAGCAGGTGAAGTAACTCCAGTCAGTCAAGGCCGTATAAAAACTGACGCAAGTCAGCGCTTCATCCGGTCTGATAAGGCCGTCTTGAATCTGCGCTTTTATTGTCTGCACGCATTAAACTGCACAGAAAGTTTCTCGTAATTCATGATGCAATTCCGGTAATGTGCGCACCGCTTGAACATACAAAAGATGGTGCAAGACTTTTGCAGAATTCTCGGATAAACTGATTGCACGCTGTTCCATGAATCATGAAATCAGGAGGCAAGTATGACGAAAGTTCTTGTTCTTTATTACAGCATGTATGGCCATATCGAAATCATGGCCAACGCGGTAGCTGAAGGTGCACGCAGCGTCGAGAATACCGATGTTGTCGTCAAGCGCGTTCCCGAACTCATGCCGGAAGAAGTGGCGCGAAGAGTTGGTGCCAAGCTTGATCAGGCAGCACCCATTGCAACCGTTGATGAGCTACCAGACTATGATGCCATTATTTTCGGTACGCCCACACGTTTCGGTAACATGTGCGCACAAATGCGCAATTTTCTTGATCAAACAGGCCGGATATGGCTCAACGGCGGTCTGATCGGCAAAGTGGGCAGCGTATTCACGTCTACGAGTACACAGCACGGTGGCCAGGAAACTACGATTACCTCGTTTCATACCACATTGCTTCATCACGGCATGATCATCGTGGGTGTCCCCTATTCCTGCCAGGAGATCATGAGCATGAGTGAGATCACCGGCGGATCACCCTATGGAGCGAGCACGCTTGCGGGTGGCGATGGCAAGCGCCAGCCGTCAGACAACGAAATAAAAATAGCGCACTTTCAGGGTGCTCATGTCGCGAAAGTAGCCAGCAAACTATCCCCTTGATGGGTAAGAGAAAGAAAGTGCATTTGTTAATGTTAGTTAACAATAGTTCAGATTTTCTATCAGCAGAGGTTTCTAATGATGAGTCGAATGTCACAAACACTCTCGCCCGTTCTGTATTTACCGCATGGTGGTGGACCATTACCGATTCTTGGTGACAAAAGGCATGAAAAGATGGTTCTTTTTCTGCAGAATATCGTCAGTGAGCTGAGCGAACCATCAGCAATTTTAGTCATCAGCGCTCACTGGGAAGAAGAACAGGCGACGATAACAAGCAGTGATCATCCTGAAATAATTTATGACTATTATGGATTTCCTGCCGAAGCTTACACAATTCAATATGCAGCGCCGGGCAATCCCGGATTGGCGGATGAGATTTATGCGCTGTTGGCGGCAGCCGGCGTGCCGGCGAGACTTGACGAGCAGCGCGGCTTTGACCATGGATTGTTCGTGCCGCTCAAGCTGATGTATCCGGAAGCGCAGATTCCTTGCATTCAGTTATCATTGCTGAAAAATCTAAATCCTCAGGCGCATATTGCGCTTGGAAAAGCGATTGCATCTTTACGTGAGAAGAATATTCTGATTATTGGTTCAGGCATGTCATTTCATAATTTGAAAACATTTTTCTCAGATACTATCGATAGCAGCAAGGAAAATAATGCGTTTGATCATTGGCTGATTGAGACGTGCACCGATCCGGCGATTTTATCTGAAGCGCGTGAACAGCGATTGATTGAGTGGGAGAAGGCGCCATTTGCCCGATTCTGTCATCCGAGAGAAGAGCATTTACTGCCTTTACATATTTGTTACGGTATTGCATGCGCGGATAATCCAACGGCAAAGGTTGTTTTTAATGAGAAGATTATGGAGAAAAAAGTGACGAGCTTTCTATGGCATTAGGATTATCGGATTTTGCTACCGGTTTTTATTTCCGGCCAATCAAACCGGAGTATCTGGATTAACGCCAGCAGAGTTGTCAGCTTGTTATCATTTCATTGAAGTACTGGAGAGTCAGTATGAAAAAAAGAAAACTGAAAAACTTGCAATTCGGTTTCGCGCTCGTAATCATTTTTATGATGAGTAACGTATGCTCAGCGCAGGAGGAGAAAAACAACACTGGTTTTGCATGGAAAGATGGTGCAGAAATTTACACCAAAATTTGCGCATATTGCCATGAAGCTCAGGTCGGACCGCAAATTCTTAATCGCGAACTTCCCGCAGCCTATATCCGCGCAGTCGTTCGCAATGGAAATCGAGCCATGCCAGCCTTTCGGGATTCGGAAATCGATGACGAGTCATTAGCAAAACTGGCGGATTTTATTTCAAAAAAAGAAGCTCAGCATTAAAGGAGTTACATTCCATGGATGAAACGCGACGTAGCCTTATTAAAGGCATGCTTACGGGTGGAACCTTGCTGGCCTTCGGTATTCCCGCAGTCACGCAGGCAGCATCCATCAGTCAAACACTTTCCAGTAGTACACAGAATTGTCAGCTGTTACTGGGAAATACTCCGGTAGACGAAGCATTTGCCAGAGGTACTCAAGCGGCTTTTATCCGTCATGCCAATTACCGCCAAGGTGCATTACCGGTATTCAAGTTAGAAAATGAATTATTAACCAGCCCGCTGCATATCGCGGATCTATTGACGCAATCACGGAATATGCGCTGGATTGCCGTCATGGATCATGGCAGCGCTGCCATTTTCACTGAATTGGTGCGGAATCTTGAAGGCCGCCTGCTTTCATTGGGGTCACACATGTCTGCTTCCGGCAATGGTGCCATCTTCCCTATGAGACACGTGTGGACTACCGCATCACCGGTATACAGCGCGGGGGGATTACTGGCATCCCTGCTCATCCAAAATCAGCATGATTTCTCTATCGTCGAGAATTTTCTTGAACAAGCGGAGATGGATGGTGTAATGAAAGGCTCATCCTTTGCGGAGTTTTCGTCTTATTGGCTGGCCGAGCAACCTGCAACTCATTTGCATTGTGCCGGGATTTCTCCGCTGGAAGCCAGCCAACTGATTGGCTGGAAGGGATCGGAAAACTGGAAATCGGTATTATCCCGGAGCGATGAATTCTCCATCAATCAAAATCAGACAGCGGCGCGCGCAACAGTTGAACATCCTCGCTTTGACAACTGGGTGGAAGCTATCGGCTATGCGGTTGTAGCAACAGCATTGGGCATGGGGGCGCATCAACATTCCTGTTCCAGCCGTGCATTTGTACATCGGTCAACTCAGCGTTATCCGGACCATCAAGGATTATCGGGAAAACATTTTGTTTCATTTGTAATCGACGTGTAGGGAGAATACCGTATGACCAGTAAATATATCGCGTTACCCAATGGCGTATCGGAAAAAAATTTCGATGCAGCCATGAGTGATTTTCGCAGAGTACTGGGCGACGCTTCTGTACTCACCAGTGCGGAACAACTCGCGCCTTACATCAAGACGATGATGCCGGTTCCTGATGCCGACCATACGCCATCCGCTGCATTGCTGGCCACAACCGTCGAGCAAATCCAGGGAATCGTTGCGATTTGCAATCAATACAAAGTACCGATCTGGATGATTTCCACCGGAAAAAACCTGGGTTACGGCTCGGCAGCTCCGGCAGAGCGCGGCCAGGTGGTGCTTGATCTTAAACGCATGAATCGCATTCTTGAAGTGGATAAGGACTTGGCCTTCGCCCTGGTTGAACCGGGCGTGACCTATCAGCAACTCTACGATTACATCAAAGAACACAAGCTGGGCTTGTGGCTGTCCATGCCCGCACCCTCCGCCATCGCTGGGCCAGTCGGTAATACACTGGATCGTGGTGTAGGTTATACCCCCTATGGCGAGCATTTCCTGTTTGCTTGCGGTATGGAGGTTGTGCTGGCGAACGGTGAAGTATTGCGTACCGGCATGGGCTCGATGCCTAATTCCAATACCTGGCAGGTTTTCAAATGGGGGTATGGTCCCTATCTGGATGGCATTTTTACGCAATCCAACTATGGCATCGTCACCAAATTCGGTTTCTGGCTGATGCCTGAACCGCCGGCATTCAAGCCGTTTGTCATTCAATACCAACACGAAGAAGACATCGTGGAAATCGTGGAAACGATCCGGCCATTGCGCATCAGCGGTGTCATTCCCAATGCCGTGGTTATTGCTCATGCGTTGTATGAGGCACCCGTAAAAGCCAGGCGTAGTGATTATGTATCCGGGCCGGGTTCAATCCCGGATGAAGCGGTGTATCGGATTATGAAAGATCACAAACTCGGGATTTGGAACGTATATGCCGCGCTCTACGGCACACAGGAACAGATTGATGTGAACTGGAAAATCGTGACGCAGGCGTTCGGTCAATCGGGCAAAGCAAAAATCCTGACGGAACAGGAAGCGGCGGATGATCCCGCATTTGCTTACCGCGCCAAGCTCATGCGCGGAGAAATGACGCTGACGGAATTTTCGCTGTATAACTGGCGCGGAGGTGGCGGGTCGATGTGGTTCGCGCCGGTCTCGCAAGCGCGCGGCAGTGAAACCCTCAAGCAAATGGCGCTGACCAAACAAATTCTGGCGAAATACGGGCTGGATTATTCGGGCGAATTCATTGTCGGCATGCGCGATATGCATCATATCGTCGACGTATTGTATGACAAGACCGATCCTGAACAGACGAAAGCGGCTTACCAGTGTTTTGATGAATTGCTGACCGAATTCTCCGCGCGAGGATATGGAACATATCGCGTCAATACGGCATTTATGGATAAAGTTGCAGAAACCTATGGCCCGGTGCAGAGAAACGTTCACAAAACACTGAAAAAAGCGCTGGATCCCAATGGCATTCTTGCACCTGGAAAATCAGGCATACGCTAGTTTTATCCTGAGTATCAGCATGAAGTAACGATTCCAAACGGAGGTGCACGTGAAAACAATCAAGGCAGCCGTTGTCCGCCAGCCGGGCGGGCCTTTCCAGATAGAAGAACTGGTACAGGATGAGCCACATTTCGATGAAGTGCGTGTCCGTATTGTAGCAACAGGAATGTGCCATACCGATATGGTCGCACGCGATCAGCTTTATAAAGTGCCGCTTCCCATTGTGCTCGGACATGAGGGCTCGGGGGTAGTCGAACAGATCGGCAGTAATGTGAAGAAAATCGCGGTTGGCGATCATGTGGTGCTGACCTATATGTGGTGCGGTCACTGCAAACCTTGCTTACATGGTGATTTGACTTATTGCGAGCATTTTTATGCACTGAATTTCAATGGCGCGCGTGAAGACGGGAGCACGTCAACCTTTGCAGCAGGTAACACTGCGGAACGGATTCACGATCATTTTTTTGGACAATCATCTTTCGGCACCTTTGCGCTGGTGCATGAGCGTAACGTCATTAAAGTACCCAGCGACGCGCCCTTGGAGTTACTCGGGCCGCTAGGTTGCGGCATTCAAACCGGTGCCGGCGCTGTCATGAACGCGCTCAAAGTGAGTCCGGGTAGTAGTTTCGCGGCTTTTGGGGGTGGCGCGGTGGGACTCAGCGCCGTGATGGCGGCACGGGCTGCCGGTGCTACGACCATTATCTCCGCAGACGTAGTTCCTTCGCGCCTGGCTCTGGCGATGGAACTCGGCGCAACGCATACCATCAACAGTCGGGAAACCGATCCAGTCGAAGCGGTTCGTAAAATTACCGGTGGCGGTGCTGATTTCACGCTGGAATCAAGCGGACGACCTGCCGTACTGCGTCAAGCGATTGATGCGCTGGCGATACGGGGAACATGTGGCATTGTCGGCGCACCGGCTTTGGGTACCGAGGCAAGCTTCGATGTGAACGGCGTGATGACGACGGGGAAACGTATTATCGGAATCATCGAAGGCGATAGCAAACCCGATCTTTTCATTCCGGCGCTCGTTGAGCTTTATCAGCAGGGAAGATTTCCTTTTGACAGACTGGTGAAATTCTACTCCCTCGATCAAATCAATCAAGCCGCTGAAGATAGCGAGAAGGGCATCACAATTAAACCGATTATCCGGCTGGAGTAATAATTTATCAGCTTTCCTCCGAGCCATTTCAGCTGGATTTTTGGTAAAACACGCGGGAAGAATGCATTATGGAAAATAAAAAAGAATCTCCATCACTTTATTCAAATTTCGATCAACTATTGATCAACGGTCAATGGCGCCACGGCAAGGGAACAAAGATTCTAAGCGACTTGAATCCTTATACCGGTGACGTTCTTGCCGAAATTCCACATGCCAATCGCGATGACATGGATGAAGCCTATCGTGGCGCCGCCAAGGCACAGCACGAATGGGCGGCGTTATTACCGGGTGAGCGCGCAGCAATCATGCGTCGTGCAGCCCAGATCATGGAAACACGGCGCGAAGAAATCGTGTCGTGGGTCATTCATGAATCGGGCGGCACGCGTATTAAAGCCAATCTGGAATGGAATGCCGTACACGGCGTGCTGCTCGAGGCAGCCACGCTGCCTTATTTGGTGGAAGGCCGGATTCTTCCGGCGGACATTCCCGGCAAGGAAAGTCGCATGTACCGTAAACCGGTCGGCGTTGTCGGTGTGATCAGTCCCTGGAATTGGCCGTTCCAGCTCACCGCTCGTTCCGCAGCGCCCGCACTCGCAGTCGGTAATGCTGTCGTGGTCAAGCCAGCCAGCGATACTCCCATAACGGGCGGATTGCTGTTTGCAAAAATCCTTGAAGAAGCAGGATTGCCCCGAGGTGTGCTCAGCGTTATCGCCGGCGCAGGCAGCGAGATTGGTGATGCCTTTGTCACTCATCCCATTCCTCGCGTTATATCATTTACCGGTTCAACGCCAGTTGGTCGCAATATCGCAAGACTGGCGGCTGAAGGAGCAATGCTAAAGCGGCTTGAATTGGAATTGGGTGGTAACGGTCCATTCGTGGTATTGAGTGATGCCGACTTGGAACAAGCTGTAGAAGCTGCCGTGTTTGGTAAATTTCTGCACCAGGGGCAAACCTGCATGAGTGTTAATCGCTTTATTATCGATCATCGGGTTCATGATGAATTTTTGGAACGCTTTACTGATCGAGTGCGCCGGTTAAAAGTAGGCGATCCGGATGCGCCTGATACCATGATCGGTCCCATTATCAATGAATCCCAGTTAAATGGCTTGCAGCGACGGATTCGCGATGCCATTTCATCAGGAGCCCGTCAAATGGCAGGAGGTGATGCGCAGGGTTTGGTGCTTCCACCGCATGTATTCTCTCAAGTCACCAATCAGATGCCGCTGGCGCAAACGGAATCATTCGGCCCCATTGCGCCAATCCTATGCGCACGCGATGAAGCTGATGCATTAAGAATCGCTAACGATACCGATCTTGGACTTGCTGCCGCTGTGTTTACACAAGATGTCGAGCGCGGCCTTCGGTTCGCGCAACAACTTGAATCGGGTATGGCGCATATTAATGATCAGCCGGTCAACGACTTGCCTTACAACCCGTTCGGTGGAGAAAAGAATTCAGGTATCGGCCGCTTCAATGGCGTCTGGGCTATCGCGGCATTTACGACCGATCAGTGGATAAGCGTTCAACATACGCCGCGCCATTATCCTTTTGATGCACGAGCCATTGATTAACTGAGAGAAAATACGGCGGGCCAATAATAAAACGGATGGGGTTTTACTCTTAATCTGTTTTCGTTTTTTATCATGAACGCTCCCGGTTTGTCGGACATAACGCCGACGGATAAAGCGTGATTCACCGCCTCGTCGAAGAATCCGTCCATCACTGTAACACGGCTAAATTCATAGTTGTAGTCTGAAAATAAAAGTTCTCAGCAGGATGTTCAGTTTCCAGAGGAACGAAACGGTATCTTCGATTTTGGTATCTGGAACAGCAGGTGCGGCAGTTCTGCGTATCTCCAGCGTTTGATAGGCATTATTTACCGCCAGTTGATGAATAGTCACCGAGCAATCCGGATTTGCCTGCGCAGTGCCGCTCTGACCGCCATAAGTCCAATTTACCGTTTC
>Ga0268299_1000527_pt1 | contig 114370 bp, 99 predicted proteins | sample NOBtaG_FD_193484 | JGI IMG/M metagenome (GOLD analysis project Ga0268299, IMG submission 193484) | Activated sludge microbial communities from bioreactor in Nijmegen, Gelderland, Netherland - NOB reactor | ecosystem: Engineered > Bioreactor > Aerobic > Activated sludge | place: Netherlands...
CGCTGCTCATCTGATCACCGAGAAGGAACGGGACCATGACGACCACGGGATTTCCTCTGCTGTACGCGATCGCGACCGGCATCGTGGGAGCGACGTGCTTGCTCCTCTATCGCGCCCATCGCGCCACGCCCTGGCTCGCCGGCGCCACCGTCGCAGGCTGTCTGTTCTTCGTCTGCGTGTCCGTCGGTGCGACCTACCGGGCCCGCGACGCGATCGGCCTCCTGCCGATGTGGTGCGCCCTCGTGATCCTGGCAGCGCTTCATCTCGGCGCGGCGCGGCGCGAGAACGAGCGCGCGCGCAGCGCGCAGCGCCCGTCGGAGCTCACGGAGGACGAGCTGCCGGGCTCCTCGCCCGCTGGCCCGTCGCTCCTCGTCTGAGCCGGCGTCAGACCGTCGCTCGTCGCCCGTTCACTGCGACATGACAGACGCCGCCGCAGAGACCCGCGCCGATCGACTCGTTCTGCTGCTCGCACGCCGGGCCGCCGTCGTCCTGCGCGACGAGGGCCGCCTGCCGCACGGGTTCTTCGTGCTCGACGCTTGCCTCGGTCTGCGCTCGGGAATCTCGTTCGATCCCCCGAGCACGGCGGCTGGTGTCGCGCGGCTGCGATCGATGATCGTGGCCCTCGTCGACGAGCGGAAGCCCTGGGGCTGGGTGCTGGTCGCACCCACGATCGGGGCGCACGCCGAGCGAGCTGGAGAGCCCCTGGTCTGTATCGATCTTCAAGCGCGCGACGGGAGCGTGCGGCAGCGCACGGCGTTCTCCGCCGGAGAAGATCCGCAACCGACGTTCACGAACGTCATGCTCGCCCTCGCTGGAAGCGCGATCTCCGCTCGCGAAGCGGTCGCACGGCTGCTCCCGTTCTCGGCCTCCCGCTGGCTCGCGGAGGTGGCTCGGGTAGGCGCGGTGGACGTGCGATCGGCGCACGCCGGACAACCACCCGCATCGGGCGTCGACATGCGACTGTGGGCGGCAGGCTGAGGACGCTTCAACCATCTCCGATCAGCAGGAACGCCGACCAGTCGGCGTCGGGGAACCCGTCACCCGGCGACGGCACGCCCGGCTTGCGGCCGAAGACGAGCCCTCGATTGATCGATGCGCCCTCCTCGGTTCCGAGCAGCCGACTCGCCGCGCCGACGTCGAGCCCGCGCAGCCAGCGCTTGGCTTCGTGCAGCGCTTCCGCCTTCGGCATCGCCTCACCCGGCGCGTACGTCCGGGACCCGACGCTCCGTGGCTCGGCGAAGCGACCGAGCAGGTTCTCGTAGAAGCGCGGCATCGTGAGCGCAGCCGCGCGGTCGTCGATCCCCCAGCGCGTCGCCACCACGGTGCGAGCACCGGCGTGGAGGAAGCCCCAGGTGAGCGCGATCATACCCTCGCCGCGTGCACGCTGGCCGGTCGCGGTCTCGCACGCACTGAGCACGACCAGTTCGGTCCCCTGCAGGCGTCCGCCCCAGGTCGACAGGAGATCCTTCAAGCGGAGAAGACTCGCCTGCGCGCGCTGCACGGGCGGGAAGACGAGGGCCGAATCCTGGACCAGGTTGCCGTCGAGCGCGAAGCCGTGCGTCGCGAGGTGGAGATAGCGCGGCGAGGCGACCAGACGCTCGAGGCGGTCCAGGGTCGCATCCTGCCCGAGGAGCTTCGTCACCTGCACCCCGTCCTGCTGCGCGAAGAGCGCAGCGATCCGATCGATCTCCTCCTTGCTTCGGGGAAGCGGCGACCAGTCTGCCGTCAAGTAATCGACACCGGTCGGCGGGGCTTCGGCACGTTGCATCGTGCCGCTCGGCACCTCGGGGAAGGCCGGCGCGCCGAGTGCCACGACCATCGCCTCCCCTGCCGGCGAGGTCGCGCGTGCGCGCAGCGACGCGAGCACGGCCGCCGAAGGCGCCTGCACGATCGCGGGGCCCGCGTCGATCCACGGCGCACCATCGCCGTCGCCGAGAGGCAGCGTCTCGAACGGCAGCTGCGCGAGAGCGTCTCCGCTCACCAGGACGACCCGTCCGGCGCTGCGAATCTGGTTCACGACGTCGGGCGGCAGCAACGCACGGCCGAGACGCGCGCGCGTCGGCGCATCGGGCAGCGGCCGCGGATCGTCCGACGATGCCGCGATCCGCAACGCACGCTCGAGCGACGCATCGTCGAGCTTCGATCCGTCCGGCCACGTGAGCTCGTGGACGGAGATGCTTCCGTCCGGACGGACGACAAACAAGAGCGCGCTCTCGGTCCCCACGTCGTAGGCGAGAAGCAGCTCGTCGTCACGCAGCACACTCCGGGAGGGCGTGGCGGACGAGGTTGCCCAGGTGTCGGTCGCGATCTCCCACTTCGCACCTTCGAACAGGACCAGCGAGGCTTCACGCGTGCGCTCGCTGCTCGCCGCGAGCTCGGCGACGATCTGCTCGCGGCGGCGCGTGCGCGCCGCGGTCGGCGGTCCCTCCTTCGCATCGAGGCGCCGCAAACGAGCCGTCAGCCGATCGCGCCTGCGCTTCTCACGTTCCTCCGTCCGCTCGGCGGCTTGCAGCCGGCGATCGAGATCGGCGTCACGACCGTCGCGTGCCACGTTGGCCGCGACGTCCGCAGCGCTTCGTCCGGCGCGACCGAGCAGATCGTTCAGCGCCCGAGAGCGCCCGCGCTCGAGCTCCGCGTAGGCACCCGCCGGATCGTTCTGTGCCACGCGCCCACGCACGAGGCCCGCATACGGGTTCGCGACCGCGAGCTGTTCCGCCAGCGCGCGTGAACGGCGGATCTCGTCGCCGCGCACATCGAGACGCCAGAACTCGAGCGCCTCGATGGCCTCGAGGTACAGCGGGATCGCGAGATCCGGACGCCCGCGCCTCGTGCGCAGAAAGTCCCCGTAAGCCGTCGCAGCGCGTGTCACGTCGGCCTGCAGGCTGGCGCGCTGCATCAGTCCGGCCTCGATCAGGAGCGCCTCGGCCTCGTCGAGACGCTCCGGGTCCTCGCTGCGCACCAGCAGGCTTGCGAGATCGAGCATGTTCGTGGTGAGAACCTCCTCGGCCTGCTCCGGACTCCAGGTCGCCGGAGACGCAAGCAACTGCGCGCGCGTGATAGCGTCGAGCACCGATCTCCCGCCGCGACCTTTCTCGGCGGCAATGAGGCCGCGCGCCGGCGCATTATCCTGCAGTACTTGACGCTTCGCTTCGGCCACGGCGTTCGTGGCCAAGGCGTCGCGCGCCGCCTCGACCGAGCGGCGCACTAGTGCTTCGACCTCGTCCGTGTCGCCGCGGGCCTGGAGCACGCGCGCGAGGGCCGCACTCGTGATCGCCGTTGCCTGGCGGGCGAGCTCCGCATCGCGCGCTGCACCAGCCTTGCTGGCCTTCGTTTCGCTCGCCAGGCTGGCGCGTAGGAGACGCTCGGCTTGCTCGAGCTTGGTCGCGTCGGCGCGCTGCGCGCTCCACTCGACGAGCAGCTCGGCTTGCGCGACGTCGATGGCCGCAGGCAGGACATGGAGGCGAGAGTCGCTCTTGCGCAGCAGGGCTCGCGCCGACTCGAGACGCGTCTCGGCGGCGGCATAGTCGCCGATCGCACGATCGACCTCGGCCGCGCGGCGTAGGAGCTCGACTTTCCTCGGCGCGATAAGAGCGCCCATGGCGGAATCGTCGGTGTCCTCGGCGAGCGCCGCATCGTAGAGCTCGCGCGCCTCCAGAAGACGGCCCGCGCGCGCGGCGTCGCGCGCGCGCTGCTCGGGTCGCGCGCCGGATGCGCTCCCACCCGGCGCAGGCGGCGTCCCGGCGCGCTTCAGGTCCTGGGGCCGTCCTGAGCGGATCGCCTCCTTCAGCCCCGCGATCAGCTTCGCCTGCTGGGCCATGATCGAGCGAAGCCCGTCGCGCATGTCGTTGTCTTGATCGGTGACCGGTGTCTTGGCGGACTCCGCGCCCGCACGGGCAAGCATCTCCCGGCTGCCGGCGAGGTCACCGAGCGCGCGCAGGCTGCTGCTCGAGCGCACCAGCGCGAGGAGGATCGCCGGATCCGCCAGATCGTCCGCGGGGGGCCGGAGCTCGAGCACCTCGCGGTAGAGGGCGACCGCCTGGTCGAATTCGTTGTCCACCTGGTGCGTCCATGCGAGCGACAGGAGCGCCACCGCGGCCTGGTTGCGAAACCCGAGCGTGCCGGCCTCTCGCGCACGCCGATACACCTCGACCTGCTCGCGAAGAATCGGGGCGGCATCGCGCAAACGACCCGTCGACACCAGCCGGACCGCCTCGGTGGTCCTCGCGTCGGCGGCCGAGAGCTCCTGCTCGGCGAGATCGTTCTGCTTTGCCCGCTCGGGTGAGTGGAGCGCCTCGTGCATCGCTTGCGCCTGTGCCGGCCCGGCCTCCACAGCCCGGGCGATCGCGTCCGACGACAGCGAAGGATCAAGCCGCGCCCGGCGCTCGAGCCAGAAGTCGCTGTCCGCCGCCTTCGCGAGCACGCCGTCGACGGCGGGCAGACCGTCGAGCGAGCCGCGCGCACGGTCGAGGGCCTGGAGCGCCGCATCCGCGGAGTCGCCCGCCGAGACCGGGGTGTCGAGGACCTGGTAGAGAGCGCGAGCTGCGTCGAGCATCGCCCGTCCGCCGGGTCCGTCACCGGCTGCGACGAGCGCGAAGCCGAGGGTTGCGGCGTCGAAGGCGAGCTCCGCCGTGACTGCTTCGCCACGCGCACGACGGATCGCCAGCGCTTCACCGGCGAGGCTCGCGGCGTCACGCAGATCCGTCGAGGTGAGCCGCAGCAGGGCGAGCGTCACCGCATCGAGGGCGACCGTCGGGTCGTGGGCCCCGAGGCCCCGACGATCCCGCGCGAGCGCCGCAGCGGCGATGCGGTCGAACGCCGGCGCACCGCGGATGGCGCCGCACAGCACCGGGAACAGCCACGCCGCGTCGCGTGCCTCCTTCGGAAGCCGGGCCCAGTCGACCGACGGGTCCTTCTTCTTGATCTGCGCGAGCAGCTCCGCGGGCGAGATCGCCTGCGGCGACTGTGGTCCCTGCTCGAAGAAGGCCGTGATCTCGGGCGTGGCGCGGCTCGGTGGGGTGTAGCCGGTCCGTCCCGGCTCGAGCTGCAGCGCCGCCTGGATGTTCGCCACCGTGCGCGAGTAGTCTTGCCTCGCGTGCGCCGCGGCCGCACGCCGCCAGAGAGCGAGCGCGCGGCGCGGATCCGAGGTGTCGAGCCGATCGACGCCGAGGTTCTGCTCGTCGCGACACACCAGGTCCGCCTGCGCCGCCCTGACCCCGTCGCCGACCGCCTTCGCGACGAACGCCATCATGTCCTGTGGAGACTTGAAGCTGTCCGAGGGGGCCGAGGCGGCGCGAAAATCGGACCCCTTCGGCTGCAGGACGGCCGTCCGATCGAGCACCACGACACGCAAGACGTCGCGAGCGGAGTCGCCGTCGAGAATCATGCGACGTGCGGCCTCCGTCGGTGCGAGTCCCGGCGCATCGACGAGGACCCCCGTCAACTCGATCCACAGACGGCTCGCCCCGACGTCGGGGTCGTCGGGGCCGAGGTAGCGCTCGCGCGTGGCGAGCTGGATCTCGGCAAGCGCGAGCGCGTCGGCATAGCGCGCGGCGCGAACGTGGTCCCGGATGCGACCATCGGAGCGATCCGCTTCGCCGAGCTCCTTGCGCGCCTCGGCCGGAAGCGACGCGATCCGCGCCAGCCGGGCGGCGAGGTCGCCGCCGGGCTCGCCCACAGCCGCGCTGGTCGTGGCGCGCGGCGTGACCTCCCATAGCTTGGCGGCCGTCTTCGCCGCCGTCGCGTAATCACCGCGGGCTCGCTGCTCACGGATCGTACGCTCGAGCTTCGTTCGCTCGGCCGACGTGGCGCCGACCCGAGCTTGCTCGGCGGCGGCCGACCCGGTGCACCCCACCACCAGCAGCAGGACCGCGACCAGCGCCACCGAGGCCGGCGCCGACCGCGCTAGGAGGCGGCGTCGCGTTCGGAGCTCGGCTCCACCACGGGGAGCGTCCGACCTTCGATGCGTGCGCCCGGAGCGTGCACGCGCAGCGCGGCGAGCAGACGGTCGGGCCAGCGTTCGGCTTCCGGGGCCGCCTGCCGAAGCCCGCGCATCGTGCTCTTCGCCGTGTTGATCTCCCATGTGCTGTTGCTCCAGACGAGGTTGCTGCGCGGTGGCAAGGTGGGTCGCAGCTGCAAGCGATCGATCGCGGCTTCGAGCGCCGCCGGGTCGACCAGTGGCTGCGGCACCACCAGCAAGAGGAAAGTTTCGGACGGGGCATCGTCGACGTCCCACGAGCCGTCCCACCCCCTTCGCTCGAGGGCGTCGAGGTCGTTGACGGCCGCCTTGCCGCGTCCGTCGACGACGACGAGATAGCGCGGCGATCCCGAGCCGGCCTCGAACGCGACGTTGATCGTCTCGCCCCTGCGGAGCACGCCGCTGTCCTCGTCAAGCGGGAGACCATCGACCGAGCGGCGGAGTACCAAACCCGGGATCTCCCTGCGCCCGATCGACGCATCGCCGGCGGCCGCGCCGGTGTTCAAAGTCGCGGCGGCCGGGAGCGCGCGCGGCGGCTCATCACGCCAGACCATGAAAAGGAACCCGGCGACGACGACCAGTCCCACCGTGGAGACCACCACCCACGGGATCCGGCGGTCGCGCGGCGGCGGCGCCGTGGCGCGTAGCGTCTCGGCATGCGGGGTCTCGTCCGACTGCTCGAGCGCCCACTCGAGGAACTCGATCAGGGCGAGAGTCGCGATCTCGACGTGCGCGACCGACAACGGCTGCGCCTGGTAATGCGAGCCCGGGCTCGCGTTGCTCTGGATCGTGCGGACGTGCAGCGCGACGTTGCGTGGCACCACGCCGTGCGCGACGAGCGGCCCGATCATGTTCTCGAGCGTCGGCTCACGCTCGCCCCACGACACGCGGTGCTCGCTGCACAGGCGGTGCAGGACCTTCTCGGTCAGGTAGCGAATCTTGTTGAGCGCGCTCGCATGATCCTGGAGCGAAAGCTGGCGCAGCGTCCTGAGATCGCTCGCGAGCTGGTCGGTCGCGCGCTCGAGACGCGCCAGGCGTTCGGTGACGCCGCGGGTCATGGAGTCGCGCGCAGGCGTGTCGGTGGCGGCCACGACGGAGACGGCTATCGCCCGGCCTTCTATAAAGTCAATCACGATCGGGTTCGACGGCCCCGTGCACCGAGGGTGTCAGATCGCGCGCCGGCGGACGTTGCATCGGGCATGCACATGACCATGCGAACGATCCCGGTGCTCGGCGTCGATGCTCCGATCCTCGAAACCCGCTCCGCGCAGGACGGCGCTGCCTTCTCCGGGCTCTGCACCGTCATCGACCGCACGCTCGCGACCAGCCCCGACGATCTCGCGCTGGTCAAGCTGCCCGACCCTTCGCTGCCCGACAATCCGACCGCCCGGATCACGCTGGCGTGGCTGGACGGACGACCTGTGGGCGGCATCGCCACGTGGCTCGTTCCGGGTCGTACCCACGGCTGGGTGGGAAGCCTGTGCTGCGACCCAGCCGTCCGCGGGCGAGGCCTCGCGACGGCACTCGTCGAACACGCAGTCCTTGACCGGGACGCAGCCGACGCCGCAACCAACCTGCTGCTCGCGACCATCCGGGTGCTGCCTTCCGGCGAGCTCAACCTCGGCAGCTGTCGCGCTTTCCGCGCCAGTGGCTTCGTCGCCGGAGCACGCATCCGCCCCCGCATCGAGGACTTTGGCCAGCGGGCCCGGCACTGGTGGCCGAGTGCAAACGACGACGGCACGATCGACCAGTTGCTCGTCGCGCGCCTCGGGTGCGCCACCTCCGCGCTTCGTCTGCCGTAGAGCGACGCGCCCGCTCCGCTCGCCACATCCGCGCGCGACCGCGGTTGCCCATCGCCGCGAGGTCGTTCTAAAGATGTGCCCATGCCACGGGACGGCTCGAACGAAGCCCGCGATCGGTGGAACGAGACCCTCGATCGGCTGCGCAGCGGCGACACGAGCGCCTATGCCGCATTGAACGAGATCGCGACCTCCCTGGGCCGGGCGATCCTCGCGAGGCGGTTCCCCACCATCCCGAAGGACGTGCGCGACGACCTGATCCAGGACGTGATGGTGAGCCTGTACAGGAGATACCAGTCATGGGCTCCGGATCGCGCCTTGTTCGTCGTCGCCGTGATCCGAAAGGCGCTCGACTACGTGAGGGGACCCGATGAGCCCCCGGTAGGGCGGTCGGACGATGCAGGCGACGATCCGATCGGCCAGCTCCCGGGCAGCCACAACGTAGAGGGTGAGGTGCTGGGCCGTATCGAGTTGACCGAGCTCTTGGCGAGGCTGTCGCCACGCGATCGGCAGATCGCGGTGGCGGTGGCGCTCGGCGAGAATCGCGACGACGTCGCCGCCTCGTTCGGGACCTCTCGCGCCAACATCGACCAGATCATGCACCGCATACGATTCAAAGCGCGCGCGTGGAGGAGAACCTGACCATGCGCATCCCCGATCGCGACTACGTCGTCGCTCAGGACCTCCGGTGCGTACCAACCGACATCGACGACTACGTCGTCCAGGATAACTTGATCCGCCATCCGTTCGGCATCCGGACCCTGTTCGGTCGAGGGCACGGCGCGCGACAGGGCAAGCGCCGCTTCGACCTGGGATGGGAGGCGGTCGCGCCACCGGTGCTCACGAGTGACGAGCGCCTGCGGCTGACGACCGCCATCAAGCAGCTCGAGGAAGACGGCAAACGGTGCGCCGTCCCGCGCCTCACCAAGGAGGTCTACGGTGGGGATCCACCACCCATGCGGGGCAAGTACTGCCTCGAATGCCTGCCGCCGCTCGTCAGCCGGTGTGCGACGCTGTGCCACGAGATCGCCAGGCGGTACTTCGGGTTGATCGATCGGGTGCTCGAACCGCTGGAAGAGGAGGCGGGAGTGGAGGTTCTGCGCACCGAGCTCCTCGAGCGGGTGATGGCGCTCTTCCTGCGCTCTCCGCAGCGGCTCGAGGGCCTCGTCGTGCTCTCGCTCGGCTTCGCAGGCCGAGACCGGGGCATGCAGATCGCGTGGGTCAATGCCTGGGACGGCGTCCGGGCGGAGTTCGTGGTGCACGGCAGGAGCCTGCGCTGGCGAGCCACGTACGCGAGGACCGCGCAGAATCCGAGCCAGCGCGCTGCGTTCCTCCTCGCCTTCCCGGCGTACAACAGAACGGATCCACCGCGGTCGCGTCTGTTGTCAGAAACCTGCTGGGTGCCACGTTCCTGGTGGAAGGAAACCGGCGATGTCGCGTGAACACCTAGAGGCCGAGACGGCCGCTGCACTCGCCGGCTTGGTGAAGGGTCTGGACGCGGCCACCGACGCTGCCCGAGCAAGACTCGTGCTCATGGTCGTCGGGGATGCCTTGCGCCTCGGGATGACCTTGCCGCCTCCCTTGTACACGTGGCTGCGCACGCGGTCCGCCGACCTGCTCGCAAGCACAGTTCGGGACCTAGGCGAGGATCTCGACCAGCTCCTGCTTCCCGCCGATGCGCGAGACGACGAAGGCTTCGACGAGCTCGAGCGGGCCGTGGCTGAGCTCGACCGTGCTCACAGCACGCAGCTCGGCATCGTCCGCGCCTGCCTCGCCGCCCACCTGGTTCCCGAGCAGCTACGCGGGTACGCGGCTCTCGTCGAGAGCTTGACGGCTGCGACCAGAGCGATCGGCGACGTCGCCGATCGGGACATGATCGAGGACGCGCTCGGTGATCGTCGGGAGCTGATCGACGGGGGCAGCTGGCTTTCCGACCTCCGAGACAGCAGCGAGCGCGGGGACGACGTCCTGAGCGAAGAGGACCTCGCCGCAGCACCTCGCCCACCGGACCACGTGCTCGCGAGCTACCTCCAGCACGGTCGTCACGCGCGCTGGGTCGAGGGGCTCATGGACCGGCAGCCGCGGCTCGAGGAGTGCGTCTCGATCCTGACGGAGGAGCTTGAGGCCGCAGGCGAGGTGTTGAGCCTCAAGGCTCTCGCGCGGCGAGCGGGCCGTTCCAGGGGGGTCGCCGTCGTGAAGCTCGAGGGTGCGCTCGCGGCGGCGGACACACGAGAAGCCTCGACGGAGGAGACCATCGTTCGCCTCGGCAGCCTGCATCCGGTCGATGCGGAGGCACTCCTCGTCCGGCACGGCGGCGCGATCGATCTGCGTGTCTTCGGTCAGATGCTGCGCTCGGTCCGCGTGGCCGGTGCCGACGCGAGCCACGACGCCTCCGCCACGCAGTGGGTCGCTCGGCTGAAGAGCCCGACCGAGCCGTTCGTGCTCCGCGTCGAGGGGCCGCACGGCGAGATCTTCGAGACGCAGCTCGTCGTCGAGACCGTCTCGCGATGACGCGCGCGGAGGCGCTGCGCCTCCTCGACGAGCTGAAGACGACACGTGGGTCCGCAGCGCTGACCATCCGCTGGCAGCTGTCCCATGCGCTCGAGCATGCGGACGCCACCCTGCTCGACCGGGAGACGTTCGCGGAGATCGCCGGAGCGCTCGCACGGCATGGAGCGAGCTCGATCGCTGCGTGGCGTGCGCGCCCCTTGGTACCGGGCGAATCCTACGTGCTGGTCGCCGACGAACTCTCCGGCGCGGGGCACGTGGCGCGCGTGCGGATCACCACCCAGCCGGGCCGGACCGTCGTTGCGCCCGAGCTGGCCCGCGACGCGCACGAGCACACCCGCAACGCACGGCGTGGTCTCGCGAGCACCCTCGCCGGGATGCGCTGCGGCCCGGTCACCGCGAAGGCCGGCATCGATGTGCGCTTCGCGACGAAGTCGTGGACGGCCGCCCTGCGCGTCGACGGGCCCTCCTTGGGGCTGGCCGTCGCGGTCGCGACGCTGTCCGCGTGGCTCGAGCGGCCGGCGCTGTCGAACGTCGCGGGTAGTGCGCAGGTCGACCCCGAGGGGCACCTCCACCCCGTGGGCCGGATCGGCGAGAAGCTCGCGGCGCTCCGGCGCTTCTGGCCCAACGTCGAGGTGGTCGTCGTCGCCGCGGAGCAGGATGAGCTTCCGGCGCATCTCGAGCGCGAGCTCACCGTGGTTCGGCACGCTCATCTGAAGGACGCCCTCGCCGCGTTCGGTCTCCACGCCGATCCGGCGATGCTGGCGCCGATCCAGCCGCACGAGGCACGGCTCCAGCTCGAGGCGCTCGAGCTGCGCGACGGCAGCCAGATGCACGGGCATGACGACTGGCATGCGCTCGCCGAGCGTGCGCTCTGGCTCGGCGACGTGCTGCTCGCGGCAGGTCCGCCACACACACCGCACGGCGTGCGTGCCCGAGGCACGGCGGCACTCTTTCTGCTGCACGCCGGCGATGCGCGCGGATCGGATCGGCTGCTTCTCGACATCAAGGACCGGCACGCCGATCTGGTGTCCGAGCTCGACCTGCCCGCCCGGGTGGCGCTGCGCATCATCGAGGCTGCGAAGGCGATCGACCTGGACCCCGACGGTGCCGTCGCGGTCGCCGATGCGGCCGTCGCCGACGCCGCTCTTCTTCCGATCCAGTCGAGGCGCGAGTTCTACGGCCGCGCACTCGGCACGCTGGGGCGTGCGCTCATGCACGCGGGCCGCCTCGACGAGGCGATCGCGAAGCTGACCGAGGCCGCCGACTTCCACGCGCGGCACGATCCTGCACAGGAGGTGCGCTCGCGCTTCTACCAGGCGACCTGCGAGCGCCTGCGCGGCCGCGCCAGCGCGGCGCGCGCGGTCCTCGAGAAGGCGCTGGCGCAGGCGCGCAGCGGCGCCCACCCGGAGGCGCTGGACAGCGTACCGTTCATCGAGCTCGAGCTCGGCCGCTGCCTGGTCGCCGCAGGTTGCCACAAGGAAGCGGAGCCGTTCTTTGCCGACGTGGTTTCCCAGTCCTCGTCCGACCGCGACTACCCGCGGCTCTCGGGGCTCCGCGGGCTCGCCGCCGTCGCGCGACAGCGCGGCGACGAGACCTGCGAGCGCGCGCTGCTCGAGCGCTGCATCGCGGTCGCCGAGGTGCCGGAGCTCGGATTCAAGCGCCAGGTCGCCGCCTACGCTGTCGGCGATGCACTGCTCGCTGCCGAGGAGCGCGGAACGAGCGTGCTGCCGCTCGAGACTCTGCGGGCGCTCTGGCGGCGCTGCTTCGACGGCGACGCGAGCCCGATCGCGGTCCGCGAGGTCCTGCGGCGCGCGATCTACTGAAGGTAGCGCTACCGCAGATCCATCAGCGAGGTCACCACGGGCTCCACGAGCGCCTCCATGCGCGTGAAGTCCGCGAGTGGGGCGACGAAGGTCAACACCACCAGCAGATCCGGCGTCGTGAGGAAGACGAGCGCGTTGCGCTCGGGCTCGCCGAGGAGCGGGTTCTGGCCGTCGATCAGGAGCACCGGCGCGTGCGCGGCGCCGAACCACCGGCTCGAGCGGCGCACGACCCGAAATCCGGGGTTCGCGCGAAGGAAGCCGGCGGTGAACTTCCGCGCCCAGCGCGCCCTCTGGGCTCGCGAGAGCCGCTTTCCACGCCGGAGCTGGCACGTCGACACCATGACCCCCTCCGACAGATAGACCGTGCCGGCGCTCGTCATGGAGATGTCCATGACTGCCCACGGAGGCACGGAAACGAGGGTCTCGTGGCGCCGGCAGCCGAGCCGCCGACCGGGACTTGCAAAGACGAGATCCTCGCCACTCCACGGCAGTACGACCGACACGGCATCGCTGCCGATCGTCTGGCGCAGATCGCGCGGATCGAGCTCGGGAAAGCGTTGCTCGAGCAGGTCGAGGAGTTCCTCGATCACGACGAATCCGCCGAGCGGCAGCACCTCGGTCTCGAAGCCCTCGTCCATCTCCGCGCGGTGCGGTGACACTGCCCGGGCCGGCGGAAGCCCGACCCCTGCGGAGAGACCTTCGGAGCCGGCGGTCGGCCTCGCTCCCGCATCGATGCCAGGCTCGGGGGACTTCGGCGCACGCGCGATGGTGTGTGTGCGATCGTGCTCGGCCTCGATCTCCGCGACCCCGAAGAGACCCAGCAGCGCGACGACGACCAATCCAGCCAGCTTGACGAGCGGTCCGTTCATGCGCTTCGAACGCGCGAGCCGTACACCGTCTGACGAGGCCCGTCGCCGGTCACGCCCTTCCGCCGCGCGCTCGCGACGATCTCTCGTAGGACGGCGTCAGATGCGAGACGGGCGAGCCGTCGATGGTGTCGGAAGCAGGCGATGGACGAGAGAGCTGCACGCACGATCTTTCAGGCAATCGAGGGTTCTCGAGAGGCGACCCTGCGGCGCCAGCTGTACGCGCGGGCCATCCGCTATGCGCGGATCCGGGCGGACTGGTCGCTCGCCGACCTCGACGCCCGCAACGAGATGGACCGCACGCGCACGCTCGCGCACGACGCGCTCATCGATGCGGTCAACATCCTGAGCCGCGCCATGGTGGCGAGCGGCGAGGACAACGCCTGGCGCGCCGTCCTCGGCGGGGATCGGAAGACGATCGGCGACTTCGCCTGCTGGCTGCACGCACTCCTTGGCATCCGCGCGCGCTAGCTTCTGCGGCTGCGCTCCGCACGGACGGTCTCTGGCACGCGTCAGATCTCGACGACGCGGCGCGTTTCGGCGGCATGACCAACATGCGAGCTACGCTGATCTTGATGCTGCTCTTCTGCCTGGCACCGCCGCCGGGCGACGCCGTCGCAGACGCGGTCGACTTCGGCCTGTTCGTGCGTGACGCGAAGCGCGACGGCCGTACCTGGGACGGCTGCGCGCACCTGTCGGGGATGCTCGGACGGATGTTCTTCAATCCCGCCGAGCCGAGCCCGCCCGATCCGAGAGTGATGCTCGTCCGGCCAGACGGCTCGACGCACGAGCCGCCGGGCAGCGGCTGCAGCGACGCCACCGACTGCACGTTCCGCGCGGTCTCGGTACCCGAAGGGGTGTACGGTCTTCTGTTCGCCGATCTCGACGGCAAGCAGCACGACCTGATCGACGCCGTCGTCGTCGTTCCCGAGAAGACCGATCGCTGGCTCCCGGCGGCCAACCAGATGGAGTCGACCCTGCGGCGCACCATCGCCGTGCTGACACTGGACCAGTTCGACTCGTGCCGGCCGTTCCGCATGGTCCGTCCACCGCGCGTCTACAAGAAGACCCTCGCCGAGTGCTCCGCCGAGGCACCCTGCGAGCTGGAGCAGTCGGCGCTCGGGGTCTCGCCGGCGTCCGCGCCGACACCGTGGGATTGAGAGCCGCCGTGCCACACGCGAACACCACCCGAAACCTGCTCGTTGCACTGCTGGTTGTCGTGCTGCCTCTGCCCTGCGTCGCGGCAACCGGCGCCCCCTCACCCGACCGCGGTGCGCCGACGTCGCAGGCCATCACGGAAGAGCGGCTCGCCGCAGACGACCGCCGCAGGGTGCGACGCCCGCGGGACCTGCGTCGGGAGAGAGTTCCCGGTCGTGGGCTGCATCCGCACGAAGGCGGCGCCTGGCGCGGCCACACGCTGGAGCGGCACGTCGGGAAGAGCGACGCCGATCTGCGCAGGCGCCTGGACGAGGCACGCGGGACACGTGGCGAGCTCTCCGCGGCGTCGACGTTCGCGACCAGGCGCAACGCCGAGCACTTCGTCGGTGCGACGCTCAAGCGCAACGAGTCGGCGATCTGGCGCTGGCTGAAGAGCCGCAACGGCCCGTCGTCGAAAGCGTTCACCGCCCGGTTCACCGAGCCGACCGGCAGGCGCATGAAGCTCGGCCAGTCGCGCTCCGAGTCCGTCCACGGCACACGCGTCGTCCTGCGACGTGATTCGACGTCGCCCAGCGGCTACCGCATCGTGAGCAGCTTCCCCGTCAAGTGAGGATCAGCGTGAACGCTCTGCGAGACTTTCTGTCCGCGTACTTCCACGAAGACTGGCCGGACGACGGCAGCGACGATCGCGCCATCGTCGCCGCCTACCAGCGCAAGTCGAGTGCGGAAGAGCGCGGCCGTGTCTGCCTGGAGCTTGCACGGCTGCTGTCCAGAGGGCTCGACGACCAGCAGCTCCGCCGCATCCTGCTCGACGACCTCGGCTGCTACTTTTCGCCGCGAGGATCCGCGGCGCAGTGGCTTGCGGAGGTCCAGGACATGCTGCGTCGGGCGGAATGACGCGTTCTCCCTGATGCCTCCATCGGCTCACCGACCTTCCTCGCCGCCCTTCTCGAGCTGCCTCCCTCGGCCCGGTAATCGGGCGTTGGCAAACCCCGTCGTTCTCGCAAGCTCCCGAGCCGATGGCCCACATAGATCTTGACAGGGGTTCGTCCGCTAGCCAGAGGCTACGGTCACGGCTCTCCCAGCGAAGAATCGCGACGGATGCGGTCGCGCACTCGCAGTTTGCACTCGATACGCCCCTCGATAGGAGCCCACCAAAGGAGGGACGATGACCCGATGGCCGGTCATTGCGGGAATGTCGACACTTTTGTGTACTACGCCCGCCCTTGGAGTTCCAGGGGTCAGGGAGCGCATGGACGAAGTCGTGACCAAATACCAGGCACGATTCCCGAGTGCATCCGGGGACCTCAAGGTGCTGAGCGGGGCCGCACCCGACGCATGCATCGCCACGATCACCGCACTGCAGAAACATGCCGCGAAGAATCGGCGCACCGTCGACAGAACGTTATCCACAAAGTGCGCCGGCGCTAAACCTGATCCGGCCCTCATGGAGATGATGAAGGAGCAGACGCCTGGAGAAATATTTGTACGAACTTTCTGCTTCGGCGTCATGGTCGGCGCGTCGATCTTCAAGCGGAGTGACATGGCGGCCAACAACGAAGAGATCGTCAGCGACTTCCCCGAGGACTGGGGCGAGACCGCGGCGCCCCAGCTGTGCCCTATGCTTCTGGACGCTTTGCTCGCAGGCGCGTCGAAGAAGTGACCACCGAAGAAGGCGAGCACGTTTGCTGATGGCCGGAGGCGCCGTAGGGATGCCCAGGAGCGCCCGGCGCGAACTCCATGCAGCGTCTTGGCGCTTCGACGGTCAAGGCGCCGGAGCCCGTCGACGTCTTCGTTCCCATTCCGAGGATGCCGTGATCAGCGCAGCTTCGGCTCAACCCGCATCGCGACGCTCAAGAGCGTAGGCGGCCACGCCGCACCAACGAGACGATGGCGTCTCGGCACGGACGCCCGAGACCCAGCGCTCCCGCTCCACGCAATCACAGCTGGACGCTGACGCAGCGAGCGGCAGCGGCGCATGGCGAGGTCGACCAGACGGGCGGGCGGCGCCGAAGCTGAGCCACGAAATCGAGCATTCGACCGAGCAAGCGGGGTGGTCGTCGCGCTACTCGAGCTGGGCAATACGCTCCCGGTAGCGCTTCGCGATGCACGCGCTGTCCGGACAGGCGTCCCGAGACTGAAGCCAGCGCCGCTGGGCGCCCTGAACTTCGCGCGTGGCACCAGGTCCCTTGCGCGCCGCGACGTACGCGTCTGCCATCCGGCGGTCGAGGGCGGCGAGTTCGGGGCTGCCACAGATGAGCAGCTCCACGCGGGACCTGGCCGCGCCGCAAGAGAAGCTCGGACGGATCTGCGGCGAGCGAGCCACCACTGTGAACTTGAGCCAGTCGCTCTTGCCCACACTACGTCCGGAGTCGAATGCCTCACAGTTCACGGCAACTTGCTGCTCTCCAGCAGGAGCATGGAGCTCGGAGAGTGGAATGAACAGGATGAACTCGCGAAAAATCGCGTCGCGGTAGGTCACCATGGCCTTCTTGCCAATCGAAACCTGACCGTCAGTAGACCGATAGCTTTGGTTCAGATCCCGCAGTGCATTGCCGCCTGCGTCGTAGAAGTAGCACGACACCTCAACCTCCTTGTCGAGCATGCCCACCACCCTGATTCTGTGGCGGATCTCCACACCATCCTCGTCCTGCCGCCTGGCGCTGGGATTCGCACGCCCCTCCGAGAACGTAGCGTACGCACCAGCCACCGACGGCGGATCAGCGCCCGGCGGATCGGGCTTGGGCGCGGCTCCCGGCTGGTCGCTGTGTGGTGGCGCGCCTTCCCGCGTTCGGACTCCACGATCGTCGCGCGGAGTGGTCGAGCCGTAGCGCGACGCGGTCGCGAGCACCGCAAGATAGGCGATCATTGCAAAAAAAGCCAAGCCGACGAGCGCGTTTGCCGATGACCACCGTCGAGACCTTTCGACGGATGCGGCCCGTGGCCGAGGCCGACTCGCCTTCAGGCCAATACCGGAGTCGGTTGCCGTCGTCTCGGATGCCGCACCGCGGCTTTTGATACCCTCGACGTCGCGTTGTAGCTCCGCGTCCAGAACGGGGAGGAGGTTCGTGATTGCGGAAAGGAGATGGCTCGAAGCTCGCGCGACTTCTGCCGGGCCGACTCCCGTTCCCGTCGCGCGCGTATGCTCGAGCTCGTGTCGAACTCGGAGGGCAAACAGGACGTCGTTGTAGCGGAGGAGCTTCCGCCTGTTTCTCGCCACGAGTTCCCCGATCGGCAGGGATCTCGCAAAATCATCGAATGCACCTGGATCGATCGCGCACAGGATGAACTCCAGGAGCGACGCCGCAGCCTTGACGCGATCGGCGGCGTCCGGGAGGTTCTGAATCTCTGCCAAGGACTTCTTTCCGAGAGGGAGCATAGGTCTCCTGCCGGTTGTGTGCCGAGGGACCGGTACGGCCTCGGTGGACACCCCAAAATCCGGCCGATGATAGACAGCTGAAACCGGCCACAGGAGAGCGGCCGGGACGGGGATTCAGTAGTCGATGTTCTCCTTGTCGATCAAGCGACGGCGCTGTCGTCGCGTTGAGCCGCGTCCGCCAGCTCCGTGGGCGCACTTGAGGACGTGCCCGTGATGCAGCAACCGGTCGAGCATGGCGGCTACAGCAGGCGCGTCGCCGAAGAGCTTCGGCCAGTCCTCGACCGGGCGGCTCGAGGTGAAGAGCGTGCTCGCACGCTCGTAGCGGCGCATGACGAGCTCCAGCTCCACTACCTCGGCTACACGCCGCTGTCGGGGCGCAGAAGCGCTACCTGATCCAGAGCGAGCGCCATCGCTGCCTGGGGGCGCTCGGGTTCAGTGCCGCGGCACGGCGTATCGCGGTGTGCGATCGATGGAGCGGGTGGAGTGATGCGGAGCGCGGTGAGCGGCTGCATCTGGTGGTGTGCAAGCTCGCGGTTCCTCCTCGTGCCCTGGGTGCAGCAGGTGCGCAACTCGCTTCGCACGTGCTCGGGCTTGCCGCTCGTCAGGCTGTCCGCGACTGGCGGGAGAGCTACCGGTACGAGCCGGTGCTGCGCGAGAGCTTCGTCGAGGCGCAGCGTTGCTCGGGCACGACCTATCGGCCGGCAGACTGTGGTCGATCTCGGGCGAACGTGCGGGCTGCGGCCGCCAGGACCGGCATCACGATAGCGCAGGGACGGCGAAGGGCGTGTGGGTATATCCGCAGTACGCGGTAGCGGGAGAAGCGCAGAAGCTCGCCGTGGTGGCGACGCATGGCCGGCACGCGCGACTTCGAAGCCTTTGCCGAGATGGACACTCGAGCGCCGTCGATCTCAAGCCGGAGGCGCAGGGGAAAGTCGAAACCGAGGGATCGATCGCTCGGCGCGGGCGCTCCCGCTCGGCGCAAACACGCAGTCCAACGCCGACGCGAGTGGGTCAGTCGACGGACGCTCGGACCAGCCGCGTCGGCAGCGCGTCCACCGTCAATCGCCGCCGTCACCCGCGTCGCCGCCTCCGGAGTCGCCGGGAGCCTCGCTCCCCGCGTCGGGCTCGTAGACAGGCTCGGGGCTGCTGGTATCGGCGCTGCTGTCCGCGAAATCGGCCTCCGGAACACCCGACTCGATGTCGGGCCAGAGCTCGCTCGCGGAGAAGGCTTCTTCGACGTCGTCGACGGCCGTCACGAACTGCTCGATCGCGAGCGGCTCGGCTGAACTCTCGAAGATGTCCTCACTCGAGACCTCTTGCTCCTCGATGCCGAAGGGATTCTCGATGCAGAGCTGCATCGCCCCCAGCCAGCCCACGTCATTCACCACTTCCACGGAGTTGAGAGCCGTCTCCACGACGCCATCGGTCGCCTTGCCATCGATCGCGAGATCGAGGGCAAGCTCGGCGAGCGCCTTGGACGTCTCCTCGGAGATGACCGTCGAGCTCTCGTCGTGCAGGAGCCGAGAGAAGAACGATTCCCTGGTCTCCAGCTCCATCGTCGAGCTCTCGACGATCGGTTCGATCGACGTCTCGCGCAGCGTCTTCGCCATGCCTCTCACAACGCCCGGCCGGCGGCGCTCTGACACGCGACCTCCGCCGGCAGCTCGAGCAGCAACGGCTCGTCGAGGTTCTCCTCGAACGCGACGATCTCGCCCGGGCGCAGTGCGGTGACGAAGCGCTTCTGCGCTTCGGTGAAGCGCATGTTCGCGCCGAGGAACTCGCGATCGTCCTCCGCGGTCAGGCGGAGCATCATCTTCAGGTTTGCGATCTTCACCAGCTCGGGGACGAGCCTGGTCGGGAGCTGCTCGACGGCGACCAGGCCCTGACCGAAGGCCCGGATCTCGGCCACCATGTCGGCGAACATGGAGACCGCCTTTCCCCGCGGGCTCTGTCCGACCGACTCCCCGCGATAGCCACCAGCGGCCGCCTCTCGCGACAGGAGCCGGTGCGCCTCCTCCACGACGAGCACGTGCTCGATGGGCTTCGTGCGCCGATCTTCTCCCGCGCTGCGGCGCGCTAGATCCTCGGCCTGGCGGCGCTCGTAGAGGAACGCCAGCAGGAACGACAGCACGAGCGCCTTCTCCTCGTTGTCCGGAATCGCGTCGAGCTCGAGGATCGTCGGGCCCTGGATCAGGTCGAAGAAGGGATTGAAGTACCGAACGTCGCGCTGCGTGCGCACGACGTTGTCGGCGAGGCGAAACGACTGGCCGAGCGGGCCTTCCGCGAGGTTACGGAGGCGCCGCTCGAACATCTGGCGCCACTCGAAGACGAGGGTCGAGACGTGCTGCCCGACGACTCCCGACGCGGGATCCGGCATCAGCTCCTCGCGCAGAAAGCGGTCGAGGAAGAAGCGGCAGAAGTCATCGAACGACGGTGCGACACGTCCGGTCGCCTCGTCGAAGACGTGAGCGTTGGGACCACCGTGGCGCAGGAGGGCCAGGCCGCAGCCGCCCTCGGCGACCGGTCGCGTGTAGTAGGCACGGAGACCGTTCTCGAGAAACAGCGCTTGCACGTCCTGCAGCGGGAAGGCCGCCTGGAAGCACGACTTGAGGTACGAAACGTGCCGGGCGACGCTCACACCCCCCTGCAGCCGCAGGGGATCGAAGAGTAGGAAGTCCTTCTCTGGCCTGCCGCTCGCGGTCCCCTCCAGCCGGCGGCGTCGCAGACCAGGAATGTCGTGGCGTAGCCGATCGTAGTACTCGGTCTTGACGGGCTCGACCACGAGGAACGGAACCTCGAGCCGCGCGAGCTCGCGCAGCAGGAAGGTCGTCAGCACCGTCTTGCCCGAGCCCGTCGTACCGACGATGAGGGCGTGCTTGCACAGGTCGGCCACCGGCAAGGTGTGCCAGCCGGTGGCGCGCGCCGGCCCGTGCGCCCGTTCGGCCGCGGCGAGGTCGCGACCGGTAGGCCTCGTCGCCTTGTTGGCCGACGCGACCCGGCCGAGCCGCACGTGGTCTCGCGGCGTGTCGGCCCCGTCCGGGACGAGACCGACGGCGGGCGGGTGAAATGGCGTCACGGGCCGCGTCGCGATTCCCGGCAGACCGCCCTCGAGGGCGAACGGGAGCCGCATGACTTTCTCGGCCTCGTTGAGCGTGAAGACGTCCGGCATCCTGCCGAGAAACGGCAGGAACGAGTCGAGCGCGCGCACGCCGCGCCGCTCGAGCATCTGCTTGACGTTCGTGCGCGATCGTCGCTCGACCGTGGGATCGGCGAGCCGATCCACCGCCGGCAACGTGCGGCGCAGCGGGCTCACGTCGAACGCGCGGTGCCCGCCAAGGCAGCCCGCCAGCAGGTGCCCCACGGCGAGCGCCGCCGCGCCGTCGGGCGCGGCGACGCGGATCGTGATGCCGCAGAGGTGGCTCGCGGGCAGGCAGTAGCGGTCGTAGATGCGATCGAGCTCACCGAGCTCCGCGAAGCCGGCACCGGCGATCGCGAACCGGAACGGCGCGAGGCTCTGTCGCAGGTGTGCTGCGACCCAGGCGTCCTCGAGCGTGCACGGATCGATCGGATGCAGCGCGAGGCTCAGCACCACCGGCGACGACTCCTGCATCTCGAGGCACAGCCGTCGCCGATCCGGCGACAGATCCGCCATGCTACCGAGGACCGGCACGCAGAGACCGGTGCCCTTGAGCTGCGCCTTGATCGGCACGCCGGGCAGCGGCAGGTTACGCACGAGACGCCGTGTCGCACCCGGCCCGAAGGCGAGCACCGCGTCGCCGCCACCCGGCTCCGACGCCTCCGCGCTCGCGGTCGCAAGCGACGGCAGCGTGCTCGGCAGATCGGCGAACTCCAGCCGACGCGTGAGGCGCACGATGTGCCAGGGACGCGACGCGACGTCCGGTACGAGCGCGCCCGGGCGGAGCTCCTCCGCCGCGAGTGCCCGCCAGCCGTACTCCTCGGGCAACAGACGTGCGACCACGTCGTGCGGCGGTCCGTGCTGCTGCTCCTCTGGTGCACCGAGCAGGAGGAAGATCCGCAGCGACGAGGTTCGCGCATCGGCGCAGATGCGCAGCTCGACCGAGAGCCGTGACTCCCCGACCTGCAGGAAGCGCAGCGCTCCCCAGAGGGTGCGCTGCACGAGCAGGTTCTCCTCGAGACGCGCCACCTCGTCGGGCCCGGCGTAACGCGGGCAGTGAAGAACCTCGAAACCACGAAGGTAATGCATCCGTCGAGACTCCTACTGGTTGCCCGAGCGCTGGGAGCGCCCACCGTTGGTGCGGCCGCCCGGGAATACCTTGAACTCGGGATCTCCCGACGGGCGTGTCGAATCGCCACGGTCGAGGCTGCTCAAGACGCGGTCCAGGATCTCCGGGCAGTGGACGAAGATCATCCCCGCCTGCTGGATGAACTGCTGCAGTCCACGCATCCGCTCCGTGTCGAGGTGATGGTAGTGCGCGCGTGCCGCAGCCTGCGCCTCGCGCACCGCCTGCTCGACCTGCGCCTGCCGCGCCGCGAGCTCCGCGTTCATCGTCTCGCGCATCGTCTCGCAGTCCGTGGCGGCACCGGGTGCGAAATCGAAGTCATCGACGATCAGCGAGATGCCGACACACTCGATGAGCCGATCGACCGCATCGGCAAGCGAGCGACGCGCGGCCGACTCGAGCTCGCGCGCCCCCCCGCCACGCAGAATCGCCTCCCGCAGGCGCACCCGAAAGGCCTTCGGGAGCTCCGCGAAGGCAGCCTCGATGCGGGTGCGGAAGTTCATCGTCCACTGCGCGTTGAGACCGTCCACGCGCTCGGTGAACTCGCGCGCCTCGTCGAACAGCGACGATCGTCCGACGACCTCCCAGTCGAAGTCGGAATCGACGAGCCGGCGTCCGAACACCTCGGCCTTCGCCCGCGACTGCTGCATGGCCTGCAGGAAATTGTCCTTGAAGTCCATCGCGGTCCGGCCCTGCGCGGCGACGTAGTCGGTGAGGGTGTGGCGGAACACTTCCTCCAGCATCTGACGAAGACTGCGGTTCAGGAAGAACGTGTCGCGGATCGTGCGAACGGCGTCCTCCGAGAGCTGCGCGAGCGCCGCGTCGAGGAGCCCACGCGAGCGGACCTGCGTGAAGAAGCGCACCTCGGCGCGGAAGAAGCGCCCCGGGTCGGTCATCTCGGACGGCTCGGTGCCAATGATGCCCTGCAGGGTGGTGAGGTCGAGCGCGACGTAGTCGCGTTCCATGAGGCTCAGCTCGGCATCGTCTTCGAGCAGCTCGAAGCCGTGCTCCTCGTTGCGACCGAGGACGACGAGCTGCGGGAACACGCCGCGATCGATGCGGGCGAACACGGGACGCGCCGCGACGCCGACGAAGTCCCAGGCCTGGAACGGCGACAGCACCCCGGACGAAGGCGCGATGATGCGCAAAAAGCGCGCCGCGTGCAGCGAGCGAGACGCGAGGAAGGCAGCGCCCGGGATCATCGGCAGGACGATGAGGTACTCGAGCGTGGCGAAGCCGGCGAGCGTACGTGCATCGATGGCCTGCGCGTGCGTATCCGCACCCACGAGGTCACCGCGCAGAACGCTGATGATGACGGTCAGCGCACCGGCGCCGAGGACACCGGCCGCGACGGGAAGAAGCCCGCTCGGCCCCATGCGCCGGGGCGTGAAGTACAGCAGCCGACCTCCGGCGAGGATCAGACACAGCTGCAGCGCGAACACGAGCCACAGCAGCTTCGGCGACGGTATACCGCCCGGGGCAGCCACGGCGAGAATCAGCCCGCACAGACCACCCTCGGCGCCGGTCAGCACGTCGATCAGCACCAGCGAGAGCAGCAGGTGGGCCGCGGCACGTCCCCAGAACGCCGAGGTGTCGATCTGCGAGGCGTGGATCTCCGCCTCGAGCTGATCGATGGGGACAGGCTGAACGTTCGCAATGACGGTACCGGCTCGCTCGTGACGCATGTCGTGCTCCTCTTCGGCTCTCTGCTTGCCCGAGGAGAACGGCCGCGGACGGCCGCCTCTGACGGCCCCACGATCGCGAATTCGGCTCCCGCGTCCTGGCGTCAGGTTTGTCGTGCCGAGGACGTTGTCGCCGCGTGTACAAGACGATGGGATTCAAAACGCGCCTCTACATGAACGCACTGCGCGAGGGGCGGCAGCTCTGGCCCGAGATTCGGGGTTGGATCGTTCCCGCCATCCCGATGTTCGCGACGACGCTGCTGAGCATCGTGAGCGGCGTGTCGACGGCAACCGGCATCTACCATCTCACCAGCGAGCCGGGCTCGGTCGGCGATCTGCGGACGCACGTGTTCGCAGTCCTCGTCACGATCGCACTCCAGCTTCTCATGCTGCACGCGCTCTTCGAGGTAAAGCGGAAGGGCGGCATCTACTCTCGCTTCGGTCACCTCTCCATGTACCTGCTCTGCGCCGGGGTGAGCGTGACCCTCGGCTACAGCTTCTGGTTCCAGCGCATGCGCGCGGAAGACTACTCGAAGGAGCTCGTGACCGAGCAGGTAGAGGAGGCGCGTGCCGGTCTCGCGCAGTTCGGGCACGCCGTGTCGGCGCGCAGCCGGAGTCTCGACGAGCTGGCGCGCTACTCCGCGGCCCGAGCAGAGGTCGAGATCCGCGACGGCGGTACGTGCGGCGACGCGTCGAGCAGCACGCGTGGCCCTCGTGCACGCCAGCGCGAGGAGGATGCCCGTCTCTTCGAGTCGTACTCGCGCTACTTCGCGGAGCAGAGCACGCAAGTCGCAGCTTCGCTCGAGCGAATGCGCATGGTCGTGGTGGACGACCTCCAGAAGCTCCCGCTCGCCGTGAGGGAGCTGCGCGCCACGCACGAGCAGCTCTCGACGGTCGAGAACGACCCGGTGCGTCGCCAGATCGACGAAAGGCTTCGCGAGCGCCTCGCGCTGGGACGTGGCGTGTTCCCCGGTGGCTTTCGCTGTCCCGACGGCACGCTCGAAGCGCTCATCCAGGTGGCCGTCAACGCCGCGCTGCCGCCTCTGCCTGCCAAGATCGAGGTCTTCGATCCGAATGATCACAAGGAGGTCGTCGAGCTCGTCACGCGGCGCCTGACCGCGATCGCGCGCGCTCTCGTCGACCCGGCGCTCGCACTCCTCTTCGCGCACAAGAACGGCGACGCGCCGTCGAGCCCCGACGTCTCGGCGGACGTCTCGTGGGAGGACCTCCCTCCCCTGCTGCTGGCCGCGCTCGTGGATCTGCTGATCCTGGTGTCCGGTCTGGCGGCTCCGCGTCGTGACGACGAGGACTTGACGAAGGCTGTCGACGCCGCCGCGGCCGAGCTCGCCGCCCTCACGACCGCGACCGCGCGCTGGCTACGCGACACCCTCGGCGAGACCGGACTGCGCAGAGCCCTCGCCCAGCTCGACGAGCTGCGCGTGCTCCGCCGCAGCGGTCTTCTCGTGCCCGTCCCCTCGCCCACCGACGCCGACCACGACCCGTTCCACGCCGTTCGTCGCCTCATGCAGTGCTGCATCGCGTGGGGCTTTGCGAGCTATCGCGGCGAGCGCCGCGCGGCACGCCTGGGACGCTCGTGGCGCGCGCTCCATACCGCACAGATCGTCGAGCTGTTCGAGCTCGACGTGCGGGGCAGCCGTCTCCTCGCTGCGGTGGCCCGCGTCGTCGAGGAGACCGACACGCGCGGGTCGGCCGAAGACGAGTACCGCGAGCCTGCCGGCGCGAGAGGTTTCAACGGCAGCGCGGACTGGCGCTTCCACGCTCGCACCGAGGACGACCGCGATGCGTCTGATCCGACCGACGGGGATCGAGCTGATGCTGCCGAGCAAGGAGATGCCTCCGCCGACTCCGACGCGTTTGCGCGCGGCACGGCGAGTCCCTTGAACTGACCTCGGGGCGCGGCCGAGAAAGGAGCTGGGACGGCCACAAGGCTCCCGAGGCCGCCGAGTTCATTCCGCACGAGGATCCGTCCTGCGGCGACCTCGCAAACCGGACGAATCCGGTCGCCACAGACCCGATGATCGGCGTCGCCCGGCGCGGATCCCACTGCTTCAGCGTGTGGTCAGACGCCGACACGAAGCGCCCGTCGGGCATTACGGCCAGCGGATGCTTGCTGGTTGGCTGGCGCGAGGGCAGCCGCGCCTTCGTCGGGCCGATGACGCGGATCGACGCGAGACGCGTCTTCAGAGCCCTGCCGACGCCTCATCGCGCGAGGCGAGGACATACCAATTCACTTCTTCATCTTCGTGGACGAGATCGTCACGCCTTGCGGAACAGATCGACTCTCGCGTTCTGACGTGGCGACTAACGCACGCCTCATTTCACACCCGCGCAGCGAAGGCACCCGAAGACCCAGCTGCCTCGATCTCACCACTCGTCGCGACCGAGATCAATTTCTGAGGCTTGCGCAACGGGCGCGCGCAGGTGCGTAAACAGCGAGGTCCACCACGGGATGGTCCAGGGCGCGTCAGAATCCTAGCCCTCGGGCGTTGTGCTTAGGATGACGAACAACCCGCAACCCGCGAGCCAGCCCTCCCCGATGGACAGCAACTGCGACGTCGAGCAGTACGGACTAGCTCCTCGCCGTCCGGCTCACGCGCTGCGTTGGCGATTTACCGACGAGTACCTGCCGGACGTGGACGCACTCCGCAGGGCATTCGACCGGCCTGAGGATCAGCCTTCCACGTACGCGGAGAATGCAGACCTCGGAGGCCGCTCGCTCTTCCTCAACATCTGGGATGAGAGCAGGTTGATCGCCACCGACCGACTCACGCTGGTTCGCCATGGTCAGCGCTCGGTAATTGAAACCTGGAGTGCCGGTACGTTTACGATTCCCGAGCGCGGCACAGGGACAGAGCATACCGTCGCCGAGGGGTCGCGAGCCGTGGTCGACACCGCCTACGGCAATTCGGGCATCTACACGTACCTGTCCGCTGCCCTCTGTATGTTGGCGCACGCAATGGGAGTACGTGTCGTCTACACACCCATGGAGCGCGCCTGCCCCGGCCTCACGCCACTTCGACGGATGGGGTTTGAGCGATTCGGGAACCCGTTTCAAACTCACGGGCTCCCTGGGAGAGCGCGAGTGGCACTCGTCTATCGCATCGACCTAGACGAGAGTCTCGGGCGATGCCGCGACGAACTCATCCACTCCCGCACAAGAATGCGCGAGAAGGGGCTCATGATCCGCGGGACGCACTCCGACTGCTTCAACTGATCGCGTCCGAGCTCAAGGCCTTCGCCGTGCGATCCAGGGCGGTAGTCGCCTCGCATGTGCTGAGCGTGACGGCGACGACGATCTGCCGTCCCTCAACGTCGGCAACGACGCACGGGCTGGATCGACCTTGCCTCGATCAGCGTTGTGCTTGATCGCCTGCGCGCATCCTCCTATTTGGACTTGGTGTCTGCGACGTCCGGCGATACGGCCACGCCTTCACCCCTGCGCACGAAGATCGCCGCGTACCGGCTCGCCGCGGCCGAGCTGGAGCGCAGTACGAGCGACGAGCGGCCCCGGGATCTCGAGAACGCTCGACGAGCAGCGTACGACGCCCTCGTGGGGCAGGTTCGCAGCCTGCTCGTGCGCGGGATGCAGCGGCTTGACGTCGCGCCCGCAGACGCGGAGGACGAGGCACAGCGGCGCGCCGAGAAGATCGCCGTGACCCTCATCGAGAGCGACGAGAATCCCGAAGGGTACATCGCGACGTGCGCCCGAACGGCGCGTACCGACGTCGCCCGCCGTCGCAAGCGAGAGAGCGACCGCTCGTCCGCCGACGAGCATCTACAGCTCGCCGATCTGTCCATCCGGATCGATGATGCATACGACGTCCAGCGCGTGATGCGCGTGCTCCCCGAGATCATCTCCAGGCTGCCGGCACTCGAGCGACACGCGCTGATCGAGATCGACGTGCGCGGTCGTACACGAGAGGAGCTCGCGCACGAGGATCTTTCCACCCACCCGCGCACCGGCGACGGACGCGAGCGCACCTACGAGGAGGCACGCGGCGCCGTGTACCAGCGTCTTTCGCGAGCTCGAAACCGCGTGCGGCGCGAGCTGCGCAGTCGCTTCGGGGAGTGGAGCCCGTCATGAGCGGCTCCCCTCGGATGGCTCTCGTGCTGCTCGATGCCGACCAGCTGGACGTACGCAGCGTGCGCGGCGAGCCCGATCTGGTGCTCGACCGTGATCCGGATGGGCCCGTCGTCGTCGTCGTGTTCACGACCAACGCGCGCAGCAAGGTGATCGTCCAGGCCGACCGCGACTTCGTGTTCCGTACCGCAACGAACGTCGCGATCGGCGTGGCACGGTTGTTCGAGCCGGCCGTCGACCCGTCCGACGTACGCCACGAGATCGCGCTGACCTTGTGCATGCCGGAGGCAGCGGATCGCGCCGTGCTGCGCCTGCTGCGCGAAACACCTACCGAAGCCAACTCGGGACCGTTCGACGACGTCGTGCTGCTCAGTGGCGATCGGAAGCTACAGACCGCAGTGACCACGATCGTTGGGGGCACGCCGCGATGGCGCCCTGCGGACCGGCCTCGGGTATGCGGTCTCCCGGTTCAGGTGTGGCAGCTGGGGCGCCGTCGGACACACCTCCGCGCCTGGCACGCCTCGCGCCCGGAGCCCGGCTGCGGCCCGGCTCGCGCGGACGACAGCCCAACGCTGGTCATCGACAGCGACGCGCGGGCACGGCAGGCCGAGAAGGTGCTCGTGCAGGTCGGAGGCGGGCTACGCTCGATCGCCTACGACGTGGAGGAGAACCCCTCCCATCTGACGCAGGTCGGGCTCACCCTCCAGTCTGCGGTCGGCGTCACACGCCTGAGTGCAGCGCTCGACAAACGACGGGGCATGCAGTTGATCGGCTCGTGCAGGCCAGGTGACGGCCTCGAACTCACCCACCTCGCTCAACGCGGCCCGACGATCTCACCCGATCAGGTGAGCGTCGCCGAGAGCTCGGTCGGTCCGGGGGCCGTCCGGCTCGAATGGGACGAGCCCCGACGGACACGGACCGTACGTACGCGCCTTCCCTTCGAGCTCCTGGCGAATGTTCTGCCACAGGCGCGCGCAAGCACGCTGGTGCGGCCTCACCGTTCGCTTCTCAACGACGAGGCCGTCCTCGGCATCGCGAAGGGGCTCCGGTGGCGCCCGACCTCGAGCGTCACCGTCGAGTTTGCGGGTGGCATCGATTCACGCCAGCTCAGCTGCAAGATCGACTGGACCGACGACGGATACCTGTCAACGTGGTGGCGATACCTGTCGAACGATGCCCCGCGCACCACCTCACACCTCGATCTCGACTGGCCATCGTTCGCGCGACCGCCGAGGCTGAAGGGCCGGATCAACGCAGTCGCGGCGATCGACACCTCCGGCACGGAGTTGATCCTCACCAGCACGGCAACCACCGCAGAGGTCGCGGTACAGCGGCTCGTCGAGAAGAACACCCTCGGCACCGCAACGGTGGCGGCGAGCGGAATACGCTGTGCCGTGCTGGCTCTGGGCAAGCCGATCGTGCCGGGTCGACCAGTTCATTGTACACGCATCCAGGCCTTCACCGAAGACGAGCTCACCCGGGCGGCGAGGCTCCCAGAGCACCGGCAGTGCGAGTGGTGGGCTTTGATGCAGATGGTCCGGCGACTACCCATTCTCGTCCCTACTCACCGCCTCCCGGCCAGCAGAGCCGCGTCGTGATCAGCGACGTCAGACTTCCGCTCGGCAGGCGTTGGTGTCACGAGAGAGGTGTGTGATGGCCGCAGACGAGCAACCTGTCGGCGGGGCGATCGCTGACGAAGCGTCGTCGCGTTGGCTCTTGTCGCTTCTCGCAGGCGGCGCTGGGGACCCAGCGGCCGCCGCGGTGGAGGCTCGTTTGCGGGTAACGGGCCTGGCTCCCGAGGCGTACACGCGGCTCTGCGAGGATCTGGAAGACGACCTTCCAAGCATCGTGATTGCGGACCCGCCGCACGCACTAGCTGAGCTCGAACGCTGGCTCGATGTGGTGGCGAAGGTCGAGCTGGCAGGACGCAGTGCGGCACGACTCGATGCCGCGGCCTTCCCATGGGCGCCGGGACTCTCTGCCTTGCTGCAGCGCATGGCACGCGAGTGCACGGCTGCGGTGGGTCACGCGGCTCACGTCTGGATGTGCGCGCGACGCGCGGAGTCCGAACGAGCACGCTGGGGCGAAGACGTGGCGCCCTGGCGAGCGATCCGTCCCCTGGCCGAGACGGGAAGCTTCGACGCGCCGAACCTCGACCGCGAGCTCGTGCTCGAAGCTTGGAGCCTCGGGGTGCTCCACGATCAGGACGATGCCGTGCTGCGAGGCCTGGTCGCCGCGCCGAGCGATTGGCAAGACCGCTACCGCCAGCTCCTCTCGCGTTGCCTCGACGAGATCACGCTGACGCGGCGCGACTTCGATCTGTCCCTCGAGGCGGAGCCGATCGAGGCCTGGGTCCGGCTGCCGCACCTCGGGCGCGATGCCGGGGTCGAGATACGTCACACGGCCGCCGGGGTTCGGTTGAGCTGGCTCGGAATCGCCGCGGAGACCGTCGCCGTGGAAGCTGGCGAGCATACGCTCGCCGGCGACGCGGTCACGGGCCCCCTCACGGTGAAGATCGACGTCTACGAGCCCTCGCTGCTGGAGCAGATGGAGAGCGCCGCGAGCACGGGCGGAGACATCGCCGTAGGTCTCGCGGGCGATCGCGCCGAAACGCTTGCGCTTGCTCTCGCACGCTGGCTTGCGAGCGATGCTCCTCGCAAGGCTCTGCGGGCGGCTGCCGTGACATTCGACGAGGGGCGCGATGCAACCGACGACGAGCAGGCGCTCGTGGCCGCTTGCCTCGAGCTGCGCGTCGCACTGGATCGGATCGAGTCGTGGCTCGGCAGCGAGCAGCTCACGGCCGCACTGGCCGAAACGGATCGCACGCTGAGCGACGTCTCGCAGGCGACTTTCCTGCTCGACGACGAGACATACGACGATCTGACCGCGACGGTGATCCCGGATTCCCGAGCATGGTGGGGGGCGATGCGCTCGCTCGACGAGTCCGTACCCCTCCACGTGGTCACCCGTGCTCTCGCCGACCTACCCGCCGAGGATCTCGGGCGCGCGTCGCAGGCCGGACACGCAGGGGGCGAGCGCGCCCGTCGGCGCGGTCGTGTGATCCGGATCCAGCGCCTGCGTCCGGCACCGCCGCCCGAGATCGAGCTGCTTGCGGCATCGTTCCGCCCGGAGGACCTCGACGACCCCGGTGTCCACGGCAGCATCGTGGAATCCGGGATCGACGGCCTGGAGCTTCGCGTCCACGAGCTGGCGACAGAAGACGAGAGCTCCGAGCACAGCGTCGTCTGCCTTCGCCTGTCCCTCGACGAGAGCAGCGGTGCAGATTTTCAAGAGGTCTCGCTCCGCACGCCCGGCGGTCAGCCGGTCCTCGCGCTGCGGATCCATGCCCGACCGCTTCTGTGGTGGGCGATCGTGCGCGCGACCGGGGAAATCGTCATCGATTTGCCCGACCTGCAGCACCAGATCGTGGTGGACCTCGGGCCAGCAGGCAAGTGACCCGGCCCACGATCGAACCCGAGGAATCGCTCGAAGACGCCCTCGCCCTGGGCCGGCCGCGCGCCGCGATCGAAAGGGTCCTCTTCGACCTGCAACGCTTCGGCCGCTCCTACGGGAAGACGCACTTCGCCGATCGAATCCTGAAGGTCGTGCGAACGCTCGGCGGTCGATCCAGCGGGGCCTTCCTGGATGGCGTTCTCTACGTCGACGATCGCGACCACGGGCACGAGATCGCGAGGCTCCGCCAGTTGGTACAGGACCTGTTCCGCGACACGCGAATGGACCACGAGTACGCGGAGGAGGTCGCGCCGCTCTTCTCCAAGGCCCTCGCGCAGGTGGGAGTCGCGCTCTTCCCCATCGTGAGCGAAGCGACGTCGCGCGGAGCTCTGCGCGCGCTCGTCGTGGGGCCTAGGCTCGCCGAGATGCGACATCCACCGCAGCCTGGCTTCGCGGCAGCGGTCGAGAACGCCCGCAGGCTAGCGGCGCGCTGCGCCGACAGCCATCTGCTCCGCGAAGCACGCTGGTCGCTGACGCCCGACCTGCCGAGCAACGCGCAACTGGATCGTCGATCGGTGGAGCTCGCGGCGTTCGTCGCCTTCACCTCGTACGCGCTCCAGCGCAGGGTCCCTCCGGAGCGCGCCTTCACAGGCGCCTACGAAGAGAGCGACGTCGACACCGGCGCGTTCACGGTCGGCTCCATGGCGACCCACGAGATCGGTGTCAAGCATAGTGCCACGGCGCAGCGGGCGCAGGTCCGTATTCTGCACACGCCCCGCTTCCACGAGCGCATCGCCGAGCCCCGCGCTTCGGCGATGCTCGATCCCACCGACAGCTGGAAAGCTCTTCTGTTCACCGTTCTCGACGTCACCGGAGAGGAGCTGTTCCGACAAGCACCCGCCCGCCGATCGTCGACACCTCGCTCGTCGGCGTCGCCCCACGCCGAGCTGCTCCGTCGCATCGAAGCGCTCCTGCACGCGAGCCCGGATCCGCTCCCGCTGCGCGCGATCGAGCAGGCATTGCTCGCCGACGCGTGGACGAGCCCGTCCGCGCTCGGACTCGGCGAGGAGCTGTCGGAGCTTCTGAACGAGCTCGAGAACGGTGGCGGGATCGAGCGCATCGCGATCCGGGAGCCGCACCATCCGTCTTGGCGCGCGACCAACGGCACACTCGTGCACACCCTGCAGCGTGGGCGTGCGGCGCATCTCGCTCTGGCCCAAGCTGCCGAGCGGGATCCCGCTCACCTCGCCTCGCGTCGCCTGGTCATCTACCACCGGGCCGCGGCGGACGACCTCGACACGGCCCGGAACGAGATCGTCGCGCTAGCGCGCAGCACGAGCGCCGACTCCATCGCCACGATCGTCGACGTGTTGCAGATGATTGCCCGCAACGGTCACGCCGATCGAGCGCTGGCGCTCGCGTCGCTACTCGGAGCAGCCCAGACGACCGCTGGGGGTCTCGCGTGTGCGGCCTTCCTGTGTAGCCAGCTCCCCCACCCTTTCGCAGCGCTCACCGCCAGACTGGGGCGCTGCTCGTCTCACCTGGATCGGCTGCTCTGGCTCCAAGCTGTGCTCGAGACGGCCTTGCACTTCCTGGCCGCCTGCGCGCTCGTGCTCGAAGACGAAAGTCCGGGACGAGCGCTCTCGCCGCACGCGGTGCAACGCCGCCGCGACGTCGCACGACGTCCGTCGCTCGGCTCGTTGTTCGATCAGGTCGCCGTACTCGGGGATCTCCCCCCGTTCGACGACCCGCTTCGAGCGGCGCTCTCGAAGAAGCTCGCACGCTCGCCGCTCGTGGACCGAGGCGAGACATCCGTGAAGTCGGAGGTCAGTGCGATCCTCAACCATACGCTGCATCACTTCGGCGGCTGGCAGAACGTTCGGCTGAACAGGCCCGCGGCTCGACACACGCACCGGTTGGAAGGTGGGCAACGAGCCACTGGGTGGATCGACGAGGTGCTCGGCACCGTCTCGCGTCGCCTGACGCCGGCTCTGGAACATCTTCGGGATACGTTCGCGAGCTTCGAGCTGCGGCCCGTGCCAACCGTCGGCTCGACCGCACGTCCGAATAGAGGGTACGCTCTTGCTCGCAAGGAAGCCACGATCGCGGAGCCGAGCCTTGATCTGCGCAATCTGCTTCTCGACATCAGTGAAGCGGCTGACGGGAGCGATGTCGGCTTCTATCGCGGCGTCATCGACGGATCGGTGCGCTACTGGAGCCTCGCCACCGGCCGCGCACGGCGCGCTCGCGGGCTCGAGAGCGTCCCACCGGAGCGCCTCCTGTCCGACCGGGAGCTGCTGACCGAGCTCACGCAGCAGCTCGAGGATGACGATCTGGCCTGCCACGACTCGTCAACCCCGCGTTCGTGCAACGTCTCCTTGCTCCCCCGCCCGCTCGCGATCGTCGCGGTTGCGCTCCGACGGGCGACGCACGCGTTTCACGGCGACCCAGGGCTGAGCGTATCGGAGCTGCTGTCGACCACGGACCTCGCGCTCGGGCTCATGCTGCGGCTCGTCTGCTTCGGCGTCTGTCCCCCCAAGCTCGGAAGCGCATCGGTTCCGCTGATCCAGCGGACCTGGCTATCGCGCATGACGAAGCGCTCTCTGCTCGAGCAGATCCTGCAGCGACTGGACGACGGCTCGCTCGATGGCCCGCGCTCGGCACTGGCGGAGTTCCTCGACCGGGATGGGGCTCGGGCGAAGCTCTGGCGCGCGATCGATCTACTGGAGCGCCTGGAACACGCCGCCGGACCGCTCGCCGAGAACGGTGCTTTGGTGCAGGCTGCGAGCGCGCGCGTGGCGGAAGTCCTGGCGCGCTCGCCCTTCGCCGACGGGTCCTGGCGGCTGGTGGCAAGGACCGGCGCCGTCGTCACCGACTTGACGGGTCTCACGTCGCGCCTCCGTGCCTCACCGGCGAGGCCAAGAGACGAAGCGGTCGAGGTGGTGCTCGAAGGAGCGCCCGGCAGCATCTGTCTATGGCCGTTCATCGTGGCGCGCGGACCAGTGCGAGACGCCACCGACATTCTCGTCCTCGCGGAGGTCAAGCGGCCGAAGGCGACTCTCGCTGGACAGCAGCCCACGTACATGAGCGTCGCTGGCAGCCTCGACGTCACATTCTGCTCTGCCCGGTGGCGGCTCGACCCCACGAAGCCGCGCGATGTCGATATCGACTTGACGACGCAAGCTTAGGTCCCGAGGTGCATCCGCAAAGTTCCTTCGGGCCGCCGGACTCGTGCTACGCGCGTCGGGTGCCAGCTCCCCCTCTCACCCGCGGCCCGACGGGGAGCGCTGGTCGCCCGAACGAGCTTCACGGCTCCCGACGCCCTCGGGGCGGACGGACACCATCCGTCGCGGCGGGCGCAACGGGAGGGGCGACGATCCCGACCTCCCCGGAACGCCGTGCCAGTCGATGTGATCCAGGTTCTTCTGGATGTTGGCCACACCGGTGACCCGCATCGTCTCGAAGATCTCCGTGACGGTCACGCCGCGGACGGCCAGCGCCTCAGCGGTGGCAAGAACCACGCTCAGGGACGTGTCGCGTTCGAACGTCTGCCACCATTTCCGCACGAGTTCCATGGCCGTGGCCAGCTGGAGCCGTTCGCGTTTGAGCTCGTCCAGACGCCGACGAGCGGCAACGTCCGGAAGGTCAGGGGCGACGGCGGGTGGCTTCGCCGCGTCCGACAGCAGCTCTGCGACCCATTGCCGCATGGCGGTGGCGGACGGCTCGCCGGCCGGCAGGTGCCCGACGTGCTCGCAGAGTGGCTCGGCCTCGCCCCGCACACACGCCGCCGTGATCGTCACACGGTCGATGCCCCGTGCCGCGAGCTCTGGCAGGGCGAACGCGACCGGTGCCAGGACGGACTGCGTGCGGGCATCGAGCGCGCGGGCGCCGGTGCCACTCACCAGCGCGAGCGCAGCGATCTCGTCCAGCGCGTCCAGCGACAGGACGAGCTCGATGCCGTGCATCTGGAAGAAGCGCTGCTGCCGGCGCAAGGTCGTGTCCTCCCCGTCACGCAGGATCCGCACCAGCTCGGAGGCGCCGAGCGAGTGCAGGGCGGTCGTCACGCCGAAGCGTCCGACGAACTCCGGCAGGAACCCGAACCGCACCAGATCCTCGGGCGCCACCTGATCGAGCAGCTCGTTGTCGGACAACGACCGCGCGTGGCTTCCCAGAACCGTGGCGAGGCGCTCGCGCACCAGTTCCGTGAGCCCGAGGAACGCCCCGGTCACGACGAACAGGACCCTTGACGGATCGAACTCGACGTACTCGCCCTTCGACCGCCGCTCGATCTGCACCGGCGACCCGTCGAGCAGGGAGAGAAGGGTCGTCTGCACGCCCAGGCCGCCGACGTCGCGCGATCCCGCCTCCGCGCGGGCCCGGATCTTGTCGACCTCGTCCAGATACACGATGCCGCGTTCCGCGAGCTGTGGGTTCCAGCCGCTCCGCGCGAGGAGCGTGTGGAACACGCTGTCGATCTTCAGTCCGACGTACCCGTTCTCGACGAGCATGCTTGCGCTGGCGAAGGCGACGGGTACCCCCAGCTCACGCGCCAGGGCGGTCACCATGGCTGTCTTCCCTACCCCGGTCGGCCCCAGCATGAGCACGTGGCGCTGGCCGAAGGGATGTCGCTCCTCAGGGTGCACGAAGCGGTAGGCCAAGCCTAGGTAGTGCCCGTAGACCGCCGAGGCGAGATCTTCCTTAGCGCGGTCCTGGCCGATCACGAACCGATCGAGCCGACGAACCATCTCGAGCGCCGTGGGAAGGGTTGCGGGGAGCGCGGGTAGTTGCTCCGCCGTCGGGGAAGGCTGGCTCTCGGGTCGCGGGTTGGTCATCATCGGAAGGATAACGCCGGGGGGTCTGGATTCTGACGCGTTCGTCGGGCCACGTGACGATCTGCAACCGCGACGCCGATCCAAACCCGGACTTGTGACCGACGCGCCGGCTCACGCCATCTCGGGCGCGAACCCCCGCGTGCTCATTCACCGTATTCTGCCCGGCCCGGTGGCGGCTCGTACCGGCGCTTTCGATCTACACTACTCGACCTCCGTCGTGCGGGCAGCATCCAGCGCAGGCATTGGCGCGTAACCGAGCTTGCGCAGCAGGCTGTCCGTGCGCGCCCACAGCGCCGGCCTCAGTCGATCCGTGTCGAGCGCGCACCCGTGCCCGACGCGGTCGCGCTCGATCGTCGTCGTCTCCTTGATGCGCTGATCGCCGCCGCCGTGGTCGTGCCGAATGGTGAAGGCACGCTCGATCAGCGACGGATCCCACGCGACGCCGAGGAAGGCGAACAGCGGCGGCAACACCTCGTCCGGCCGCGCAACCAGATCCTCGTAGCGAACGCGGTGGCACAGCTCGCGGTGGTGCAGCTCCATCTTGAGCAGCAGCTCGGTCTTCTCGCACCAGCTCTCGAGCATCGCGCCGACCAGGTCGTGCGGCGAGCGGCGCGAGTACTCGACCAGCTCCGCCATGAAGCCGTCGCGGCTCACCTCGAGGCAGGAGCGCGCGACGTCGCGGCCGTCGCGGTAGAGGCAGACGTAGCGCGCGTCGGGGAAGGTATCGACGAGCACCGTCAAGTAGGCGAGGTTGTGCGGCGTCTTGTCGCACCAGACGCGCTTGCCGCGCGCGCCGGCGTACTCGCGCATGATGCCGTCGACGATCGTCCGCACGCGCGCGAGGGTCGCGAAGTTCGCGGCGCGGCGATCGGCGAGGTCGTCCGAAGCGTCCCCGGGCGCGCAGACGGTGCGCGAAAGCGTGACGAAGAGGTCGAAGCAGAGGCGCCCGAGCAGGATCTCGCCGGGGCTCGCGATCTCGGGGTGCGCGTCGAGCAGCCAGCGGAGCAAGGTCGACCCCGAGCGCTCGGTCGACAGAATGAACGCCGGACGCGCCGGCTCGTCCGTGGACGGGCTCATCGCGAAGGTCATCGGCAGACGAGCCCAGCGAGTTCAGCGCGCGGCGAGGTCCTCGCATCTCGCGACCGGCCGGACGTCATCCGCGATCGTGGGCGCGAGATCCAGAACCTGCCCGCTTCAGCGCTCCTTCGCGCGCCGCCGCGCCTCGCGCTTGTACGCACCCGCGCGCTCGTCGTCGCCGCCGTGATGACGCAACGTCAGCGCCTCGTGCAGGCCGCGCCACTCGTCGTCGCCCAGCGCGTCGACGCCGCGCACGACCTCGAAGGACGATAGCGCGCGCTCGGAGTAGGCCTCCTGGGGCACGGGCTGGACCTGGTAGAGCGGCTCGCTCCTGCGAAAGCGGATCGGCTCGTCGGTCTTGCGGATGCGGATCGGCGTGACGATCGGGCCGAGCCACCAGTCGGTCTCGATGATGCCGTCGAGCACCTCGAAGCGCGGGTCGCGCGGGTGGTTCGCGAGCGGACGCACGTGGATCGACCAGCCCGGACGCGTTCGCACGAGGAGCCCGGTCCAGATCTGCACGATGCCGGGCTCGAGGCCGCGGCCGAGAAACGGCGGCACGCCGAGGCCGGCGAGCCTGTCCTTCGCGTACGGCGCGAAGGTCGCTGCGAAGCCGGGCAGCGCGATCGCGCTCTCGAGCACCGTCCACGGATCCGTCGGCGCGACCTTCCAGTAGATCGTCTCGCCCTCCCACATCAGGCTGAAGTCGATCGGCGGGTAGACGTACCAGCCGAACGCCGACGCGGTGGTGAAGGGCTCGCAGTAGCGGTGCGCGCGCAGCGCGACGGTCTCGGAGAGCGTCGCGTCGGCGCGGCGCGGAGCCGGCGCGTCGGGGTAGAGCTGGTGGAAGACGACCAGCTTCTCCTGCGCGGTGCTCGGCATGGACGCCCTGCCCTTCGCGCCCGCGGGACAGCCTGTCAAGACGGCGACGCTCATCGCGTGCTCACGCGGCGTCGCGACGGCTTGTCGCCGGCGCGTCCCAGTCGACCAGCAGGTGCACGCGATCCGACTCGCCGCGGTTCTCGACGTGGTGCACGCGCCAGTTGTTGATCTCCCACAGCTCGCCCGGCGCGAGGTGGCGCCGCTCGCCGCCGACCACGAGCTCGACGTCGCGGCTGGTGATCAGCGCCGCGTGCGTGCGCCGGTAGAACGACGGCAACGAAGCCGGGTACGGCGGCCGGATCTGCGGACCGTCGCGGTGGGCCGGGATCGTCGTCGCGCCGCACAGGCGGTCGAGGCACACCAGCACCGGCGCGCCGCCGCCGTAGTAGCCCGCGAGCGTCGCGAAGAGCGGCGCGAGGCGACGCTCGAGGTCGAGCTCGTGCCAGAGACGGTGGCGCACGTCGTGGTGGCGCAGGATGACGGTGCTGAGGTGCTCCGACAGGTACGTCGTGAGCTTCTCCTCGCGCCACACCTCGTCGTCGAAGCGCTCGACGTCGGCGCGCAGCGACGCGACGAGCGACGGATCGAGCGCCCCGATGCGCAGATAGCTCGCCGGGAACTTCCAGTCGTCCTTCGGATTCGGCGCCGGGCGCCGTGGCTCGTCGAGGAAGAGGTCGAGGAGGCTGCTCACTCTCGGCTCACGCGCCGGCGGCCGGCGACAGCAGGCCCGCGTCGCGCAGGTCGACGTCCTCCATCAGGAGCCCGTTCAGGAACAGGTCCTCGAGCACCTGGTCGACCACGAGCACGTCCTCGCCGCGTCCGACCAGGTGCTGGACGATCGAGCCGTAGGTCTGCTCGCCGCTCTGCAGCAGGCCCTTCAGGTCGGCGTCGAAGCCGGCGCGGCACTCGTGGCGCACGCTGCGGGTGAACATCGCGAAGCCGTTCGCCGTGTCCTCGACCTGCAGGTCGGGACGCAGCCGCACGGGCAGGTCGGAGCGCAGCTCCACCGCGGCCGCGTCGAGCAGGCTCTCGATCGCGCGCCGGTACGACGGCACGCTGTCGAAGAAGCGCGTACCGAGCACCTTGTAGCCGTTCTTCCAGCGCGGCGTCGGGCGCGTCGGCGTGACCATCTGCACGGTGCCCTTCACCATGTTGATCAGGAAGCCGGACACGCAGGCGATCGTCGAGTGGTCGCCCTGCAGGAGCGACAGCTTCGGGTCCTCGCCGCGCGCCTTCAGCGCCTCGGCCCGGTCGCGCGCCTTGCCGGCGGGCGCCTTGATCATCAGCGCTTCCTTGTTCTGCAGCACCAGCTCGACGCCCATCAGCTCGTCGGGCGTGAACTCGTCGTGCACGCGCTCGAGGATGGTGCGCGTCAGGATCGAGAAGCGGTTGGTGATCGAGCCGTGGTCGTCGAACATCGCGAGCACGCTGCGCGTGCGGGCGACGTCGCGCAGCGGCGCGGCGGTCGTGGTCTGCGGCAGGTAGCCGGTGATCCGCCAGACGTCGTCGAGGAAGCGCGGGTAGTCCGGGTTGTCCATCGGGTCGGTCGCCCAGTAGAGGAACGCGCTCTTCGCGGCCTCGCCGAACAGCTCGAGCATCGTCTCCTGGACGCCGCGCCACAGCGTCGCGTTCTCGTTCGTGTAGACGAAGTTGCCCTTGAACTTGTCCGCCGAGATGCCGCAGAACCAGCAGCCGACCGAGCAGCCGTCCGACAGCTCGTACGCCGCGAGCGGGTGCGTGATCGCGTTGCCCGACAGGCCGCACTCGCTCGACGTGCGCAGGATCTGCCGCGCGCGCCAGGCGTCGAATCGTGGATTGACGCCGTTGGTGCACGCCTGGCTCTTCAGGAAGTCGCGGTGCGCGAGCATCTGGCCGATGTAGCGGTCCCACGCGATCGCGAGCGGGTACGCCGGATCCGCCTTCTCGAAGCGCAGATGCGTGAAGCCGTGCTGCCAGAGCGGGCGCATGAGCCGCGGGTCGAGATCGACGCCGATCGACGCCGCGACCGCGCGCGGGTCCTCGACGTTCGCCTTCAAGGCGTCGCGGAAGCGGTCGTCGCCCATGACGCGCTCGAGGAAGCGCTTGATGCGCGCCAGCGTGCGCACCTCGTCGGGGCTGCGCTCGCTGAAGATGCGCCGGTACGCGGTGCCGTGATCGATCCTCTCGGCCGTCTGCTCCATGCTCGGTTCCCTCGAAAAGTGCCCGGACGAAATCGGTCGCCGGCGGCGACCAGGACCGGCGACGCGCCGCGCGCCGCCGGTCCGTGAACGCGCCGCGCTCAGCTCGCGACGATGACGCCGACCGCGACGACGCCGACCTCGGCCTCGGCGCCGACGTTGGTCGAGGTCGCGGCGTGCGTGTACTCGACGGCCATGGTCACCGCCTCGGCCTGCGTCGCGACGTTGGTGTTCGTCCCGACCGAGCCGCCGCCGACGACCGCCTCGAGCTTCTCGTCGGACACTGCGGCGCCGTGGCGCTCGCGGATGTAGTCCTTCGCCTCCTCGACGCTGAACCGGTACCCGCGCTGCTTCGCCTTGTCGACGAAGTGGCCGAGCCCGATCACGCCGTCCGACAGCTCCTGCAGAAGCTCGCGGTTGCCGCGAACGTCCGTCACGAAGCGGTCGATCTCCGCTCTGCTCATGTTCCCACCTCCTGGACCGGACCGCATCGGGTGCGGCGGTCGCCACGGGCACGCCAGGCTGCGGACGTGCCATCCTGATACGAAATGGCGAACGGATCGCGTGGAACCTTTAGCGGGCCGCAGCGCGAGCGGGATGCTCGATGCCGTCGCCTCGGGCGCTGCGCTCGCGCCGGTCCGCTCCGCTGTGGCGAGCCCTATTGTCGAGCGCCGCTCCGTCCGATGATCCGTGCATCGACCATCGACCACGGATCGGAGACCGGATGGACGTCTGCCTGGTGAACATGCCGCTCGCGAGCCTGTCGCGACCGTCGATCGCGCTCGGCGTGCTGAAGCCGATGCTGGCCCGCGCCGGAGTGTCCTCGCGGGTGCTGTACGCGAACCTGTGGTGGGTGGAGTACGTCGGCGCGCGCCACTACGCGACCTTCCTGGCACCGCGCACCGAGGAGTGCCTGATCGACTGGCTGTTCGCCGGCGCCGCCTTCCCGGAGCACGTCGCGGATCACGACGCCTTCCTCGACATGCTGTTCACCAACCACCCCGACCTCTTCGCCGAGGGCGAGGCGGCCGGGCGCGCGCTGCTGCTCGACCTGCGCGCGCAGATGCCGGACTTCGTCGACTGGGCCGCGCGCCGCGTGCTCGAGCACGAGCCGCGCATCGTCGGCTGCACCTCGACCTTCCAGCAGCACGTCGCCTCGCTCGCGCTGCTGCGCCGCATCCGCGAGATCGACCCCGCGGTCGTGACCATGCTCGGCGGCGCCAACTGCGAGACCGTGATGGGCAAGACCACGCACGAGAGCTTCGCGTGGGTGGACTACGTGGTCTCGGGCGAGGCGGACGGGCTGGTCGGCGACCTGTGCGGTGCGATCCTTCGCCACGGCGCCGAGGTGCCACGCGACCTCCTGCCGCCGGCCGTGTTCGCGCCGGCGCACCGACGCGACGGCTACCCGCGCGTCGACGGCGGCGACGGCTACGCGCGCGGCACCACCGCCGACCTGTCGAGCGTGCCCGCGCCCGACTACGACGAGTACTTCTTCGACGAGGTGCACCGCTTCCTGTACCGCGACCACGTCCGTCCGGGGCTTCCGTACGAGGCGTCGCGCGGCTGCTGGTGGGGTGCCAAGAGCCACTGCACCTTCTGCGGCCTGAACGGCGGCGGCATGACGTTCCGCTCGAAGCCGGCAGCACAGGTGATCGCGGAGATCGAGGGCCTGGTCGACCGCTACGGCTCGCGCCGCATCTCGACGGTCGACAACATCATCGACGTCAAGTACTTCGCGTCGGTCCTGCCGCACTTCGCGGCCGCCGAGCGCAAGCTCAACATCTTCTTCGAGACCAAGGCGAATCTGAAGCGGAGCCAGGTCGAGGGCTTCAAGCGCGCGGGCGTGAACTGGATCCAGCCCGGGATCGAGAGCATGCACACGGAGGCGCTGCGCCTGATGCGCAAGGGCGTCGCCGCGTGGCAGAACGTGCGGCTCTTGAAGTGGTGCCGGCAGTACGGCGTGTTCGCGTTCTGGAACGTGATCGCGGGCTTCCCCGGCGAGCACGACGAGTGGTACGCCGAGATGGCGTCGTGGCTGCCGCTGGTCGAGCACTTCCAGCCGGGCACCTTCTCGCAGCTGCGCTTCGACCGCTACAGCCCCTACTTCACGCGCGCCGCCGACCACGGGCTGAACCTGCGGCCGTGCCGCCAGTACGCGCACGTCTACCCGCTGCCGCCCGAGAAGCTCGCCGACCAGGCGTACTTCTTCACCGAGCCGGACCTGGCGCTGGCGAAGCACCTGCCGGAGCGCCCGGGGACGCAGGCGGTGTTCGATCTGATGACGCGCTGGAAGCCGCACTGGCCGCGGCTGCGCACGCTCGAGCTGCGCCACGAGGGCGACGCGACGTTCGTCCTCGACACACGGAGCTGCGCGCCGCGCGAGCGCCACCCGGTCGACGCGATCGACCTCGCCGTGCTCGACGCCTGCGACGACGGCATCGGCGACGCGGAGCTCGCGACCGCGCTGCGCGAGCGCGGCATCGACGCCGACCTCGCCGCACGGCGCGCGACGGCGCTGCTCGAGGCGAAGCTCGTCTTGCGCCTCGACGGACGCCTGCTCTCGCTCGTCCTCGATCAGCCGGAGCCGTATGCGCCGGGCATCGAGTTTCCGGGCGGCTCGTGGCTCTACCGCGCCGGCCGCGCGCAGCCGGGCGCGGCCGGCACAGACGCGGCCGACGGCGACGCCCTCGATCCCGTGCAGACCGCCTGAGGAACGCGATGATCGTCCGCCCGCAGCACGCCCGCTTCGACGAGCCGCTCGCGCTCGAGTGCGGGCGTACCTTGCCGTCCTTCGAGGTCGCCTACGAGACCTACGGCACGCTCGCGCCCGACGGCGGCAACGCGATCCTCGTCTGCCACGCCTACACCTCGGACCACCACGCGGCCGGCAAGTACGCGGAGGGCGACGCGCGCGCAGGCTGGTGGGACACGCTGATCGGTCCGGGCAAGACCATCGACACCGAGCGCTGGTTCGTGGTGTCCTCGAACTGCCTCGGCGGCTCGCACGGCACGACCGGCGCCGGCTCGATCGACCCGACCACCGGACGTCGCTACGCGGGCGACTTCCCGGTGGTCACCATCGGCGACATGGTGAACGTGCAGGCGCGCCTCGCCGACCGCCTGGGCGTCGCGCGCTTCCACGCCGTCGCCGGCGGCTGCTTCGGCGGCGCGCAGGTGCTCGAGTGGATGGCGTCGCACGGCGACCGCGTCGCGAACGCCGTCGTCATCAGCGCGACGCCGCGCGCCTCGGTGCACACCGTCGCGCTGTCGTTGCTCGGCCGCGAGGCGATCCGCCGCGACCCGCGCTGGAACGGCGGCGACTACTACGACGGTCCGCCGCCGACGGACGGCATCGGTCTCCTGACCATGTTCGGCGCGCTGTTCTGGCAGGACCGCGAGCTTCTGCAGGAGAAGCTCGCGCCGGAGATGGCGCGGCCGCGCGCGCTCGGCTTCGACTTCGCGCCGGAGTTCGAGATCGAGCGTCTCCTGCTGCGCCTCGGCAGCCCGCAGGGCGTGACGCTCGACGCGAACGCGCTCCTCTACCTGGCGCGCGCCAACGACTACTTCGACCTTTCGCGCGGGAAGCCCAGCCTCGCCGCTGCGCTGGCGGGCTTCCGCGGCCGCGCGCTGCTGCTCGGCTTCGCCCAGGACTGGCGCTACCCGGCCGTGGAGATCGCGGAGATCGACGCGGCGCTGCGTGCGAACGGCGTCGCGAGCCGGCACGAGACGATCTCGAACCCCCTCGGCCACGGCGCGTTCCTGCGCGACACGCCGTGCATCGAGCCGTCGCTGCGGCGCTTCCTCGCCGAGAGCACCGTCGACGGAGCGGGCCCGCGCACGGACGACGACGCGCGAGCTCTGCGCGCCTTCACGAACGCGCTCGGCGCGGCCCGAGACGCACGATGACCGAGGTACGCGATGCCGATCGAGACTGAAGCCTGGGTGCTGCACCGCGCGCGGCCCGGCGAGACCGGGCCCGGACGGCTCGTCCGGGAGTGCTTGACGCTGCCCGACCTGCGTCCCGACCAGATCCTCACCGAGCCGCTGTACGGCTGCTGGGAAGGGAACATGACGCACGCGCTGCTGCGCGATCCGGTGGACGTGTGCGCGATGCGCGGCGAGGACCCGGTCGTGCTCGGCAACGCCGGCACGGTGCGCGTCGTCGAGGTGGGCCGCGACGTCGCGGGAGTGAAGCCCGGCGACCTCGCGATCCTGAGCGCGATCGGCTCGCAGGACGCGCACGGCTTCATGATCCAGGCGTACGCCTACGACGCGCCCGGAACGATCGGCATGCTCGCGAAGCGCGTGCCGCTCACGCGCCGCAACCTGCTGTACGTCCTCGGCGAAACCGCCCACTCGTCGCGCGACTGGGCCGCGTTCTCGCTGCGCTTCCCGACCGCGTGGGCGAACTGGCGCCTCGCGTACGGCGCGTTCCGCCTGCAGATGACCGAGCGCCTGTGCCCCGAGCCGTTCGTCGTCGGCTGGGGCGGCGGCGTGACGCTCGCCGAGCTCTTGCTGGCGAAGCAGCACGGCTGTCGCACGGCGATGATCGCGTCGCGTCCCGAGCGCCTCGCGCAGATCGCGGCCCTCGGCATCGTGCCGATCGACCGCCGCCAGTTCCCCGACCTCGACTTCGACGAGGCACGCTACGGCGCCGACGGTGACTACCGGCGCGCCTACAAGCGCTCCGAGGAGGGCTTCCTCGACGCGCTCCGTACCGCAGGGGGCGGACGGGAGGTCGCGATCTTCCTCGACCACGTCGGCGCGCCCGTGTTCCGCGCGACCGTGAAGGCGCTCGGTCGCCAGGGCGTGATCGCGACCGCGGGCTGGCGTCGCGGCATGAAGACCACGCTGCTGCGCGCCATCGAGTGCATCAACCACCACCTCTACGTGCACAGCCACGGGGCGCGCGAGGACGAGGGTGTGGAGGCGATCCTGCACGGAGAGGCGACCGGATGGATGCCGCCGCCCGAACCCGAGGTCTGCGCCTGGACGGACGCGGCCGACTTCGCGGCGGACTGCGCGGCCGACCGTGTGGCGTCGTACTTCCCGGTCTTCGCCGTGAACGCGGCGGTAGAAGTCCGCACGCAGCAGCGACCGCAGCCGCGCGCGTCGCACTCGGACGTCACGCAGCCGACGTAGGGCCGCCGGCGAGCGCGGCGTCGCCGTCGAGGTCGGTCCGTGGAGCGTCAGCGCGGTCGCACGACGTCGCGAGCGGAAGCGCCGGCGAGGATCTCGTCGATCCAGCCGTCGAGCACCGCGAGGTCGTCGCAGGCCGCGAGCACGGCGCGCTGCCCGGCGTCGAGCGCGTCGCCGCGCCGCGTGACGATGCGCTCGAGCATCGCGCGGGCGTGCGCGACCCGGCCGCGCGCCTCCCCCTGCGACGTCCCGCGCGCTTCGCCGCGTGCTTCGCCGCGCTCCTCCCCGCGCGCTTCGCCCTCCGCCCGGACGGCGTCCAGGTCGGCGTAGCCGGCGCGCTGCAGCAGGTTGCGCAGCATGAGCGCGTGCGCCGCGGAGCGGTCGTAGAGAGCCTCGACGGGCACGGGATTGCGCAGGACGCCGGGTGCCTCGACGCTCTCGCCCGCGTGCTTGACGTCGCTCCGGCCGTCCGCCCGGTGGACCTCCACCCGTCGCTCGCCGGCGAGCCGCACCACCCAGACGAACGCCGCGCCCGCGCCGAGGAGCTGCGCGATCTTGCGCTCGAGGTCGCGCTCGTTCGCTCCCGCCTCGACGTACTCCACCGCCAGCGCCGGCGCCGCGTGCGCGAAGCCCGGCTCGTCGCCGACCGCGCCGACGGACACGTCGGGTGCGCGCAGCGTCCATGGGTCGAGCACGTGGCCGACCTCCACCCCGGCGTCCTCGACGGCGGGATCGGTCACGAGCAGCGCGCCGCCGACGAGGTGCCTGCGCCCGTGCCGGCGTCCCGAGGGCTCGCTGACGATGGCGTGCCCGTCGGAGAGCTCGTACGGATCGCCGGGACGGATCTGCTCGGCACGGAACGGCCCGCGCCCCTCGGGCAAGTACGACGCGCCCTTCATGCGCGGAGCATGGCCGATCGCCCGGGTGCGGGCAATGACGTCCGGTGCATGGATTCAGCGGCCGGCGCGCGCCAGCGCGGGCTCGGCGAGCGGCACGCGGACCGACCGCGGCAGGCGCCGCGCGCGCCAGACCGCGAGCGCCACGACGAGCAGCGCCACGAGCGTGATCACCGCACCGGCGGCGAGCCCCGGCGTCGCGTAGCGCATCGTCACGCGGTGCGCGCCCGCCGCCGGCAGCCACACGCCGCGCACCAGGCCGTTCACCTCGACGAGAGCCGCCGGCGCGCCGTCGATCCAGGCGCGCCAGCCGTCGAGCATGGTGTCGTTCACCACCAGCAGCGCGGGCGCGGCCGTCTCGACCTCGATCTCGAGCGTCTGCGGGCGGTCGACGAGCACGCGCGCCCCGCCCGCCGGCACGACCGCGGATGCACCGTCGGCCAGGGCCGCGCGCGCGCGCGGCGCCGCCGGGAGCGAGTCCTCCTCCACCAGCGCGAGCCCCGCGTGGTCGCCGCCGTCGCCGGCGACGAAGCGCTCCAGAGCCTCGTGTCCGTCACGTGCCGCGCGGACGCGGCGCGCGACGAACGCCCGCGGCTGCGCGTCCAGCGCGTACAGCTTGACGCCGATACGCTCGCCGGGAACCGGCAGCGGGTGGGCGTGGGGTGCGTCCTCGACAGCCACCCAGCTCGTCAAGTACGTCGTGCCGAGCGCGGCCAGCGCCGCCACCGCCGTGCGCTGCGGCACCGCGGCGAGAAGCGACTGCAGCCGCTCGTGCTTGACGAGGTTCAGCGAGCTCGGCGCGTTGACGTTGGCGAGCCCGTACAGCTCGCTCGCCGCGCCCCACGGCAGGTTGCGGTCGAGCGCGACCGCCGCCGGCAGCGAGCGCGGGATCGGGCGACCCTGCGGGTTCGAGAAGATCCGCGGCGTCCCCGCACCGCCGCGGGCGGCGTGGTGCGCGAGGATCGCGCGGGCGACCGGCGGCGGGTCGAGAACGACCTGCGGCGCGGGTGCGAAGAGCGCGTCGCGGTTGGCGCGCGCGAGATCGAGCAGGAGCAGCGCGCACAGCACCGCCAGCAGCCCGGGGGCCACGGCGACGACCCAGCGTGGACGATCGTGCCGCGACAGCAGCGCGATCAGGCTCGCGCTGCCGAACGCGGCCGCGCCGGCCAGGAGCGCGTGCAGGCCGAGGAAGAGCTTCTCCGGGTAGCGCAGGAGGTTCGACATCGGCAGGTGCGCGTACAGGAACGGGTACACCGGGGTGTACGAGCCCATGACGACGAGGGCCGCGCCGAGCGCCATCACGATCCAGAAGGGCCGGCTCCGGCGCGGCGCCGCGAGGCCGATCGCGGCGAGGACGAGCACGATCGGGCCGACGTACACCTGCGGCATGAAGCGCTCGGGCGACGGCTGCCACGTGCTCCACGCGAGCTGCACGAGGTCGGCGGGCGGGACCGAGTAGCGCATCGCCTGCTCGGGGTCGAAGCCGACGGTGCCGCGCCAGGTTTCCGTCAAGAACAGAGAGAACGGCAGGAGCTCGACCGCCGCGAGCGCCGCGCCGAGCGGCGGCACCAGCAGCGCCGCCGGGTGCCGGCTCACGACCAGCAGCGCCACGGCGGAGACGAGCACCATCTCGGCGCCGCCGGCGAGGAACGCGAAGCCGGTCGCGAGCGACGCGCACGCGATCTTCACCGTCAGCCGGTGCGGCCGGAGCCAGCCGTAGAGCACCCAGGGCAGCCAGGCCGCGGAGAGCATCTGGGTGACGACGTTGCCGAGCGACACCATGGTCCCGCCGAACGTCCACGCGACGGCGCCGAGCAGCGCGGCGCCACGCGGCAGGCCGCACGCGCGCAGCGCGAGGATCGCGCCGATCCCCGTCCACAGGTAGTGCCCGACGAACAGCAGGTTGAAGCCGCGCTCGAGCGGCGGCAGCGCGAGCAGCAGGTTCGCCGGGTAGAGGACGCCCGCGACCAGGTCGGGCAGGATCGGCTTGCCGAGCGCGGTGTCGGGGTTCCACAGCGGCCACTCGGCGGCGGCGAGGGCGCGCGCGATGAACGCCCGCGCCGGCAGGCACGCCGTGAGCGCGTCCGGCTCGGCGACGAGCGCGCGGCCGAGGAGCAGCGGCGCGAAGAACGCGGCCACCGCGACGAGCATCGCGAGCACCGGCCAGGCGTCCTTGATTCGCTCCATCGACCCCGGTTTCACGTTCGATCATCGGCAGCCGGGCTGCCGATCTGGAGCAACTGCGCGCTCGGCCCGCCGGCAAGGGCACGCGCGACATGGAGACGAGGCCGTGGCCCCCCGCACGGTGCTCGCCAGCGCGACGCGCTACGCGGGCGCGACGGCCTGCCCTCCTGCGTCGTCTGCCGCCCCTTGACGGCTCTGGGCGCCGCCCCGGCCCGTTCGCAGCCCGTTCGACGTCGAACGTCCCACCGTCGCCGGCGAGCGATCGCCTGGATGAGGACGATCGTGTCCTTGGGCGCTCCTGGACGGCGCCCGGAAAATTGTTCAATCCAGCCACGTCCGGCTCTCGTAAGGGTGCCAGAAGGGACATCCTCGTGGGATACGCCGAAGCCATCGTGAGCACCCCGAACGACCCGGAGCCCGCCGCCCTGATCGCCCGCTGCGCCCGCGGCGACCAGGGCGCGCTCGCGACCCTCTACGACGCCACCGCCGCGCAGGTGAACGGCCTCGCGCTGCGCATCCTGGGCGACCGCGAGCTCGCCGAGGAGGTCACGGGCGACGTCTTCCTGCAGGCCTGGCGCTCGGCGGCCGCGTACGACGACCGGCGCGGCAGCCCGATCGCGTGGCTGCTGAACATGGCCCGCAGCCGCGCGATCGACCGGCTGCGCGCGATCGCCGGCGATCGCCGCCTGACCACGCCGTTCGAGCTGGTCCGCGAGCCCATGGCTCCCGGGCCCGGTCCCGAGGAGACCTCGACCCTCGCGCAGCGTGGCCGCTTCGTGCGCGCCGCCCTCGATCGCCTGAGCCGCGAGCAGCGCGAGGCGATCGAGCTCGCGTTCTTCGGCGGCCTCAGCCACGGCGAGATCGCCGCCCTGCTCGGGGCGCCGCTCGGCACCATCAAGACACGAATCCGACTGGGAATGAGCCGGCTGCGCGAGGCCCTGGCCGCGCGAGGAGGGCTTGCCTCGTGAAGACCCCGACCACGGTCGACGCGGCACGCGCCGCTCTCTACGCGCTGGGAGCGCTGCACGACGACGAGCGCGCCGCGTTCGAGGAGCGCCTGGACGCCTCGCCGGCGCTGCGCGACGAGCTCGCGGCGCTGCACGAGGCCACCGGCGAGCTCGCGCTCGCACCGCCGCCGGTCGCGCCGCGCGAGTCGGTGCGCGAGCGTCTCCTCGCGCACGTCGCCGCCGACGCGCGTGCCGGCGCGGTGGCAGCCGCACGCCCACCGCTGCCCGACCTTCTGTTCGCGCTCGACGCCGAGGCGAGCTGGACCTCGATCGCACCCGGCCTCGAGCACCGCGCGCTGTCGCGCGACGCGAGCTCGCAGACCTACCTGCTGCGCCTCGCGCCCGGCCACGCGATCCCTCCCCACGAGCACCGTCGCGTCGAGCACTCGTTCGTCCTGAGCGGCAGCCTCGACGTCGAGGGAACGCTGTGCCTTGCGGGCGACTACCACCGCGCCGCCGCGGGGACGCGCCACCTGGGCCCGTACTCGGCGGAGGGCTGCGTCCTGCTGGTGCTCGAAACCCCGGCCTGATCCGGCGACGGCGATACGTCGCCGGTCGGGTGCGAGCGACTCGGGACGCCCCCGCGCCTCACTCTCCGCGGTCGCCTCGCGCCTCGCCCGGAACCAACGCGGGCCCGCCGCGCGCGGCGGGCGGTTCCGGGGCCGGCTCCGGCGGGCGCGGCGGCGTGAGCCAGCGTCCGAGCACGATCCCGGAGAGCAGGCCGCCGAGGTGCGCGACGTGGTCGGCGCCCGGGCCCGCGCCGACCAGCAGCGCGTAGACCGCGGCGAGCGCGCCGAGGATCTGCCAGCGCGCGAAGCGGCCGGCGAAGCCCGGGTCGAGCGAGGTGCCGCCGAGCGCACCGAGCACGCCCGCGATCGCCCCCGAAGCACCGGCCTTGAGCCCGGCCGTCGGCGCGAGAACGTGGCTCGCGAGGTTGCCCGCGAGCCCCGTCAAGATGAAGATCGCGACGAAGCGCGACGGACCGAGGACCAGCGCGAGCGGCGGCCCGACGATCAGCAGGGTGACGAGGTTGGTCAGCAGGTGCGCGCCGTCGAAGTGCACGAACACGCCCGAGACGAGCCGCCAGTACTCGCCGACCCAGACCTGGTCCCAGCTGATCGCGCCGAGGCCGAGGAGGCGCGCACGTGTCAGCTCGCCCACCATCTGCATGCGCACGAACCAGGCGACCAGCACGAGCCCGACCGCGAGCACGATCCACGTCCGTCCGTGCATCCAGACGTGCGGCGACGGACCGCCGCGGTGCCGGCGCGCCGCCTCGGCCGCGTCGTGCGCCGCGAAGCCGTCCGGATACTCCTCGCGCACGATCTCCCGCGCGCGTGGCGCGTCGGCCTCGGCGGCCTCGACGAGCCAGCTACCGTCGTCCGCGCGCCGGCCGTGCGACGCGATGTCCATCGACGCGAGCAGCACGACGACGTCGTCCGCGTGGCGGCGCTCGAGGCCGGTCGCGACCTCGTGCGGCGCCAGCGGGGCGGGTTCGGACGGCTCCACACGGCGATCGTAGCCGGCGGTCGCGCCACGAACGAGCGCACGGCTAAGACGCGGGACGAAGCCTTCCGATGAGCCATTGCGGGGACGGCGGACGGGGGAGCCCGGGATGGACGAGCGGCAGCGACACGGATGGCGGACGCTCGGCTTGCCGCCGGAGCGCTGGCTCGAGGTGCTGCTCGTCCTGCTGGTGGCCTTCATCTTCGTCGGCCGTCCGCTGGTCGCCGAGTTCCCGCGCTCGGACCTCGTCGTCGAGCTCGTCCTGACGCTGGTCCTCGCCTCCGGCGTCGCAGCGACGACGCACCGCGGCGGGCTGCCGATCGCGCTCGTCGCAGCGGTGACGATCGCCGTCGGCTGGATCGCGTGGGGTACCCAGAGCCTGGTCGTGCGCGAGGCGCACAACGCGGTCGCTCTGCTCTACTGCGGCGCGCTCGCCGCGTACGTGCTCGCCGAGGTGTTCCGCGCCAGCGAGGTGCGCCGCCACCAGATCGAGGGCGCGATCGCCGTCTACCTGCTGATCGGCCTCGGCTGGTCGTTCGCCTACAACTTCGTCTACCTGCTGCGGCCCGACTCGTTCAGCTTCGCGAACCCGCTGGTCGCCGACGACCCGGCGTCGGCCGGGCGCTTCCTCTACTTCAGCTTCGTCACGCTCACGACCATCGGCTACGGCGACATCACGCCGACGATCGCCACCACCGAGATGATGGCGGTGCTGCAGGCGCTGGTCGGGCAGCTCTTCCCGGCGATCCTGCTCGCGCGCCTGGTGTCGATGGAGCTGCACCACCGGATCCTCCGCGAGCAGCGCGCCGCCGGCCGGCACGACTGACGGACGTCGTCGCCCGGCACGCTCGAGGCGGCCCGTCGACCGCGACACCGTGACGATCGAGCGCGACGATCGGGCGCGACGCACGCCACCACGACGATCGAGCATTGACGGGGCGGTCGGAGCCGACGTAGGGGCGAGCGATGCGAAGCTCGGCATGGCGCCTTCCGTTCCTCGCGCTCGCGCTCGCGGGCGCGGCGCTGCTCGGCGCGTCGGCCTGCTCGGACCAGGCGGCCGATCCGTCGGCGGCGATCCAGCAAGGCACGACGATCACCATCGCGGACGGCACGCTCGAGGGTGAGGTCGCGGGCGGCACGCGTCGCTTTCGCGGCATCCCGTTCGCGGCCCCGCCGGTCGGCGCGCTGCGCTGGCGTCCCCCCGCGCCGCCCGCGCCCTGGGAGGGCACGCTGCAGGCGAAGCAGTTCGGCAGCGCCTGCCCGCAACGTCCGTCGACGCTCGGCACGCCGAGCGAGAACGAGGACTGCCTCTACCTGAACGTCTGGACGCCCGACCCGGCGCCGTCCGCGCCGCTGCCGGTGATGGTGTGGTTCCACGGCGGCGGCAACGAGTTCGGCTCCGCCGGCGACGAGGTGCCGCTCGGCCTCGGCGGCTTGATCTTCGACGGCCAGATCCTCACCGAGCGGCAGAACGTGGTCGTCGTCACGATCAACTACCGCCTCGGCAAGCTCGGCTTCTTCGCGCACGCGGCACTCGCCGGCGAGGACGCCGGCTACCCGCACGCCGGCAACCAGGGGCTGCTCGACCAGCGTGCCTCGCTCGCGTGGGTCAAGAGCAACATCCTCGCGTTCGGCGGCGACCCCGGCAACGTGACGATCTTCGGCGAGTCGGCGGGCTCGGCGGACGTCTGCTTCCAGGTCGTGTCGCCGGGCAGCCGCGGCCTCTTCCACCGCGCGATCAGCGAGAGCGGCGGCTGCACGACGCGCCAGGACACCGCAGCCGAGGGCGCCGCGATCGCGGACCGGATCGCCGACGTGGTCGGCTGCGGCGACGCCGCCGATCCGCTGGCGTGTCTCCGTGCGGTGCCGGTCGGCGCGCTGCTCGACAGCGGCGTCGCGGTCGGCCCGACGGTCGACGGCGGCTTCCTGCCCGCGCAGCCGCGCGAGCAGTTCGCGTCGGGCGACTTCGCCGACGTGCCCTACATCCTCGGCGCCAACGCCGACGAGGGCACCATCTTCTTTCTCGGCATCCCGCCGGTCACGAGCGCGGGCGAGTACTACGAGGCGCTGCGCGCACGCTACGGCGCGCGCGCGGACGAGATCGTCGCGGTGTATCCGGCGTCGAGCTTCCCGACGCCGCAGGACGCGCTGGTGCGTGTCGTCGGCGACGCGGGGCTGGTGTGCGGCACCTACGACAGCGCGCGCCGCGCGGCTGCCGCCGGCGCGGACGTGTACCTCTACAACTTCGGTCGCTGGGTGCAGATCCCCGCGCTGATCCCGCTCGACCTGCGCGCGCTGCACGGTGCCGAGATCGCCTACGTCTTCGGCTGGCCGCCGCCGCCCACGCCCGACGACGCGGCGCTGGTCGACGCGATCCAGGGCTACTGGGGAAGCCTCGCGCGAAGCGGCAACCCCAGCGAGGGAGCCGCGGTCGCATGGCCGCGCTACGACGAGGCGACCGATCTGCGCTTGAACCTCGACGTCCCGGTCTCGGTCGTGGGCGGCTTCCGCCGCGCCGAGTGCGACTACTGGCGCGGCGTCTACGACGAGTCGTTCGAGTAGCGGTTCGGGGGCGGCTGCTCCGGTTCTTGCGGAAATGCACGCCCCAGGCATCGAGAAACGCCCGCATTTCCAGGGCGTCGTCCGGTACGAAGTTTGCGCTCGTCGAGCGGTCCGCCTGGCTAGCGGCGCGACGAGGGGTGCACCGATGAGCGATTCACGTTCCACGCGATCCGGACGCCCGTCGGCGCGCCGGTCCTTCCTGGCGCTGCTCGCTTCGCTGGCCGTGGCCAGCGCCACGGCGACGCCGGTGCGCGCCTGGGACGCGAGCACGCCGCCGCGCTTCTTCCCGTCGCCGTACGGCGCCGAGTTCCTGCACGATGTCGCGGTGCAGCCGGGCGGCGGCGTGATCGTCGCGGGGACGCTCGTGCACCCGAACGTCGGCGAGTACGAATGGGACTGCTCGTTCGTCGTCGCGCGCGTGGTGCGCGGTACCGGCGCGGTCGACTGGCGCACCGAGCTGCCCGACTGCGGCGACGACGAGACCTACGAGTTCAACCCGGCGATCTCGTCCGGAAGGGAGATCGCGCGTATCGACGGAGCGGGTCACGTCGTCGTCGGGCGCTTCCGCGAGGCGGGCGCGGCGCTCGAGGTCGTGAAGCTCGACGGCGTGACGGGCGACGTTCTCTGGCAGCAGATCGTGGCGCAGCCCGGCGAGCGCATCTCGACCACGCACGCGCTCGCGCTCGACGCCGCGGGCGACGTGCTCGTCGCCGGCGGCGACGGTGCGGAGTACCCCGTCGCGCTCGACCTGTTCGTCGCCAAGCTCGACGGAGCGAGCGGCGCCGAGCGCTGGCGTCGTGAGCTGCGCGGCACGTCGACCGACGAGGACTACACGCGCAACCAGGCCGGCGCGCTCGCGGTCGACGCGCACGGCGACGTCGTCGTGCACGGTCGGCTGGTCGACGGCGGCGAGCAGCTCTACGATTCGGTCCCGATCCTCCTGAAGCTCGCGGGCGCGGACGGACGCGAGCTGTGGCGCGCCGCCGCTCCGCTGCCGGCGAGCGCGGACGTGATGCTCGACGCGACCGGCGACGCCTTCGTTGCCGGCGCGGGCGAGGTGGTGAAGGTCGCGGGCGCCGACGGAACGACTCTCTGGCGAGCGAGCACCGGGCGCGACGTCGCGGGCTTCTTCCGCCAGCCCGCAACGCACGTGGCGATCGACGGCAGCGACGTCGCGGTCGCGAGCGACGTCGACGATCCGGGCGAGCAGCAGGTCCGTGTCACCGTGCTCGAGGGCGCGAGCGGCGCGATCCGCTGGCAGCGCGACGTCGGCGGGCCCGACGTGAGCGCGCTCAACCTGGGCGATCGCACCGGTGCGGTCGCCTTCGACGGCGCCGGGCACGTCGTCCTCGCGGCGAGCGTGGTCGACCCCGCCGGGTTCCTGCGACCGCTGGTCGCGGCCTTCGACCGCACGAGCGGCGAGCCGGGCTGGGAGCACGCCCTCGACGGGTCGCCGCGCGCGCAGGCTGGCGCGTTCGGGCTGGTGATCGACGGCGACACGGCGATCGCGGTCGGCGGCGTCGCGCGCGACGGCGCGTTCACCGACGGGTTCGTCGTGGCGCTCGCGACCGCGAGCGGCGCCGAGATCTGGCTCGACGACGAGAGCGCGCGCCTGCCGACCGACACGCGCGGCGTCTGGCTCGACGAGGTCGCGTTCGATGCGGCGGTCGACCGGCGCGGCGACGTGGTCGCGGTCGGACGGACATGGAGCGGCGTCGAGGGCCTCCGCTTCGCGGTGCACAAGCTCGACGGCAAGACCGGCGCCGTCGCGTGGACGAGCGCAGAGGAGCGCAACGTGTACGCCTTCCCGAGCGGCTTGTACGACTTCCCGGTCCCCGATCGCGTCGCGATCGCACCCGGCGGAGACGTGCTGGCGCTCGCGGGTGAACACCCGACGACGCTCGTGCGACTCGACGGCGATCGCGGCACGGACCTGTGGTCGACCGACCTCAGCCCGTCTCCCCCGACCTACGACCGGCTCGCACGCCCGCTCGCCGTCGACGCCGCGGGCGACGTCTTCGTCGGTGGCAGCGACTTCCGCACGATCGACGGCAAGACCGACCGTGCCATGGTCGTCGTCAAGCTCGACGGCACGACCGGGCGCTCCGCGTGGAGTGCAGGCTTCGCGTCGCGGGCCGCGCAGTCGATCGCGCTCGACACGCGCGGCGACGTCGTCGCCGTCGGCCAGGGCTCGGACGCCCGCCGCGAGGCCCTGCTCGTCAAGTACGACGGCGCGACCGGCAGCGAGCTCTGGCGCCACCGCAGCGATCTCCGCCTCCCGGGCACCCTGACGACGGTGGGCGGCGCCGTTCTCGTGAGCGCCGCGCGCGACGTGGGAAACGACTTCGTGGCGGGCGTGGTGCTCGCGCTCGACGGCGCGACGGGGGCCGAGCGCTGGCAGAGCACCGAGCTCTGGGGAGCGACGGTGGCGCTGGCATCCGACGCCGCCGGCCACGTCCACGCGGCCGGGAACAGCAGCGTCTACGTGGGCGAGGGCCAGCCGCTCCGCTACACGGCGGCTGCGGCGAAGCTCGACGGCGCGACCGGGGCGACCCTGTGGCGGCGCTCGCTCGCCGAGCTCGGCACCAACCTCGAGGTGCAGGCGGCGGCAGTCGATCCGACGGGCACGCTGGTGGTCGCGGCGCGCGAGGTGCCGGGTCGCTCCTGGCTCTTCGGCCTCGCGAGTGCCGACGGCCGCGTGCTCTGGAGCATCGGCCTCGGTGGCGACGATACGGCGCTCGACGTGCACGCGCTGCAGGTCGCAGCGCCGGGCCGCGTGGTCGTCTCCGGTGCGCGCTCGGAGCCGGGTACGGGCACCGGCTTCGCGGTGCTCGGCATCGACGTTCCCGGCCTGCTCGGACCGGGTGCCGGTACCGGTCGGCGCTGCGTCGCGCGTCTCGCGAGCAGCTCTCCCTCCGGACGGCCCGCGGCCGAACGCTGCACCATCGTCGCGGAAAGCGGCCGGCTCGCGGCGTACGCGCGCTGATCGTGTCGTCGGTCGCTCAGAGCGCGTAGCCGGAGAGGAAGTCCCAAACCGCGTCGGTCGCGACGAACTGGCCGTTCGGGTCGGTTGCCCCGCCGGGCCAGCGATGGCCGACGTTCTGCACCGCGCAGAGCTCGGTCGTGGCGCCAGCGGCGCAGTCGGACGCGATCTCGCACGTGGCCGTGGGCGCGAGCTGCACCGTCTCGCGCGCAGCGCTGCACGCGTTCAGCTTCAGGAGCTCGCCGAACGAGAACTCCCCGAGCGCGAACGGGACGACGGGATCCGATACGTTGTTGATGATCTGCGTCGGTCGCGGCGCCGACGGCGCGCACGGGAACAGCGCCAGCGAGCCGCCGACCGGCGCGAACGCGGCGAACAGGTCGGCGGCCTCGCACGCGAGGCGGAACACCATCGCCGAGCCGTTGGAGAAGCCGGTCGCGTAGACGCGCGTCGGGTCGACGCAGTACTCGCTCTCGATGGCCGCGACCATGTCGCGCGTGAAGCCGACGTCGTCGACGTTCTCGCCCTGCGCGGGTTGGCAGCAGACGCCCGCGTTCCACGACTGCCCGATGCCGTTGCCCGCCGCGGTGATGAAGCCCTCCGCCGACGCCTTCTGCGGGAAGCGCGTGTTGGCCTCGATCTCGAGGCCGTTCGACAGCACGCCGTGGTAGACGAGCACGAGCGGAACGGGCTCGCCGGTGAGGGCCGACTCCGGCACGTCGAGGACGAAGCTGCGCTCGCGGCCGCCCGAGGTGATCGTCACCTCGCGCGCACCGGCGACGCCGGTCTTGCCCGCGCACGCGCCGCCGTCGTCGCCGTCGGAGCAGCCGGCGAGCAGCGCCGCCGCGAGGAGCGACGCGAGGGCGAGGGTCGGTCTCTTGCGGATCATCGTTTCTCCCTCCTCGCCCGTCCGGCGTGCGCACGCCGTCGCGACGGAGCGGGGCGTCGCCGCAAGGCGAGCTGCTTGACGAGGGCCTCGGTGTAGCTCTCGAAGATGGCGACGATGTCGACCTTCGCGTCGAGCATCGCGTTGAGCTGCGCGCCGTCCATGAACGACACCACCTCGTCGGCCTTCACGCCCGCGTCGACGTCGCGACGGACCTCGCCGCGTCGCTGCCCGTCCTCGATCGCGCGCTGCACGAGACGCCGCACGCGACGGCGACGCTCGAGGAAGTAGTCGTGTGCCTCGTCCTCGTCGTCGAGGTTCTCGGCCTCGAGGATCGTGAACAGCTTCGCGAGCTCGAAGTTGGCGCGGTTCCACTCGGCGAGGCGCGGCAGCTGGCGGAGCGCGTCGAGGCCGCTCTTGCCACGCCAGTGCTCCGCCGTCTCGCGCCGGAAGCGGCGGTCGCGCTCGTCGAGCACGGCGAGCAGCAGCTTGCGCGACGAGCCGAAGTGGTAGAGCACGCCCGCGTGCGTGACGCCGGCCGCCTGGCCGATCGCCGCGAGCCCCGTGCCCTTCACGCCGCGCCGCGCGTAGAGGGCCATCGCCGCCGCGAGGATCGCACGCCGGGTGTCGCTGCCGCGCGCGGGGCGAAGATCGTCCGAGCTCGCCGTGGTCATCGCTCCGGCGCAGGCTTACAGACCTGTAAGTCTGCGGTCAACCACTCCGCCGAACGCCGCTCCGCCGAACACCGGTCCACCGAGCTCCGGCCCGGCGAGCACCATCGCCTGGTCTCCGATCGCCGGATGCGCCAGTGTCGCGCGACCATGGAAGCGCAGCGCTGGAAGATAGGAGCGGGTACCATCACCAGCGTCGTCGAGGAGCAGATCGAGCGGATCCCGCCCGAGATGTTCTTCCCCGACGCGACCGCAGCCGACGTCGCACGACATCCCTGGCTCGTCCCCGACTTCGCCGACGCCGCGGGCCGGATCGCGATGCGCGTGCAGGCGTTCGTCGTCGAGCTGCCGGGTCGCACCGTGCTGATCGATCCGTGCGTCGGCAACGGCAAGAAGCTCGCGCTGGCGTTCTGGAACGAGCGCACCTGGCCGTTCCTCGAGCGCTTCGCCACGGCGGGCTTCGTCCCCGACCGCATCGACACGGTGGTGCACACGCACCTGCACGCCGACCACGTCGGCTGGGACACACGCCTCGACGCCGGCCGCTGGGTGCCGACCTTCAGCGGCGCGCGGCACCTCTACACCGCGCGCGAGCTCGCGTGGTGCGAGGCCGGTGGAAACCCGGGCATCGACGGCGTGTACGCGCAGTCGGTGGCGCCGATCCTCGACGCGGGGCTCGGCGACGTGGTCGCGGAGGACGCCGACCTCGGCGACGGCCTGCGTCTCGAGCCGACTCCGGGCCACACCCCGGGACACGTCTCGCTGTGGATCGAGTCCGACGGCGCGACGGCGCTGATCAGCGGCGACTTCCTGCACCACCCGGTGCAGTGCGCGGAGCCCGCGTGGGCGGAGGTCGGCGACGAGAGCGTCGCGCTCGCGCGCGAGACCCGGCGCGCGATGCTCGCGCGCGCCAGCGCGACGGGCGCGCTCTTCCTCGGTACGCACTTCCCGACGGCACCGGCGGGTCGCATCGTCGCGGACGGCGCGGCCTGGCGCTTCGTTCCGCAAGGCCGACGCTGACGCCGTCGCCGCACCCGCCTTCACAGCCAGGCGGCGAAGACGTGCGCCAGCGCGTGCGCGAGCATCGCCGCCTCGAGCCCGCGACGCCAGAACAGCACGCCCGCGACGCTGCCGAAGAGCGCGTTGCCCAGGACGACGTACAGGACCACACCGCGCGTCAGCGCGCCGCCGAAGGCGACCACGGTGGGCAGGTGCCCGAGGCCGAAGACGATCGCGCTCGCGACGACGGCGAGCACGTACACGATCGATCCCGGGGCGCCGCCGCCGGTTCGGTCGGCGCCACGCCGGCGGCGCAGCGCACGCCCGGGCAGGTCGAGCAGCCACACGAGCAAGGTCATGACGCCCCAGCGCAGCAGCAGCTCCTCGGTGATCCCCCCGTAGAGAATGCGCACGAGCAGCGACGGGTCGAAGCCGCTCGCCGCGACCGCGTCGATCTCGGCCGGAGCGGCGTGCGCGAAGGCGCGCAGCACCAGGGCTCCGAGCACGCCGCCGGCGACGCCCGGCAAGAGCTGCGGCCCGAGCGCGCGCAGCGGCCCACGGCGCGCGACCAGCGCCTCGAACGCCGGCGCCGCGAGCCCGACGCGGGGAGCGAGCCGGGTGCCGATCGCGACCGCGATCGCGAGCGTCACGCCGCTTTGCACGACGCCCAGGAGCTGGATCACCCACAGCGGGATCGGCAGATCGCGCCCGGTCAACGCCGGCGGCAGCGGCAGGAGCGTGAACGCGAGCACGCCGAGCATGCCGGCGAGCCACAGGAGCACGCCGAGCACGACGCGCGACGGGTTCAAACCGACATGGCCCTGCGGCGCGGCGTCCCCGCCCCGCAGGTTCGCTGCATCAGCGGCACCACGTCTTTCCCGACCCTCCGCACACGCTCACGACGCCCCGTCCGCGACCTCGTCGTAGCCGCCGCCGCGCATCCTCGAGCCGCGCTCCGGCGGCGACCGCGCGCGCGACCGCCCGCTCGACGTCCGGCACCACGAGCTCGAGGTGCACCGGCGTCCAGTGTCGGGTGTAGTCGCGACGGGCGGCTCCCGCAGCGGCGGAGCCGTCGTCCTTCTGCAGGAGAAAGAAGGGGCACGGCGCGCCCGAGAGCTCCGCGACCGCGCCGCCGAACAGCCGGCGGCGCAGCGTCAGCCCGAACGCGTCGCGGTAGAACGCGACGCCGCGCTCGAGGTCCGGCACGTCGACGTTGACCTGCAGCACGATCGCGCGCTCCATCAAGGGACGAGGACGATCTTGCCGACGGCGCCCGGCTCCATCACCGCGGCGTGCGCCCGCGGCGCCTCGGCGAGCGGGATCTCCTGCCCGACCAGCGGCTTCAGCGAGCCGCTCTCGAGGCCGGCACCGATCGCCGCGTAGGCGCGGCGGAGATCCTCGGGCGAGGCGTTCACCAGCGACATGCCGAGGATCGACGCGTCGATGCGCATGGTGAGCCGCGGCTCGAACTCGAGGCGGCCGCGGCTGCCGACGACGACGATGCGCCCGTGGCGCGCGAGCGCCTCGAGGTCCTGCATCAGGTTCACGTTGGCGAGCATCTCGAGGATCACGTCGACGCCGCGCCCGCCGGTGAGCTCGCGCACCTGCGTCAAGTATCCGGGCTCGCCGTGGTCGAGCACGTGGTGGGCGCCGAGCTCCGCGACCCGGCGCCGTCCCTCCTCGGTGCCGCCGGTGCCGATGACGGTCGCGCCGACCGCGCGCGCGAGCTGAACCGCGGCCGAGCCGACGCCGCCGCTCGCGCCGTGCACGAGCAGGGACTCGGCGGGCAAGAGGCGCGCGCGCTGGAAGAGGCCCCGGTACGCGGTCGCCCAGGGGATGCCGATCGCGGCGCCGGCAGCGAAGCTCACGTGCTCGGGCAGCGGGTAGACCTCGCTCGCGTTGGCGAGCGCCCTCTCGGCGTACGCGCCGCTGAAGGCGCGGCTGGTGAACACGCGGTCGCCGACCGCGACGTCGCGCACGTCCGCGCCGACCGCCTCGATCACGCCGGCCGCGTCGCCGCCGGGCGTGTACGGCATGCTCGCCGTGTAGCCCTGCTGTCCGGCGCGCACGTACGTCTCGACGGGGTTCACGCCCGCCGCGTGCACGCGGATCAGCACCTGGCCCGGCCCCGGGACGGGATCGGGCACCTCCTTCAGCTCGAGGACCTCGGGACCACCGTGCAGCTCGACGCGGATTGCCTTCATGACGCTCCTGCATCTATCCCCGGCGCGGGCGCGATGGTAGCGCCGCTCAGACGCTGCGGCGCCCGAGCACCTGCATCAGCTCCGCGACCTTCTGCCGCTGCTGCTTCGCGTCGCCGCTGCGGATCGCCTCCTCGACGCAGTGCGAGACGTGGTCGCGCAGCATCTCCTCCTCGACGCGGCGGAGAGCCGCCTTCACCGCCTGAATCTGCGTGATCACGTCGATGCAGTAGCGGTCCTCGTCGAGCATGCGCGCGATGCCGCGCACCTGCCCCTCGATGCGGCCGAGCCGGGCCGCGCAGGCCTTCTTGGTCGCCTCGTTCACGGCCTCCGTCCTACCCCTACCCGGTACACTACTCAAGCGGCGGAATCGTGGACGATGCAGGTTGGCAGGTACTTCACGATTGTCGTGGACATATACCCCTGGGTGGTATAGAGCGACCCTGCACCCGGGGAGGCGACCATGGAAGCTTCACGCGACACGCACGCACAGCGGCAGGGACACGGCTTCGTTCCAGCGCTGGGCTACGACCTGCTGACGCCGCTCTACGACACCGTGATCCAGCTCACGCTGCGCGAGCGCGAGGTGAAGCAGGCGCTGGTCGATCAGGCGCGCATCCCGCCGGGCGCGACGGTGGTGGACCTCGGCTGCGGCACGGGCACGCTCGCGTTGCTCGTCAAGCAGACGCACCCCGACGCGCACGTGATCGGGATCGACGTCGACCCGAAGATCCTCGGCATCGCGCGGGGCAAGATCGAGCGCGCCGGCGTCGAGGTCGAGCTCCGGCAGGGAACGATCCAGGAGGTCGAGCTCGCGCCGGGCTCCGTGGACCGCGTGCTGACGTCGCTCGTGCTGCACCACCTGACGCGCGAGGAGAAGCTCGCGGCGCTCGCTGCCGCGCACGCCGCCCTCCGCCCCGGCGGCGAGCTGCACGTCGTCGACTTCGGCCCGCCGCACAACCTGCTGATGTCGATCGTGTCGGCGCCGTTCCGCTTCTTCGACGGCCACGCACGCACCGACGACAACTTCTCGGGGCACCTGCCGGAGGTCGTGCGGAGCGCCGGCTTCCGGGACGTCACCGAGCGCGCGGCGCGCATGACGGCGTTCGGCTCGCTCGTGCAGTGGAGCGCCGCGGCCTGACCGAGCGCTCCGCGTTCCGGGACGAGCAGGGGACCTGCCGTGGGACGCTCGCCCGGGAGAGCCGGCGCGCCCTGGCGGCTGCGGGGTGCTCACCGGACGGGCCGGCGTCGCGCGAGACGTGGTGCCCCCCACCCCCCTCACGCGACGCCGGCCCGGTCAGGGCGAAGGCGACGACAGCGATACAGCAACCGCAGCCACGACCGCTCGCTTACGCAAACGCCGCGCCAGCGCGCAGGCCACGCGAATCCTGCGCTTCACGCCGATCCGGCGCGAATCCGTGCCGTCGCACGGGGCAGCTGCGGAACGAATGCGCAGCCGGTCACTCGTCGCCGGACATGTCGCGCTTCGTGTAGCCGGCCGGGATCTCGAACAGCTTCGCGTCGAGATCCTTGCGCTCGATCTTGGTCACGCGCATCACCAGCGGCGGCTTGCCGTCGACCAGCGTGCGAACGCGCACCGGAAAGCCGCCGAGTTGGTCCATGACCTCGAATGCCTCGGCCCCCGGCGCCGACTCGAGACCCTCGAAGTTGACCTCGGCGAAGAGCTGCTGCTGGTAGGCTGCGAGCTTGCGCAGCCCCTCGACGTCGGCCTGCGCGACGCCGAGCTCGGCCCAGGTCGCGACGCAGGCCTCGGCGATCTTCTTGCCGCCGCGCTGCACGTCGTAGACCTTGCAGGCGTAGTCGCCGACCTTGTCGCCGGCTCCGGTCGCGGCGACCTTCGCCGGCTCGGGCGCCTTCCTCGGCTTCCCTGCCTTGGCGAGCGCGCCGGTGCCGGCGCCCTCCATCGCGTTCTCGAAGATCGCCCGCTGCTCCGGGGTCATCTTCTGGAGCTGCGCCTGCATCTGCTTGCGCGCGTTCTCGATCGCGGAGCCGATGCGCTTCGCGTCGGCCTGGGTCATCTCCATGTACGATCGGTCACCCGCGTTCAGGAACACCAGTGACTCCGGCTCGGTGCGGAACAGCACCGTTCCCTCGGAGGCGCCGTCGGCCTCGGTGCTGGTGCCCTGCAGCCGGACGCGGTCGGGCTCGACGTAGAACTGGCCCTGGTACTGCGGCGCGTCCGGCTTCGCCTTGCCCGCCTGCGCAGCGGCCGCCTTCGGCGGCTCGCTCTCCGTATAGACCACGACACCACCCTCGGCCCGGCTGGCGAGCGCCGCCACGGCCACGATCGCCAACCATCCTGTCACGCGCTGCATCGACCCTCCTCGACGGCATCCGTCGACCGTCCTCGTCGACCGTCTCGTCGACCGTCCTCGTCGACTGTCCTCGTGATCAAAGAACAACCAGGATCGGGAGGGAAGCCTCGCGGCGCGCTTGGCGCAAGGGGCGCGCGGGCTGCTAGCAAGCCCGCCACACGTGGACACGACCGTCCTGCTCGTCTTCGTCCTGGTCTACCTCGGCATGGTGCTCGGCGGCCTGCCGGGACTGGCGATCGACCGGACGGGCATCGCGCTCGCAGGCGCGATCGTGCTGATCGCGAGCGGTCGCGTCGGGCTCGACGAGGCGTGGCGCGCGATCGACGTGCCGACGATGGCGCTGCTCGTCGGGCTGATGGTCGTGTCGGCGCAGCTCCGTCTGGGTGGCTTCTACGGCCTCGTCACGCGGCGGCTCGCGACGCGCGAGACCTCCCCGCAGGCGCTGCTCGGCGTGCTGGTCGCCGTGGTCGGCGTGCTGTCCGCGGTGCTGGTGAACGACATCGTCTGCCTCGCGATGGCGCCCGTCCTGGTGGAGGTGTGCGCGCGGCGCCGGCTCGACCCGGCTCCCTTCCTCCTCGCCCTCGCCTGCGCGGCGAACGTCGGCTCGGCCGCGACGCTCATCGGCAACCCGCAGAACATGCTGATCGGGCAGGCGCTGGGCCTGTCGTTCGCGGGCTACCTGCGCGACGCGAGCGTTCCCACGGTGCTCGGCCTCGTCGTGACCTGGCTCGTGATCCGGCGCTCGACCGCCGGTCGCTGGTCACGCGAGGTCGCGTCGCCGCACGTCCCCGAGGTGCGCTTCGACCGCTGGCAGAGCGCCAAGGGCCTGCTGGTCCTCGGTGCCGTGGTCGCGCTCTTCCTCGCGACCTCGCTGCCGCGGGAGCTGGTGGCACTCGCCGCGGCGGGCATCCTGCTGCTCAGCCGCCGGACGGCGTCGCGCGACACGCTCGGGCTGATCGACGGGCAGCTCCTGCTGCTCTTCATGGGCCTGTTCGTCGTCAATCACGCGCTTGCCGCGACCGGCGCGCCGGCGCGCGCGCTCGACGCGCTCGCGTCGGGTGGCGTCGACCTGCGCACGCCGGCGTGGCTCTTCGGCGTGACCGCCGTGCTGTCGAACCTGGTGTCGAACGTGCCGGCGGTGATGCTGCTGCTGCCCGCGGCGACGCACCCGCTGGCGGGCCCGGTGCTGGCGCTCGCCAGCACGCTCGCCGGCAACCTGATCGTCGTCGGTAGCATCGCCAACATCATCGTCGTCGAGCAGGGCGCGCGCCTCGGCGTGCCGATCGACTGGCGACGGCACGCGCGCGTCGGCGTGCCGATCACGCTCGCGACGCTCGCGATCGCCGCCGGCTGGCTCTGGCTGCTCGCGTAGCCCGGCGCGGTCGTTTCAAGCGAGCAGGGGCAGGACCTCGCGACCGAGGAGCGCGATCGCGTCGAGGCGCTGCGCGTGGTCGCCCGCGACGTGCAGCGCGATCTCGTCGGCGCCGTCGGCGGCGAGCGCGCGCAGCCGGGCCGCGGCGCGCCCGGGCGTGCCGAACACGTGCACCTGCTCGATGTCGCCGAAGAGCCGCGCCATCGTCGCGGCGCGCGCGGCACGCCGGCGTGCCTCGTCCTCGTCCGCGGCGATCGCCGCGAGCGCGTAGACCGAGCGGGCGAGCGTGCGCGGCTCGCGATTCGCCGCCGCGCACGCGGCGTCGAGCTCGCGGCTGCGCTGCGCGAGCTCGGCCGCGAACGGGCAGTTCCAGCCGTCGGCGAGGCGCGCCGCCTGCGCGAGCACGCCGCGCGAGCGTCCGCCGAGCCACAGCGGGACGCGCGTCGCCGGATTCCCGAGCGCGAGCGCGTCGCCCAGCTGCACGAGCGCGTCGCCCAGGCGGTCGCCACGCTCGGCGGCGTCGCGCACCGCGATCCCGAGCGCGCGCGCCGCACGACGGTAGGTGAAGCCGCCCAGGCCGACGCCGAGCACCAGACGGTCCGCGGCGACTCGCGCCAGCGTGCGCGCCTGCTGGCCGAGCAGCACCGGATCGCGCAGCGGCAGGACGAGCACCAGCGGGCCGAGCCGCACCGTCGTGGTGGTCGCCGCGAGCGCCGCGAGCACCGTCCAGCACTCGAGCGGCGGCGCGGCGCCGGCGCGCAGCGGCACCAGGTGGTCGGGAACCCAGATGGCGTCGAGGCCCGCCGCCTCGGCCGCGGCGGCGAGCTCGCGCACCTGCGCGAAGCCGACGCCGTGCACCGGCAGCTCGACGCCGACCCGCGGCCGGCTCATGCGCGTCGCTCCCTCATCGCTCGGGTCCGTGCAGACGATAGCGCCGCAGCCCGGGCAGCACGACCGCGAGCGTCGCCGCCGAGAGCGTGCACAGGATCCCGCCCAGGATCACCGACGTGCGCACGCCGAAGAGCCGCGCCACGGCACCCGCCTCGAGCTCGCCGAGCTGCGGCCCGCCCATGAAGAAGATCATCGTCACCCCGGTCATCCGGCCGCGCAGGTGATCGGGCGTGAGGAGCTGGCGCAGGGTCTGCCGGACGACGGTGCTCGCGCCGTCGGCGGCACCGCCGAGCGCAAGAAAGAGGAGCGCGAGCTCGAACGAGCCGGTCGCTCCGAACGCCGCGGTCGCGAGGCCGTAGAGCCCGATGCAGACCAGCACCGTCGCGCCGCTGAGCGGCGGCGGCCCGAGGACCGCGATCGCCAGCGCGACCAGCGCCGAGCCCGCCGCCGGTGCTGCGAACAGCATGCCGAGCCCCTGCGGCCCGACGTCGAGCAGCTCGCTCGCGAAGATCGGCATCAGCAGCATGGCGCCCGCGAAGAACGTGCCGAGGAAGTCGGCGAGCATGAGCCCGAGCAGGATCGGCGTCCGCCAGAGGAAGCGGAAGCCCTCGGCGAGCGCGTCGAGCCCGACGCTCGTCGCCGGCGCCGCCGCCCCGCGCGGCCGGATGAGCAGCAGTGCCACGATCATCGCGACGAACGACGCCGCGTCGAGCAGGTAGACGACCTCGGCACCATACGCGGCGAGCACGAACCCGCCGATGGTCGGACCGAGCACGGTCGCGAGCTGCCACGACGACACGCTGAGCCCGAGCGCGCGCGCCAGCGCCTCCTCGGGCACGAGCGTCGGGATCATCGCCTGGCGCGCCGGGTTGCCGAGCGCCGTCGCGACGCCGGCGAGCACGCAGAACGCGTAGAGGAACGGCATCGACACCATCCCCGCGTTCGTCAAGTAGAATAGTCCCAGCGAGCACAGCATCATCGCGCTCTGCGTGCCGAGCAGCATGCGGCGGCGGTCGACGACGTCGGCGAACACGCCGCCGAACACGCCCAGCACGACGATCGGCAGCACGCGCGCGAGCCCGATCGCACCCAGCGCGAGCGGGTCGCCGGTGAGCTGGTAGACCTGCCAGGCGACCGCCACCACCTGCATCTGCGTCCCGACCTGCGAGACGAAGAAGCCCGCCCACATCAGGCGGAAGTCGCGGTGGCGAAGCGGCGACGTTCCGAGCCGGCCCTCTGCGCTGCTCAAGCGAGCGACCTTCGGGCGCCGTCGAGAGGCAGGTCGCGAGCGCCTTCGCGCGCCGCAGCGAATGCCGAAGGCGTGAGCCCGTCGGCGAGCGCAGCTCGCCGCACCCGCACCGGCGAACCTGCGCGGCGGAGCGCGAAGCGACTCGCGACCGGCACACCCGCACGGCTTGAGAACATCGACATCGCTCGCGTAGAAACGCGCACATGGCTTCGCTCCGGGCAAAGACGGCGATCGCCGGCCTCGGCATCACCGAGCAGGGCAAGGTGTACGGTCCGAGCGCGATCGGCTTCGCCGTCGAGGCGATCCGTCTCGCCCTCGACGATGCCGGCCTCGCCGCCTCCGACCTCGACGGCCTGCTGGTGAACCCCGGCATGAGCTGGGGACAGTCGGCCACCATGGGCTCGTTCGCCGTGCAGCAGGCGATGGGACTGCGCGACCTGAAGCTCTCCGCCGCGATGAACCTCGGCGGCGCGACCGCGGGCGCGATGATCATGCAAGCGGCGCTGGCGATCGAGGCCGGGCTCGCGAGCGCCGTGGCGTGCGTGTTCTCGGACGCGCCGCTGAAGCCGCCGAAGCCCAGGGGCGCCACGGACGCCGGCGGATCCGGCTCCTCGAGCGCCTACGCGTTCGCCGGCGACCTGACCGCAGCGTACGGCGCGTTCGGCGTGAACGGGCTCTACGCGATGCTGGCGCAGCGCCACATGCACCGCTTCGGCACGACCCACGACCAGCTCGGCGCGATCGCGGTCGCCGAGCGCGCCTGGGCGCAGGGCAACCCGCAGGCGCAGTTCGCCGGCAAGCCGCTGACGCTCGCGGAGTACCACGCGTCGCGCTGGGTGGTGGAGCCGTTCCACCTGCTCGACTGCTGTCTGGTCTCGAACGGCGGGCTCGCGGTGATCGTCACCGGCGCCGAGAGAGCGCGCGCGCTGAAGAAGCCTCCGGTCTACCTCTGGGGGATGGGGCAAGGACACCCGGGCGGCGATCCGCTCGAGAGCCTCACCTCCGGTGCACCGATCGCGGCGCGGGCCGCCCTCGGCATGGCCGGCGTGTCGCTCGCGGACGTCACGCTCTGCCAGCTCTACGACTGCTACACCTTCACCGTGCTGCTGACGCTCGAGGACTACGGCTTCTGCAAGAAGGGCGAGGGTGGACCGTTCGTCGCGGACGGGCGCACGGCGCCCGGCGGCTCGCTGCCGGTCAACACCGGCGGCGGTCAGCTCTCGTCGTTCTACATGTGGGGCATGACGCCGATCGGCGAGGCGGTGATCCAGGTGCGCGGCGAGGGCGGCGCGCGTCAGGTGGCGAGGAACGACCTCTGCCTGGTGAGCGGCAACGGCGGCGTGCTGTCCACGCACTCGACGCTGCTCCTGTCGAAGCACGCGAGCTGAGAGAGCGAGCCATGGAAGCCGTCGCCAAGCCGGTCCCGCGCGTCACCCCGGAGCTCGCGCCCTACTTCGAAGCCGCCCGTCGCCGCGAGCTGGTCGTCCAGCGCTGCGCGGGCTGCGGACTGCTGCGCTTCCCGCCGCGCGAGCTGTGCAGCCGCTGCTGGTCGCGCGACGCCGGGTGGACGAAGGTGTCGGGGCGCGGCGAGGTGTTCAGCTTCTACTGGATGCACCAGGTCTACCACCCCGGGTTCGCGGCCGAGGTGCCGTACGCGGTGGTGACCGTCGCGCTCGAGGAGGGGCCGCACGTGCTGTCGAACCTGCTCGACTGCACCCGGGAGGATCTGCGCGTCGGGCTTCCGGTGGAGGTCGTGTTCGAGGACGTGAGCGCCGAGGTCACGCTGCCCAAGTTCCGCCCTCGAGCCAACTGAGAATCCACGACCAAGCGCTTGCTTGGCGATCCTGCCCACGGCGATGCGTCGCAGAGATCCTTGATCTCAGAGGGACATTCAGGCACCAGGTTTCACAGAAAGGCTCCCGAGCAAGCGCTTGGCGGTGGAGGTGGCGGATGGCAGGAGCGGCGGTGGGAAAACAGCGCCACCCCGGCTTGCGGCGCGCAGCGCAGCCGACCGATGCAGATGCGCTCGCGCCACGCGAGCGCATCGTGCTGGCGGCGCTCGGCTTGCTGGCCGAGGGCGGCAGCGCGGCCGTGACGCTGCGCACCGTCGGGGCGCGCGCCGGCCTGCACAACAGCAGCCTCTTCCACCACTTCGCGGCGAAGCGCGACATCGTCGCCGCGGTACAGGCGCGGGTGAACGAGTCGCTCCGCCGCCGGCTCGAGCCGCTCGCGAGCGACGAGCCGCCGCGACTCGACCGTCTCGCCGCCGTGCTGGGCGAGCTGTCGGATCACTACGCGGCGCACCCGGACGAGGCGCGCTGCGCGCTCCGCCTGCTGCTCGATCCCGCGGAGGACGCCGGCGAAGGCCGCTTCACGACGCTCCTCTGGGGCTGGCTCGCGCGCGCCCAGGCGGCGGGTGCGATCCGGCCGGTGAGCGTCGGGCACGCGGCGCGAAGCCTGCTCGGAATGGTGCTGCTCGGGGCCGCGTGGCCGAGCGCCGCGCGCACGACCCCGCGCGCGGATGCGCGGCGGCGCGCCGAGCTCGCGGCCTGCGTCGTCGGCGCGCTCGCGCCCGCGACACCTCGCCTTTGACTTGACTCGTTCCCGGGACCTAGCGTCCGGGCATGCACATGGAGAAGGTCCTCGAGCATTGCCGGTCGCTGCCGCGACGCCGGGTCGCGGCGGGCGAAGTCGTGCTACAGGAAGGCGCCGCCGCGGGCGTGCTGCTGATCCTCGACGAGGGTGCGGTCGAGGTCCGCAAGCGCGACGTGCAGATCAGCACCATCTCGGATTCCGGTGCGATGTTCGGCGAGCTGTCGGTGCTGCTCGGGGTTCCGCACACGACGACGGTGCGCGCGCTGCGCGACTCGACCTTCCACGTCGCCGAGGATCCGATGGCCTTCCTGCACGCGCATCCCGCGATCGCGCTCGAGATGGCCCGGCTGCTCTCGCGCCGCCTGCAGCTCGTCACCGACTACCTCGCCGACGTGAAGGAGCAGTTCGCCGACCGCAGCGACCACCTGTCGATGGTCGACGAGGTGCTCGACACCCTGGTGAACCACCAGGAGCGGCCGTCCGAGACCGGCTCCGACCGCTACCCCGACACTACGGTGGACTGATCTCCAGCGGCTTCGCCTCGGGATCGTCGAGGCGGATCGTCTGCTGACCGGCGAGCGACGACCAGTGGCCGGTGCGCTGCGCCAGGTCGATCACGACGTGCGTCGGCACCGGCCCGATCTGCCGGCCCGCGTTGAACACCCAGGTGCCGTCGACGTGGTCCACCCACGAGCCACCGCTGCGGAACGGCGACTGGTGGATGTGCCCCGACAGGACGAAATCCGGACGATGCTCGCGGATCCAGTCGAGCAGGTCCTCGTCGCCGACGTGGCGCTGTCCCACCCAGCTCACCGCCGCGTCCATCGGCGGTGCGTGGTACACCCAGAGCCAGCGTTCCCCGCGCCGCGCGGCGTCGCGTGCGAGCTGCGCACCGACCTCCTCGCGCGAGGCAGGACCGTCCCACCACGGGCACACGCTGATCGAGAGGCCGTCGATCTGCAGGAAGTCGGTGTCGGTCGGGATGCCGAGCTCGCGCACCCGCGTCATCCAGCGCGCCGTGCGCTCGCCCGCGTCGTCACGACCGTTCAGGTCGTGGTTGCCCGAGCACACGATCACCGGCGCGCGCTCGCGGATGCGACGCAGGTACTTCAGGACCACGACGATCTGCGCATCGGCGCCGAGGGTCGCCGAAACGTCGAGATGGTCGCCCGCGATCACGACGAGGTCGAAGTCGCCGGCGGCGGCGCACACCCAGTCGAGCTGCTTGAGCGTGTAGTGGAGGTCGGAGACCAGCAGCAGCTTCATCCGGTGCGCACGGGTTCCCTCACACCGGGACGATGCGGGGCCGGGCCGCCTCCGTCAAGGACCGGCGTGCGCGGCGCTAGGGCGTCAGCGCGCGCCCTGCGACCGGCGCGAAATCAGCGGCACTTGAGGCGAGCGCTGCCGCCGCTGCAGCGCGGTGTCACGCCCGTCGGACCGTTCCACGCGGTCGTCGCGCACTCGTCGCCGGCGCCGAGCACGATCGCGCTGCGCACCGCGGCGGGATCCGGCAGCACGATGCTCGGCCCGCGCCCGGTGACGCGCCAGACGACGAGCCCGTCCTCGCGGTTCGAGCGGTCGCTGATCATCACGCGACGGACGCCGCCGAGCGCTCCGGCCGGATCGCGGTACACCCAGCGCGTGCCGGCGGAGTTGCTGCTCCACGCGGGGCCGCCGGGAATCGTCACGTCGACGCTCGCCGCGCCCGCCGCGTCGGCGACCACCACGCGCACCCCGTTCGCCGGCGGATCGATGCCCGTCCACGGCTTCGGAACCACGGCCTCGCCCGCGTAGGTCAAGGCACCGTTCGAGGCGCGCAGCACGAGGCTCGGCTTGCGGGTGACGGCACCGTCCGCGCACACCGGCGGCATGACGCAGCCGCAGCCCTGGCAGCTCGCGCCGGTCGCGCAGTCGTCGTCCGACTCGCACTCCTCGCCCGGATCCAGGTCGCCGTCGCCGCACGACAGGAGCTGCAATTCGTACGCGCCGAGGTCCACGCCGCCGCCCACCGGACGCGGGTTGCCCTCGATGTCGGTCGCGGGCGCTCCGGTCGCGGTGCCGGCGTCGACCGCCGGGCTGGTCGCGAGGAGCCGGAAGTCGCTGCCCGGCGAGACGAAGTGGGCGGCGGGCGTCGCGACGAACGAGTGCGCGTCGTAGCCGAGCGCCTGCCACGCGGCGAAGGAGATCACGCTGCCGCCGCCGTCGGTGCTGAAGCGGCTCATGACGCTGTTGTGGTCGGAGGTGAAGCCCGGCCGGCTCGCGGCGTCGATCGAGATCACGCCGCGAAACGGGTGCAGGCTGTAGAGGACGTTGTTGCGCAGCGTGTTGCCGGTCGAGCCGTCGCGGATGTTGATCGCCCAGCGGCCGTCGCTCGCCTGGACGATCGTGTTGTTGACCACCAGGTTGTCCTTCGCCCCCGAGCCGCCGTCGATGCGGTACAGGCTGATGCCGCTCGCGTGGTTGCCGTACAGCAGGTTGTTGCGGATCGTGCCGCGCACGCCGCCGTCCATGTTGATCCCGGACCCGCCGCCGGCGCCGTTGTCGTAGATCACGTTGCCCTCGACCAGCGCGTCCTCGATCAGGCCGTCGCCGCCGCCGAGCGTCGCGTCGCCGTTGAAGTGCAGGCCGTTGCCCCGGTTCGCGTAGACGACGTTGTTGCGCACGATCGGCCGGTCGGCACTGTTCGAGACGTAGATGCCGTGCTCGACCTGCGAGTGGTGCGCGACGTTGCCCTCGGCGACGAAGTCGTCGACGTAGCCGGTGAGGATGCCCCACATGCCGTTGTGGCCCAGCGTGCAGTTGCGCACCGTGACGTGGTCCGCGAGCACCGCACGGATGCCGGCGCGCGTGCGCTCGTCGACCACGAAGCCGTCGACCACGACGTGCGAGGCGCCCTCGAGGTTGATGCCGTCGGGCGTCACCGGGTTGTTCGACGTGATGCGGACGTTCGAGCCTGCGGCGCGGAAGGTGATCGGCTGGCCGGGCACTCCCGAGGTGGTCAAGTAGAACCCACGATAGCTGCCGTCGAGCACGTGCACGGTGTCGCCGGGTGCGACCTCGTCGGCCGCGTGCGTCAGCGTGGCCCACGCGGTCGCCTGCGACAGCCCGTCGAGCGCGTCGTTGCCGCCGTTCTTCACCCAGTAGTCGGCGGCGAGCGTCCCGCGCGGCGCGAGCAGCGCCACCGCGAGCACGACCGCACGCAGCACGCGCAACGACCGACCCGTCCGCACCACACCGCCACCCCACGCCCGTACCCGCATCACGTCCCTCCGCGCCCGACGATGGGCGATCGCCGCGAGCGATTCAATCGCCTCCGCGCGGAAATCCCCGCGACCTGCGCTTGACGCAGGCACGCGCCGCAGCGAGCGCCTGCGCGTCACGCGCTGCGCACCGCGCTCAGCGTGGCGAACGCGACCCCGATCAGCGCGAGCGCCACTCCGGGAACGTAGAAGGTCGCCGCGAGGTCGACGTGCACCGCGAGCCAGCCGCCGAGCAGGGGTCCGATCACGTTGCCGATCATCATCGCCGTCGAGGCGAGCCCGGCCATGCGTCCGCGCGCGCTCTCCGGCGCGCGCATGCCCATCCAGTGGAAGGACAGCGGAACGAAGCCGGCGAGCGCGACGCCCGAGAGCAGCCGCAGCACGAAGAGCGTCTCGACGCGGTGCACGAGGAAGCCGACCGCGGCGTACGCCACCCCGGAGAGGACGAGCGACGTGAGCATCATCGGCTCGACGCCGAAGCGGCTGCCGAGCCTCGCCCACGCGGTGCTGATGAACATCGCCGGCACGCCGGCGACGAAGATGACCAGGCCCGTGGTGGTCGCGACCGCGTCGCGCGGCACGCCGAGCTTCTCGACGAACAGCGCGAGCGACGGCCACGAGGCCATGATCATCACCTGGAAGAGCACGAGCAGCGCGAGCATGGCGAGCGTCGGCCGATCGGCGAGCAGGTCGAGCTGGCGCACGCGCGCGCCGGCGCTCCCGGAGCCGCCCTGCACGGCGCGCGGCGGCTCGTGCAGCACGAGGGCGCACAGGATCGCGGTCACGCTCGCGAGCGCGCCGACGCCGAAGAACAGGAAGCGCATGCCGACGAGGTCGGCCAGCACGCCGCCGATCAGGGGCCCGCACAGGCTGCCCGCGGCGCGCGCGCTCTGCAGGATCGCGAGCGCGCGGCCCACCCGCGCCGGCGGCGTGCTCGACGAGAGCAGCGCGACCGCGGCCGGGAACACGCCGCTCACCGCGCCCTGCAAGGCGCGCCAGCCGAGCAGCGACAGCGGCGAGCCGGCGAAGCCCATGCCCACGGTCGCGATCGCGATGCCGAACACCGAGCGCACGACCATCGGCTTGTGCCCGACACGGTCGGCGAACGAGCCCCAGATCGGGGTGGCGAACACCGCGACGATGAAGGGCGCCGAGCCGAGGACGCCCGTCCAGTAGCGTACCGCGTCGCGCTCGACGACGCCGATGTGCTGCAGGTACAGCGGGATCAGCGGCAGGATCGCCGTCATGCCGGCGAGGGTCAGGAACTGCGCCGCGCAGACGATCCACAGGTTCGCGCGCTCGCTGCGCGATTCCGTGCTTCCGTCCGCGGGCATCGAACGTCTTCCTTAGACGGCCCCTCCCGGTCCGTCGAGGCGGCCGGCGCCGCGATCCGTGTCGCTCGGTCCGTCGTCAAGACAACGATCGATCTTGCGCGGCGGCGCGGGCGGCGCTCGGGCGACGCGCGCGGCGTCGAGCGTCGCGGGGCGCGCCGGGCCCGTCGGTCGTGGCCCGTCGGCGTTGTCCCGGACCTCACGGCGGGCTACGGTGGGCCCGGACCGAGGGAGGTTCCCCATGCCGGACGAAGGACTCGCACCCAGCCTGCTGCTCGCCATGCCGCAGCTGGACGACCCGAACTTCAATCGGGCGGTGGTCCTTCTCTGCCGGCACAACGAGGAAGGCGCGCTGGGCTTCATCGTGAACCGCCCCGTCCACGTGACCGCCCGCGAGCTGCTGGCGCTCGACCCGCCGCTCGAGACCGACACTCCGCTCAGCGTCTGGGAGGGTGGACCGGTGAGCCAGGAGCGCGGCTGGCTGCTGTGCCGCGAGGAGCCGGCGGACACCGGCAGCCTCGAGGTCTGCGGCGGCCTGTTCATGTCGAGCTCGCCCACGGTGCTCCGTCGCATCATCGACGGCGACCCGCGCGCCTGCGAGCCCGATCGGAGCCGACTCTTCCTCGGATACTCGGGCTGGGGCCCGGGCCAGCTCGACGGCGAGCTCGCCACGTCGTCGTGGTTGAACGCCCCCCTCGACCTCGACATGGTGTTCACCACGCCTGCCGACGAGCTGTGGGAGCGCGCCATCCGCAGCCTCGGCGTCGAGCCCTCGGCGATCGCAGCGGCCCCCGGCATCCACTGACCCGATGACCGCATCGCCCGAGACGCGCGACGACGCGCCCTTCTACTTGCCCATCCGCGACGAGGTCGAGGTCTTCACGCAGGCGTACGCGTGCCGCCTGCCGGTGCTGCTCAAAGGCCCGACCGGCTGCGGCAAGACGCGCTTCGTCGAGTACATGGCGCAGCGCCTGCTGCCGCGCGCCACCGACGGCAAGACTCCGTCGCTGATCACCGTCGCCTGCCACGAGGACCTGACCGGCTCGGACCTCGTCGGCCGCTACCTGATCCAGGGCGACGACACGGTCTGGATCGACGGTCCGCTCACGCAGGCCGTGCGCACCGGCGCGATCTGCTACCTCGACGAGGTCGTCGAGGCGCGCAAGGACACCATCGTCCTCATCCACCCGCTCACCGACCACCGGCGCATCCTGCCGATCGACAAGCGCGGCGAGATCCTCGAGGCACACGACGACTTCCTGCTCGTGATCTCCTACAACCCGGGCTACCAGAGCGTGCTGAAGGACCTGAAGCACTCGACCCGGCAGCGCTTCGTGAGCCTCGAGTTCGACTACCCGCCGCGCGATCGCGAGGCGGAGATCATCCGGCACGAGAGCGGCGTCGACCCCGACACCGCCCTCCTGCTCGCGACGCTCGGTGAGAAGATCCGCACGCTGCGCGGCGCCGGCCTCGGCGAGGGCGTTAGCACGCGGCTGCTGGTCTACGCGGGCCAGCTCGTCGCGCGCGGTCTGCCGCCGCGGCGCGCCTGCACCGTCGCCGTGACCAACTCGCTCACCGACGACGCCGAGATGACGCGCTCGGTCGGCGAGCTGGTGAGCGCGCTGTTCGTTTGACGAGGGGGGGGTGTCTCCACGAGGGGGCACGCGCCCCCTCGCCCTACGCGGCTAAGCCGCGCAGGGTCCCACTCCCCGCGCTCGCTTCGCGCTCGTTGCCACGAGGGGGCACGCGCCCCCTCGCCCTACGCGGCTAAGCCGCGCAGGGTCCCACTCCCCGCGCTCGCTTCGCGCTCGTTGCCACGAGGGGGCACGCGCCCCCTCGCCCCGCCAAGCAAAGCTTGACGGGGCCCCACTCCCCGCGCTCGCTTCGCGCTCGTTGCCACGAGGGGGCACGCGCCCCCTCGCCCTACGCGGCTAAGCCGCGCAGGGTCCCACTCCCCGCGCTCGCTTCGCTCGGCCGCGCGCTGCGCGCGCGGATGGTTTGAGCAGGCTCGGGCTACGGGAGGAAGTCGACGGCCCAGCCGTCCTTGCGTGCGAGCCAGGTGCTGTTGTCGAAGAAGCCGTCGTCGCCGATGGCGATGAACGTGGCCATGTCGGCCTCGGTCGCGGCAGAGAGGTCGCCGTAGGCGATCAGATCGACGCGATAGCCGTCGGCCGCGTTCTTCTTCTGCGTCACCACGACGCGGTAGATCCCGCCCGCGGTGCGCGCGGCGGGGTTGCGATACGAGTAGCGCTTGCCGCCGTTGGTGGTGAGGATCGCACCCGGGGGCAGCGTCGCGGTGAAGATGGTGCCGTTCACGTTCGAGATCTCGACGGTGAACGTCTCGAAACCCGGATCCATGCTCGTCAGCGGCAGCAGCCCCGCGTGCAGCTCGAGCTTGTCGAGCCGGTTCGGAACGAAGCGGATCTTGTTGAGGCACGGGTGCTTGCACGGCCTCACGATCGGCTGCGGGATCTCTTGCGCCGGCGCCACGACGCTCGACGTCGCGACCAGCGCGAGCGCGAGCAGGATTCCCCGGAGCACGAGCTTCATCTTGCGCATTCCCCCTCCCCTGCCACCGGGCGTCGGCGGCTCACGTCCGCTATTCGACGCCCCGAGGGGAGCACTTGAGAAGCCCTCGGGAGGAACCGCGAACGATGAACGCCACGACGAACGAGAAGAGATCGATCCGCGGCCGCCGCGCGCTCGTGACCGGCGCCGCGAGCGGGATCGGCCGCGCGACGGCCGCGCTGCTCGCCGCCGAGGGTGCGAGCGTCGCCGCGACCGACGTGACCGAGGCCGGACTCGAGGCGCTCGTCGACGAGGTGCGCTCGGCAGGCGGGGACATCCGCGGCTGGCAGATGGACGTCGCCGACGACGCGAGCGTGCGCGGCGTCGTCGAGCAGGTGGCGACGACCCTCGGCGGCCTGGACATCGTGGTCAACTGCGCGGGTGTGAGCCTCGCCGCACCGTTCGGCGACGAGGAGGCGTGGGAGAAGACCCTCGCTGTGAACCTGGCCGGCACGATGCGCACCATCCGCGCGGCGCTGCCGCACCTCGAGCGCTGCGGCGCCGGGCGCGTGGTCAACATCGCCTCCACCGAGGGCCTCGGCGCCACTCCGCTGCTCAGCGCCTACACCGCGAGCAAGCACGCGGTGATCGGCTTGACGCGCGCGATCGCCGTCGAGGTGGCGCTGAAGGGCATCACCGTCAACGCGATCTGCCCCGGGCCGATCCGCACGGGCATGACCGCGCCGATCCCCGAGGAGAACAAGCAAAAGTGGGCGCGACGCAAGGTGCCGATGAAGCGCTACGGCGAGCCCGAGGAGGTCGCGCACGCGATCCTCAGCCTCGTCCTGCCGGCGTCCTCCTACATCACCGGCGCCCACCTCCTCGTCGACGGCGGGATGATGGCGCTCAATTGACGTGCCTGGAGATTGGCCTGGAGACTGACGGGCCTGGAGATCGCGCGTCCGGTCGGGTCGAGGCGCGCCTGGCTGCTCACGGCAGCTCGGTCGCGCGCAGCCAGGAAGCGGCCTGCAGCACGAGCGGCGCACCTGGTCGCTCGTCCGGCGCCCACGCGAGCGCGAGCGCACCGGCGCTCGACGCCGTGACGAGGCTTCCCGTGACGGTCACCACGGCTTCACCGCGCGCGAGCGAAAGCGCGCCGCGCGCCCCGGGTGCGGCGAGGACCGTGCTCGGCACGGTGCCCGTCCCCCCCTCCGCGCGCAGCACCAGGCTCACGGTCGCCCCCTGCGGCGCGTCGGCGACGAGCGCGAGCACGGCATCGGCGTCCGGCGCGCGGACGCGCAGCACACCGTCGATCGCGTAGGTGCGCCCCGCGTCGAGCGGCAGGTCGAGTCCGGTGTCGACGGCGGGCGCGGCGTCAGCGCGCAGGACGTCCGCCGTCACGCGCGCCACCCTGGGGCCGGGCACTCGCGCCGCGTCCGGCCCTCCGAGCGGCACCAGCGCACCACCCGGGCTGCGCGCGAGGTTGCTCGCGAGCAACGTTCCGGCACGCACCGCCGGCGCGTCGAAGCCGACCAGCGGCTCGCCGGCGGCGCCGAAGTTGTTGTCGGCGATCAGTACCGAGCGCCAGATTCGCGGCACGGACGCGAGACGAATCCCCTGCGGTCGCACCGCGCTGGTCGCGTCCGGCAGCAGCGAAGGGTCCTCGCCGCACGAGTTGCCGGTGATCGTGAGGCTCACGAACCCGCCCCCGCCGGCATCGTCGATCTCCACGCAGGCGAGGATGCTCCCCGGCTGCGCCCGCTTGCCGATCTGGTTGCCGGCGACGACGATCCCGCCGCTCGGCACGTCGGCGCGCGGGTTGACGAGACGGATCGCGCTCGCGGGTCCACGTCCCGAGCGGCCGATCACGACGTTGCCCTGCACGACGAGGTTGGTCGCGCTCTCGATGCGGATCTCTCCGGTGACGATCAGGTTGGCCACGTGGTCGTGGTCGAAGACGCCGAAGTCGCCGCAGCGGCCGCCGCACGCGCCGCAGCCGGCGTCGTCGTCGCACGCGCCGCCGCCGCAGGTGCCGCCGGTGCAGCGACCGCGCGCGTCGAACCACACGCCCTGCGCGGCATAGTTCGAGTCGAGGTAGACGCCCGCGACGTTCGACCCCGCGGCCGCGATCGCGTGCACCGCCGGCGCCGAAGAGCGCGGGTTCACGGCGAACTGGTTCCCCGTGATCACCTGGTTGCCGATCGTGTCGTGGATCGACATCACCGCACCGGCATCCTTGCCGGTCGTCGACATCTGGTTCCCGGTCCACACCGAGTTGAGCGTGGAGTTGTCGACGGCGTTGTCCATGCAGCGCACGAGGACGTTGTCGTTCGCCGACACGCCGCCCGGACGCCGCACCTCGAGGCAGTCGGCGCCGCAGCCCTCGATCCAGTTGCCGAGCACCTGCGTATTGAAGCCGACGAAGCCGCCGGCGCCCACCGTCAAGCACGTGTCGCGGCGCTCCGGTGCACCGGAGCCGACGATCGTGTTGTTCGCGATCAGACAGGGGCCGCCGGCGAGCGTGCAGTCGAGGCGCACGATGCTGAGCGGATCGCCGGGCCCCGCGGGCATGCCGCGTACGAGGTTGTCGCGAAACGCCCAGCGCACGCCGCCGCGCTCGCCGCCGCTCGACTCCCAGGCCGGCACCGCGACGCCGGCGAGGTCGATCTCGCAGCCGCGAACGCTCCAGTCGTCGATGGTGGCGGCCGTGCGGAAGACCGCACGCGCACCGGGCAGCGCGACGATGCGCGAGCCCTTCTCGCAGCGCAGCTCGACCTTGCCACGTGGCTCGACCCCCGAGCCGCCGATCGCGCACACCGTACCCGCGGGCACGAGAATGGTTCCGCCGGCCACGGTCAGCGCGTCGTAGGCACGCTGGAACGCCGCGGCGTCGTCCGTCTCGCCGTCGCAGAGCGCGCCGTGCGCACGCACGTCGTCGGCGGCGCGCGCGGCCGGCACGACCACCGCGAGCAGCAGGAGCGCTGCGATCCCACGCGCGAGGTGGTGGCGCGCCGCGGCCATCCTCGCCACGAACCGACCGAGCATCATCCGCGACGACCCCGTCGCGCGGCTCGGTGCGCGCGCCCGTCGCGCATGTGCGGCCCCCTGCGCCCGAGCATCGGCGCGACCTACCACGGTGCCCGCCGAGTGTCGACGCGCCGATTCGCGCGATCGTGCCTCACTTCGATCCTGCGCTCGAACTAGATGTGGTACTCGACCTTCTCGTCGAGGTGACGCGGCGGGCGACGCTTGTGGATCCAGCGCACCAGTCGCGCGCGCAGCGCGCGCCCCACGCCCAGACGCCGGTCGACCCACGCCAGCAGCGCGACCACGCCGGTGGCGGCGGCGGTCGGCAGGACGGTGCGCCAGCGCAGCTCCGAGGTCGAGAACAGCATCTGCAGCGCGATGAACAGCATGAAGGTCGCGAACACGCGCCGCAGCATCGCCTCGTCGATCTGGTTCGCGAGGATCGCGCCGAGCAGCGCGCCGAGGACGAAGCCGCCGGCGAGCCAGCCGACCACGGGCAGGCGCACGTAGCCGTGCCGGTAGTACTCGAGGGCGGCGAAGATGCCGATCGGCGGCACGAGCACCGCGATCGAGGTGCCCTGCGCCTCGTGCTGCGAGAACTTGAACAGGTAGTGCAGGGCCGGGACGATGAAGATCCCGCCGCCCACGCCGACCATGCCGCTGATGGCTCCGACCACCAGCCCGAGCACCAACAATCCGAGGATCATGCCGTCCGCCTCCTGCCGGTCTTCTCTAGCGCGTGCTGTTTGCATCCGCACTGCAGATTGTTCGCTCTTGACTGAATGGATGGTTCAGTCATTTAGTCCAGCCATGGCACGCAAGCGTTCCCCCGGCAGCCTCGATCGCCTGCTCGACGCCGCGACGCGCGTGTTCGTCGCGCGCGGCTACCGCCGCACGCAGATGGCCGACGTCGCGCGGGAGATGGGCGTCTCGGCGGGAGCGCTCTACGGCTACGTCGAGAGCAAGGAGGCCCTCTTCCACCTGCTGGTCGACCGCGCCTTCACCGGGGCACCGGCGGAGCCGCCGCCGCTGCCGGTGCGGACGCCCGCACCCGGCGAGACGCTCGCGCGCCTGCGCGAGCGTCTCCTGCACGAGACCGCGCTGCCGCGTCTCGCGGCCGCGACCGCACGGACGCGCGTCGCCGATCCGCGGGGCGAGCTCGAGGCGGTGCTGGTCGAGCTCTACGACCTGATCGAGCGCACCCGCTGGGGGACCGCGCTCATCGAGCGCTCGGCGCTCGACGTCCCGAGCCTCGCGACGCTGTTCTACGGCGAGGTGCGGCGCAGCCTGATCCTCCGCTTGACGACCTATCTCGAGAAGAGGATCCGCGCGCGACAGCTGCGCGCCGTGCCCGACCCGGCGGCGGTGGCGCGCCTCGTCGTCGAGACCGTCACCTGGTTCGCGCGGCACCGCCTGCGGGACGCCGACGCGGCCGGGATCGACGACGTCGCCGCCCGCGTCACGACGATCGACTTCCTCGTCGCCGGGCTCCTGCCCGCCGGCGCGCCGCAGGCACGCGCGCCAAAGGCACGATGATCCGCACCGCCACGTGGCTGCTGGTCGGGCTGCATCTCGTCCTGCTCGCGGCCGCGCTCGGCGACTACCGCGTGAGCGTCGACTCGGCCTACCACGTGGCGCTCGCGCGCCAGTACGGCGCGCACGGCAGCTACTTCTGGGACGACCTGCACTACGCGCCGGCGCACCGGCCGAACCTGCAAGGGCCCGCGGTGCACCTCGCGGTCGCGGCGATCGGACGCGTGCTCGGCGGCAGCGGCGACGACTACGTCACCGCCAACGCGATCGTCGCGCTGCTCGGCTGGCTCGCTGCGATCGGCACGCTGATCCACTTCGCGCGCCGCGAGGGCGGCGATCGTGCGGCGCTGCTCGGCGTGGCCGTGCTCTCGGGCAGCGCGTTCGCGTCGGGCTCGTTCTCGGTCAACCTTCCCTCCGGCTGGCTCTTCGTCGTGACGCCGTGGGCGATCGCCGCATTCCTCGAGGGCCGCACGCTGGCGGCGGCGCTGCTGGCTTCCGTCGCCTGCTACACCCACCTCGGCGGCTTCCTGACCGCGCCGCTCGGTCTCCTCGTCGCCGCACTGCTCACCGGACGATGGCGCGCCCTCGTGCGCACCGGGCTCGTGGTGGTCGTGCTCACCGCCCCGTACTGGATCCACTTCCTGCGCGGCCTGCCGTGGTACGTGGGACGCAAGGGCGACACCGCGTGGATGGTCGATCCGCTGGTCGCCGCGTTCTGGCTCGTCGGCCTCGTCGCGGCGCTCCGCCGGCGCAACGCATTCCTGATCGCGTGGGCGACGGCACCTCTCGCGTGGCTCCTGCAGGACGCGAGCCGCTTCGTCCTGCAGGGCTCGCTCGCCGGTGCGGCTCTCGGCGGAATCGCGATCGCGGCGTGGCTCGAACGCTGGCGGAGCACGCGCGCCGCAGCCGCCGTCACCGCGGCGATCGTGCTGGTCGCGACGGTCTTCCCGCTCGGACCGCCCGCGCTCGGTGCCGAGGCGCTGTGGCTGCGCGCGCGCTTCCCGCGCATGCTCGACTGGGCCGAGCTGCGGCGCGTCGCGGCGGCACTGCCGGCGTCGGTCGACGACGGCAAGCTCGTGCACGGCTACGCGGTGTACGTCGTCAGCGGGCTCGCGGCGTGGCGCGACCTCGAGGGCGAGCGCGGGCACTGGGTCGAGGTTCAGCCGCGGCCCGATCCCGCCGACGACGTCTCCGCTGGCGACAAGGTGTACGTGCTCGCCCTGCCTCCCGACGACCCGCACCTGCACCGCCTCGCGGAGCGCGGCTGGCTCGAGCTGCACGGCGGCGGCGACTGGATGGCGGTGCTCTCGCTCCGCGGCCGCCCGACGCCCGCGGAGGCACGCGCGACGCTGCAGGCGACGATCGCCGAGGACGCCGCGTGGATCGCCCAGCACTGCGAGCACAACGCGATGGGCGACATCGTGGCGCTGGTCGCCGATCCGGACGCGCTCGCGCGGCGCCGAATCGTGCGCGGCGCCTGCCGGACGCGCGTCGCGCGCATCCACCTGTCGCTGCTCGAGCACTGCTACGCCCAGGAAGCGATCGATCCCGCGGCGGCGCGCACCTGCCGGACGCGGGCGCGCGCGCTCGGCTGGATGTGCGCGCTGGTCGGCGACGAGGCGACGCTCGACTTCCGCACCGCACGCGCCCACGAGCGGATGCGCCACGACCTCGGCGACGTCGCCGCGCTCGCGGCGGCGGGCGGCGATCCCGAGCCCGGGCTCGTCGCGGCGCTCGAGGCTTACCTCGGCGACGTGCGCGGCAGCCTGCTACCGGTGCGACGCACGATCGCTCCCGCGACCGCCCCGAGCGCGACCGCCCCGTCCGCGCGTTGAGCCGGCCCGGCGCGGCCTCTACTGTCAGCGACACATGGCGCGCGACCCCCGCCCCGAAGACCCGCTCGCAGCGCTCGCGGCCGAGCTCGAGCCGCTGAGCCCAGGCTTCGCCGGGCGCCTGCGCGACGCCGCGACGCGTCTCCGGCCGGCGGTGAGCGCCGAGCTGCTCGCCGACTTCGCGCGCGAGGTGCGCCGGGCGGTCACCGCGGAGGGCGCGGGGCGCGAGGCGAGCCAGGCGCTGCTGCAGATCGCTGCGGACGACCTCGTGACGATCGGCGCCGGCGCGCTCGCGGCGTGGATCGCCGCGATGGAGGAGATCGCCGCGCACTCGGTCCGCGCCGCGTCGGCCTTCGCCGCCGCGGCCCTCGGCGCGCTGCCGCGGATGCCTCGACCCGCCGCCGCCTCGCTCGGACGCGCGGGGGCTGCGGTCGCAGGGCTCGCGCGACAGCACGGCGGCGACCCGATCGTACAGCGCTTCGCCGCGTCGGCCGGGCACGCGCTCGCGACGCGCGGCGGCGAGGTGATCGAGGCGTGGGCCGACGCGGTCGCGCGCCTCGCGTTCGGCACCCGGCGCGCGCTCGACGTCGCGAGCCGGCTGCCCGACGACGCCGAGCTGTCCGACGCGGAGCTCGCGGCCGCGCTCACGCTCGCCGGGCACACCGTGCCGCGCGAGCGTGCGCTCGCGCTGTTCGCCAGCGTCGCCGGATCGGTCGCACGCATCCCGCAGGAGGAGCGCCTGCGCGTTCTCGACGTCCTGCGCACGCTCGCGAGCCACGGCGACGAGCTGTCCGACGCCGTCACCGTCGCGGGACCGATCGTCCGCCGCGTCCCCGCGTCGGCACGCGCGCTCGTGCTCGACCTCGCCGCCGAGATCGCACGCCGCGTCCCGGGTGCGACGCCGCGCTACCTGCGCACTGTGCTGCGGGTCGGCGAGGCAGTCGGCTTCGGTCCGCTGCTGGTCGCGTTCGTCGACCGGGGGCTCGCGCTGGAGGCGGAGCACCCGGCCGCGTCGCGCGCGTTCTTCGCGCTCGAGTCGCGCGGCGCGCTCGCCTTTCTCCGCCAGCACGACGTCGCGGTCGTGCTCGAGCACGTCGAGCACACGCTGCGCGGCTACCTGCAGCTCATCGCCCACGGGCGTCCCGCGATCGAGGGCGTCGAGGCGAACGGGCTCTTCCCGGCCGTGTCGCACGACCCGGTGACGATCCCGCTGTCGCGCCGCACCGACGTCTTCCCGACGTGGGAGGAGAACTTCACGCTGCTGAAGCTCCAGGCGACGCTCGCCACCCTCTGGACCAGCGAGGGGACGCGCGACTTCGCGCTCGGCGCCTGGCTCGACTCGGACGAGCGCGGCGGGCTCTTCGAGCTGTTCGCGCGGTTCCTCGCACCGGAGGTCGCGGCCGGCATGTTCACGCACCTCGAGGCGGTGCGGCTGATGCCGCTCGTCAAGCAGCGCTATCCGGGCCTCGCGGCCGACCTCTCCGAGCTGCGCACGCGGGTCTTCCCGGGCGACCAGCCGCGGCCGCCGCACGGCGCCGCGCAGGCGATCCTCTTCCTCGCGCTCGGCGGCGATCCGGCGCGCGTCGGTTGGTCGGGCGAGTGGCGACAGCCGCTCGAGGGCTTCGTACGTGACGCGGCCGACGGCAGCGCGACCGTGTACGACACCGCGACCGTCACCGCAGCGCTCTGCGACCGCATCGCCGAGGGCGATCTGCTGCCGATCTACGGCATCGAGGCCTTCCTCGAGGAGGACCCGATGATGCAGTACCTGCTCGAGGAAGCGGAGGAGCGGACCGGACCGGCGGGCGACGTCGACCAGCCGCCGCAGCGGATCGTCGACCACCAGGGCGCCGACGGCGAGCGCAGCGACGAGATGGCGCCGGCGGGACCGCTCGACGCCGAGATGCTGCGCGCCTTCCTCGAGCAGAACCCGCACCTCAAGGTGATGCGCGCCGACGGTCCGCTCGACGCGACCGGCCTCTTCGTCGCCGGTCTGACCGGTGGCGGAGAGGCCGCGGAGCCCGGCGAGCGCGGCGCGACCACGCGCCCCGACGACGTGCTCGCGCTGTCGCGCCACGGCCGCGAGGCGCGCGGCGTCTTCCTGCACGACGAGTGGGACTACCTGATCTCCGACTACCGCGCGCAGTGGTGCCGCGTGCACGAGATCGCGCCCGACGGCGACAACGGCGAGTTCTTCACCGGCACCTTGCTGCGCTACGCCGACGTGCTGCCCGAGGTGCGCCGCCAGTTCCTGCGCGTCAAGCCGGAGGGCTACCGGACGATCCACGGGCTGCTCGACGGCGAGGACTTCGACCTGAACGCCGTGGTCGACGCGCGCTCCGACCTGCGCTCCGGCGCGACGCCCGACGGCAAGCTCTACGTCGCGCGCCAGCGGGAGGAGCGCGACGTCGCGACGCTCTTCCTGCTCGACATGTCCGCCTCCACCGACGAGGACACCGAGCCCGCGGAGGCGCTGCTCGAGGACGCGATCCGCATCGACCCGTCGCACCCGAAGCGGCGCCCCCGGCGCATCATCGACATCCAGAAGGAGGCGCTGGTCATCATGTCGCAGGCGCTCGAGGAGATCGGCGACATGTACGCGATCTACGGCTTCTCGGGTCACGGCCGCGACCGCGTCGAGTTCTTCGACGTCAAGGCCTTCGACGAGCCGCTGAACCTCGCGGTGCGCGGCCGCATCGGCGCGATCGAGCCGCAGCGCTCGACGCGCATGGGTGCCGCGCTGCGCCAGTCGATCAACAAGCTGCGCCACGTCGCGTCGCGCGCGAAGCACCTGATCCTGCTGTCCGACGGCTTCCCGCAGGACTTCGACTACGGCGAGGACCGGCGCTCGAACGTCTACGGTCTACGCGACACCATGATGGCGCTGCGCGAGGCGCAGCGCGCCGGGATCGCGCCGTTCTGCATCACCGTCGACAAGGCGGGCAACGACTACCTGCGCGAGATGTGCGACGAGAAGCGCTACCTCGTCATCGACGACATCGCGGAGCTGCCGCGCCAGCTCCCGAAGATCTACTCCGAGGCGACGCGCGGCGGCTGATCGCGGGCGCGCGCCGGATCACGTCACTCGACGCAGTTCTGGTTGCGGGTCGCGAAGCGGTTCGCACGCCAGCGGTTCTCGCCGCAGCCCGGGGTCGCGTCGGCGAGGTCCGCGACGACGTTCCCGATCGCGACGTTGCCGTCGACCTCGTTGAGGCGTGCGCGGGCGCCGAGCGCGATCCCGAACACGTTGTCCTCGCCCGTGTTGCGCGCCAGCCGATTCGCGCTTCCCGTGACCGTGAAGCCGACCCGGTTGCCGGCGGCGACGCTGTCGCTGATCGTGCTGCCGTTGCCGCGGATCGCGATTCCCGTTCCCCCGTGCTCGAGCACGAGCCCGGCGCGCACGCGATTCGCGTCGCTCGCGAGCACGATTCCCTCCCCCGACCCGAGGATCGAAGCGACGTCGTCGATCCGGTGAAAGCCGCTCCCCGCGGCGACCACCCCGTTGTGGCAACCCTCGACGGTGCCGTTGTGCACGGTCACCGCCCAGCCGAGAAGGACGATCCCCACCCGCGGCGCCGCGCCGTCTCCGTCCGCGTCGGCGCAGGAGATGGTGTGGCCGCCGAGATCGAGCACGGCGGGCCCGGTCACCAGCACGGCTGCACCGTCGCCGTCGCACGTGAGATCGCCGCCCAGCACGACGGCCTGCCCGGGAGCGACCCGATCGCCACACCGCACCTCCGCGCCGGCCGCCGCCGGTCCGCCGGCGAGGCCGGCGCCGACGACGAGCAACGCCCCGAGACGGTACCCTCTGCTCGAGTTTCTCATGTCCACCTCCTGAAGCCCGCGCGATCACTCGACGCAGGACTGGTTCCGCGTCTCGAAGCGGTTGTTGCGCCAGCGGTTCGCACCGCATCCCGGGGACTCGTCGGCGAGGTCGGCGACGCCGTTGCGGGCCGCGAGGGTGCCGCTGATCGCCGAGGCCGCAGCACTCGCCGTGAGGCGCACGCCGAAGGCGGCGTTGTCCTCGCTGCGGTTCAGGAACAGGCGGCTCCGCGGGCCGCTCGCGACGATGCCCGCCGCCGCGTTGCGGGTCGTCACGTTGCCGAGCAGCGCGCTCCCGATCGCGCGCGCGTCGAGGAAGATGCCGATCAGGTTGGCGCGCCCCTCGTTGCGCACCAGGCGGTTGCCGCTACCGACCACCGTGAAGCCGACACGGCTCCCGAGCGCGCGATTGTCGGTCAGGACGCTGCCCGAGCCGGCGATCAGGAAGCCGTCGCGCTCGTTGGCACTCGCGAAGTTGCGCGCGAGCGTGCTGCGCTGCGCGACGCGAAAGCCGACGCGGTTGTCGCTCGCCGATCCGTCGGTGACCACGTTGCCGCGGCCGACGACCGCGATGCCGGCGCCACCGTGCGACAGGACGAGCGCCTCGGTCAGACGGTTGCCGTCGCTCGCGAGGACGATGCCGTCGCCCGATCCCGAGAGCGCCGCGACGTCGTGGATCCGGTGTCCTCCCGCGCCCGCGACCACCACGCCGTTGTGGCAGGCGTCGATCGCGCCGCCGCGCACCACGGCGCCGCCGCCGAGGACCAGGATCCCGACGCGTGGCGCGGCGCCGTCGCCGTCACCGTCGGCGCAGGTGACCGAGAAGCCGTTCAGGTCGAGGACCGCCGGTCCGGTCACGACGAGGGCCGCGCCGTCGCCGTCGCAGAGCAGGTGGTCGGCGAGGACCACCTCGCTCCCGGGCGCGATCCTCTGCCCGCAGCTCACCGCGGCCCCAGCCGCCGGGACGCCCGTCGTGACGCCGAGCAGGGCCGCTCCGGCGATCAGCCCACGGAACACCGCGGAACGCTCTCCCGTTCGCGAAAATGCCTTTGCACGCATGGTTTCCTCCTCGAGCACGCATCCGGCGCGCGCTTCGATCGAGGGGCGTGAGGCGCGACCTTGCGAAGTGAGGGCGCCGCGATCGGGACCTCACGGGCCTCCCCTGCGCGCGGCGCGCGTGAGCGGCCGCCGGCGCGGAAGATGGACAAGCGAGCCGATCCGGACGAAGGTCGCCTCGCCCGAGACGGGGAGGAGGACGAGGAGGATGCGCAGCTCGACCGAGCACGAGATCCGCCCGCTGCGGCGCGCGCGCAGCGCCCGCGTCGAGGTACGGCACGACGAGTTCGTCGCGACCGAGTACGAGCTCTACATCCCGGCGGGGATCTGGACGCACACCGCGGTGCGCGCGTTCCTCGACCGGCCGCTCAAGGTCGAGGGCGGCGCGACCATCTCGAAGGGAGCAACCGGTCTGTGGCGCGGCAGCCAGGAGGAGACGCACGTCATCCGCATCGTCGTGCGACGATCGAGCGAGGGCCGCGACGCCGGGCGCGACCGCTTCTTCGACCTCCTGCAGCGCCGCGTCGGCCGCCTGATGGCGCAGCTCGCCGAGTGGCCGGAGGCGCGCCAGCAGGAGGTGATGTTCACCGCGAAGGAAGTGCGGGTGGGCGTGTCGACGCTGGCTAAGCCGCCGGTGCTCCGCCGGACCGCCGGAGCCGTCCGTAGATCGCGAGCAGCACCACGGCGCCGACGATCGCGCCGATGAAGCCCGCGGGCTGACCCGGCGCGTACCAGCCGAGCCCCTGTCCGACCCAGGTCGCCAGCAGCGCGCCGCCGATGCCGAGGAGCGTCGTCAAGATGAAGCCCATCGCGTCCTGTCCGGGGTGAAGGAAGCGCGCGACGACGCCGACGAGAAAGCCGATCACGATCGTCCACAGGATGCCCATGCGATCCTCCTGTCGAGCAGGTCTCGGCCGAGTGCGAATTCGCTGCGCGACAGGAGCACGGAACTCCGTCCCCGACAAGGGCCGGAAACAGGTCGGGCCCCCGTCTCGCGACGAGGGCCCGACGTGCAAACGAGCGTGGCTGCGGGCAACCGCTACTTGCCGAGCCCCCACTTGGCCTTGTTGGCCTCGACCTGGTCCGCGTTCGGGTGCTCCTTCTTCTCGTGCTTCTTAACCTCGAAGTCGGAGCTCAGGTCCATCATCTTGTAGTTCAGGGCGGTGTCGTCCTTGAACACGTCGGGGACGGCAACCTCCTCGAAGATCGCCTGCCAGGGACACTCCGGCTCGCAGGCGCCGCAATCGATGCACTCGTCCGGGTGGATGTAGAGCTGGTTGGGAAAATTCGTGGTGTCCGCGCCCCGGTAGCCGTAGATGCAGTCGACGGGACAGACGGCGACGCAGCCGGTGTCCACGCAGTCACGGCAGAGCCGGGTGATGATGTAGGCCATCGTTCTTTCTGCCTCCTGATGACGATTGCCGCGCATGCCGGCGGCGCGGCAGACCGAGGAATATAGCCGCCGACCGAGGCAATGCAACGCACCGACGGCCCTTCTGGAGCGTAGAAGGAGCGCTCCAGAAGCGCTCCGCGGGCGCGTCGCGCGCGCGGGATCAGTCCAGGCGGCGCGCGCCGATCAGTCGAAGCCCGATGTCGCCGAGCGCAAGGACGAAGGCCGCCATCGCGAGCACGTGGACGAGCGGAAACGTGATCTGGCGCTCGGCCGGGGCGCGCTTCAGGATCTCGGCGAGCGGCGCGTTCACCGCTCCGCCGGTGATCTCGGCGATCTGCGACAGCAGCGCCCAGCCGGGCTCGGCCTCGGGATCCTCGCGACCGATCTGCTCGCCCGTGGTCGCCGACGGCAGCCACTCCTCGCGTGCGAACAGCAGCTCCTTGCCGCGCCGCTTCTCGATCACCACGCGGGGCTCGATGGTGTCGAGCGGCGGCAACGCGATCTCGTGGTGGCGCGGACCGAGCGCCGGCGGCGCGAGCTCGCGCACGGTGCCGTCGCGGCCCGTGATCTTGAGCGTCAAGCTCGCGTCGGGCGCGCTGTCGTAGGTGTCGATCGAGAGCATCGGCGTCGCGCCGTCGTCGCGCAACGCAAGGCGCACCTCGTCGGCGCTCTGCGGCCGCGCGACCCAGCGCACGAGCTGCGACCAGAAGCGCCGTACGCCGCCCCAGCTCTGCCACTCCGTTCCGGGATTCGCCGTGAACACCGCGACGCGCCCGAGGCCGTTCTGCCAGCCGGCGAGGACCGGCGAGCCCTCGCCGCTCGGGCCGCCGGTGAGCCACGCGGTGGCGCCGCTCTTCAGCGGCACGCTCGCCATCTCGCGCAGCATCGGCAGGTCACGCTCGCGCAGCCCGCCCAGCGCCTCGCCCTGGCTCGCGACGCGCGGCCGGAACGCCGTGTCCTTGGGCTCCTCGTCCTCCTCGCGGCCGGCGCGCTGCCGCGTGTCTGCGATCATCAGGCTCGGCAGGGACACGGCGTCGGTGACGAGGTAGAAGCTGCCGTCCGTCGCCTCGGCGATCTGCTTGACGAGCGCGTGGCTGTCCTTGTCGTCGCCGATGCGGATCGAGGTGACGGTCACGCCGGAGCGCGCGAGAGCGGCGATGAGAGCGTCGTGCTCGGCGGCGGGACGGATGCTCGCACCGTCGCTGAGCAGGATGACGTGACGGGTCGTGCGGCCGCTCGCGATGAGCTGGCGAGCGGCGATCTCCAGCGCCTCCTTGAAGTCGGTGCCGCCGCTCGGCATCAGGCGGCTGATCAGGTCGCTCGTCTTGGCGCGGCTCGTCTGCAGCGGCTGCAGCGGCGCGAGGAGCGACGTCTCGGTGTCGAACGCGACCGCGCCGACCTCGTCGCGGTCCTCGAGCTGCGCGATGAGCGCCAGCGCCGCCTCGCGGGCGTAGGCCATGCGGCTCGGGTTCGGCTGGTCGAGCCGCACGCCGTAGCTCATGCTCGACGAGCGGTCGATCACCAGGAAGAGCGCCATCGGCTCGCGCACGCGCTCCTTCGGCTTCTGCTCGCGCACGCGCACCGGCAGCAGGCGCTCGAGCGCGCTGCCGCGCAGCTTCTCGTCCGAGACCAGGCCGCGTCCGGCGGCGACCAGCAGTCCGCCGCCCTGGTCGCGCACGTACTCCTCGAGCGCCTCGAAGGCGCCGGGGGCGATGTCCGTGCGGGACACGGTGCCGAGCACGACCGCGTGGAAGCGCGCCAGCTCCGCGGACGTGATCGCGCCGAGCTGTCCGCGACGCTCGACCTCGAAGCCGGCGTCGCGCAGCAGCGGCACCAGCGCGGCGTCGCCCGAGACCACGAGCACGCGCGGCGGGGCGAGCACGCTCAGCGTCGTGCCGCGCCGCGCGCGCGGCGACGCCACCTCGGGCGGAGCCTCCAGCGCGACCGTCACCGCGTAGTGCCCCGGCTGTCCGGCGCGCACCTCCGCGTCCACCACCGAGCGCCCCGGCTCGACCCGCAGCGGCACGCGTCCGAGCTCGGTGTCGCCTTGGCGCGCGACGAGCGTCGCCTCGAGCGGCACCGTGCCGCGATTCGCGATCGCGACGGCGAGCTTGACGTCGCTCCCCTGCCGCGCGACGTCGGGTGCGGTGACGTGCTCGATCGACAGCGGCGCCTGGTGGCGCGGCGGCACGATCGGGTAGACCCGCACGCCGCGCCGTCGCGCGCTCTCGGCGGCCGCCGACGCGTCGCCGGCGTTCTGGTTGCCGTCGCTCAGCAGCACGAGGGCGCCGCCGCCCATGGAGGCGAGGCTCGCGCCGGAGTCGATCGCCGCCATCAGGTTGGTCGCGCTGCCGTCCACCTCGCCGGTGACGTCCTCGGGCAGCGACGGCTTGCCCGGTCCGCTCACCAGGCCCGCCTCGCGGCCGAAGTGGAGCAGCGCGAACTCGTCGTCGCGACGCATGGTCCCGACGAGCACCTCGATCCAGTCGCCCATCCACGCGCGCTCCGCGCGCGTGATGCTCTGCGAGGCGTCCTGCGCAGCGATCACGGTGAGGCGGTCCTCGCGCTCGGTCTCGACGAGAGTCGCACCGGCGATCGCCGCGACCGCACACAGATAGGCGCCGGTGCGCAGCACGGTCGCGAGCCACAGCCGCCACGCCGGCGCCGCGGGCCAGCCCGCGCGTGCCGCCGCCCGGCGACGCACGTGGGCGACGATCGCCAGCACCACGAAGAGCGGCGCGAGGTACGCGAGCGGCACGTACTGCGAGGCCTCGAACGCGAGCCCGCGGTCGCCAATCTGCAGCCACGGCTCGAGCATCAGCGGCCCACCTCGGAGGCCGAGAGGCCGCTCCCGCGGGCAGCCTCGCGGCGCCGCGCGCGCGGTCCCGACCATGCGACCACCAGCCACTCGAGCAGCATCGCCGCCACCGCCGCGATCAGCAGCTCGCGGACCCAGGGCAGCTCCTGCCACGTGGTCACGGTGGACGGATCGGGCTCGGACGCGCGCACGGGCGGCGGTGCCGGCGGTGCGAAGAGCGGACGTGCGACGTCCGATTCGGCGGGATCGATGAAGCTCACCAGCAGGTCGCGCGGGCCGTTCGCGCCGTGGGCGCGGTACGCGCCGGCACGCTCGAGCGTGATCTCGCTCGCCGGCGCGAGCTCGCGCGTCCCGTCGGGACCTTCGATGCGCGCGATCGGCGAGGCGTCGGGGAAGCCGGCGCGCAGGCGCTCGCCGGCGAGCCGCGTCAGCGGCGCCTCGCCCGGCGACGGCGCGAGCCAGCGCAGCAGGTTGATCGCGAACACCAGCGTGGGCAGCGCATCGGCGTTGCGCAGGTCGCCCGCGCGCAGGGGGAAGGCCGTCGCCACGACGCGCCGGCCGCCGACCTCGCCGGCGAGCACCAGCGGCACCTCGCGCCCGTCCGCCCGCCCGAGAAGGACCGGCTTCAGCGGGCCGCCGGCGGCGAGCGAGACCATCCCGTCACCGAGCAAGGTGTCGGCGTTGGCGACCCCTCGGGTCAGCGGGTGCGCGCGCTGCTCCGCGAAGCGTGCCCGTGGAGCGGGACCCGCGACCGTGACGTCTGCGTTGCCACGCGGCGGCGCCAGGTAGACCGCGTTCCCCGGCGGCGGCAGCGAGGGTGCGAAGCGGTCGAAGACGGTGATCCCGACGTCGCTCGCCGGCTGATACTGGACCGGAACCAGCGTGCGCACCTCGACGCTGCCGAGGCTCCGCGCGAGGCCCTCGACGCCGCGCTGCAGGGCGTCGTCCTCGGTGACGAGCAGGATGCGGAGCGGCGTCGGCGCGGGGACCACGCCGTAGATCGTGTCGTCGAGCGCGAAGTCGTCCGGCGGCGAGAGCGTCACCCGGAACGGTCCGGACCAGGTGAAGCCGTCGACCGACAGCACCTCGGTCGCGCCGGGCGCGATCGTCGCGCTGCGCGTGATCGCCCCCGGCGACGCGTCGTCGGCGAGCGGCGCGATTCGCACCTCGACCGTGCGGGCGTCCTGCGCGAGGTTCCGCACGTTGACGATCGCGCGCGTGCGCGCCAGCGGCTCGAAGGGGTTCGACAGGACGCGCACACCCGCCAGCGCGACGTTGTCGCCGCCGGTGCCGAACCGGTGCACCGTGCTGAGCGCGCGCGCGTCGCGGCTCATCACAAGGCCGTCGGTGGCGACGTCGGTGAAGACGTCGATCGAGCCGCTCGCCCCGGCCTGCGACGCGGCGATCTCGGTCGCGGCGGTGAGGTTGCCGCCGGTGTCGCGCGGCTCGAGCGTGCCGATGAGCCTGGCCGCGGCCTCGCCGTCGAGCTGGGTCCCGACCACCTGCGGCTGCAGGCCGGCCGCGATCACCGTCAAGCGCAGGCCGCTGCGGCCCAGCTCGCGCGCTCGCTCCTGCGCCGCATCGCGCGCCAGCGCGAAACGCGTGCCGCCGTCGGCGCGCGCCTGCATGCTCGCCGACACGTCGAGCACGATCACCGCGTCGCGCGCGGGACCCGGCGGCAGCGCGCGCCGCGTGAACGGCTGTGCGAGTGCGAGCACGCTCGCGACGATCAGCGCCGCCTGGACGAAGAAGAGGAGCGGCAGGACCGGACGGCGGCGCGCCGCGACAGGCTCTGCGATCGCGCGCCACACCACGAGGCTCGACACCATCGCGGGCGGCCGTCGCCGCGTGCGCAGGTAGAGCCACACGAGCGGCAGCAGCACGCCGAGCGCGGCCAGCCAGAGCGGAGTCGCGAACGCGAAGCCCACGCTACCTCACGAGCCCGAGGCCGAGACGCGGCAGCTCTTCGCGCAGGAAGCCGAGGAGCCCGACGTCGCTCACGGTGAGCGCGCTCGCCATGCCGCGCGCCGCCGCGGTGCGGCCGAGTGCCGTGACGTGCGCGAGCAGAGCTTCCTCGTAGCGGCCGAACGTGTCGGGCGAGGGGTCGATGCGGTGCTGCGCGCCGGTCTCGCGGTCGATCAGCACGTCGTGGCCGTAGAGCCACGCCGGATCGCGGTCGCCGCGCGACAGCACCTGCACGAGCTTTGCCTCGCACAGGCGCGCCGCGAGCACGTCCAGCACGCGCTGCACGGCGCCGAGCTCGCACAGGAAGTCGGAGATCAGGATCACCATGCCGCGACGCGTGTCGCGCAGCAGGTGGTCGAGGCCCGCCGCCAGGTCTCCCTCGCCGTCCGCCTGGTGGATCCCCGCCAGGAAGGAGCGCACGTCGGCGAGCGCACGCCGCGAGCGCAGCGGACCGTGCGCCAGGCTCGCCCCCGCACCCGCCTTGCGGCGTCCCGGGATCGCCGCCAGGTAGACGCGGTCGCCGCCCGACAGCGAGACCGTGGCGAGCATCGCGGCGATCGCGCGCGCCATGTCGAGCTTGCTGCCCGGCTCGTCGGGCCCCATCGAGCCGCTCGAGTCGACGACGAACCAGACCGGAACCTCGCGCTCGGCGACGAAGCGTCGCGTGACCAGCTCGTCGAGCCGCGCGTAGACGTTCCAGTCGATGCGCCGCAGGTCGTCGCCACGGGTGTAGGGCACGTGGCGCTCGAGCTCGGTGCCGCCCACGTCGCCACGGTTGCGAACGCGGGTGTGCCCCGGCCGCTCGCCGCTCGCGTGCGCCGCACGCAGGCGGATGCGGTCGAGCACGCGCAAGGTCGCCGGCGCGAACGCCTGCTCGAACAGGCTCTGCTCCGGCGTGCGCGCGCGGACGGCTCTCAGCGCTGCCACTTCCGTGCGACCTCGAGGAGGTGCTCGACGATCGCGCGCGACGTGACACCCTCCGACTGCGCCGCGAAGTTCACCACCACGCGGTGCGCGAGCGCCGGCACGGCGACCTCCTCGACGTCGGCGAACGACACGTTCACGCGTCCGGCGAGGAGAGCGACGACCTTCGCGCCGAGGATCAGCGCCTGCGCGCCGCGCGGGCTCGCGCCGTAGCTGACGTAGCTCTTCACCTTCTCGTCGCCGGTCACGTCGGGGATCGTCGCGCGCACCAGCGAAGCGACGTAGTCCTCGACCTGTGGTGCGACCAGCACCTCGCGCACCTTGCGGCGCAGAGCGTTCGCGTGCTCCGCCGGCTGGTCGGGGAACACGGGCGCGATCTGCCCGTGCGTCGCGCCCGTCGTGCCGCGCACGATCGCGCGCAGCTCCTCGAGCCCGGGGTAGGCGAGCGAGACCTTGAAGAGGAAGCGGTCGAGCTGCGCCTCGGGCAGCGGGTAGGTGCCCTCCATCTCGATCGGATTGAGCGTCGCCAGGACGAAGAACGGCGACGCGAGCGGATGCGTCGTACCGGCGACGGTGACCTGTAGCTCGGCCATCGCCTCGAGCAACGCGGACTGCGTCTTCGGCGTCGCGCGGTTGATCTCGTCGGCGAGCATGATGTGCGTGAACAGCGGCCCCGGCGCGAAGGTCATCGTGCGCCGGCCGCTCTCGCTCTCCTCGAGCACGCGCGTGCCGGTGATGTCGGCGGGCATCAGGTCGATGGTGAACTGGACGCGCGAGAACGTGAGGTCGAGCGCCTCGCCGAGCGAACGCACGATCAGCGTCTTGCCGATGCCCGGTACGCCCTCGATCAGCACGTGGCCGCCCGCGAAGAAGGCGATCAGGATCTGGCGCAACGCATCGCGGTGGCCGACGACCACCTTGCCGATCTCGCGCTCGAGGTGCGCGAACGTCTCGCCGAACTCGGCCGGCGTCGGCAGCTTGTCTCCGATGTGGACTACCGCTTCTCCGCTCATGGTTCCCTCTTGAAGATTCGCTTGACGACCGCCTCGTACTCGGCCGGGATCTCCTCGTGACGCACCGCGCGCGCGGCCTCCTGCGGGCCGGTGCCTGCATCCGCGATCCGGCTGCTCGGCTGCGCCTCCATCGACTTCGGGCCGTCGGAGCCGGCCTTGCCCGGGATGCCGCCGAGCGTCAACGAGAAGCGCGCCTTGTGGCGGCCGCCGTCGAGCGTCAAAGGCTTCTTCGCGAGCAGGTCGCCGGTAGCCTTGCCCGAGCCGGCGCCGGCCCCGCCCGCGTGCTGCTTGAGGCCGTCCTCGTTGCCGAGCGCCATCGGACCGTCGGCGGGCGCGTCGCCCCCGGGGGCCGCGCGTCCGCCCGCCTGTGCGCCGCCCTTCTTCTGCTCCTGCGCGCCGGGCTCGCCCTGCCGTCCGCGCTGCCCCTCGCCGGGCCGCGCCTTCGCCGAGCCACCCTGGGCGCCGCCCTCCTGCTGCACGGTCTGCCCGGAGCCGTCGTCCTGCTCCCGGCGCGCGAGCTGCTCGTCCGGGACCAGACCGCCCTCCTCCGCCTCCGACTTGCCGAGCCCCGACTCGGCGACCGCGCCGCGCTCCGCCTGCGGCTCCGCGCCGTCGCCCTGCTTGCCGGAGCCGTCCTGCAGCACGGCGCTGCCGCCGAGCGAGCGCTCGAAGTTCTGCTTCAGATCCGACTGCAGCTCGGCGAGCGCGCCGGTGGGTGCCGCGCCCTCGACCTTCGCCTGCGGTCCGGCGCCGGCGTCGGCGCCGCGCGTTCCGCTCTGGAAGCCCGACTGCGGCCCGACCCCGGACGGTCCGCTCTCGCCCGGAGCCTCGCCGCCCGGCGTCTGCGCCTGCGGCGCGGTCGCCCGACCGGGCAGCTCCGGGAGCGACCCGGCGTCGTACCAGGGCACGAGGAACAGCCAGGCGACCAGCGCCGACGCGAGCAGCAGCAGGACGTTCGCCGGCAGCGCCGCGATCCCGAGGCGGTCGGCGCGCCAGCGGCCGAGCTGCTTCCGGTTGTCGGCCACCAGCTCGGGCCAGAGCCGCGCGCTCGCGTCGCGCGGGCGCGCGCTCACCAGGGTGAGCAGCCGCTGATCCAGAGGAATTTTGCTCTCGACCCAGCCCGCGGCCTCGAGCGGACCTGCCCAGCGACGACGGAGCACACGGAGCGAGAGCGCCACGACCAGCAGCACGAGGCCGACGACCAGGGCGAGCGCGAGCCGGAACTCCTGCGGCGACAGCCACGCCGCGCAGGCCGCCAGGGCGGAGGCGCCGAGCAGCGCCGCCGACGCCGCACGGAACGTCACGCGGAGCGTCGCGAGGCGGTTCAAACGGTGCGCCACCTGGCCCAGGCAGACGTCCGTCTCCGGCACCTCTCGGGCCGTGAAGGGGTCCATCTCGGCGAGGGATTCGGCTGCGCGGGGGGGCAAGGACGGGACGCTACAGCGAGCCGCCGCGACCGGTCAACATCCCAAGGCTCGTGGCCTGCGTCCGGCATCGGCACCCGCCGATCGGTCGGGCGAGCCGTCCGAACGGCGCGTCAAGCGGAGGGCAGGCGCGCGCGCAGGCGTCGTGCCACCTCGTCGAGCGTCTCGAGCTTCTTCGCGTACGCCCAGCGGATGGTGTCGCGGCCGAGGCCCGGGGTGGCGTAGAAGCTCGACCCCGGCACCACCGCGACGCCGACCTCGCGGATCAGATGACGCGCGACCGCGTGGTCGTCGCCGAGCCCGGCGAGAGGTCCGAAGTCGGTGAGCACGTAGTAGGCACCCTCGGGCTGCGACGCGCGGAAGCCGTGCTCGGCGAGGATGCCCATCATCCTCTCGCGCCGCACGGCGTAGTCGCTCACGAGCTGCTCGTAGTAGCTCTCGGGCAGCGCCATCGCGGCCACGGCCGCATGCTGCAGCGGGGCGGGAGCACAGATGGTGAGGAAGTCGTGCACGGTGCGCAGGGCGTTCGCGAGCGGGCCCTCGGCGCAGGCGAAGCCGAGCCGCCAGCCGGTGACGGCGAACGTCTTGCCGAGACCGCCGATCGTGATGGTGCGCTCCGCCATGCCCGGTAAGGTCGCGAGCGGCACGTGCGGACGGCCGTCGTAGAGGATGCGGTCGTAGATCTCGTCGGTGATCGCGACGACGTCGTGCTCGATGCACAGGCGCGCGATCCCCTCCAGCTCCTCGCGGGTGAACACCCGGCCGCTCGGGTTGTGCGGCGAGTTGACCAGGATCGCGCGCGTGCGGCTGGTGAAGACGCGGCGCAGCTCGTCCGGGTCGAGCGCGTTGTGCGGCGGCCGCAGCGCGTGGAAGACCCCGGTCGCGCCCGCGAAGGTGGCGGCCGGGAGGTAGTTCTCGTGGAACGGCTCGATGATCACCACCTCACCGCCGGGATCGACCGCGGCGAGCAGCGCCGCCGTGATCGCCTCGGTCACCCCGCAGGTCACGACGACGTGGCGCTCGGGGTCGAACTCGAGCCCGTAGCGCTCGGCGAGCTTGCGGCTCAGCGCGTCGCGCAGCGGCTTGATGCCCCAGGTGACGGCGTACTGGTTGTGGCCGGCGTCGATCGCGGCGTGCGCCGCGGCGATCACCTCGGGCGGGGGCGGGAAGTCCGGAAAGCCCTGCGCGAGGTTGACCGCCTCGTGCGCGAGCGCGAGGCGGGTCATCTCGCGGATGGTGGACTCCCGGAGGTGGGCGAGACGCTGGGCGGGTGGGCGCATCAGGCGTGTGAACGTACTCGATTCGACATCCCGCCGGTAGGCGGCCGGAGACGCGGCGCACGGCGAACCTGCAAGCCGGCTCCCGCGCCCTGCGGTCAAGCGCGCACGATCGTGCGGTGGATCTCCGTCGTCAGCTTCTCGATCCGCTCCGCGAGCTCGCGCGACAGCGCCGTCAGCTCGGTGTTCTGCTCCAGCAGCTCCACGATTCGCGCGTTCTGCTCGGACATCATCGTCTGCCAGGTGGCGCTCGCCGCGGCGATGTCCTCGCGGTGCATCGCGTCGGCCTCCGCGTGGGCCTTGTCGCGATCGGCCTGCCGGGTCTGCGCGAGCAGGATCAGCGGCGCCGCGTACGCGGCCTGCGTGCTGAAGGCCAGGTTCAGCAGGATGAACGGGTACGGATCGAAGGTCGTCAGATCGAGGCCGTTCACCATGATCCAGACCGCGACGATCAGCGTCTGGACGATCAGGAAGCGCGGCGTGCCGAAGAAGCGGGCGAAGGCCTCGGCCTGCATCCCGAAGCGATCGCTGCCGAACGTCGGCGAGAGATGCGCGAGCGGCATGTGGAACCGGAAGTGGTTGAACCGCCGCGGGCCGCTCGCAGCACCGCCGGTGACACCCTCTGTCGCCATGCACCCTCCGCAACGCCGCGTCGGGACCGGGTCGGTCGCGCCGCGGCGTCGATCGTCGTCGCCGTGGATTCCTGTCAGGGTGGGTACCAGGACGGGATTGACGAAGCATCGATCGTAACCATCAAGATCTCGTGATCGTTGCACCGCGATCGGCCTTGCAGCCGCCGCGGAAAGGAGAGGTCCATGCCGACCAGAGCCGCGGGCAGGTCTGCCCGATCCACCGCTCGTACGAAGTCCACCCGTGCCGTCGTGTCGCGCGAGGCCCGTGCCGCTTACGGCGAGGTCCAGGCTGGCGTGAAGAGCATCGAAAAGGCGATCGGCGAGATCCGTCGCGGCGTCGTGCGCGCCGAGCGACAGATCGAGGCGGACGCGAAGCGCCGCGTCCGCGAGCTGCGCAAGGAGGCGCAGGCGCAGCTCGGCGTGCTCAGAAGCCGCCAGCGCGACGCCAGCAGAACGCTGAAGGAGCTGCGCTCGGCGGCCGACGAGTCGTGGCAGGACGTGAAGCGCTCCGCGGACTCGATCCTCGCCGACGCGCGCGCGACGGCGAGCGCGATCGTCGAGCGCTTCCGCAGCGTGCTCGGCGGCTGAAATCGCTCCGCCGCGCGACGCCCGAACGCGCAACCGCGCGCGAGGAGCGTCCGACGGCGTGCCGTAGGCGTCCGCAAACCTCCGCGCGCGAAGCCCCAGCGAGCGCGGGTCTCCGCGCGCGAAGCGCGCGGCCGACCGAAGGGAGCGCGGGGAGTGGGACCCTGCGCGGCTTTGCCGCGTAGGGCGAGGGGGCGGTGCCCCCTCGTTGTGACAAGCGCGCCGCCGAGCGCCAGCGAGCGCGGGTTTCCGCGCGCGAAGCGCGCGGCCGACCGAAGGGAGCGCGGGGAGTGGGACCCTGTGCGGCTTTGCCGCGCAGGGCGAGGGGGCGCGTGCCCCCTCGTCAACCTAAATTGTGAAAGACCTTCTGGACGTCGTCGTCCTGCTCGAGGGCATCGATCATCTTCAAGACCTCGGTCGCCTTGTCCTCGGGTAGCTCGACGGGCGTCTGCGCGACGTACTCGGATTCTGCCGAGACCGGCACGATCTTGCGATCCTCGAGCGCCTTCTGCAGCAGGCCGAAATCGGTGAACGCGCAGCGCAGCAGCAGCTGCGGCTCGCCCTTCTCGCCGGTGCTCTCCCCCATCTCCTCGAGGCCGTGATCGATCAGGTCGAGTTCGAGCTCCTCCTGATTGATGCCCTCGGGATTCAGGCGAAAGACGCCCATGCGCTTGAACTGGAACGCGACGCTGCCGGTCGCGCCCATGTTGCCGCTCGCCTTGTTGAAGTGGCCGCGCACGTTGGCGACGGTGCGCGTCGCGTTGTCGGTCGCCGCCTCGACGATCACCGCGACGCCGTGCGGCCCGTAGCCCTCGTACATGATCTCGTCGTAGGCCTTGGCGTCCTGGCCCGAGGCACGCTTGATCGCGCCGTCGACCTTGTCCTTCGGCATGTTCACGGCGCGCGCGTTCTGGATCACGCGGCGCAGCTGCGGGTTCGATTCCGGGTTCGGGCCACCCGCCTTCACCGCAATCGCGATCTCCTTGCCGATGCGGTGGAAAGCCTTCGCCATCTTGTCCCAGCGGGCGAACATGGTGGCCTTGCGTGTCTCGAAGATGCGTCCCATGGCTGATCTCTCGTGCGGCGCGAGGTGCGGCTCGCGCGGTCTGCTCGGCGGAAAGAAGCCCTTTTAGGCACCGGACGCCGCGCCGTCGAGTCCGCTCCGGGGCAGACGCCGGCGGACGATCGATCTTGTCCGCCGGCGCATTGACTGCGCTTCGCGGGCGTCGGTACGCTCGCCGCATGGCGACCCCCTCCCGGGCTCCCGAGCCCAGGCGCTTCACGCGCGAGGAGTACTACCGGATGTACGACGCCGGCCTCTTCCGCGACGAGCGCGTCGAGCTACTCGACGGGGAGATCATCGCCATGGGGACGAACGACCCACCGCACGCGTCGACGGTGAGCCGCGTCACGAAGCACGTGCTCCTACCGCTGTCGGACGCTTTCTGCGTCCGGAGCTCGTCACCGATCCGCCTCGACGAGCTGAGCGAGCCTCAGCCCGACGTCGCGATCTGCGAGCAGGACCCCGACGACTACTGGAGCGGCCACCCGACGCCCGAGCAAATCCTGCTGCTCATCGAGATCGCCGACGCGAGCCTCGCCTTCGACCGCAAGCGCAAGCGCGTCGCCTACGCGCGCGCCGGCATCGCCGAGTACTGGATCGTCAACGTTCCCGAGCGCATCGTCGAGGTGTCGCAACGTCCCGACCGGGCGGCGAAGCGCTACCGCGTGTCGCGGCGGGCGCGACCGGGCGAGCTGCTGACGCTTCCCGACGGCACGTCCGTCCGCGTCGCCGACCTCGTACCGCGCCGCTGAGCGGCGGAGCGCGCTGCTGCGGCGTGCCGACCAGCGACTGCTCGCAGGAAAGAGGCTCGATCAGGCTCCGCTGCGACGCGTGCCAGCACGATCTGCTGGTCGCGTTCTCCTGCAAGGGCCGGAGCTTCTGTCCGCCGTGCACCGGGCGGCGCATGGCGAGCCCCGCGGCGCACCCGGTCGACGGCGTGCTCGGCGGTCCCGGTCCGCCAGTAGGTGCTCACCACGCCGCACCGGCTGCTCTAGGCGCTCGGTACGACCACCGGCTCTGCCGGCGCGTGCTCGCGGCGTCGATGCGTGCGGTGCCGTCCTTCGAGCGGCGCCGCGCGCGGCGCCGACGGTACCGTCTCGCCGAAGCATCCCGCCCGGCTGAACTTGTTGGATGACTTCGTGCTCGACCCGAACACGACTTCCAGCCGACGGGCTTGGATCGCGGCGGCACTCGCCTCGCTTCTGCGGCCACGATCGAGCTCGTCTCTTCATGGGGGGCCTTCGGAAGCTGCCCAGATCGATTCGTAGGCGAGCGCCGAGAGGACCGCAGGCAGCTCGAGGTACGGCACGACCTGGACCTCGATCGCACCGAAGCGACGCGAGTACGAGGACGTGTCCTTCAGCGTGACCAGCAGGTTGCGACCGCGCGGGTGCTTGCGGCGAAATGCCTGCAGGCTGGCCGGGTCGAGCTTCTGCGCGGCGCTCTTGCACTCGATCGCCACCGCCTCGCGTCGCCGGCCCAGCTCGAGCACGAAGTCCACCTCGTGCTGCTGCTTGTCGCGCCAGTAGTGGACGCGTCCGACGCCGAAGTGGGCCGCCAGCTCGCCGAGGACGAGGTGCTCGAGGAGCTGGCCGCGATCGTCGTCGCGCAGCGAGTCCCAGCCGCGGTAGTAGGCGACGAAGTCAGTGTCGGAAGGCGTAGACCTTCGGCTGCGCCTTGATCTCGGGCGGGCGAGCCTCGAAAGCGTGCGCCAGCGCGTCCAACAGTGGCTGCGAATCGAAACGTCGCCAGGCTTTCTTCAAGTACGACCAAACGCAAACGAGGTTACGCGAACGATCGGCGCTGGTGGTGGCTCGATTTCGCACCTGCCACGGCGACTCCGTGACGTCCCCGACTGCGGAGCTCGTCGAGCCACGCCGACGAGCTCTTGGCCGACGTCTCCCGACGCCCCAGTCCCACGACCGATCGACACCTCGGCCCTACCCGCGATCGATGGCCGAGCCGGGTCGCCCGGCAGCTGCGCCGTCCTCAAGTCGCGTCGAGCTGCCCGTGCGCGGTCTGCGCGAGCGGATCTGCGCGGAGAAGCGCCGCGAGCTCGCGTGCTGTCGCGAGGCGTCGTGGTGCGCCCGCGACGCGGCGGTCGACGGTCGCGCCATCGTCACCGAGCACGGCCGCCTGTCGGAGGTGGTCGCCGACAAGCAGCTCGTCGAGGGGGGGACGAGTGGCCGATCGACACCCCGACCGTGCTGCGGGCGTGCGGCAGACTCTCAGCGCAACCGGCGATCGAGAAAAGCGATCGCGCCGTCCGCCGCCAGATCCGTGGCGGGCGGCACGTAGACGTCGAAGTGATCTCCGTCGAAGGTGACGACCTCCACGTCGTGCCCCTGCGCCCGATAGGCCTCGACCGCGGCGAACGGCGCGAAGCGATCGCCGCGCGAGGCGATCAGCAGCACGGGCGCCCGGATCTCCTTCGCGTGCGCCGCCGGATCGTAGTCGTCGAACAGGAACGGCGAGCGTGCCGCGACCTCGTTGCGGTAGGTCGAGCCCGGCACGACGAGCTTCTCGAACGCGCCGTACGCCGCGTCGTCGACGATCATGCCGAAGCCGCCCGCGGGCGCGATCGCCGGGATCAGGATCGGCTCGCGGCCGAACGCGGACGCGAGCATGTCGCCCCAGCCCGTGAGCAGCAGGCGGGTGGCCCAGCCGACGCCGAAGAACGTCGCCTCGCCCTCGATCTTCGCGTCGACCAGCGGCGCCTGGGCGATCACCGCACGGACGTCCGGGTCGCCGGCCGCCACGATCAGCGCGTGGCCGCCGCCGAGCGACGAGCCAAAGAGCGCGACGCGCCGTCCGTCGACGTCCTTGCTCGCGCGGACGAAGCGCAGCGCGGCACGCCAGTCCTCCAGCTGGCGCTCGGGATCGACGACCTGGCGCGGCAGCCCGCCGCTCGCTCCGAAGTGGCGGTAGTCGAAGGCCAGCACGGCGAAGCCGGCGCGCGCCAGCCGCTCCGCCAGCGCCGGCAGCCCGACGTCGCGCGTCCCCGCGAAACCGTGCCCCATCACCACCACGGGTGGCGCTGCCGGCGTGTCGGGCAGGTAGAGCCAGCCGGCACACTCGGCATCGCCGCACGGAAAGCGCAGGTCGCGACGCACCACGCCGCCGTCGAGCCGCTCCTCGGGTCCGGGCGGTGCCGCGGCACCCGGCGCGCGCGGGTCGCAGCGCGAGAACGCGATCGCCGACAACCCGACCACCACCACGATCGGCAAGACTCTTCGTAGACGCATGGCTCTCCTTGCGGACGGCTTCGGCTTCGGAGACTTTCACTGCTCGCTGGTGACGGAAACTCGCATTCGCGACGCCCGCGCCGGAACGGCGGAAGTCGATGACCTATCTCCGGAAACGTCCGCGCCAGGAGCGCTCGCAGGCGACCTTCGACGCGATCGTCGAGGCGAGCGCTCGCATTCTCGCCGAGGACGGCGTGCGCGCGCTCACGACCAATCGCATCGCCGAGCGCGCCGGCGTCAGCGTCGGATCGCTCTACCAGTACTTCCCCGACCGCGGCGCCATCGTTCGCGCGCTGCTCGAGCGTCAGCTCGCGCAGGCGAGCGCGATGCGACCGGCGCTGATCGACGACGAGACAGAGCCGCGTGCGCGGCGCGTCCGCGCGCTGGTGGACTGGTACTTCGACCTGCACGCCGCGAACGCACGCATCGGCTCAGCCCTCGCCCGGCTCGCGACGCAGGTGCTGCCGCCCGAGGAGGCCGTGCGCTTCGCGCAGGACAAGTCCCGCCGCGCGGCGCGCACGCTCGCGAGCCTCGGCCTGCCCCGCGACGCCGACGGAGAGGTGGCGACGTTCGTGCTCGAGACCTGCCTCGACGCACTCTGCGACCGCGCGCTGCGGGAGCGACCGGAATCGCTGCGGAGCGAGGCGCTGCGCGCCGAGGTGGCGGCGCTGCTCGACGGGTGGCTCGGCCGCTCCGGCTGACGCTTACGCCCGCGCGCCGATCAGCGCCTGCACGGCCTCGGCGAGCCCGTCGACGCTCAGGTGGAACATCGGGAACAGGCGCTTGACGACGCGCACCGTCTGGTAGTCCTCCCAGATGTCCTTCTTGTCCGGGTTGATCCACACCGAGCGGTCGAAGTGGTCCGCGATCCGGTGCAGCCACTGGATGCCGGGCGTCGGGGAGGTGATGCGCGGGTCGATGCCGCCGTAGGGCTCGACCAGCTCCGCCGGGTGCATCGCCGCGTCGCCGACGATCGCGACCTTCCAGCGCGCGTCGAGGCGGCGCAGGATGTCCGCCGTCGGGATCGCGTCGGCGCGCGTCAAGCGCGCCTTCGTGTACACGTGGTCGTAGATGCAGTTGTGGAAGTAGTAGGCCTGGAAGTCGCGCAGGCCGCGCTCCTCGTGCAGCGCGGTCAGGAGCTGGCTCACGGGCTCGTAGTACGGGTCCATCGTGCCGCCGACGTCCATCAAGAGCAGAAGTCGGACGTCGTTCTTGCGCGGCGCTCGGAAGACGATCTCGATCTCACCCGCGTTCTTGCAGGTCTCGTCGATCGTCTCGTCGAGCGCGAGCTCGGTCTGCGGGCCGGTGCGGGTGAGCTGGCGCAGACGGCGCAGCGCGACGCGCATCTGACGCATGTCCAGCGCCATGTCGGTGCGGTAGTCGGAGAAGCGACGCTCCTCCGCGACCTTCATCGCCGAGCGCGACTTCGCGGGACCGCCGACGCGGATGCCGGTCGGGTGCACGCCGCCGTGGCCGTACGGCGAACGGCCGCCGGTGCCGACCCACTTGTTGCCGCCGTCGTGCCGCTCGTCCTGCTCGGCGAGGGTTTCGAGGAAGCGGCGCATCAGCTCGTCACCCGTCAAGCGCTCGAGCTCGGCGAGCTGCTCGGGCGTCAGCTCGGGGAAGTTCTTCGGGTCCTTCAGCCACTCGAGGATCTCCTCGGTGACGTCGTCGCCGAGCGCGCCCTCGACGCCCTTGAAGACCTTCGCGAAGACCTTGTCGTAGGCGTCGAAGTAGGTCTCGCTCTTGATCAGGCAGGCGCGGCCGAGGTGGTAGAAGCGCAGCAGGCTCGAGCCGTGCAGACCTTCTTCGAGCGCCGACAGGAACGTCTGCCACTCCTGGATGGCGATCGGCACGCCTTCGTCGCGCAGGCCGTAGAAGAGGTCGAGGAACATGCTGCGCTTCGACTAGCCGCCCGGCACGGACGGGGCAACCCGAGCGACGCCGACGGCGGACGCTCCGGAGGGCGCGTGGCGCGAGGCCGTGGCATTCGCGCGGACGGCCCACTGCGTGGTCCGCAGCACACGGAAACGCGCCGAATCCGGGTTTCGCCCGGAGGCGGGCCGGCCTAGAACCGGGCCGGCCGCACGCCCTGGCACGGCGTGCCGGAACCAGGAGGTGCAGACGTGAAGACCCCCATCGTCAGACTGCTCGCGCTCGGCGCGGTCACGACGCTCGCCGCACTCGCGCCGGCGACGCGCGCCTTCGCGCACGGCACGATGATCGTGCCCGAGAGCCGCATCCACCGTTGCGCGTTCGACGGCAACGTCGAGAACCACCAGGACCCCGCGTGCCGCGCCGCAATCGATCTCGGCGGCAAGCAGGCGATGTACGACTGGAACGGGCTCCGTCAAGCAGCGGCCGACGGCCGTCACCGCGAGGTGATCCCCGACGGCAAGCTGTGCAGCGGCGGCAACCCTGATTTCATCGGGCTCGGGCTGCCGCGCAACGACTGGCGCACGACGCCGATCGCACCCGGCAGCGACGGCAGCTTCGAATTCGTCTTCCACGGCACCGCACCGCACGCGACGCGCGACTGGCAATTCTACTTGACGCGCGACGGCTGGGATCCGACCCGACCGCTCGCGTGGAGCGACGTCGACCCGTTCTGCACGAGCGGCCCCGTGCCGCTGGTCGGCGACGCGCAGGGACGTCAGGTCTACCGCATCCGCTGCAACCTGCCGGCGCGCAGCGGACGCCACGTGATCTTCGCGATCTGGCAGCGCTCGGACTCTCCGGAGGCGTTCTACTCGTGCAGCGACGTCGAGTTCACGGGCGGCACGGACGACGGCTGGCGCCAGATCGGTCGCGTCGACGCGCCCGAGGACCTGGCGGCGCGCTCGACGGTCACCTTCCGCCTGTTCGACGAGAGCGGTGCCGACCTCGAGCAGATCTCCGTCAAGATCAAGCAGGGGCAGCGGACGCGCGCACGCTGGCCGCGCGTGCTCGCGCGAGCGGTGAACGCACGCTCGACGCTGGCGCGGATCGGCGTGCTGAAGCCGTCCGGCAAGATCGTGCCGAGCAAGCAGGTCAACGACAACTTCGTCTACGCCGCCGACGGTCGCGGGCTCCGCTTCGAGATCGACGTCACCGGTCCGGGCGGGGGCGGTGGCGGCGGCGAGCCCGTGTATCCCGCGGGCATCGGCAGCTACGGGCCGGGGACGCGCGTGCGCGGCAGCGACGGCGCGCTGTACGAGTGTCGTCCGTTCCCGGCGTCGGGCTGGTGCAACCAGGCGCCGAGCGCCTACGCGCCGGCGACCGGCTCGGCCTGGCAGGACGCCTGGATCAAGCGTTGACTTCGCAGCGTGGTCGCGGCCAGGGCGGATCCGCCGGGGTCTCACGTCGAGTAGAACTTTGACCATTGACCAGCATCGGCCCGATCGCCACACTCGCCGCGTTCGGGCAAAGACCTGACCTCGTCCCTCTCCGTCGACTCCTCCGTCCGCGCACGCCCCAACGCACACCCGGTGCCTTCCGGGCCTGGATCCGCGCACCGCGCGGATCGATCGAAGGAGTCTCTCGTGGAGAAGAAGAACGCCACCCGTGCGGCGCTCGCCGCCCTGCTCGCGCTCGCGCTCGCGCTCGGCAGCACAGCGGCCCACGCGATCACGCCCGCCGAGCAATGCGAGGCATACCAGCTCGCGGCGACCGGGCAGCGCATCTCGGCGAAGCTGCACTGCCGCGCCTGGGCCACGCTGACCGAGACCGAGGTCGATCCCGCCTGCCTGGACAAGGCGGAGAAGCGCTTCCTGCTGCAGCTCCAGAAGGGCGGTCCCGACTGCGCGACGCCCAGCGACGTCGTCTCGCTCGGTGCCGCCGCCGACGCCCAGACCAGCGCGGTCGTCGCCGACATCCAGACCGATCCGCCGACCATTCCCGATCTCACCGGCACCTGGACCACGCGCAGCTCGATCGCGTTCAACGGTGATGGCGGAGCGGCCCTCGCGTGCGAGTACTACCGGCCCGGCCCCTGCCCCGATCTGGACGTCTTCCTGATCATCGACTGCCGAACGCAGATCACGCAGACCGGCAACGAGCTGCACTACGAGTCCGAGTGCTCGACGCCCCCCGAGTCGCCGACGCAGCGCGAGCTGTTCCAGCAGGAGGGGACCGGCCCCATCGACCGCGTCACCGGCGAGTGGATGCTGTCGGGAACGGTTCACGTTCCCGGTCTCTCGCCGATCGACTACGAAGGCGAGGGCGTGTTCTCGGCCGACGGACGCTCGCAGACCGGCTTCACGACGGCCGGCTTCAGCGCCGGCGGCTTCACCGCCGAGTGGCTCGCGAGCACCGTCGGAACGCGCGTCGACTGATCATCGCGTCGAGCGCCGCGCCGGGTCGCGCACCCGGCCGGCGCTCGGCGCGCTCCTGAGGTCTCGGCGTCGGGAGGATCGCGCGCGCAGCGCGTTCCGTGCGCGAGAGCGCGCGATCGTTCAGGCGTCGAGCGTGATCTCGAGGATGGCGCGCTTCTCGAGCCCGCCGAAGAGCGAGCGCAGCAGCGTCCCGAGGCGCATCTGCCAGCCGTACTTCGCGTTCAGCGCCGCGTACGCGCGCTCCTCGTGCGCCGGGTCGGTGACGAGGACGCAGGCGCCGTCGTGCCACGGGCCGAGCAGCTTGCCCGCGACGCCGCACTTCGCGACCCGAACTTTCGGATTGCGCCGGACGCGCTTCACCTTGAACGAGTCCTTCAGGGTGAAGACGACGAGCTTGCCGTCGAGCGGCGCTGCCCACACCGGGGTCTGGACGCCGTTGCCGTCGCGCTTGAAGCTCAGCAGGCTGACGTACGTGTCGTCGTCGAGAGGCGTGCCCATGAGCTCGTCAGACGCGCCGTGCCGCTACTGGTTGTAGCGCGGTCCGAGGTCGCTCCACTTGCTCGGGTACTTGCCGCCGCGCTGGTCGTAGCTCGTGAGCGCGTCGACGTCCTGCTCCTTCTTCAAGAGCACGCCGAGGAACGGGATGTGCGCCTCGAGCTGGTCCTGCGAGATGCCCGAGCGCAGCAGCGCGCTGATCCAGTCGACGAGCTCGGACGTGGACGGCTTCTTCCGCAGCTCGTTCTGCTCGCGCAGCCAGTAGAACTTGACCAGCACCTGATCGAGCAGCTTCGCGTCGAGATTCTTGTGATGGACGGCGACGATCTGCTTCATCAGGTTCCGGTCGGGGAACTCGATGAAGTGGAAGATGCAGCGACGCAGGAAGGCGTCGGGCAGCTCCTTCTCGTTGTTCGAGGTGATGATCACCACCGGACGTTCCTTGGCGACGATCTCCTTGCCGGTCTCGGTGATGTGGAAGCGCATCTCGTCGAGCTCGTGCAGCAGGTCGTTCGGGAACTCGAGGTCGGCCTTGTCGACCTCGTCGATCAGCAGCACCTGGCGCGTCGGCGCGTCGAACGCCTGGCCGATCGGACCGAGCTTGATGTAGTGCGCGATGTCGGACACGTCGCCCGTGCCGAAGCGGCTGTCGTTCAGACGCTGCACCGTGTCGTAGACGTAGAGGCCCTCGGTCGCCTTGGTGGTCGACTTGATGTGCCAGTTGATCAGCGGCATGCCGAGGCCCTCGGCGACGTGGCGCGCCAGCACGGTCTTGCCGGTGCCGGGCTCGCCCTTGATGAGCAGCGGACGCTCGAGGGCGATGGCGCAGTTCACCGCGTCGACAAGCGGTCCGGACGCGATGTAGCCGGGGGTACCCTTGAAGCGCTCGAAGGCGCCGTTCTGCTTGGCCATGGACCTCTTCCTACGTGATGGGTGGCGACCGCAGGGGAGTCCTGGCAGAGCGCCCTTCCGAGTGCTCGGGACCTAGCTGCCGGGCACGGACGGGGCAAGCTGCGCGTGGCGCGTGCGACGGCCGGCGGGTAGCATCGGCGGCCGTGAGCCAGACCACGCGAGCCGTCCTGTTCGACTTCGGAGGAACGCTCTTCGACTACGCCGACCTCGCCAAGGGCCAGGTCGAGTCGCTCGAGGTCTTCGGCCGCGAGGTCGGGCTCGCAGCGAGCGTCGGCGACCTGGCGCGCGCGCACCGCGCCGCGACCGCCAGCGTCTACCGCGACTACCTCGAGCGACGGTACTACCTGCACCGCGACTTCTTCGCCGACGCGCTGCGCGGCATGGCACGGCACGTCGGATCGGAGCTGAGCGACGCGCAGGTCGATCGCTGGTTCACGATCCAGCACGAGCGTCGCGCGCGCGACTTCCGGCTGCGGCCCGGCGTCATCGAGACGCTGCGCGCGCTGCGCGACCGCGGCCTGCACCTCGGCATCGTCAGCAACATCGACGAGGACGACCTGCACCACCTGATCGACCGCGGCGGGCTGCGGCCGCACTTCGACTCGCTGCTGTCGAGCGAGGCCGCGGGCTCGTGCAAGCCCGATCAGGGCATCTTCACGCTCGCGCTCGAGCGCGCCGGATGTTCGCCGGCAGAGGCGCTCTTCGTCGGCGACTCGCTGTCCGCCGACGTCGCCGGCGCGAACCGCGCCGGCATGCGCTCGGTGCTGCTGTGGCACCGCGACGACAAGCCGCCGCCGACCGAGCCCGACCGCCCGGCGCACGTGATCCGCACGATCCCGGACCTGCTCGATCTGGTTTGACGACGCGTGCTGCGGATCAAAGATCCGCGAGCGTGCGCAGCTTCGACTTGATCTCGTGCAGGACGAGATCGGGCAGCGAGCCGAGCCGGCGCTTGAATCTCTTGTTGTCGATCGTCCGGCTCTGATCGATCATCACCTCGCAGTCGACCAAGCGAGCCCTTCGCCCGCGAGGTGGTCGAGATCAGCGAGCTCGGCGCGCGTAGCAGCTCGCGTGGCGCGCGACGCCTTGCGGTAGGCCTCGCGCAGCGCCTCGCGCTCGGTGGTCTCGGCGAGAAGCCGCAGCCCGGACCGGACCACCTCGACGTTGCTCTTCAACCCGAGTCGGGTCTTCAGCGAGCGCACGAGCCGGAACTCGGCCGGCGGCAGCGTGATGCTCGACTTGGTATTGGCTTTCATACCTCGTCGATACTCCGTGTGCAGCATCGAGCCAAGGAGATCCATCACCTCACGTACACGAACTCCCGCGCCATGCCGGCCTCGAGGTGGTAGACGTTGTGGCAGTGGAAGAACCACCGGCCCGGGTTGTCGGCGCCGAACTCGATGCGCACCGTCTCGCCGGGCGCGACGTTCACCGTGTGCTTGAGCGGACAGAGATCGCCGGCGTCGTTCAGCAAGCGAAAGAAGTGGCCGTGCAGGTGCATCGGGTGCCACATCATCGTTTGATTGACGAGCTCGAGCCGGACGCGCTCGCCGGGCTTGATCGGTAGCGGGTCGGCCTTCGGCCATGCCTGCCCGTCGATCATCCACACGTAGCGCTTCATGTCGCCCTGCAGCGGCAGGCGGTACGTCCGCACGGGGCCGTCCGGCAGCGTCGTCGGCGCGAGCGCGCGGAGCTGCGCGTACTCGAGCGGCTTGCCGGCGAGCGCGGGAATCGTGCGGTCGGGCGCCGGCTCGACGTCAGGGGTGTGCAGCACGCCGATCGCCTGCCCGGAGCCGTCCTGTGCGATCGCGTGCAGCGTGTAGCTGCCGCTCTTCTCGAGCTCGACGACGACGTCGTAGCCCTCCGCCATCCCCATCAGCAGGTGGTCGGCGACGACCGGCACGACGGCCATGCCGTCGGCGTGCGTCACCTCGAGACGGTGGCCGTCGAGCGCGACCTTGAAGTAGGTCGAGGCCGCGGCGTTGACGATGCGCAGCCGGATGCGCTCGCCGGGACGCGCCGCGAGCGTCCACGGCGCGTTCGGCGCCTTGCCGTTCAGGAGGAAGGTCGGGTAGGCGACGTCGGACAGATCGGCCTTGCCGCCCATAGGCATGCCACCCATCTTCATGCCGCCCATTCCGCCGCCTGCCGCTGCCGTCGCGGGCGAGGCGGCGGGCGCCATGCCGGGCATGTCGCGCGTGCCTGCCATGTCCGGAGCACCAGCGGTCGCCTGCGGCGCCGCCATCCCGGGCATCGCGGCCATGTCCTGCATGCCCTTCGCCGCCGCGTCCTTCTTCGTCGCGTCCTTGGTGGCCGCGACCTTCGTCGCCGAGGCGTCGCCCGCGGCGCCGGTCTCACCGCGCAACTCCGCGAACACCTGCTCCGGCGAGCGGTGCAGCCAGTCGCCGAGCAGGACCACCGCGTCGTGATCGGCGTTCAGCGGATCGTCCGCCGCCTCGATCACGAACGCGCCGTACATCCCGACCTGCTCCTGGAAGCCGACGTGCGAGTGGTACCAGTAGGTGCCGCTCTGACGAACCGGGAACTCGTAGACGTACATCTGCCCCGGCGCGATCGGCGCGTTGGAGATCTCCGGCACGCCGTCCATGCCGGCGGGGACGAGAAGGCCGTGCCAGTGCACCGAGGTCGGGCGGCCGTCGAGCCCGTTCTGCACCAGAGCGCGGAACTGCTCGCCCTCGCGGACGCGGATCTCGGGGCCCGGCAGGGTGCCGTTCACCGTCACGCCGGCCATCGGCTTCTGCCCGTCGGGATCGAGCGTCGTCGCGGCGACGGTGAGGTCGTAGAGCGTGGCGCCCGGGCGCGGTACGTAGCGCGACTCCGCCGCAGGAGCCGTCGCCGTGCTCCCGGCGTGCGCCGGCTCCTTCGCCAGCGCCCCGCCGCGCACGGCCGGGGCACCGATCGCGGCCAGCGCGAGCGCGCCGCCGCCGCGCAGGACCGCGCGCCTCGAGGAGGCCTGTGGGACTGCGTCCGTCGAACCCTTCGCTTGCCTCATGCTGTCCCTCCCGCGGCCCTCGCACCGCCGCACCGGGATCCGTTGTGCGCGGTGGAACGAGCGAAGTCCACGCTCGGAGGAACGTTCCGCTGGCGTTCCACGACGGCCGGGTGCACCATCGGCGCCCGATGACGGAGCACGTCGAGCGCATCCGGGAGCAGTTCACCCGCCAGGCCGACGTCTACGCGCGCATGCGCCAGACCACCGACCAGCGCGGGCTCGACGGCCTGGTCGCGCTGAGCGGCGCCGCGCCGGGACACGACGTGCTCGACGTCGCGTGCGGCCCGGGCTTCCTCACCATGACCTTCGCGACGCACGCCGCGCGCGTCACCGGCTTCGACGCGACCGATGCGTTGCTCGATCTGGCACGCGCCGAAGCGGCGCGCCGCGGACTCGCGAACATCGAGTTCCGGAGCGGCGACGCGGAAGCGCTGCCGTTCGCCGACGCGAGCTTCGACGTCGTGTCCTGCCGCGCCGCGTTCCACCACTTCCCGCGCCCGGAACGCATCCTCGCCGAGATGTGTCGCGTGACGAAGCCGGGCGGCAAGCTCGTGATCGGCGACATGCTGGGCTCCGAGGATCCTGCCAGGGCCGCGTACCACGATCGCATGGAGACGCTGTGCGACCCGACGCACGTGCGCGCGCTGCCGGAGAGCGAGTTCCGCCGCCTGTTCGCGACGCAGGGGCTCGAGGTGCTGTTCACGCGCTCGGCTCCGCTGGCGATTCGCGTCGACGAGTGGATCGCGCACGGCGGACCCGACGCGGCGGTCGAGCGCGAGCTGCGCGCGCTGGTCGAGGCGTCGCTCGACGAGGACCTGTGCGGGCTCGACGTGCGTCTCGAGGACGGCGTCCTCGTGTTCTCGCACACCGGTGCCGCGTTCCTGCTCGCGCGACCGGCGACCTGAGCCGTCGTCGCGGAGACGCGGCGTCAGCGCATGACGGCGCCGGCCACCGCCAGCACCAGAGCCGCCAGGGTCGTCGTGTTGAGCATCGCCGCGATCTGGTGCAGCCGGCTGAAGCGGTCGTCCTCGCCGTCGAGGTCGCGCAGGCGCGGCAGGATCAGCATGCCGCCGACCAGGCTCGTGACCATCGCCACCGCGACCGGGATCGTGAGCCGCGCGATCTCCTCCTGCGACAGCGCGGCCCGTCCGAGCAGCACGACGGCGAGCGCGACGAAGCCGCAGATCACGCCGAGGCCGTAGTAGCGCGGGAACAGCGGACGCAGGAACCGCCGCGCCTCGGCGGTGGTGAACGTTCCGTGCGCGACCGGCGCCACGACGAACGACAGGCAGACGACCGATCCGAGCCAGATCGCGATCGCAAGACAGAAGATCAAGCGCAGCATCCGTCCCCCTAGTGTCCCGTCTCCCAAATCTCCGCAACATCCAGCCGCCGATGCATCCCCTCCGGCTGCGTTGCGCTCCCTGCGGCGTAGGGCGTGGCTACGCCTCGGTCGCGCGCCTTGCCGGCGG